>Ga0157369_10004458_pt1 | contig 16498 bp, 19 predicted proteins | sample C25metaG_FD_113461 | JGI IMG/M metagenome (GOLD analysis project Ga0157369, IMG submission 113461) | Corn rhizosphere microbial communities from Kellogg Biological Station, Michigan, USA - C2-5 metaG | ecosystem: Host-associated > Plants > Roots > Rhizosphere > Soil | place: USA: Michigan... | reverse complement strand
GTCGGCCACCCGCTGGCGTCGGCGTACACCTCCGCGACGTTCGGCTGAGCCAAACGAACTAGTCACCTCGACTCGTCACCCGGTTCGCCGACTCGTCGTAGGCCGCAAGGCGCAATCTAGGTGCTGCTTTCGCTCAAGACATGCCCGATTCCGTCCGACATCCGTCATTGAAACCGCCCACCGGCCGACCGGCCTCGGGCGCCGCTTGCGTGAGGGAAGGCAGGCGAAGGACCAGTGGCAGGACGGACATCCGTGGGTCTCGACATCGGGACCTCCGGGGTACGCGCCGCCGAGCTGTCGTTCGGCAAAGACGGCGTGACGTTGGAGAAGTTTGGTCAGGTGGCTTTGCCGCCCGGCGCTGTTCGTGACGGCGAGGTCGTGGACCCCGAGACCGTTGCAGGTGCGATCAAGCACCTGTGGTCGTCGGCGAAGTTCTCGACCAAGAAGGTCGTCATCGGCGTCGCCAACCAGAAGGTGATTGTTCGCCAGGTCGACATGCCTTGGCTGCCGGAGTCGGAGCTGCGTCAGTCGCTCGGCTTCCAGGCGCAGGACTACATCCCCTTCCCGGTCGACCAGGCGATCCTCGACTTCCACCCCGTCGAAGAATTCGTCAACGACAGCGGCATGCGCATGGTGCGGATCCTGCTGGTCGCTGCAGTGCGCGACATGGTCATGGGAGCGCTCGACTCCGCGAAGAAGGCCGGTCTCACCGTCAACCAGGTGGACCTCACGCCGTTCGCTGTCGTCCGTGCCGCCGCGCAAGCCGACCCGATGGCTCTGCACGGTGACGCCGAGGCTCTCGTCGACATCGGTAGCAAGGTGACCAACATCGTCGTACATCAGAACGGCACACCGCGGTTCGTGCGCGTGCTGCTCATGGGCGGCGACAACGTCACCGAGGCCGTCGCAGAGCGCATGGGCGTTCCGATGGACCACGCCGAGGGCGTCAAGCAGCAGATGGGTCTGGCGACGACACCGGGTGTTCCCGATGTCGACCACCCGGCTGCGCGTGTCATCGAGTCGACCGGCGCCTCGCTGGTCGAAGAGATTCGCGGTTCGCTCGACTACTACCTCGCCCAACCGTCATCCGCGGCGCTACGTCGGGTAACGGTCTCGGGTGGCGGCGCTCGCCTTGGTGGTCTCCTCAACCGCCTCGCGATGGCGACGCGTCTTCCGGTCACGCCGGCGGCACCGCTGTCGACGATGCGGATGGGCAAGACCGGGTTGTCTGCGGACCAGCTCAGCTTCGTTGAGCCGCTCGTGACCGTGCCGGTCGGGCTGGCCATGGGGGTGGCATCATGACCCTCCCCAACATGAGCGGAAGCGTCGACACGACGCAGGCGATGCGGCTTCCGAGCGTCAACCTCATCCCGCAGGAAATCGCGGAGGCCAACAAGTTCCGCCGCGTGCAGCTCGCGCTGGGTGCATCACTCGTCGCAGCGGCCGGAGTCGTCGGCCTGCTCAGCTTCCAGGCGGGGCATGACGTCAGCTCGGCAAAGGGTCGACTTGCGTCCGCGCAGCAGGAGACGACGACGTTGCAGGGGCAGCGCGCCGCTCTGCAAAACGTGCAAGACGTCTTCAACCAACTGTCCCAGCGACAGGCGATGCTCTCCAACGCGATGTCTCCGGAGATCCGCTGGTCCTTCTACCTCGAGGACCTGTCGCTCCGCATCCCCAACAACGTCTGGCTGACGAACATCAACGCCACCGAAACTGCCGGCGCGTCTTCCGCGTCGCCGGCGACGGCGGCCGCCTCCGGGATCGGCAACATTCAGTTCTCCGGTGTGGCCTTCAGCCACGACGATGTCGCCACATGGCTCGACGTGCTCGCGAAGGAGAAGGGCTGGGCAAGCCCCTACTTCTCCAACTCGGCCGAGGGCCTGATCGGTACACGGAAGGTCGTGAACTTCAGCTCGTCCGTGGTCATCACGAGCGCAGCGAAGTCCGGCCGCTACAACAGCGCCTCGGAGAACTGACATGAACAAGACGCGTCAGTGGACGCTGCTGACGGCGCTGGGGGCTGTTGGAATCCTCCTCGTCGGATGGTTCGTCATCGTCTCGCCGCAGCACAAGCACGCTGCGAGCCTGCGGACCCAGGCCAGCGGCATCGAGCAGAGCAACCAAAGCTTGCAGGCGCAGGTGCGCCAACTGCAGCGCCAGCAGGCCGGCGTGCCCGCTGCGCAGAAGCAGCTGGCTGCGATCGGGACCAAGATTCCTGACAACCCCGCGCTTCCCGCACTGATCCGCCAGCTCTCCGCTGCTGCCAAGAGCTCCGGTGTCGACCTCGTGTCGCTGGCACCGGGCACTCCGTCGGCAGCGGGAGGTCCCGCAACATCAACCGCCGCGGCCGCGTCGTCGTTGCTGCAGATCCCGGTCACGATCTCGGTGACGGGTAGCTACTTCAACGCCGAGAGCTTCTTCAACTCGATCGAGAACCTCAGCCGGGCGATGATGGTGTCGTCGTTCACGATGGCTCCCGGCTCCGGATCATCCGGTGGTGGCACCCTCGCGCCGGGCTCGATCACCGCGCAGATCTCGGCCGTCATGTTCGAGGCACCGTCACTGACGCCGGTCGCGCCCGCGGCGACAACGACAGCACCTGCTGCGGCGCCGAGCACGGCCGCTTCCGCGCCGGCTTCGGGCAGCACCTCGTCCACCGCCCCGAACGCGTCCGAGTCGACGCCGAAGTAGGAGCCACCAATGAGCGAAAACATGTTGCCTTTCGGTGGCACCGCCGTCGCAGACCGTCCGACACAGGTCCAACCTGAGGTCGAGGACAGCCTCGCCGGCGACAACCGCAAGAAGTTGCTCTTCGTGCTCGTCGGTGTCGGCGTGCTCGTGCTGGCCGTCGTCGCGTTCTTCCTGCTCAAGTCGGGTGGCTCGTCCAACCCGGCAGCAACCGGCCTTGTGCCGCATGGCACGCCGCACGGGACCGCCGCGACTGCTGGAAGTGGAGCGGCTCCCGCCGCTGCCGCGCCGGTCACGTTGCCCCGCCAGGTGAAGGCGCCCGAAGGTCGCGACCCGTTCAAGGCCCTGGCCGTGGCGTCAACCGCCGGACCGGCTAGCGCCCCAACCGCGGCTGCCTCCGCTCCCGCGTCTGCACCGACAACCGGCACGCCTGGCTCGACAGGTTCCACCGGATCCACCGGCTCGACCACCGTGGCAAGCGCGCCGACGACCCACCCGGTCTGGGTGCGGCTCCTGTCGGTCACCAGCAGCACGGCGACCTTCGACGTCGGCTACAGCAACGGCAAGACGCTGACGGTCAAGAAGTTCGCGAACGTCAAGGCCCCGAAGTCCGGCAGCCGGACCATTTTCGGCTCCAGCTTCGCGCTGCTGGGCATCAGCAGCGGCAAGGTCGCTCTCCAGTACGGCGACGGTTCGCCGTTCGTCATGGACATGACGCACAACTACATGGTCGTCAGCTAAGACCAGAAGCACGTCGACCGAAGGCCCCGTCCGCGCTGCGGACGGGGCCTTCGGCGTTGCGTCGTAGAGAATGGTCAGCATGCTGCGCTGGCTCACGGCCGGCGAGTCCCATGGTCCGGCACTCGTCGCTGTCCTCGAAGGCGTCCCTGCGGGCGTGCAGGTGACGACCGACGACGTCGTCCGTGAGCTCGCCCGACGCCGCGCCGGCTACGGACGAGGCGCCCGCATGTCCTTCGAACAGGACGAGGTCGACCTTCTCGGCGGTGTGCGGCACGGCCGCACGATCGGCTCACCGATCGCGATCCGGGTCGGCAACACGGAATGGCCGAAGTGGGACCAGGTCATGTCGCCGGACCCGGTTGACGCCGACCTGCTCGAAGGCCTCGCGCGTAATGCGCCGCTGACCCGGCCGCGACCGGGCCACGCCGACCTGGTCGGCATGCAGAAGTACGCCTTCGACGACGCGCGTCCGGTGCTCGAACGTGCCAGCGCACGAGAGACAGCAGCGCGGGTGGCGTTGGGCACTGTTGCCAAGGCGTTGCTCGGTCAGGGCTCCGACGTGTCGGTCGTCAGCCATGTCGTCGGCATCGGATCGGTCGCAGCGCCCGACGGCGTGGTGCCGGGACCCGCCGACCTGGACCGGATCGACGCCGATCCGGTGCGCGCCGCCGACCCCTCCACCAGCAACGCGATGGTGGAGGAGATCGACGCAGCCCGCCGCGACGGCGACACGCTCGGCGGTGTCGTCGAGGTCGTCGTCTATGGACTTCCACCCGGTCTCGGCAGTCACGTGCACTGGGACCGGAGGCTCGACGCCCGCCTGGCCGCGGGGCTGATGGGCATCCAGGCGATCAAAGGTGTCGAGGTCGGCGATGGCTTCACCACCGCGCGGCGGCGCGGGAGCGAGGCACACGACGAGATCGAGAACACCGCAGACGGACTCCGCCGTCGCACCGGCCGCTCCGGCGGCACCGAAGGCGGCATGAGCACCGGCGAGGTGTTGCGCGTCCGCGCCGCGATGAAGCCCATCTCGACGGTGCCGCGTGCGCTCGACACCGTGGATGTTGCAACACACGAGCCGGCCAAGGCGATCAACCAACGATCTGACGTGTGCGCGGTGCCGGCCGCCGGCGTCGTCGCCGAGGCGATGGTTGCACTCGTGCTCGCCGACGCGCTCGTGGAGAAGTTCGGCGGCGACTCGCTCGACGAGCTTCGGCGCAATCGCGACAGCTACCTCGCAACGATGACAGTGCGATGACACCGCTGGTCGTGCTCGTCGGACCGCCTGGCGCCGGCAAGACCACCGTCGGCCACCTGTTGGCTGAGCGACACGGCGTGGCCTTCCGCGACACCGACCACGACGTCGAGGCCGCTGCCGGCGCCACCATCAGCGACATCTTCATCGAGGACGGCGAGGCGACATTTCGCGCGCACGAACGAGCGGCGGTCGCCGCCGCCCTCGCGACGCACGATGGAGTGCTCGCCCTGGGCGGCGGCGCAGTCATCGCCGAAGAAACGCGGCAGGCGCTGAAGTCACATCGCGTCGTGTTTCTCGATGTCGGGCTCGCAGCGGCAGTCGAACGGGTCGGTCTCAACACCGCACGCCCGTTGTTGGCGGTGAACCCGCGAGCAGAGCTGAAGCGATTGCTCGACGAGCGCCGTCCTCTCTATGAAGAAGTCGCAACCGTGGTGGTTACCACCGACGGTCGCACTGCCGACGAAGTCGTCGACGCCATCGAGTCCGAGCTGGTTTCGCATGGCCGCTGACGTGACGCGGATCTCGATCGCCGGACCCCCGGCGTACGACGTCGTCGTCGGCCGAGGTGTCATCGAAACGATTCCCGCCGCCGTCAGGGAAGCCGGTCGTGTCCTCGTGGTCTGCGATGAGCGAGTCAAGGCGACGGCGCAGGACGTCCTCGACGTTCTTGCGGGCGCCGGCTTGCGCGGCACACTCCATCAGCTGCCATCCGGTGAGGAAGCGAAGTCGCTCGACTCTGTCGCAGCGATGTGGGATCTCCTGGGCGCTGAGGCCTTCACTCGCAACGACGCCGTCGTCGCTGTCGGCGGCGGCGCGACCACCGACGTCGTCGGGTTCGCGGCAGCAACGTGGCTGCGCGGCGTCAGAGTCGTGCACGTGCCGACAACACTGCTCGGCATGGTCGACGCGGCCGTCGGTGGCAAGACCGGCATCAACACCGACGCCGGCAAGAACCTCGTCGGCGCCTTCCATCCTCCCGCCGGAGTGATCGTCGACCTTGCGGTGCTCGACACGTTGCCCGCGGACGAATGGGTCAACGGGATGGCCGAGGTGATCAAGGCCGGCTTCATCGCCGATCCGGCGATCCTCGACCTCGTCGAGGACGACCCGACGGCTGCGGCGGACCCACAGTCACCGATGGCCCGCGAGCTGATCGAGCGGGCGATCCGGGTCAAGGCTGATGTCGTCTCCGCCGACTTGCGCGAAGCCGGCCCCCGCGAGGTGCTCAACTACGGCCACACACTGGCGCATGCGATCGAGCGCGTCGAGCACTACGGGATCCCGCACGGACACGCCGTCAGCATCGGCATGGTGTTCGTCGCCGCTCTCGCCCGCCACGCCGGTCGCCTGGATTCCGTGACCGCCGCCCGGCATCGCGAGACGCTTCAGCAGGTCGGTTTGCCGGTTGCCGGCAAGGGCTGGCCGCTGGACGAGCTGCTGGAGGTCATGCGCGTGGACAAGAAGTCGCGCGGCGCAACGTTGCGCTTCGTCGTGCTCGATGGCCTCGCCCTTCCGGCCATCCTCGAAGCGCCTGGCCGCGAGCTGCTCGAAGCGGCGTACGCAGAAGTGCAGCCGGCATGAGCCGTCGCGTCCTCGTCCTCAACGGGCCCAACCTCGGCCAGCTCGGCACCCGCGAGCCGGAGATCTATGGGCGCACGACGCACGACGACCTGGCGCGGGCTTGCGAGGAGGCCGGCAAGGAGCTCGACCTCGACGTCGAGGTGCGGCAGACCGACGACGAAGCGACCTACCTCGGCTGGCTGCACGACGCGCGCTCCGGCGTCGACGCCTTGGTGCTCAACCCCGCCGCGTGGACCCACACGAGTGTCGCGATCCGCGACGCAGCAGCGATGCTTGCCGTCCCGTACGTCGAAGTGCACCTGTCGAACCCGTTGGCACGCGAGGAGTTCCGGCACACCTCATTCACCGCATCACACGCCGCCGGTGTCGTCGCCGGCTTCGGTGCCGACTCCTACCTGCTGGCGCTGCGCGGCCTCGCCGCCCGGCTGCAACAACCACGATGACCGAGGAGCGGCGCGCGGCGCTGCTGGCCGCACTTCCGGACGAGGCCGACGCCGTCCTCGTCACCACGCTGGTCAACGTGCGCTACCTGACCGGGTTCACCGGCAGCAACGGCGCTGTGTTGGTCGCGCGCGACGGCTCGACCACCTTTGCCACCGACGGCCGTTACGCCGAACAGGCAAAGGCCGAAGTTGGCGACGTCAAGACCATCATCAGCCGATCGCTGGGGCCCGATCTGGCTCGCGCCGGCGGGCGGCACGGCATTCACAAGCTCGCCCTCGAACGCCACGACGTCACGCTCGCCGGTTACGACAAGCTCGTCCAAGCAGCCGGCGGCTACCTGACCTTCACCGACGCAGGCGAAGCGGTCGAGCGGTTACGCCAGATCAAGGACGCCGACGAGATCGCGCACCTTCGGCGCGCCTGCGCCATCACCGACGCGGCGTTTCACGCTGTGCTGCCAGCACTTCGGCCGGGCGTGACCGAGCGCGACATCGCCTGGCGGTTGGCGGCCGCGATGAAGGAGCGCGGCGCGGAGGGCACGGCGTTCGACTCCATCGTCGCCTTCGGGCCGCACTCGGCGATCCCGCATCACCAACCGACGACGCGTCCGCTGCAGACCGGCGAGCTGGTCAAGCTCGACTTCGGCGCGCGCGTCGCGGGCTACCACGCCGACATGACCCGCACCGTCGTGTGCGGTCGCGCGCACGAGTGGCAGGCGGAGCTGCATGCAGAAGTCCGCGAGGTGCAGAAGCGCTGCCGGGCCGCGGTCGCGGTCGGCGCGACGCCGGCTGACCTCAACCAGTTGGCACACGACCTCGTTGCCGGCACCGGCAACGAGCCCATGCACGGGCTCGGCCACGGCGTCGGGTTGGAGATCCACGAAAAGCCGTTCCTCGTCCAGAAGAGCGAGGACGACAAGCTCGCCGCGGCCATGACCGTCACCGTCGAACCGGGCATCTACCAGCCTGGCCGCGGGGGAGTGCGCATCGAGGACACCGTGCTCGTCACCGGTGTCGGCATCGAGCTGCTGACGACGTCGCCGCGCGATCTTCTGGAAACGTAGGCCGTTGCTAGCCTCGTCGCCGTGGCCACGACCAATGACCTCAAGAACGGCATGACCCTCGACCTCGACGGCGTGCTCTGGAACGTCGTCGAGTTCCAGCACGTGAAGCCGGGCAAGGGTGGCGCCTTCGTGCGCACCAAGCTCAAGAACGTGTTGACCGGTCAGGTTGTCGACCGCACTTTCAACGCCGGCACGAAGGTCGACGTCGCCGTCGTCGACAAGAGCGACATGCAATACCTCTACCAAGACGGCAACGACTACGTGTTCATGGACAACGACACCTACGACCAGATCCACGTGTCCGCCGACTCCGTCGGCGACGCCCGCAGCTACCTGCTCGAGAACATGACGGCAACGGTTGCCCGGCACGACGGCAACGTGCTCTATGTCGAGCTGCCCGCCTCGGTCGAGCTGACGATCACCTACACCGAGCCCGGCGTGCAGGGTGACCGCTCCACCGGCGGCACCAAGCCGGCGACGCTCGAGACCGGTGCGACCGTGCAGGTGCCGCTCTTCGTCAGCCAGGGCGAGAAGGTCAAGGTCGACACCCGAGACGGCCGCTACCTCGGCCGCGTGTCCGGTTGACCGCACGCAGCAAGGCACGCAAGCGCGCCCTGGACGTGCTCTTCGAGGCAGACCAACGCGGCCGCGACTCGGTCGAGACGCTCGCCGAGTGGCAGCTGCGTTCCGACCCGCCGGTGCAGAGCTACGCCGAAACGCTCGTGCGCGGCGTGCACGAACACGCGCAACGGATCGACGAGGTGCTCACGATGTACGCCGACGTCGAGTGGCCGCTGGACCGGATGCCCTCGGTGGACCGAATCGTGCTGAGGCTGGCGGCGTACGAACTGTTGTGGTGCAGCAGCGAAGTGCCTGCGGCCGTCGCGATCGACGAGGCGGTCGAGCTGGCCAAGTCGCTGTCGACGGACGCCTCGCCGGGCTTCGTCAACGGAGTCCTGGCGCGTGTGCTCGCCGACCGCGATCAGCTGGTCGCGGTCGAGTAGCAGCAGTCAGACCGGGAGCTCGATCGTGCGCCGCGCCTCCGCGTTGAGCACGCCCCACTGGATGAGCTGCTCGGTGAGCTGGCTCGGCGTCTCGTCGTAGATCACCGCGAGAGTGCGCAGGTCCTCCTGGCGGATCGACAGGACGCGGCCGTTGTAGTCGCCGCGCTGGCTCTGGATCGTGGCGGTGTAGCGCGCGAGCGGAGCGGCGCGATCGGCCGGAAGTCCGGAGAGCTTCTCCAGGTCGAGCACTAACCGCGGCGGCGCCTCGGTCGCGGCCGCGACCGGACTGCCGTCCGGCAGCAGCTCGTTGATCGGCACCCCGTAGAAATCGGCGAGCTCGGCGAGGCGCTGCACGGTGACGGCGCGATCACCTCGTTCGTAGGAACCGACGACGACGGCCTTCCAACGGCCCTGAGACTTCTCTTCCACCCCGTGCAACGAAAGTCCCTGTTGCATCCGAATCGCCCGAAGGCGGCCCCCCAGTGCTTTCGCGTAGGGAGTCTGGGTCTCCTCGGTCATCAACGGCTCCCTCGGCTCGTGCCCGCGGGCATGGTTGCCCCCGGCCGGCCGGAACGCCGGTCTCACCATTGGCTCAGTCGGGGGTTCCCCATGCCGGACATTTCGTCCGTTAAGGGGCGGTGACCGCCAATCCCCGACGTCGTCGCCTCGCTCCGGTAGTTACTCTCCGTGACGGTAAGTTCCCGGGGAGTCCATCGTCAAGCATCCGGATGGACAGGAACCGGCAAGGTTGTCCGGCCTGCTACCGTGGCGACGGCTTCCCCACCGTCCTTTAACTCCCGTCCAGTGAGGCGGGGAAGGAGGTAGGCCGGATGAGCGCTGCTCGCCCGCAGGCGGACAACCGCCCCGTCACCGGCGACCCTTCGGTCGCCAGACCCGTTCTCGACGCCGCCGATCTCGGCCGGGCGCTGACCCGGATCGCGCACGAGATCGTGGAGCGCAACCACGGCGCGGCTGGTGTGGTCCTTCTCGGCATTCCGACCCGCGGCGTGAGCCTCGCCCGCCGGCTCGGGGAGCGGATCGCCGGGATCGAGCCGGTGACTGTCGATGTGCCCACCTCGGTGCCGATCGGGTCGCTCGACGTCACGATGTACCGCGACGACCTGCGCCTGCGCGGCGTCCGGCCGCTCGAGCCGACCGAGATCCCGAGCGGCGGCGTTGACGGCAAGGTGGTCGTGCTCGTCGACGACGTGCTCTTCTCCGGGCGCACCATCCGCGCCGCGCTTGACGCGCTCTCCGATCTCGGGCGTCCTCGCGCCGTGCAGCTCGCGGTGCTCGTCGACCGCGGCCATCGCGAGCTGCCGATCCGCCCGGACTATGTCGGAAAGAACATCCCCACGTCGCTGACCGAGACCGTGCATGTCCTCCTCGAGGACATCGACGGACGCGACGCCGTGCTTCTCGGGCCCGCCGATCTTGCCCGTGCCGCTGCCGAGGAGACGACCCGATGACGACGACTCCGATCGTGCGCACCCTGCCGCGGCATCTGCTCTCCGCCGCCGACCTCAACCGCGACGAGGCGCTACTCGTGCTCGACACGGCCGAAGAGCTCGCTCGGCTCGCGGATCGCCCGATCAAGAAGTTGCCGACGCTGCGCGGTCGCACCGTGGTCAACCTCTTCTTCGAGGACTCGACCCGCACCCGGACCTCGTTCGAGGTCGCGGCGAAGCGACTGTCCGCCGATGTCATCAACTTCTCCGCCAAGGGCAGCAGCGTCAGCAAGGGCGAGTCGCTCAAGGACACGGCGTTGACGCTCGAGGCGATGGGTGCCGATGCGGTCGTGTGCCGGCACGGCGCATCGGGTGCCCCGCACCGACTGGCCAACTGGATCCGCGGCAGTGTCATCAACGCCGGCGACGGCACGCACGAGCATCCGACCCAAGCGCTGCTCGACACCTTCACGATGCGCAACCGGCTCGGCCGCATCGAAGAGCTCCGAGTCGTCATCGTCGGCGACGTCCTGCACTCGCGCGTCGCTCGCAGCAACGTGCTGTTGCTGTCGACACTCGGCGCCGAAGTCACGCTCGTCGCACCACCGACCTTGCTTCCGGTCGGCGTCGACACCTGGCCTTGCTCGGTCTCCTACGAGCTCGATGCAGTGCTGCCGAAGAGCGACGTGGTGATGATGCTGCGCGTGCAACGCGAACGGATGTACGGCGGCTTCTTCCCGACGACGCGCGAATACTCCCGCCGCTACGGTCTCGACGCCCGCAGGATGGCCACGCTTCCGGACGACGCGATCGTCATGCATCCGGGACCGATGAACCGAGGAGTGGAGATCGCCGCCGAAGTCGCCGACAGTGTCCGGTCCACGATCGTCGAGCAAGTCGCCAACGGCGTCTCGGTGCGGATGGCCGTCCTCTACCTGCTGCTCGGCGGCGCCTTCATCGAGACGGTCGAGGTTGCCGCATGACCGCCTGCCGGCCGATCGTCTTCTCGCCGATCATGCACAAGTCCGTCGTATGGGCGGGGTCTTACGACGCAGATGTGCATGATCGGCGCGAGGAAGGGCCGCGTCGATGAGCGGCGCATGGATCATCCGCGGCGCGCGCCCGATGGGTGGCGCCGCGACAGACCTGTACGTCGACAACGGCGAGCTGGTCGACTCCGCCCCGGTCGGCGCGGACGTCATCGATGCCGATGGGCTCATCGCGCTGCCCGGTCTGGTCGACCTGCACACGCACTTGCGTGAGCCGGGTCGAGAGGACGCCGAGACGGTCGAGACCGGCACGCTGGCGGCGGCGCTCGGCGGGTTCACCGCCGTACACGCGATGGCCAACACCGAGCCGGTTGCCGACGTCGCCGGTGTCGTCGAACAGGTGTGGCGGCTCGGCGTCGAGGCCGGTCACTGCGACGTGCGACCGGTCGGTGCGGTGACCGTCGGCCTGGGCGGCGAGCAGCTCGCCGAGCTCGGTGCGATGGCCGACTCGGCCGCGCGAGTGCGCGTCTTCTCCGACGACGGCAAGTGCGTCCACGACGCGCTGCTGATGCGGCGCGCGCTGGAATACGTCAAGGCGTTCGACGGCGTCGTTGCGCAACACGCGCAGGATCCGCGGCTGACCGACGACGCGCAGATGAACGAAGGCGTCAACAGCGGCCGGCTCGGCCTGGCCGGATGGCCGGCGGTCGCCGAAGAGGCGGTGATCGCCCGTGACTGCCTGCTTGCCGCGCACGTCGGCAGCCGGGTGCACTTCTGTCACGTGTCCACTGCTGGTTCGGTCGAGATCGTGCGGTGGGCCAAACGCAAGGGCTGGAACGTCACCGCAGAAGTCACACCGCACCACCTGCTGCTGACCGACGACCTCGTGGCGACGTACGACCCGGTCTTCAAGGTCAACCCGCCGCTGCGCACGACTGAAGATGTCGAGGCGCTGCGTGAGGGTCTCGCCGACGGCACGATCGACGCGGTCGCGACCGACCATGCGCCGCATGCGCTGGAGGACAAGGAAACCGAGTGGGGTGCGGCAGCGTTTGGCATGACCGGCCTGGAGACCGCGCTCTCGGTGGTCGCCGCGGCGATGGTCGACACCGGCCTGCTCGACTGGGCCGGAGTGGCCGATCGCATGAGTGTGCGACCGGCGCGGATCGGTCGTGTGTCGACCCACGGCCAGCCGCTGCTGCCGGGTGCGCCGGCCAACATCGTGCTGATCGACCCGGCTGCGCGTTGGACCGTGGATCCGGCCCAGACCGCGAGCCGCAGCCGCAACACGCCGTACGCCGGTCGCGAGCTCCCCGGGCGGATCGTCGCGACGATGCTGCGCGGCACCCCGACAGTCCTCGACGGGAAACCCGCATGAGCCCCGCGCCCCGCACCGCGTCCGCCACCCACCACTTCGGTATCGCACCGACCACGACACGCGGCAAATCGGGCGCGAAATTGGTCGAGGCGATACCGAAGTGGGAGTTGGGGGGCCCGCGATGAGTGCGCGACGCGAGGCGGTGCTGGTCCTGGAGGACGGGCGGGCGTTCCGCGGTGAGGCTTACGGCGCGGAGGGCGAGACCTTCGGCGAAGCAGTCTTCAACACCGGCATGACCGGCTACCAGGAGACGCTCACCGACCCGTCGTACTTCCGCCAGGTCGTCATCCAGACCGCACCGCACATCGGCAACACCGGCGTCAACGACGAGGATCCCGAGTCGCGCCGGATCTGGGTGTCCGGCTACGTCGTCCGCGATCCCGCGCGCATCCCGTCCAGCTGGCGGTCCCGTCGCACTCTCGACGACGAGCTCTCGGCGCAGGGCATCGTCGGCATCAGTGGCATCGACACCCGCGCACTCACCCGGCACCTGCGCGAGCGCGGCGCGATGCGCGTCGGGATCAGTACGACGGACGAAGACCCGCAGTCGGTCCTCGCGCGGGTGCTCGAATCGGCCCGTATGGAAGGCGCCGATCTCGCCCGCGACGTCACCACCGCCGAGCCCTATCTGGTGAAGGCGGTGGCGGACAAGCGCTTCACCGTTGCCGCCGTCGACCTCGGCATCAAGACCTCGACACCGCGCTACATGTCACTCGGCGGTTGCGACGTGCATGTGCTGCCGGCAACGGCGACAGCCGACGACGTGCTCGCGGTCGACCCCGACGGGGTCTTCTTCTCCAACGGACCCGGTGACCCGGCCACCGCCGACTACGCCGTCGACACCGTGCGTGGCGCGTTGCGGGCCGGCAGGCCGGTGTTCGGCATCTGCTTCGGCAACCAGGTGCTCGGCCGTGCGCTCGGCTTCGGCACCTACAAGCTGAAGTTCGGGCACCGCGGCGTGAACCAGCCGGTGCAGGACCGCGCGACCGGGCAAGTGCACGTGACCAGCCACAACCACGGCTTCGCCGTCGATGCTCCCCGCGACCGCGTCACGGACACGGAATTCGGGCGGGTTGAGGTGAGTCACGTCGACCTCAACGACGACGTCGTCGAAGGGCTGCGCTGTCTCGACGTGCCGGCCTTCTCGGTGCAGTACCACCCCGAAGCAGCGCCCGGACCGCACGACGCAACCGGCTTGTTCACAAGGTTCTGCGAGCTGATGGAGGCGCACCGGTGAGCGACGACAGCCTCGACGACCTCTTCGAGGCGGCCAGCCGGGTCGAGGCGGCGGAAGCCGGCGCGCATCACGAGCGCGCCGACATCGAAGCCGGCATGCAGCCGGCCGAGCACGTCAGCGCCGTCGCCGTCATCCATCACCACCATCCGGCCGATCCCAACGTCGGCATCGTCCGGGCCGAAGCCGGCCCGCACGCATTGCTGGCGGGCGCGATGTCGGCGGCGGTCACCGTCGCGGCCGTCGTGCTCCTCGCCCTCGCGATCGGAGCCAGCTGATGCCGCGCCGCGCCGACATCAAGAGCGTGCTCGTGATCGGGTCGGGCCCGATCGTGATCGGGCAGGCCTGCGAGTTCGACTACTCCGGCACGCAGGCCTGTCGCGTGCTGCGGGCCGAAGGGCTACGGGTTGCGCTGGTCAACTCCAACCCGGCGACGATCATGACCGACCCGGAGTTCGCCGACGCGACCTACATCGAGCCGATCACGCCGGAGTTCGTCGAGAAGATCCTCGAGAAGGAACGCCCGGACGCGGTGCTCGCGACGCTCGGCGGCCAGACCGCCCTCAACACTGCCGTCGCGCTGCACGAGCGCGGTGTGCTCGAACGTCTCGGCGTCGAGCTCATCGGCGCCAGCATCGACGCGATCCGCGCCGGTGAGGACCGCGAGAAGTTCAAGGACATCTGCAAGCAGATCGGTGCCGACTACGCGCGCTCGAAGTTGGTGCGCGCTGTCGATGATGCTGTCGCGACGGCCGAGGAGCTGAGCTACCCGGTTGTGCTGCGGCCCTCGTTCACACTCGGCGGCGCTGGCAGCGGTTTCGCGCACAACGAGGAGGAGCTGCGCCGGATGGTCGCCGCGGGCCTCGCGGCCAGCCCCGTCCACGAGGTGCTGGTCGAGGAGAGCGTGCTCGGCTGGAAAGAGTTCGAGCTCGAGGTCATGCGCGACAAGCACGACAACTGCGTCGTCGTCTGCTCGATCGAGAACCTCGACCCGATGGGTGTGCACACCGGCGACAGCATCACTGTCGCGCCGGTGATGACGCTGACCGACCGTGAGTACCAGAAGATGCGCGACACCGCCTTCGACGTCATCCGCGCCGTCGGTGTGGAGACCGGCGGGTCCAACATCCAGTTCGCCGTCGACCCGCAGACCGGCCGCCAGGTCGTCATCGAGATGAACCCGCGCGTCTCGCGATCGTCGGCGCTGGCCTCCAAGGCGACCGGGTTCCCGATCGCCAAGATCGCGGCCAAGCTGGCGATCGGCTACACGCTGGACGAGATTCCCAACGACATCACCCGCGAGACGCCGGCCAGCTTCGAGCCGAGCCTCGACTACGTCGTGGTGAAGATTCCGCGCTTCGCCTTCGAGAAGTTCCCCGGTGCCGACACGACGTTGACCACGCACATGAAGAGCGTCGGCGAGGTCATGGCGCTCGGCCGCAACTTCGTCGAAGCGTTGCAGAAGGCGGCCCGGTCGCTGGAAGCCAAGGGCGCAGAGCTCGACTTCGCCAGCGAGACGCCGCCGAAGGACGAGTGTCTGCGCAACGCCGCGCGGCCGCACGACCGTCGGCTTCAATGGCTGGTGCAGTCGCTGCGCGCCGGCGCCGACGTTGCCCAGGTGCACGAGGCCACAAGCGTGGACCCCTGGTTCCTCGACCAACTGTTGCTGCTCGTCGAAGTGTCGGACAAGATGCGCGCCGCCGAGCAGCTCGACGCGAGTGTGCTCCGCCTGGCCAAGCGGCACGGCTTCTCCGATCTGCAGATCGCGGCCATCCGAAGCGATCTGACCGAGCCCGATGTACGACGGCTGCGACACGCTCTCGACGTGCGTCCCGTCTACAAGACGGTCGACACCTGCGCTGCGGAGTTCGAGGCGAAGACGCCCTACCACTACTCGTCCTATGACGAGGAAGACGAAGTGGAGAAGTCGGACAAGCCGAAGGTGCTCATCCTCGGCAGTGGCCCCAACCGCATCGGCCAGGGTGTCGAGTTCGACTACTCCTGCGTGCACGCGAGCTTCGCGCTCGCCGATGCGGGCTTCGAAACGGTGATGGTCAACTGCAACCCGGAGACCGTCTCGACCGACTACGACACAAGTGATCGCCTCTACTTCGAGCCGCTCACCTTCGAAGACGTGCTGGAGGTCGTGCAGTCGGAGCAGCGCTCTGCTGCTGCGGGTGGGGGCACCGTCGCGGGCGTCATCGTGCAGCTCGGCGGCCAGACACCGCTCGGGCTCGCACAGCGACTCAAAGACGCCGGCGTTCCTGTCGTCGGCACGTCGCCGGAGGCGATCCATCTCGCCGAAGAGCGCGGGGCGTTCGGGCAGGTGTTGCACGAGGCCGGGCTGCTTGCTCCCAAGCACGGCACCGCGCGCTCGTTCGCCGAGGCGCAAGCGATCGCCCACGAGATCGGCTACCCGGTGCTGGTGCGTCCGTCGTACGTCCTCGGCGGGCGTGGCATGGAGATCGTCTACGACGACGAGCACTTGGCCGGCTACATCGATCGCGCCACCGAGGTGAGCCCGGAGCATCCGGTGCTCGTCGACCGGTTCCTCGACGACGCGATCGAGGTCGACGTCGACGCGCTCTACGACGGCACCGAGCTGTTCCTCGGCGGTGTCATGGAACACATCGAGGAGGCCGGCATCCACTCCGGCGACTCGGCGTGCGC
>Ga0157369_10004457_pt1 | contig 16499 bp, 15 predicted proteins | sample C25metaG_FD_113461 | JGI IMG/M metagenome (GOLD analysis project Ga0157369, IMG submission 113461) | Corn rhizosphere microbial communities from Kellogg Biological Station, Michigan, USA - C2-5 metaG | ecosystem: Host-associated > Plants > Roots > Rhizosphere > Soil | place: USA: Michigan... | reverse complement strand
GCAACTGTTGAGCGCCGATCATCAGGCTGCCGATGCCGCCGTTGGAGGGCATGAAATACTCAGCGCCGATGGTGCCCAGCCAGGCATAGATCAGGCTCAGGCGCAGGCCGGCGAAAATCCCCGTCGCAGCGCCGGGCAACACCAGGCGGCGCAGGCGCTGGAACAGGTTCAGGCGCAGCACCTGCGCCGCCTCGCGCAGTTGGGGTGACAGGTTCAATACGCTGCGCTGGGTGGCGATAAATAACGGGAAGAACGCGGCGAGGGCGATAAACACCCCCTTGGCCAACTCGTCCAGTCCGAACCACGCGGTGAGCAACGGTACCCAGGCGAAGATCGCAATCTGGCGCAGCGCAGACAGCGTCGGCCCGAGTACGCGCTCGCTGCGCCGCGACAATCCCAGCCACAGGCCCATGGCAAACCCCAGGCTGGTGCCGAGGATCAAGCCGCCCAGCGTACGGCCCAGGCTTTTGCCCAGGGCACCGGACAGGCTGCCATCCAGCACGCCCGTCACGGTGGTGTGCAGGACTGTCCATGGGCTGACCAGAATGTTCGCATCCACCCAATCCTGCTGGGTTGCCAGTTGCCATAACGCCAGCAACAGCAGCGGCAACAGCCAAGGCTGCAGGCGTTGCCAGCCTTGATAGCGGGGGCCCTGAGGAATCTGTGCCGTCGCCGGATGGGGCCAGTGCACCCATTTGCGGTCCAGCCAGCCGATGCCGCGATCCATCACCACGCCCAACACGCCGATCACCACGATGCACACGAAAACGATATCGAGCATGAACAACTGGCGAGCCCATACCATCAAGTAACCAATGCCTTCGCTGGACGCCAACAACTCCACGGCCAGCAATGAGGTCCAGCCGGCGGCCAGCGCGAGGCGTACGCCGGCCATGAACGCGGGGAGCGCGGCCGGCAGGATCAGCCGACGAATCAGCAGGTGAGTGGGCAGGCGCAGCACGCGGGCGGCTTCACGCAGGTGGGGCTGGGCATCGCGCACGCCGACCAGTACATGCAGGGTGACGGGCACTACGATTGCCTTCACCAGCACCACCAGCTTCAAGGTTTCGCCGATGCCGAAAAACACCATGAACAGGGGGATCCAGGCCAGTGTTGGCACTTGCGCCAAAGCGCTGAACGTGGGGAATACCACGCGCTCGACACGGGCGCTGAACCCCAGCAGGGCACCCAGCAACGACCCGGCGCCGATGCCCGCCAGGAGTCCCCAGAACAAGCGCTGAACACTGATTGCCAGGTGAGTCCACAACTCGCCACCGGCCAATTCCACAGCGCCGCTCCACACCAGTGAGGGTGGTGGCAGAATCTGCTCGCTCATCCAGTGATTGTGGCTGGCCAGCCACCACAGCGCGAACAGCGCCAAGGGCAACAGCCAGGGCAATAACCGTTCTCCCAGTTTTGGCCAGCGGTGCGCCCGATCATGACGGGGAGCGGCCAGAGGCAGGCTCAACAGTGATATTCGGGCCATGGAGGACCTCCGTTGTCGCCGATGGCGTTATGTGATTTTGATCTTACAAAAACGCAATCAAGATGATTGAGGGATAAGAAAATGCATTTAATGCCTCAGCCGAGCACGCATCCAATGCATTCGGAGAATATTTTCAATGCTGTTCATGCATAGGCCCCAAGGGTCGGCGTTTTAAGCCTTATAGTTCTAAAAGCTATTAAATTGTGAATTTATAGTATTTAAAGTTTTGTATAGGTTGTGCCTACTTTCTGCTCCCCGGACGACCGTCGCCCACAGGAGCTGCGCTTATGAAACTGCCCTTTAAACGCTTGATTGCATTGTTCGCGGGTACTGCCCTGGCCGGTTGGGTCCAGGCCGCCGAACTCAAGGAAATCCGCATTGCCGTACCCGACCTCAGCGCGGGGAGCCAGCACAGTGGTGGTGGTATCACGGATGTGTTGCGCGACCAGCAGATCTTCGAGAAAGCCTTTGCCGACCAAGGCATCAAGATCCAGTGGAATTACTTCAAGGGCGCAGGACCGGTGATCAACGAGGCCTTCGCCAACGGTCAACTGGACCTGGCCTACCTGGGCGACCTGGCGGCGATCATCGGTCGCTCCAATGGCTTGGACACCCGCCTGCTTAGTGCTTCGGCACGCGGCGTCAAACAGTATCTGGGCGTGGTTCCCGGCTCTGGCATCAAGCCCCTGCAGGACCTCAAGGGCAAGCGCGTTGCGGTGTTTCGCGGCACGGCCACTCAACTCTCGTTCGACAGCGCCCTGGCCAGCCAGGGCCTGAGTGAAAAAGACCTGAAAGTAATCAACCTGGATTTCAGCGCCGCGAGCGCCGCCCTGGCTGCCAGGCAGATCGATGCCACTTGGGGCAGTTCTAGCCTCAGTGCGCTGCAGGCCAAGGGCTTGGCCGAATTGCCACTGACCACCAAGGACCTCGGCGGCGCTGGCAGCATCCAGGCTGTATTGGTGGGCAGTGGCAAGTTCGTCGATGAGCACCCCGATGTCGTGGCCAAGTTGCTCAAGGCCCAGCAGCAAGCAGTGCAGTGGTTGACCGATGACAACAACAAGCAAGCCTATATCGACCTGGTGTCGGGGCTGGCCAGTTACCCACCGATCATCCTGAGCAATGACCTGAAAAGCGAGAAGCTCAGCGAGCTGTTCCCATCGACCCTCGACCCGGTGTTCCTCGGCAAATTGCAGGAGTCGGTAGACCTGGCGACCAAGGAGCGGCTGATTCGCAAGTCCTTCCAGGTCAGTGACTGGGTGGCGCCGAATCTGCAGGCGGCGGGTCTCTAAGCGACGTCAGACCGCCACGCTCACGTCTTGGCGGTCGACTTGTACCAGCGTCTCGATCATTGCCTTCGCCGCCGGCGACAGGCGCGAGCCGGTGCGGCTGACCACCCCGCACCGCGCACTCATGGTGTCCATGTTCTGCGGCAGGTTGCGCCAGTGCAGCACCACCCGGGAGCCACGGGCGATGTCTTCGGCAAATGCTTCTTCGGTGCCCACGCCAATGGCATTGGACTGCAGCACGATCTTCACCAGCGCCGGGAAGTGCTCGGTCTGGATGCTGGGTGAAAAGTCCATGCGCCCGCTGAGGTTCGCCAGCAGTTTGCGAATGCCCTGGGAGATCAGCGGCGACGCCAGCGGATAGTTGAACATGTCGTTGGTCGACAGGCTGTCCTTGGCCAGCAGCGGGTGGTCCGGACGGCAAAAAAATACACCACGCTTGGGGCTCAGCGCGCGGGTCTGGAAGTTTGGATCGTTTTCGAACTGGCGGATGTCGGCAATGAAGAACTCGATTTCTTCGCGGCTCAGAGCGCGGCTAAGTTTTTCCCAGTTATCCACCTGGAAACTGGTCCGGATCTTCGGGTGTGCAGTGATAAAGCGCGCCACCGCATCGGGTACCAGTTTCACCGCGGGTGCCGGTCCGGTGCCGAAGCGCAGGTCGCCGGCATCGAGCTTGGTCATGCGGGTGACTTCACTGCTCAGCAAGGCGGCACCGTGCACCAGGCTCAGCGCATGTTGCAGCACTGCCTGGCCCTCGGGAGTGGGGCGCAAGTCCTTGTTGCCACGGTCCACCAATACGCAGCCGAACTCATGTTCCAGGCTTTGGATACTGCGGCTGAACGCGGGTTGGGTGATGCCCATGGCGTCCGCGGCACGCACAAAACTGCGGTGTTCGTTGAGGGCGATGAAATAGCGCAGTTGGCGAAGATCCATATGCTTTCCCGGCATTTTAAAAATAGGTCGAAGGCATTTGCGACCGAGGGAGCTGAGGTTTTAAATGCAAGCTCTTATTCCGTCAACGAAGCATTCATTCATTTGCTAGATCTAAATTGCATATGAATAGAGCGTTGTCGGAAAGCGTTCCCACCATCAGGCACATGAGGGTCACCACAATGAGCAATGTCGCATTCGCTGTTCAACCCATCGCCCAAGCGCTGGACATTCACCCCGTCGGCGGGCGCATTGGCGCCGAGATCCGTGGGGTCAGACTGTCCGGCGACCTGGATGCCGCTACCGTCGAGGCCATCCAGCAGGCCCTGGTGCAGTACAAGGTGATCTTCTTCCGCGAGCAGACCCACCTTGATGACCAGAGCCAGGAAGCATTTGCGCACCTGCTGGGCGAACCGATTGCCCACCCGACCGTGCCAGTGCGCGACGGCACCCGTTTCCTGATGGAGCTGGACGGCGGTCGTGGCCAGCGCGCCAACTCCTGGCACACCGACGTGACCTTCGTCGACGCCTATCCCAAGGCTTCGATCCTGCGTTCGGTGCTGGCACCCAGGTCCGGCGGCGACACGGTCTGGGCCAACACATCCAGCGCCTACAATGACCTCAGCGTCGAGCTGCGAGCCCTGGCGGACAACCTGCGGGCGGTGCACAGCAACGAATACGACTACGCCGCGCGCAAGCCGGATGTGTCGGTGGAGACGCTGGAGGAATACCGCAAAGTGTTCACCTCCACTGTCTACGAACCCGAACACCCGGTGGTGCGCGTACATCCGGTCAGCGGCGAGAAAACCTTGTTGCTGGGACACTTCGTCAAGCGCCTCAAAGGATACTCCCAGGCAGATTCGGCGCAGCTGTTCAACCTGTTGCAGAGCTACGTCACCCGCCTGGAAAGCACCGTGCGCTGGCGTTGGAGCACCGGTGATGTAGCGATCTGGGACAACCGCGCCACCCAGCATTACGCAGTGGATGACTATGGCACCCAGGAGCGTATCGTGCGCCGGGTCACGCTCAAGGGCGATGTGCCGGTGAGCGTGCACGGGCAGGCCAGCAAGACCACCAAGGGTGTGTGATCACCACACGCCGATCTGCACCACCTTGTCTGTTTCCGGCTCTCCATAACGAAACCGTTGGCCACGCAGATCGATCTCTGTGTGGCTGATGGTGGTGCGCCGCTTCAGGCCGCGCAGCCATTCGAACAGATAGCCCGAATGGGTTTCGCGCACGTCGGCGTACGCCGGGTCGGCCCCCAGGTCATGCAGTTCCTGCGGGTCGTTTTCCAGGTCGAACAGCTGTGGGCGAAAGCCATCGTACGCCAGGTATTTCCAGCGTTCGCTGCGCACCATCGTCATGCGGCAACGGTCGATGGGCTGCTCCAACCGTTCACGGGCCGGGGCCTGGAAGGCGTAGTCGTATTCGGCGATGGCGTAGCGTCGCCAGGCGCTTTGCGTATGGTGCAACAGTGGGATCAGTGAGTGGCCTTCCAGGCGGTGGTCGGCAGCAGGCAGCCCCAGGGCGTCGAGGAAGGTCGGCAGCGCATCAATGGTTTCCACCAGGCGGTCGTCGAATGTGCCACGGCTGGCATCGGCACTGGCGCGTGGGTCGCGCACAATCAACGGGACGCCTACGGCCGGCTCCAGCAGGAATTCTTTCTCCCCGAGGAAATGATCGCCAAGGAAATCGCCATGGTCGCTGGTGAACACGATCAGCGTGTCGTCCCAGCGCCCATTGCTTTGCAGAACATCGAACAGCCGCCCGAGTTGATCGTCGATCTGTTTGATCAGCCCCATGTAGGTCGGGATCACCGTGAGGCGTACCTCGTCACGGGAAAAGTTGAGGCTTTCCTGGTGCTGGCGAAACGCTTGATAAACCGGGTGATCGCTGGGTTGCCCCGGCTGGATGGGCGCCTGGATGTGCTCGGCGCCATACAGCGCGTGGTACGGCGCGGGGGCGATGTAAGGCCAATGCGGCTTGATATAGGACAGGTGCAGGCACCACGGCTGCTCGGCTTGTTCGTGGATAAAGTCGATGGCGCGGTCGGTGGTGTAGACGGTTTCCGAATGCGCCTCGGCTACCCGCGCCGGTAGCCCGGCATTGCGCATGTGCCAGCCGCTGAGTAGCTCACCGTCCTGACCTTCTGCGGCGTTGGCCCAGTCATGCCATGGGTTGGTGCCGTTGTAGCCTTGTTCGCGCAGGTAATGCGTGTAGGGCGCGGACTCGCGCTTGTCGTCGAACAACGGGCTGTCAGGGTAAATCCCGTCGTGACGCATATACGCTTCAAAACCGACCTCGTTCAGTGGCTCGGCCTGGGCGCCGTGGGGGTCGATCTTCAGGCGCTGCAAAGCGTCCAGGTTTGGCGTGGCGTGGGTCTTGCCTACCAGCGCGGTGCGGATGCCGTGGGGGCGCAGATAATCGCCGATCGTCAACTCTTCCAACGGCAGCGGCACCCCGTTCCAAGCCACCTGGTGGCTGCTGACATAGCGTCCTGTATAGGCCGACATCCGCGACGGTCCGCAAATGGTGCCCTGGGTGTAGGCACGGCCGAATCTCACACCGGCGGCGGCGAGACGGTCGATATTCGGCGTGTGCAAATGAGCGTGGCCGTAGCACGACAGGTAATCGCGGCGCAGTTGGTCGCACATGATGTACAGCACATTGCGTACAGGTTTTGGTTGAGGCATGAGGGTTTACCGAACGGAGGACAGGGGGCTTTTTTCGTCCTTTGCGCCGGGGCTGGCAAGTGCATTTGGGGACTGGGTTTCATGCAGGCCATGCATGGGCGTTGCTGCAGGCGTTATCGGGGACAAGCCCCCTCCCACACTTGAAATGCATTCAAAAAGTGGGAGGGGGCTTGCCCCCGATGGCATCAGTTCAGACAGCGAAATTCTCCAGCGCACACACATCCTCATCCAGCGCATCAATCTCCTTGATCTGCTCGATCATCGCCTCCGCCAGTGGTGATAACCGTTACCCTGCGCGGCTGACGATACCGTAGCGGGTGAAACGCTCCTCCAGGTCTTCGGCGAGTCCGTCGATCTTCAAACACACCAATTCGCCTCGGGCCATGTGCAGCACATCGCTGTTGGCACTGACGATACCAATGGCATCGGAGCGCAATACCACACCCATCAAGCTGTAGCCGTTTTCGCACTCCACATTGGGCAGGTAATCGGGGCGTCCGCTGAGGTCGACGATGACCTTGCGCAGGTTGGGCGGGCGGATCGTCACGGCCAGTGGATAACTCATCAACTCTGCGGCGCTCACGCTCTCGCGACCGGCCAGGGGATGGCCGGCGCGGCAGCAGAAATTCCAGCGGCGTGGACGCAAGCGATGGGTGTGATAGTCAGGGTTGGCTTCGAAGTGACGGGTATCAGCGACAAAGAATTCGAACTCCTCGCTGAGCAGGCGCTTGCCCAGGCTTTGCCAGTCATCTACCTGGAACAGCACGCGTGCCTTCGGGTAGCGCCCGATAAAGCTGCCAATGGCGCGGGGAATCAACCCGGCCGCAGGTGCGGGGCCACACCCAAAGCGCAGCTCACCGGCCTCCAACCCAGTGAACTGGCTGATCTCGTTGGCCAGTTGCTGGGCACCGCTGACCAGGCGCCGGGCATGCTCCAGTAGCACCTGGCCTTGTTTGGTGGGCGCCAGGTCCTTGCGACCGCGGTCCACCAGTTGGCAGCCGGCGGCATGTTCCCGGGCCTGGATGCTGCGGCTGAACGCCGATTGCGACAGGTTCACGGTCAACGCCGCCGCCACAAAACTGCGTTGTTCGGCGAGGGCGATGAAGTGGCGGAGCTGGCGCAAATCGATATGCATTTTTCACATCAAAAATATCGGGGAAATGCATTGGCTATGCATTAGGTCGACTCCTTATAAAGGCTATCTCTTATGCAGTAAATGTTCTAAAAAACATAAATAAATAACCTTGGGGAATATGTATCGATGAGTATTTCCTGGTTACGGAGCCGCTTATGAGTGTGTTCAAGCCCGCTGTACCTTGCTCTTCCTGGAGGCTCAAGCGTCTGCCGCTGGCCTTGTTGCTGGCCGGCAGCGCCAGTTGGTCGTCCAGTCACGCGGCCGAGGTGATCTCCCCTGAACCTGAGGGCGAAAGCGCCAGCGGCCAACTGGAAACCGTCACGGTGACGGCACGCCGTCGTACCGAAAGCGCGCAGGAGGTGCCGACGCCGATGAGCGTGGTTGGCGGCCAGGCACTGGAGAGCCAACGGGTCTACCGCATCCAGGATTTGCAACAACTGGTGCCCAGCGTCAACGTTGCCTACATGCATGCGCGCCAGTCCAGCGTGTCAATCCGTGGCCTGGGCAACAACCCGGCCAGCGATGGCCTGGAAGGCAGCGTGGGGTTGTATATCGACAACGTCTATCTCGGCCGGCCGGGGATGGCGGTGTTCGACCTGATGGACATCAAACAGCTCGAGGTATTGCGCGGCCCCCAGGGTACGTTGTTCGGCAAGAACACCACTGCCGGGGTCATCAATATCAGTACCCGTGCGCCCAGTTTTACCCCGGAGCGCAGCATCGAGACGTCGTTGGGCGAAGATGGCTATTTCCAGACCAAGGGCACGGTTTCCGGCCCGCTCACCGATGATCTGGCGGGACGTTTTTCGGCGTATCGCACGCGCAGCGATGGCGACATCAAGAACGAGCACGACGGCCATGATCTCAATGGTGGTTCACGCCAGGGCTTTCGCGGGCAACTGCTGTACAAGCCGAGCGATACGTTCAACCTGCGCTGGATTGGCGATTACAACGAAGAGGATTCCAGCGCCGGCACCAGCGTGCTCTACAGCACCGGGCCCACGATCAATGGCACCAACCTCTATGAGTCACGCGCTGCGGCGGCTGGCGCAACGCTGGTGGACGGCACCCACCGCAAGGTCAATCTGGACAACGACCAGCATGTCACGGTGTTCCAGGGCGGTACGTCCCTGGAAGCCAACTGGACGCTGCCGAGTGATTTCACCCTGACCTCGGTCAGCGCCTACCGCTGGTGGAATTTCACACCGCGCAATGATGATGGCCTCAATGTGCCGGCGTCCTATAACGCCGGGGTGTCGGTGGAAGATAAGCAGTGGTCCCAGGAGTTTCGCCTGGCTTCGCCGACCGGCGGATTTTTCGATTACGTGCTGGGTGCCTATTACTTCGGTAACTCCCTGAACAACAAGTCCTTCGCCTATTACGGACCCCAGGCCGACATCTGGAACGGCACGGCGCCGGGGGCGCTCGCCAACGTGAGCAGTGTGGGCAACGGGCACATCCGCACCGACAGCTTCGCGCTGTTTGCCCAAGGGACCTGGCACCTCACCGAGCGCCTGGATTTCACCGCCGGTCTGCGGGGTACTTATGAAGAGAAAAGCGCCTGGGTGACTCGCAATGCGCCGGTGGGTGGCGCGGCTGTCACGGGCGCGGCCGCTACGGCTCGGCGTGGGCGTGCCGGGGCCTACGACTCCGCAGACCTCAACCAGTACAGCACCAGCCCTTCGGGCCTGCTGAACCTCAGTTACCGCTTCAATGAAAACCTGCTGGGCTATGCGACCCTGTCCCATGGCGAGAAATCCGGTGGGGTCAACCTGGCGGTGGGTTCGGCGCCAACGGCCGGCGCGGATTCGCTGCTGGTCGGCACCGAAAGGGCCAACAACGCTGAACTGGGCTTTAAAAGCACGCTGTGGGACCGACGCCTGCAACTCAATGCCAACCTGTTCTGGACCAAGGTCAATGGCTACCAGACCAACGCCTATGATCAGGACAACCGGGTGCAGTACCTGACCAACGCAGGCTCCGTACGTTCGCGTGGGGTGGAAGTGGAAAGCACCCTGGTTACCATCAAAGGACTGACGCTGAACGTGAATGGCTCGTTCAACGATGTGAGCTATCTGTCCTACAAGGACGCCCCGTGCCCACCGGAAGTCAGCTTGCGCCCGGGTGCCCCGGCCTCCTGTGACCTGACAGGGCATCAGGTGGTGGGCGCGTCGAAATGGATCGCCAATGCCAATGGCGAGTACAAGTGGAACCTGGACAACGGTCTGGAACCCTACGTCACTGCCAGCTATGCATTCCGCTCCAAGGCCGTGGGGACAGTGGAGGACTCGGACTACGGGCAGATCCCGGCGTACGCGGTGGTGAACGTGTCTACCGGTTTGCGTGGCAACTATCAGCAGGGGCAGTGGGATGTGTCGCTGTGGCTGAAAAACGCCTTCGACAAAACCTACTACACCACCCTGTGGACCGGTGGTAACGGCGGTTATGAAGGCTTGCTGGGCACGCCTCGCACCCTGGGTGTGACCGGTCGCTACGACTTTTAGGCCGGTACGCTGGCGGTGCGATAGGTGGCCGGGCTGAATACGCGGGTCACCACCAGCATCGCCACCGTTGTCACGGTCAGCACCACCCAGGCGCTGACAAAGCTGCCGGTGAGTTCGCGCAGCCAACCGGTCATCCACGGCGAAATCGCGTTGATCAAAAAGCCCACGCCTTGCACGAACGCCGCCAGTTGGCCGGCTTGGCGCGGGTCGCGGTGGTGGTCGAGGGTCAGCAACAGGCTCAGGGCAAAACATGCTCCCAGGCCAAAGCCGCACAGCGCCACCCATAGGTGCGGAAACTGCAACGGCGCGATCAATAGGCCCAGATAGCCGATGGTCTGGGCCAACAGGCTGATCCACAGCAGCGGCCGACGGTCGATCCCGCGTTGTGCCAGCACCGGCATCAATAGCGCGGCGATCACCTGGAAGATGGTCATGAACGCCAGCAATGAACCACTGGGCAACACGCCCCAACCCAGTTGCTGATAGTAGGCCGGCAGCCACGCCACCAGGCTCATGTAGCCGCAGTTCACCAGGCCGAAATACAGCGCCAGTAGCCAGGCACGGCGATTGCGCAGCCCCTTGTAGGCAGGGATGACGTTCGCGTTTTTTGCCGCACCCAGTGGCAACCAGGCCCACAGCAGCAGCGCCGCCAACGCGGGTAACAACCACACACCCCGCCCGGCCTCCCATTGCTGGAAATACGTGGCCGCCACCGGACTGAGCAGCGCCGCCAGGCCGCCGCCGGCCATCAACGAGGCCGAATAAACGCCCATCGCCACCGGCACGCGGTGATGGAATTCACGCTTGATCATCGCCGGCACCAACGCCTGGATCAGTGCCACACCGGCACCGCCAAGCAACGCAGTCACCAGCAATGTCGACCCTTGGCCCATCAGCCAGCGGGCCAGGCACGCCAACAGGATCATCATGAGGCCCAGGGCGATGCCGCGTCGTTCCCCCAGCTGCGCTTCAACACGCACGCCCACCAGCGCCACCAGGCCCATGCACACCACGGGAAGGCTGGTGAGCAGGGCGCTGCTCTGGAAGCTAAGGCCGGTGGCCAGGCGGATTTCGCCGAGCAACGGGCTGATGGAACTGAGGATCGGCCGCAGGTTCAGGCCCAGGACCACCAGCAGGCCCCAGCCGGCGAACCGGCCTGCGGTTGAGGAGTTAAGCGACATGCAGAACCTGCGGAGTGTGCAAATGAGGCGTGAAGTATCCACAGTCGCCGAGGTATTCTGAAATTAAATATAACCATGCCAACCAGTGGCAAATGGAATGGTGAGCACGATGTTCGATCCGGTGTTGTTGCGCAGCTTTGTCGCCGTGGTGGACTGCGGCAATTTCACCCGCGCGGCAGAGCGCCTGCACTTGACCCAGTCCACCGTCAGCCAGCAGATCCGCCGCCTGGAAGAGGCGGTGGCGTGCCAGTTGCTGGATCGCGACCAACGTCGTGTGGTGGCGACGGCGGAAGGCGAGCGCCTCCTGGCCTATGCGCGGCGCATCCTCGCGTTACATGAGGAAGCCGCCGACGTATTGATCAACCAGCAAAGCGACGGCGTGCTGCGCCTCGGTGTGCCGGAAGACTTCGCTGCCGAACGCCTGATGCCTCTGTTATCGGCCTTTGTGCTGGCGTACCCCAGGGTGCGCCTGGAGGTCACCAGCGGTCTTGGCCCCGAGTTGCAGCGCCAGTACCGTAGCGGTGAGTTCGACGTATTGCTGGTCAAGCAGATGGGCGACAGCGACGACTGCCTGGCCTCATGGCCAGAGCCGTTGTGTTGGGTGGATAGCCGCAGCACGCCATCCCTGGGGCGCGACCCTTTGCCGTTGGTGGCCTTTCCGGTGGGGGGCCTGTACCGCAATGAAATGCTGCAACACCTGGAAGTGGGGGGCTGGCGCTGGCGCATCGGTTACTCCAGCGCGAGCCTGGCCAGTGTGTGTTCGGCGGTGGCGGCGGGGTTGGGTATCAGTCTGTTACCCCGGCGTGTGGTGCAGGCCGGGCATGTCGTATTGGGCGCGGACAGCGGTTTGCCTGCGGTGCAGGGCGTGCGGCTGGCGTTGTACGGGCGCACTGGCCTCGGCGCGGCGGGGCAGAGCCTGCAACGCCAATTGCTGGATTTGTGTGCTAACAGCTCAGCCTGAACGATGCCTTTGCCGAATATTTTTTATGCCCGGAAAGCATTGAAAAACATCGCCTGGACGCCAGCCCACGCAGGACGGGGCTTTGGCGTTTCATCATGTTTCATTTATTCGTTTTAGGTCTATGTATAACTTTAAAGGTTACTTTAAGAGATAAGCCTCTGGCGCCGATGATTCAGCCCACGACGGCCTTCCAAGCAGGCCTGTCGGTTTTTTTGCTTAAAAACCGTAGGGAGTGAATCAATGGGCAATGTCCAGACCGCCGCCTGTGCACACGAGGCGCCGTGGCGCCAGGCACCGGGTGGTGAGTTGGTCGACCTTGGCCGGCCGCACCGCGCGCCGTTGGGACAACTGCGAACGCAGAGGACTCCGAAGCGTTTCTCCAGCCGTCGCGAAGGTATTCTGCTCGGCCTGCTGGTGCTGGCCCTGCACGGTGCGGTGATCTACTGGGTGAGCCAGAAGCCGACCCCGGTGTTGCCGATCCTGCCGCCGGAAATTCCACCGATGACCATCGAATTTTCCCAGCCGGCACCCCCGGTGGTGGAACCGCCACCGCCCGTGCCGCCACCGCCGCCGCCTGTGGTCGAGCCACCGCCGCCGGTGGTGGATGAATTGGCCGCCAAGCCGGCGCCGCCAAAACCGATTCCTAAACCCAAACCCAAGCCAGTGCCAAAGCCTGAGCCCAAGCCTGCACCGAAACCGCCCGAGCAACCGCCTGCGCCACCGACTCCCGCGCCGCCCGCGCCTCCAGCACCACCGGCGCCGGCTCCGGTTACGCCCGCTTCGGCCAACGCCGCGTACTTGAAGAACCCGGCGCCGGAGTATCCGTCACTGGCCCAGCGGCGCGGTTGGGAAGGCACGGTGTTGCTCAGGGTGCATGTACTGGCCAGCGGTAAGCCGGGCGAGATCCAGATCCAGAAGAGCAGCGGTCGCCAGCAGCTCGATGACGCCGCACTGACCGCCGTGAAGCGTTGGAGCTTCGTGCCGGCCAAGCAGGGCGAGGTGGCCCAGGACGGCTGGGTCAGCGTCCCGATCGATTTCAAGATTCACTAATTATTCGGCTGCGGTGTGTTGCACGCGCCGCGACCTGCACAGAGGGAAGACATCATGGCATTAGCATCTCCACTTGAATCCATCGAAAGCGCGGTGATCTGGCTGCTGGTGGTTTTTTCGGTCGCCACCTGGGGCCTGGCCCTGCTCAAGGGCGTGCAGTTCGGTCGCCTCAAGGCGCAGGATCGCAAGTTCCATAAACAGTTCTGGGCGGCGTCGAGTCTCGACTCGGCTGCCGAGCTGGCGCAAACCCAGCCGGGTGCCGCTGCCCGCGTGGCCCAGGCCGGCTACGCCGCGATCCAGGTGGGCGAAACCCCACACGCGACGGACCTGAGCCAGGCGATCAATCACCAGGACCGCCTTGAGCGCGCCCTTCGCCAGCAGATCGTGCGAGAGCGGCGCTCCCTGGAAACCGGCCTGGCCGTGGTCGCCAGTATCGGCAGCACCTCGCCGTTCATCGGCCTGTTCGGTACTGTGTGGGCATCATGGAAGCGCTCAAGGGCATCAGTGCCGCCGGTTCCGCCAGCCTCGAAACGGTGGCCGGCCCGATTGGTGCCGCACTGGTTGCGACGGGCGTCGGTATCGCCGTCGCCGTGCCGGCGGTGCTGGTCTACAACTACTGCCTGCGTCGCCTCAAGCTGACCGCTGCCGACCTCGATGACTTCGCCCACGACTTCTACAGCCTGGCGCAGAAAAATTCCTTCCGTGTGCTGCTGCACCCGACCCTGAACAAAACCACTGCCGCTAACCCGCAGAAAGTGAAGGAGGCGTCCTGACATGGCCTTCTCCACGCAAGACAGCGATGAGGTACTGAGCGAGATCAACGTCACGCCGCTGGTGGACGTGATGCTGGTGCTGCTGGTGGTGTTTATCGTCACCGCGCCGCTTTTGACCAACGCGATTCCGATCAACCTGCCCAAGACTGAGGCGGTCGCGCCGGTGGAGCAGAAAGACCCGCTGGTGGTGAGCATCGACGGCGCCGGCAAACTGTTTATCAACAAGGACGAAATCCAGCCGGACTTGCTGGAGTTCAACCTGCAGGCGGCCAAGGCCAAGGACCCCGATGTGCGGGTGCAACTGCAGGCGGATGATGGCGTGAACTACGGCGAAGTGGCGCGAGCCATGGCGTCTATCGAACGCGCGGGCATTACCAAGCTGTCGGTGATTACCGCACGTTAGTTGCAAAAGCCTCGACAAGTTTTTGGCCGTTTCCTTGGCAGGGTGCGGCCTTTTTTTTGCCTGCGATTCAATCCTCAACTTGAAATGCGATCAATGTGGGAGGGGGCTTGCCCCCGATTGCAGTGTGTCAGCCAATCAATCTGTAACTGATACACCGCCATTGGGAGCAAGCTCCCCCCCACATTTTGAACTTCATTAATTTTGAATTTTTGGTTATTAATAAATAGCTTCTTATTCCTTAACGAATATAACACCCGTCCCTATACTGTTCAGCAACGTTAAACGCTGCAGGAGGGCACACCCATGCACAGCGAGTCGATTCGTTATCTGATCGTGCCGGGCTGGCAAGGATCGCCAGAAGATCATTGGCAAAGTCACTGGCAGGCCAGCCTGCCCAATAGCGCCCGCGTGGAGCAGGCCGACTGGCTGACGCCACGTCGAGAAGATTGGGTCGCTGCGCTGGCCGAGGCCATCGCAGCTGACAGCACGCCGGTGATCCTGATCGCCCATAGCCTGGGCTGCATCACGGTGGCGCATTGGGCGGCCACCGCGCCGGTGCACTTCCTGCGCCAGGTGCGCGGTGCCTTGCTGGTGGCCCCGGCCGATGTCGAACGGCCCGCCTGCTCACCTGCGTTGCGTAATTTTGCGCCGATCCCGACCGACCTGTTGCCGTTCCCCAGCCAGGTGGTCAGCTCCGACAACGACAGTGCAGTCAGCGCCCCGCGAGCCCTGGAATTGGCCCGCAACTGGGGCGCCGAAGCCGGCATTCTGTCGGGGGCGGGGCACATCAATGTGAAGTCCGGCCACCAGCGCTGGGAACAGGGGTTCGCCTACCTCTATCGCCTGCAAAGCCGCCTTGAGCATCACGCCCGGCGTACTGCCTGAATTTTTTCAACGCCCCGTCCCTTGAGTGGATTGGGGGCGGGAGCCTGCCATGAGTCTGCATGAAACCTACGGCCAGCCATTGCTGACCTTTCCCGACGCGGAAAAAAGCCCACTGAGCATCCGCGCCAAGGCGCTGGTGTTTGTCGACCCGCGTTCGCGGCAGCTGCGCGAAGACCTCGAAAGCCTCGCACCCCGTGCCTTGCCCGTGTTGATCCGCGGCGAGACCGGTAGCGGCAAGGAGTTGCTGGCGAGGCATATTCACCGGGGCAGCGACCGCACCGGTCTGTTTGTCTCGGTCAATTGCGGTGCGATCAGCCCGACCTATGCCGATGCCGAATTGTTCGGTTATGCCGCCGGCAGCCACAGTGGTTCGGCCAGCAGCCGGGCAGGGTGGTTCGGTTCGGCGAATGGCGGCACCTTGTACCTGGACGAGATCGGCGATTTACCGCCGCCGATCCAGGTGAAACTGTTGGCCGCGCTGGAAAACCACGAAGTCACCCGTGTCGGTGCCCATCAGCCGAGCCCGGTGGATGTGCGCCTGGTCGCCGCCACCAGCATCGACCTGGCCCAGGCCGTGGCGGCCGGCAAGTTCCATGAGCGCCTGTTCCACTATCTGAGCGAAGGTCGGTTGGATTTGCCGGCGCTGCGCGAGCGGGTCGGTGACATCTTGTCCCTGGCCGAATACTTCCTGGGCATCTACAGTCAGCGCCTGGACCTGCCGGTGCCGCTGATCAGCGATGCCGCGCAGCGTGTGCTGGAACACCACAGCTGGCCGGGCAATACCCGCGAGCTGGAAAACGTTATTCACTTTGCCCTGCTGGTCAGCAGTGGGGATGAGATTTTGCCCGAACATTTGAATCTGCCGGTGGCGGGTTCTGCGCTGGAACAGGTGCGGCGGATTTTCGAGCACGCCAGCCCCGCCGAGCGGGAAACGTTAAGTAAATTCCTGCATGAACAAAATGGAATATCAACGTGAATAAAAGATATTGTTCGGGAATAAAAAATCTAGGTATTGTCCCTCCCACGCCGCGATAGCACTTCGCTGGCACACTACATAAAAAACGGTCGTCAGAGACGCCCCCGGAATTCCGATAAGGACACTGCATGAAAAAGGTTCTGTTGTTTACCGCACTGGCGGCTGCCCTGACTGCAAGCTTCGCCCAGGCCAACGAAAAACTGGTGGTGGCCGCCACGCCGATCCCGCACGCCGAG
>Ga0157369_10004453_pt1 | contig 16503 bp, 20 predicted proteins | sample C25metaG_FD_113461 | JGI IMG/M metagenome (GOLD analysis project Ga0157369, IMG submission 113461) | Corn rhizosphere microbial communities from Kellogg Biological Station, Michigan, USA - C2-5 metaG | ecosystem: Host-associated > Plants > Roots > Rhizosphere > Soil | place: USA: Michigan... | reverse complement strand
GCGACCTTCGATCTTGAACGAACGCACGCCGGCCTCGACCAGCGCGCGGATGTTGGCGCTCTGGTTGTTGTCTTTCATCGACAGCAGGTGTTTTTCGTAGGCGATCACGCCACCCTTTTCATCCTTGAGGGTGTAGGGCAAGCGGCACGCCTGGGAGCAGTCGCCCCGGTTGGCACTGCGGCCGGTTTGCGCGTGGGATATGTTGCACTGGCCGGAGAAGGCCACGCACAACGCGCCGTGGATGAAGAACTCGATGGCGGCATCGGTTTCATCGGCGATGGCGCGGATTTCTTTCAGGTTCAGTTCACGGGCCAACACCAACTGCGAGAAACCGGCCTGATCGAGGAACTTTGCCCGCTCCAGCGTGCGGATATCGGTCTGGGTCGAGGCGTGCAGCTCGATCGGCGGAATGTCCAGCTCCATCACGCCCAGGTCCTGGACGATCAGCGCATCGACACCGGCGTCGTACAACTGATGGATCAGCTTGCGCGCCGGCTCCAGTTCGTTGTCGTGCAGGATGGTGTTGATGGTGGTGAAAATACGCGCATGGTAACGGCGGGCGAATTCGACCAGCTCGGCGATTTCGCTGACTTCGTTACAGGCGTTGTGGCGTGCACCGAAACTCGGGCCGCCGATGTACACGGCGTCGGCGCCATGCAAGATGGCCTCGCGGGCGATGGCGACATCGCGGGCAGGGCTGAGCAATTCCAGGTGATGCTTGGGCAAGGACATAGTTTTTTTAGTCAGGCGGTCACGGGCAAGGGGCGCATTCTACCCGTGAAACGCGCGGCGGGCACGCGTGTGCTGCCCGGTGGTGGCTGACGATCGGGTCAGTTCGGCAAGTTATTGAATTGAATATGCCGGCCTCTTCGCGAGCAGGCCCGCTCCCACAGGGTTAGCTCCGGGCCGGAATACATCCACTGTGGCAGCGAGCCTGCTCGCGAAAGCGGTGTGTCATCCGAAAATCATTGAGTGACATCCGCAAATTCGATCAGCCCTTGGCGGCCATCGCCGTCACTTCCCCGCGCATCCCTTCAACCGCCAGCGACGCCACGCCCACCGCCGCCCGCACCGGCCACGGCTTGGCAAAGTAGCGTTTATAGACTTCGTTGAACGCCGCGCGATCAGCCATGTCGGTGAGGTAGATGGTCAGGTGCAGCACCCGGTCCATCGAACTGCCGGCACGTTCCAGGGCGACTTTCAGCGCTTGCAGGGTGCACTCGCTCTGCTCGGTGATGCCGCCCAGCTCCAGACTGCCATCGGCGCGGGTTGGAATCTGCGTGGAAACCATGATCCCGCCGAAGGTGGCAACGTCGGAAGAAATCGAATCGGTGTCGGGATCCGGCGTGAAAATGATGTCTTGATTGGCCAGGGGGATCTCTTGTTTGAGTGAATGAAGATTGCGGCAGTTTACAGATTGTTTCCCGCCATGGCCCGGATGGGAACCGTGACATGTTTGTATAACCGTGTATCAAGCCTCAACCGATACACACGGCAACACCAAACTGCGCCTTCGAGACACATCCGCCCTACATGCCGAGCCCAAAGTAGCCCTCACACCAACACTACGCTCAAGAGGGCAGCACCATGTACCGTCCACTGTTTCTGGCTTCTGCCGTTGTCTTCGCCTCCCTGACCGGCTTCGCCCATGCGGGGGATGCGCCGGCAACGAGCTGGCAGAAAGGTCTGAGCCGCACCGATCTGGTTCGTCAGGATCTCGGCACTGACAATCGCGAAGTGATTCAGGCGCGTATCGATTTCGACGCTGGCGTCACCTCGCCTCGGCATGCGCATCCCGGCGTGGAAGTCGCTTATGTCATCAGCGGCATGTTCGAGTATCAGCTCGAAGGGCGGGCGCCGGTGATACTCAAGGCCGGCGATTCGTTGTTCATTCCGGCAGGCGTCGCGCATGTGGCCAAAAACGTTGGCAACGAGAAAGGCGTCGAACTGGCCACTTACGTCGTCCCGAAAGGCGAACCGCTGCTGATCCTCAAGCCGTGATGCGTCGGCCAGCTATTTCGAGTGCGGTTTGCTCATTGCACGCTTGATGCGCATCCAGTCCTGAAAGGCCGCCGTTCGCTTGGCGTCGGCCAGAGCCTTGGCCTCGGTGAAACGAGCCCAGGCTTCAGGGTTGTCGGTATCGTCCCCAATGAGTTGATAGGCCGCTTCTTCCATCAAGTCGGCCTCTCGGAACATTGCGGCGTTATTGGCCATCTCGTCATCCCATGAACGGCCGAAACCGAATCTCAAGAGCTGTTCAGTCATCTTGCGTGATCCTCCTCCCAGACCAGCGGCACCGACTCGCGCCAGTGCACGGCGGTAACGCCAAAGCGTTCTGCCATTGGTTTGGAAAAACGTTTCAACGGAGGCCGACCGGGGCGCGGGATGGGCGCGATTCCTGTGTCGCAACTTGCCCACTGCCACGCTTCGGCGTTGTTCATGTTTTTTGTGCGAATGACGAATGACCTGGGCTTTCCGTGAAGCAGGTAATCGATCACGTACAAATCCGCTACGCTCATACATTTCCTCCAGCTGCTTAAAAAGAGGGATGTCTGGCGAAATGAATAATTCAGAGAAATTGAAACGGGCGTGATGACCGGCTGATTGGGCGCTTTGTAAGCCTTTACGGCAGGTCGATTATGTACAAGTTCGTCTGGAATTTTTGCTGAATTGCCGGTTGTTAAGACAGGAACGCGCCCGCTACGACGCGTTATCAAGTGGGACCGATCAGGAGTAGATGCACGAGCAGACAAAGTCCGCGTGAACCTCGGTGTTTTCAATCGCCGTGATAAGGCCTGAATGCATGGCTTCTTCAGGATTGATGATGCGCGGCGCTGCTGTCAGATATTTCTCTGTCTCCAGCGCATTTTTTCCGTTGCTCGTACGCTCGGCGACAATCTGGGCGTAGAGATGCAAGTCGTAATCCAGGCTCATGGCGTATTCCGACATGCGCTAGTGATCGACCGAACCTTGCAGGTGCCAATGAAATGGGTGAAACAGAAACTTGCTGTGGGTACAGGCGGTGCGGCGCTGGCCGGCCAGAAAGACAATGTTGCCCATCGATTCGACCGTTCCCAAATTGTGGGTGTGTACCGGAATAGGCAGGGCCAACAGGAAGTTGTACATCGTGAAACCGTAACTGCATTCACCGCCCATTGTGGCGATGTTGACGATCAGTCGCGGTGCATCTTCCTTTACGGCGAGCGAGGCTTTATCGATCAGTTGGCCGCAAGTCGAGGCGTTGATCGGGCCGGTGAAGTTGATGACATGAACAGGCATGGCGTTTCCCTCGGCTGGTCAGGACTCCTGAGCAATAGCTGTAATTTCGCTTGAATGAAAGTGGGCAGGGGAGCGAGGCTCCCCTGCACCCGGCGCATCAACTGTTGCGCCCGCCACCATGGCTGTTTTAACCACCTTTTTTACCTGCTTCATTAACCGACATACTGCTTTGTTGTTTATCTTGTGCCATTTCAAACTTCCTCATTTCTCAATATAGGCACTGGGCGAATCGAAGATGCACACACTGCGTGCCGTCGTCATTTGCATAGTGCTCATAAAGTTTGCTGATGTCGTTTGTTTTGGTTGGCCTCGCTTGTCTTTAGCTACAAGTTAGAACTTGCGCTAGGAAGAACGCTCATAAGTTGGCGTTGCATCAGGTGTTCGGGAGTTTTCAGAGTGTACTGTCAATTCCCGGCGTTCATAACATTCCTGCTGAACGTTCTCCCTGCGCCTCGGACTTATTTGCTGCCGTTCAACACAAGGTGCCACCGGTGGAATAGCCGACTTCGTCACTTGCGAACTGCGCGCTGCTTCGGGATACACTTCTGCTCCCTTGTTTCGTTGCACTTCGCCTCGTGCAGAAGCCGTTACCGTTCTCATGATTGCGCTCCCTCAGCCGATTTCAAAGGGCAGCAAGGCTGCCCTTGTGCCGCTCACTCAGGACTTGCGACCACCACCGTGGCTGTTTTGTCCACCTTTGCGGCCCGCCTCGGATGCCTTCTCACGGTCATTGGCGAAGTTGCCGCCTGATGCCTGGCCGCCTTTCTTGCCAGCTTCAGACGCCTTGTCACGATCGTTCGCGAAGTTACCTGGATTTTTATTTCCTGTAGTCATGATAGCTCTCCGATATCTATTAACGTTTCGCTAGTTGTGTCCATTGTTGCACCGGACATCTACTCCGATTACCAGTCGACTGAGAATGTTTTGAAAAATTTTACTTAGCCCGATGAGCGGTAAGTTTGTGATGAAACTTATACAGGTGACTGTTTTCTGCGTCGCTTCGTATAAGTTTTGAAGGTAGCGGTTGGTTATAAGTGAGGGCGGGATTCAGTTGCCGTTTCGCTTGGCGTTCACAGCCACTTGTCGGCGAGGAGTTGAACTGAAGTGTGTGCAATCTAGAGTTTGTGAAGTGTATGACTACAACTCTGTGGAGGACAGGACCATGGCCAATCATCACAAGGACCAACCGTTCGCCGAGGATGCGCAAAAAATCAAGGAAGCCGGCAGGAAGGGCGGGAATTCAGTCAACGTGAAAGTCGACCGTGCGGAAAAGGCACGCGTCGGCGGACAGCATAGTCACGGCGGTACGCGCACGGGCAAGGGTGACTGAGGTGCCGGGAAACCGATAACGGCCGTCCTCTCTGCGCCAAGGCAGAGAGGACTTCTACGCTGGCGCCTATCTGAACCGGGGTAACGGCCGGTCAATCGGCTTGAGCGTCGAAAGCGTGTCGCGAATCAGCGGCGCATCTTTTTCGATATCGTGCAGTCGATCGCGGATGCGTAATGCCGTCGGGTGTCCGCCTTGATGATCGACCCAGTCGGCGATCTCTTTACAAGCGGCTGCAAGGCGCGCCTGGCGGGCGTCGAGCAGGGTGAGGCGGGTGGTGATGGACTCTTTTTCGGACATGGAACACCTCCGTTCAATGAAACCGCTGAACCGCAACAAAAAGCCCGCATGTTGCGAGCCTTCTGCTGTTGGGGTGCTGCTCCATCAGCTGGTTTCAGTATAGACCCGCTGTTGCCGGGCATCAGCCGGAGTGTTGGCGGGCCGGTAGTTGAGAACTCGCTGCGTTGAGGCGCTGACATTCGCGTTGAGCATCCGCTTGCTCGTCAAAGCCATCGCCGATGAAGCCAGCGGTGCGTGTGTCGCAGATGCGAAACCATGCCGATGCTTCGGCGGGCTCCTGCTGGCTGTCTCCGGCGCGGCGGCCGTGAATGACGATCTTGTTGCAACGCTTCACGACGAAAATGTCTTCCATGGCGCCACCGCAGTTGATTCGTGCCAGATCAACTATAGAAGCCCTGTGCGATCGTGCAAAAAATACCCAGCTCTACTCGTCGGCGGAATCCTTGTGAGAGCGGGCTTGCTCGCGAAGGCCGTGTGTCAGTTGCAAATAATCCGCCTGACCCGCCGCCTTCGTGAGCAAGCCCACTCCCACAGTGTTTTCCGTTGTACTCAAATTCCCGGCAACTCTCCAAATCTCATGTGGGAGCGGGCTTGCTCGCGAAAGCGGAGAGTCAGCCACAGATAAATTGCCTGACCTGCCGCCTTCGTGAGCAAGCCCACTCCCACAGGGGTTTTCCGTTGTACTCAAGTTCCCGCCAACCCACGATGAGCGGCGGGCATCGAGGATCAAGACGCCTCAGTCACTTCGCACATGCGTTCGAGAAACATCGCTAAGGCCACTTCCTCGGCGCGCAGGCCTTTGCGTACGCGCGGGCGGGGCAGTTCGGCGAGGGCGCCGAGCATGAAATGTTCGAGGACGGCAGGGTGGATGTAGCATTTGCGACACACCGCTGGCGTGTTGCCCAGCTGTTTGGCGACGCTCTTCACGGCTTCGACCACATGGCGCTTGGCTTCGGTTTCCGACTCATGCTGCAACTCGCGCAACACCGACAACGCCAACGCGCTGCCCGCCCAAGTGCGGTAGTCCTTGGCGGTAAATGCCGCGCCGGTGAGCTTTTGCAGATAAGCGTTGACGTCGGAAGAGGTGACGGTGTGTCGCTCGCCGTGTTCGTCGAGATACTGAAACAGGTTCTGCCCGGGAATTTCCAGGCAGCGCTTGATGATTCGCGCCAGGCGCCGATCCTTGACCGTGATCTGGTGTTCGATGCCGCTCTTGCCACGAAACTGGAATAGGATCGCGCTGCCATTGACTTCGACATGCCGGCTGCGCAACGTCGTCAAGCCATAGGAGCGATTGTCCCGCGCGTATTGGGTATTGCCGACGCGGATCAGCGTGGCGTCGAGCAAGGTGATCACCGTCGCCATGACCTTGTCACGACTGAAGCCCGGGTCATCGAGCAGCGCCTCAAGCTGGCGCCGCAGCTTTGGCAGGGCCAGGCCGAATTCGCGCAGACGCGAGGATTTGTCGGCGTCGCGCACTTCGCGCCAGCGTGCGTGATAACGGTACTGTTTACGCCCGCGCGCATCGCGGCCGGTGGCCTGCAAATGACCGCACGGGTCGGCACAGATCCACACATCAGTGTAGGCCGGCGGCACCGCGAGGGCATTGATGCGTTTGATTTCGTCCGGGTCGGTGATGCGCTGGCCCGACGGTTCGAAATAGACGAACTTGCCGCGCAGTTTTTTCCGGGTGATACCAGGCTGAGTGTCATCGACGTAATGCAGATCGGCGGGCAGAGCATCTGTCAGCACGGTATCGGGCATGGCGGTTTCCTTCGGTCATATGGCAGTCTGTAACTGATTGACCGCAGGCGCTGGCCGTCGTGCCGAATGATTTATGCGAGCACCGCCACCGCCTTGATCTGCGCCCACAGCCGCTGGCCCGGGTGCACGCCTAATTGATCCCGCGAAAAGCGGGTGATCCGCGCCAGCAGCGGTGTACCCCAGGCATCAAGGCGAATCAGCACATGGGCACTGTTGTCAGCGGCCTGTTCGCTGATCACCGTAACGGGCAGACGATTGAGAATGCTGCTGGCTGCATCGTTATTCAGCGCCAGACTGATGTCGCGCGCGTGCACTTTGCAGCGCAGAGCCTGGCCCACGGCCATCGGCGCATGGGTGACGCGAATGTTCATTGCAGTGGCCGGCAGTTGCAGGCTGAGCAATTGATAGGTGGCGTCGTAGGCGCTGACCTGGCCTTCGATGATCACCCCGGCGTCATCGCCCAGCGCCAAAGGCAGATCCAGGCGCGCAAGGGTTTCGCCGATCGGGCCGCTGGCGAGGGCTTTGCCATCACGGAGCAACACCACATGATCGGCCAGACGTGCGACTTCATCCTGCGCATGGCTGACGTACAGCAGCGGAATATCCAGTTCGTCGTGCAGGCGTTGCAGGTACGGAAGGATTTCGCTTTTGCGCCGGCTGTCGAGCGCCGCCAGTGGCTCGTCCATGAACAGCAGTTTCGGGCTGGTCAGCAGAGCGCGGGCGATGCCGACGCGCTGCCGTTCGCCGCCGGACAGATGCTGCGGATGACGCTCGAGCAAATGGCTGATGCCGAGCAGTTCTGTGGCGTTGTTCATATCGACGCGGCGTTGCGACCTGGCGATGCGTTTGAGACCAAACTCCAGATTGGCCAGCACCGATAGATGCGGGAACAGGCTGGCTTCCTGAAACACATAGCCAAGCGCACGTTTATGCGGCGGGACGAAGATGCCCTTGGCGCTGTCCTGCCAGTCCTCATTGTTGATCTGCACAAAACCCTGCTCGGCGCGCTCCAGCCCGGCGATGCAGCGCAGGCACGTCGTCTTGCCCGAGCCGGAATCGCCAAACAGCGCGGTGACGCCGCGGCCCGGCACTTGCAGATCGACATCCAGTTCGAACCCTGGATAAGTGCGTTTCAGGCGTACATCGATCATCGATCAGCTCCAGCCTGCGCGGGTCTTGCGGCTGGAATACAGCGCCAGCAACACCAGAAACGAAAACACCAGCATCGCCGCGGACAGCCAGTGCGCCTGGGCATATTCCAGCGCTTCGACATGGTCGTAAATCTGCACCGAGACCACGCGCGTCTTGTCGGGAATGTTGCCGCCGATCATCAGCACCACGCCGAATTCACCCACGGTGTGAGCGAATCCAAGAATTGCGGCGGTGACAAAACCGGGGCGCGCCAGTGGCAGGATCACGCTGAAAAACGTATCCCAGGGATTGGCGCGCAAGGTCGCCGCGACTTCGAGCGGACGTGTGCCAATCGCTGAGAAAGCGTTTTGCAACGGCTGCACCACGAACGGCATGGAGTAGATCACCGAACCGATGACCAGCCCGGTGAAACTGAACGTCAGCGTGCCTAATCCCACCCATTGAGTGAACTGACCGAGAAAACCGTGCGGCCCCAGCGCCAGCAGCAGATAAAAACCGATCACCGTCGGCGGCAGCACCAGCGGCAGGGCGACGATGGCGCCAATCGGGCCGCGCAACCAGGACGAGGTGCGCGACAGCCATAACGCGATCGGCGTGCCGATCACCAGCAGGATCGCGGTGGTGAGCGACGCCAGTTTCAGGGTCAGCCAGATCGCGGCGAAATCGGCACTGGTCAGCGACATTTACAGTTGATACCCGTAGGACTTGATCACTGCTGCGGCTTTCGGGCTTTTGAGGTAATCGACCAAAGCCTTGGCAGCGGCGCTGTCCTTGCCTTTGTTCAAGATCACCGCGTCCTGTTTGATCGGATCATGCAGAGCAGCCGGGACAATCCATGCCGAGCCGCTGCTGATTTTGCCGTCCTTGTAGATTTGCGAAAGCGCGACAAAACCCAGTTCAGCGTTGCCGGTGGAGACGAACTGGTAAGCCTGAGTGATGTTCTGGCCTTCGACGATTTTCGCTTTGGTAGCGTCTGTCAGCTTGAGCTTTTCCAGCACCTGAGTGGCGGCGAGCCCGTACGGCGCGGCTTTCGGATTGGCGATCGACAGATGTTGGTATTGGTTGGTTTTCAGTATTTCGCCTTGCGAATCCACATAGCCCTCTTTCGCTGACCACAGCGCCAGCGTGCCGATGGCGTAGGTGAAGCGAGACCCTTTGACGATCTCGCCTTCCTGTTCGAGCTTTGCCGGGGTGCTGTCGTCAGCTGCGAGAAAAACTTGGAAGGGGGCGCCGTTTTTGATCTGGGTGTAGAACTGGCCGGTTGCGCCGTAAGCAGCGACCAATTTGTGGCCGGTGTCTTTTTCAAAGTCGGCAGCGATGGCCTGGATGGGCGCGGTGAAATTGGCGGCAACCGCCACTTGTACTTCGTCAGCCTGCGCGGCGCCAATGCTGAAAAATGCGAGGAATGAGGCGAGGCAGGCAGGGGCGAGGCGTGTGGCAGCAAGTGTCATGTAAAGGCTCCGTGATCGGCGGTAAATGCTGTGCTTTGGATAACGCCGATACACGGGCGCAATCGCTGTATAAGGAAATATATAGCGAGACGCCACCCAGTGGCGAGGGAATAAATCCGCTCGCCGCGTAAATTCAATGGCGGTTGAGTTTCGCCAGCGCGCCCTCGGCCAGTTGCCGGGTCAGTTCAGCGCTGCCGATGTCCTCGCCGAGCGTGAGTGCCTGACCGGCCCAGAGGTTGGCAAAGTCGGCGTCATCCTTGGCTCGCAGCGGCATCAGCGCACCGCCGGCCAATGGAAAGGCCGGCGCTTGCACCGACATCGGGCCGAGCTCGCGCATCGCCCGATTGACGATGCCCCGCGCCGGACGCCCTGTGAAGATGTTGGTGATAGCTGTCTCGCTTTCCTTCGCGGTGCGCAGGGCCTTGTGATGTGAGGCGCTGACTTTCGCTTCAGGAGTAAACAGGTACGCCGTGCCGACTTGCACCGCCGAGGCGCCGAGCATCAACGCCGCTGCAACACCCCGGGCATCGCTGATTGCCCCGGCTGCAATCACTGGCACCTTCACCGCGTCGACCACCTGTGGCACCAAAGCGAAGGTGCCGACCTGGGTGCTCAGATCATCGCTGAGAAACATCCCGCGATGGCCACCAGCCTCATAACCCATGGCGATGATCGCATCGCAGCCATGCTGCTCCAGCCAGATCGCTTCTTCGACCGTAGTCGCAGACGAAAGAATTTTCGCCCCGGTGGCCTTGACCCGATCAAGCAGGGTTTTTTCCGGCAGCCCGAAATGAAAACTCACCACCTCGGGGCGGAATTCTTCGAGCACGGCACAGGCGGCTTCGTCGAACGGAGCGCGGTTGGACACTGGCGTCGGCGCCTCGAAATCGGCACCCAGTTCGCGGTAATAAGGTTCGAGCAGATTTTTCCAGTCACGGGCTCGCTGTTCATCAGGCGCCGGTGGCTGATGGCAAAAGAAATTGACGTTGAACGGCTTGGTGGTGTGCTGGCGAATCGTCCTCAACTCCTCGCGCAGTTGCTCGATGCTCAGCATCGCCGCCGGCATTGAACCGAGGCCGCCAGCGTTGCTCACCGCGATCACCATCGAAGAATTGGTCGCACCAGCCATCGGGCCCTGGATGATCGGCAGTTCGATTCCGAGAAGATCAAGGATGCGGGTGTCTGGCCACTGGCTCATATAGCAATTCTCCAAACGATGAAACGGGCAGGGACGGCATGCGATTTTTAGCAGCAAAACCGGTTGCGGTGCCAGTCTGAAATTCTGAACATGACGTGCAGTTTTTCAGCGTCGGTGCAATCCGCCGCCACCGCCAAACGAGCGGTTCATCATCTGTGAAGAATGGTTGAAGTTGTGCGTTCGCTGATTGCCAAGATTGCGTGCGGCAGATTCGCGGTTGAGATTCTGCAGCTGCGCATTGTTGTTCGCGGGTCTGGTTCGGTTGGCACCGCTGCCGGCCACGGATTGCCAGCCGTTGTCGGTTTTCTTGTAAACGTTGCCGTCGCGCCCGGCATAAACGTTGTCGCCGACCCGCGCAGCGCCGCCGTTGCGGCCATGGATACCGCCGTATTGCGTGGTGTTACCGGTATTGGGGTTGTAAACGGCACCGCGATTGGCACTGACATGAGTGCCGCTGCGGACGTTGCCAGCCGTAACCCGTTCGCCGGCAATGGCGCCGCCGTTCGGGCCGACTGCCACGCCGTTGCGCCCGGCAGCATAGTTGCCGGTGTAGGCGTTATGCACCGCGCCCCGCTGGCCCGCAGCGGCAATGCCGGTGCGCGAGTTGTACGAGGCACCGACCTGACCGGCCCAGCGATTGCCAGTCCAGGCGTTGTAACCTGCGCCATAACGGCTGACCGTCGCACGGTCGCCCCACTGATGATAAAGATTGCCGGTCGTTCCGGCCCAGCCGCCCGGGCCCCACGCCACGGCGCCGCCGCGATAACCATAGGCCGCGCCACCCCAGGCCAGCGGCGCCGGGTACAGGCGCGGACCCCACGCGTAGCCCCAGCCGTAGTTCCCCCACCACGGATAGGCGCCCCAACCCCAGCCCATGGCGACGGTGCTGCCGCCCCAGCTCCAGCCGAACCCGAAGCCAAACGACCAGCCAGTCCACGGCGTGTAACGAATCGCGACGCCGAAACCATAGGTCACCGGCGGCCCGTACCAGACACTGCCGACCCACGGCGTATACGGATAACCGGTGCCGTACACCACAACACCAGTCGCCGGGACCAGCGTCGAGCCTTGATAGCCCGGCGTGTAGCCGACCACCACGGTATCGCCACTGGACTCGTAGACTTTGACGTAAGTGAGGTAATGCATCGGTGAACTGGGCGGAATCGAATAAATCACCGCTGGCACTGAAGCGGCCACGCTCCACGGCCCGCCCACCGAGGTGGCGCTGAACCAGATGCCATTTTCTACTGCCCACCAACTGTCGTTGTCGACGCGAATGATCGGTGTGGCGCTGTTGGCCACGTATTGCAGCGGCGTATTGCTGATCGCTTTGAGCTGGGGCTCGCCATCAAATTGCGGTGTAGTCATCTTCACCGCGCTTTTCTTGATCGCCGACGTCTGCGGGATGGTTGCGGCAATCGCCGCCTCCTGCGCCTGTGGCGTGCCGGCCACCGACGCCTTGACGTTCTCTTTGGCGCTGTCGTCAGGAATATTGGCAAAGTCGTCCGGCAGCTTGTCTGCCGGGACAAACGTCCACGGCCCGCTCATGTCGCTGGCGCGAAACCAGCGTCCGGAGATCAGTACGTAACTGTTCTGGTCGCCGATTTCCTTGAAGAGGTGCCCGGTGGTGTTGCTCACGTACAACAGGCTGGTGCCCTGAATCGGTTGCCATTGCGCGGCGCCGTCGGTGACCAACAGTTCCGTTGGCGTGGTGGCGATGAAGATTTTCGGCTGTGGCGGCTTGGCCAGGCTGGGAATCTTGTCCTTCGGATCGCTTTGCCCGGTGAGCAGGTCCACCTGGCGACTCTTGATCGCCGCCTGTTTGGCTTTCTCCAGACTGGCCGGCGGTGCAGCAAGGCGCGTGTAATCGCCGTCCAATTGATCTGCAGCCAGCCAGCCGTCGAATACGTGCAGGTAATGTTTGCCCTGGGCATCCTTGAGCAACAGTGGCCGCGTGTTGATTACCCGTTGCAGCTCCGTTCCTTCCACTGGCCGATAAGCCGCCTCACCGTCGATGTACACGAGGATTGCCGGGCTGTCGGAGCTGATGATGGTCGGCGGGGTGTTTTCCAGCGGTGCGCTGTCAGCTTTCTGTTCAGCGTTGAGCACGCCGACCGCCGCTTCCAGTTGATCGAGGGAGATGGTTTTCTTGCGGCTCTCGGCATCTTTTTTCAGGATGGCGAGCCACGTGTCGGCTTGTTTGGCATCGGCGGGGAAGTCGGCCTTGATGATCTTGCACTGATCGAGCGCGACCCAGCGAGTGGCCTTGTCGACCAGCGTATGAGCGCTGAACTGGACGATGCCGTAGGTGGATTTGCCATCGGCGGCTGTGGCTTCGACGGCTGCGCGGGCATTAAGCGTATAGCCGTCCCAGCTGTCGAGTTGCGGCTGATACACCGTCAGCTTCCTCTTGCCGCTGCTGATCACCTGCGGCCATATCGGCTCGCTTGGCGCCGCATTCGGCTTTGACGCCGGTGCGGCTGCCCAGGCATTGCCAAGTGTCAGCAGACATAACATCAGCAGCGAAGGTAAAGCGCTCAGGTAAGGCATCGTCAACTCCATCGACATACCGGTTTGCAAGGCGAAACCGGGAAACACAACCGTCGAAAAAGCATAGCCGCCCACCGTGGTTTTACCCGGCTGATCGAGCAGTTAGCGCAAAGTCGAGTGTGGCAATGTGTTGCGATGTGCTATTTCAGGGCATGCTTTTTCCAAATCATCTTCGAGAGGCCGTCATGTTCAATGCCATTCTGATCGACAAAGACGACAGCGGTTATCGCGCCAATCTGCAGCAAATCGATGAGCAGCAACTGCCCGAAGGCAACGTCAGCGTTAACGTCGCGTACAGCACCCTGAATTTCAAGGACGGATTGGCGATCACCGGCAGCAGCCCGGTGGTGCGCAAGTTTCCCATGGTGCCGGGGATCGATCTGGCGGGGACTGTCGAGTCCAGTTCGCATGCGGATTTCAAGGCGGGCGATCAGGTGCTGCTCAACGGCTGGGGCGTCGGTGAGAGCCACTGGGGCGGGCTGGCGCAAAAGGCCCGGCTCAACGGTGACTGGCTGATTCCACTGCCTGAAGCGTTCTCTCCGGCGCAAGCCATGGCCATCGGCACCGCAGGCTACACGGCGATGCTGTGCATTTTGGCGCTGGAGCGCCATGGCGTAACGCCGGATCACGGCGAAGTGCTGGTCACCGGAGCCAATGGCGGAGTCGGCAGCTTTGCGATCGCCTTGCTCAGCAAGTTGGGATACCGGGTTGTGGCATCTACTGGCCGTGTGTCCGAGCATGAATACCTGCAGCAATTGGGCGCTGCCGAAATCATTGATCGAGCCATCTTGTCCGAGCCGGGCAAGCCATTGGCGAAGGAGCGTTGGGCGGCGGTGGTCGACTCAGTCGGTAGTCATACGCTGGCGAATGCCTGCGCCAGCACGCGCTCGGAGGGCGTGGTCGCGGCGTGCGGATTGGCCCAGGGCATGGACTTCCCGGCCTCGGTAGCGCCGTTCATTCTGCGCGGCGTGACGCTGGCCGGGATCAACAGTGTGACCCAGCCCAGGACGCGCCGTATCGAGGCTTGGGACCGGCTGGCCAAGGATCTGGATTTGTCGTTACTGCCATTGATCAGTCACGAAATCAGTTTGAGCGAAGCCCTTGAGGCCGCGCCCAAACTGCTCGCCGGGCAACTGCGGGGCAGGGTGGTGGTCGACGTCAATCGTTGAGTTCGCGCTCAAGCAGTTGGCGTTTGCGCTCGACGCCCCAGCGGTAGCCGGAAAGGTTGCCGTCGCTGCGCACCACGCGGTGGCAGGGAATCGCCACCGCCAGGCGGTTGGCCCCGCAAGCCTGGGCCACGGCGCGCATCGAAGTCGGTGCGCCAATGCGTTGCGCGATCTCGGCGTAACTGGCGGTGCGGCCTGCGGGAATCTCACGCAGAGCCTGCCAGACGCGCTCCTGAAACGCTGTGCCGCGAATATCCAGCGGCAAGTTCAGGCCCGTCGCAGGCGCTTCGACAAAACCGACGACGCTGGCGACCAACTGTTCAAATTCGCGGTCGCCGCCAATCAGATGGGCTTTGCGAAACTGGTCCTGCAGATCGCAGACCAGTTGATGCGGATTGTCTCCAAGCAGAATCGCACAGATCCCCCGTTCGCTTTGTGCCACCAGAATCGCCCCGAGCGAGCATTGGCCGACGGCGAAGCGAATGTCGTTGTTCTGCCCGGCGGCGCGGTAGTCGGTGGGTTTCATGCCCAGCAGTTGATCGGCTGATGCGTAGAAGCGGCTGTTGGAATTGAAACCGGCGTCATACAGCGCATCGGTCACCGAGCCGCCGTCGGCCAGCCGGGCCCGCAGCTTGCGTGAACGATTCGCCGTGGCGTAGGCCTTGGGCGTCAGGCCTGTCGCCGTTTTGAATAGGCGGTGGAAATGGAAAGGGCTAAGGCCAGCGCTGGCCGCGAGGTTGCTGAGCGCCGGCAGCGTCTCGCACGCCTCGATCTGCCGGCAGGCTGCAGCAATGATCGCTGCATGCTGCGCATCATTCTGATCCTTGCTGGCGCGTTTGCTCGGCCGGTATCCCGCCGCTTCGGCCAGTTCGGCGGTTTCAAAAAACTCGACGTTCTGCGGTTTGGGCAACCGCGCCAGGCTGCTCGGTCGGCAATAGACGCCGGTGGTTTTTACCGCGTAGACAAATTGCCCGTCCGCACGCGTATCGCGCGCCACCACCGCGGCCCAGCGTGGATCGTCTTCAATGCTGATCGTCTTCGAAAGCGTGTCCATGAGAGGGAATCCGTTGACCTGTTTGATTCAGGTTAACCCGCATGGTAACTCGCGGCACTCCGCGCCTTGCGGTCAAACTTTTACTGATCGCCGGCGACGCGGAAGGTGATGTTGATGCGCCGCTCGCCCAACAGCGGGTGATGGCCGGGTTTGATTGGCAGCACGCCGTGATAGCGCAGACGGTCCACGCCGCCCCAGACCACCATGTCGCCATGTAGCAGCGGGATGCGCTGGCTTTTGTCGCTGCGTTCGAAACCGCCAAACAGAAACATCGCCGGCAATCCCAGCGACAACGAAACGATGGGCGCGGCACAGCCCTTTTCGTCCTTGTCCTGATGCAGCGACATCTTGGCGCCGGGGACGTATTGGTTGATCAGGCAGGAATCGGCGTGAAAATTCTTGAAACCGGCGCGCTCGGCCGCTTCGTGCGCCAGTTCGGCAAATACCGCCGGCATCGACGGCCACGGCAAGCCGCTGAGGGGATCGACGCTGGAGTAACGATAACCGCTGCGGTCGGTAATCCAGCCCAGTTGCCCGCAACTGCTGGTGCCGACCGACATACTGAAACCGCCGGGCGTGACCATGTGGCGTAGCGGGGCGGCTGCAAGAATGGCTTGGAGCTCGATCAGCAACTGCTCGACCTGCGGCAAGGCGAAGCCGCGCAGCACCCACGATTGCTCGCCGATCTGTTCGGCGCGGGCTTGCTGCACGGGTTCGGTGTCAGCGAACAGGTCAAACGTGGTCGGTTGCATGGTTTGGTTACAGCGCTTTGCTGACCTTGATGTCACTGAGCTCTTCGTCAGCGTGCATTTTCTTCAGCGCCGCTTTCGCTTCCTCGTCAGTGCCGGTTTCCAGTTCAGCGAACTCGAAACGCTGTTCACCGTCCAGTTTGTACTTGATCACGTATTTGGTTTTTTGCGCCACGGTGGTGGTTTCCTTTCAAAATGGGCTGTGCGTCTCAGCTCAGTTTAGTGCTGGAGCGACGGATGATCTTGATCGAGTGGGTCAGCGTCGGCTTGCGCGTCACGCTGATCGCGCGGCGGTTGACGGTGTCGATGGTGATGTTCCAGAAACCGGTGCTCGGTGCGGTGATGCGCGCCGGGAAAGCGTCGAACGCGCCGCCGTGGTAGGTGTGACGACCGCCGTTTTTGAAGCTGCGGAAGTTGGCGTCGTTCATCAAACGGATGTTGCACATCTGCGAGCATTGAATGACGACGATGTCGTCTTCGTTGAGGTGCTCGCGCTGGTGAATGAATTTCATG
>Ga0157369_10004451_pt1 | contig 16508 bp, 12 predicted proteins | sample C25metaG_FD_113461 | JGI IMG/M metagenome (GOLD analysis project Ga0157369, IMG submission 113461) | Corn rhizosphere microbial communities from Kellogg Biological Station, Michigan, USA - C2-5 metaG | ecosystem: Host-associated > Plants > Roots > Rhizosphere > Soil | place: USA: Michigan... | reverse complement strand
ATACTTGCGCGGAGGCCGCTGCTCAGCGTCGGCAATGGACTGGCGCTCCCACTTCGAACGGATCAGCGAATCGCGCTCCAGCCGCCGCATCGCCGGATAGACCGTCCCGCTAGGCAGGCCGATCATTTCCATGATGCTGAACCCATACTGATACCCGGCATGGATCGCCTGCAGGATCATAGCCGCGGTGTGCGAGAGCTTTGCCTCCGTCCCCATGCGCCAAATCATACCCTATGTAGAAAGCTACTTGACAAGAAAATTTTCCCGAGTAATGCTGAATGCTACATAGGGTACCGGAGGGCTCCCATGCTCCTCGTCGATCACCTTTTCCGCAGTTTTCGCGGAATTCCCGCCGTCGAAGACGTCAGCTTCGAGGTCGCGCCCGGCCAGATTGTCGGGTTCCTCGGACCAAACGGAGCCGGCAAGTCCACCACGGTCAAAATGATAACCGGAATGCTCCATCCCAACGACGGCCACATCTTCTTCGAAGGCTGCGATATTCACGACGACCTGGTTTCATACCGCAAGGTCCTTGGCTACGTCCCCGAGGAAGCCCACATCTACACGTATTTGTCCGGCCTCGAATACCTGCAGCTTGTGGGGCGGCTGCGCGGCATGACAGAAGCTGCCATCGAGGATAAAGCCTGCTCATTGCTTGCGCTGCTCAATCTCGAGTCGTGGCAGCATACGCCGATCTCGTCCTACTCCAAAGGAATGCGCCAGCGCGTGCTGCTTGCTGCCGCTCTGCTCCACGATCCGCGGCTCCTCATTTTCGACGAGCCGCTTTCTGGGCTTGATGTGGCTTCCGGCCGCCTGTTCAAGGATCTTCTCGAACTCCTCGCCGCGGAAGGCAAGGCGGTACTCTACATCTCGCATGTGCTCGAAACGGTCGAGCAGGTCTGCGACCGGGTCATCGTCATAGCCCGTGGCCGCATCCTTGCCGATGCGCCGCCGGCCGACCTTACGGGACTCATGAGCCTTCCCAACCTCGAGAGCGTCTTCGCCCAACTGGTTCAGCAGCAGGACACGCGCTCCGCCGCGCAACAGATCGTGGAGGTCATGAAGATCCGCCATGCCTGAAGCCTTCCAGCGCCTCTTTCAACGCACGGATTTTACCGTGCAGTCGCTCAACGTGCAGGCTGCGCGCGGCCCTGCGCGCCCACCTGAGCGCAGTCAGTTCTCGCTTCTCGTTCGCCACTTTCTCGAGCGCTTCTTCAATCACGAGACCGCGTCCTCAACTGGCGACGGCAAAACGCGAATGGTGCAGATTGCATGCGCAGCCGGCCTGCCCGGACTCATGGTGGCCGTGTACCTGTGGCCGATCTACCACCCCGTGATCATTTATCCGCCGCGCCACGACGGCATTTTGCCGGGGCCGCCGCCGTACTGGGTCCAGGCCAACCACCATTTCTTCTTTGTCATGTACTCGTTTGTCGCGATGGGCCTTATCACCGTCTTCGAGTGGGATTTGTTCTTCCCGGACCTGCTCGACGTTTTCGTCCTCGGACCCCTGCCCATCCTCCAGCGGCGTGTGTTCCTCGCCCGGGCAGGCGCCATCGCCCTTCTCGTCGGCGCATTCCTCGTGGACGCCAACCTGCTTGCCTGGCTCGTCCTGCCCGTGGCCACAGATCCCCCGAACCTCGTCGCGCTTCTCGCTGGCCACGCGTCAGCGGTCATCCTGGCGGGGCTCTTCGGCGGCGGATTCGTCCTGGCCCTTCAGGGAACCCTCCTCGCAGTCCTCGGTGAAAAACTCTTCCGCCGCATTTCGCTGCTGCTCCAGGGGACCATGGTGGCCGCTTTTCTCCTTCTATTGCTCCTGTTTCCCGTCCTCTCGGGAGTTACGCCCGGCCTGCTGCAGTCGGACCTTTCCGCCGCCCGCTGGTTCCCCCCGTTCTGGTTTCTCGCCATCTATCAGCAGCATCTTCCCGACGCCGCGACGCTTCCGGCATGGAACTCTCTTGCGCAAACGGGCCTTTTCGCCACCGTCGCGGTTTGGGCCGTAGCACTGGCTGCCTATCCGCTCGGACACCTGCGCCGCGTCCGCGCTCTCGTTCAGGGAAGCGCATCGCGCACCCGCCCGCTGCGTGTCTTATGGCCTCTGCGGCGACTGCAGCACGCTTGTATCCTGCGGCCACCGCTTCGCCGCGCGGTGTTTCACTTCATCACTCAAACCATCCTGCGCGTTCCCCGCTACCGCATCTACGTCATCCTGTATTGCGGAGTCGGCCTCTCGCTCGTGATCGCGACCATACTTCGTCTCAATGTCCGCCACGGCCACCTCGAAGCCGGCTTCTCCGCCGACGGATTCCGCGTCGCTATCGGCATCATTGTGTTCTGGGTTGTTGCCGGATTGCGCAGCGCCTTCGTGTCACCCGGCAATCAGAACGGCGGGTGGATCTTCCGCAGCATTCAGGGGCGCCCGCCCTCATTCTCCGCCGCCTGCCACCTGCTTCAGGCCGCCACGCTCTGGGCCTTCCTGGCCGCCGCGATGGTTACAACCGGCGCCATTGCTGCGTTTCAATTTATCGCGCCCGCCGAGCTCCGCACATGGACCGCGCTGGCAGCGCAGCTCCTCACTGCGATTTGTCTTTCTCTCTTGCTTGCCGACGGCTTTTTCCTCAACGTCACCCATGTGCCTTTCACCGGAGAGCGCGTCTCCGGCCAGGACAACCTCGCATTCAGCGTTCTCCGCTACTACACGTTTTTCCCCATCGTCACCATCGCCTCCGTGGTCTTCGAGTTCGCCATGGAACGTGGAGGTGCGCGTCTCGGCATTGCAGTCGCCATCATCGCAGTTGCACATCTGTGGCTGCGCCGCAGGCATCGCGAAATCCTTCGCCTGGAGTGCAGCCAGATTGCCCTCGACGACGATCAGGACGACTTTCCCATGCGCCTCGGCCTGCGGTATTAAACCCCTGCCTCGGCTCGCAGTTCTTCGCGCAAGGCCTGCCGCTCAGCGCATAACGGTGTTGCGCTTCAGAGCGCGGCGAGGACTGGCTGTCGGTGGCCCGCTCGTCGATTCTCTGACAACGAGCTGGGTTTCTATCCTGTATTCGCGCTCGCAGGGCATGCCTTCCACGCGGGCGCGCAGCGCCGCCACGGCCGTCTTCGCAAGTTCCAGCCGCGACATCCGGATCGACGTAAGCGGTGGAATCATGACGCGCGCCATCTGGATGTCGTCGAATCCGATCACCGACAGATCGTGCGGCACGCGCAGCCCGGCCCGGTAGACCTTGTGCAGTACGCCCAGCGCGGTCATGTCGTTCGAGCACATGATGGCGGTCGGATGCCGCACTCCATTCAGCAGCTTTTCCATCGCGGCAATGCCGCCCTCAAGCGTGTGATCGCCCGCGACCAGCCAGTCCGCTTCGAAGTCGATGCCACATTCGGCTATCGATCGTTTGAATGCGGCCACACGCGAATCCGCGGAATGCAGCCCCGGCGGCCCGGAGATAAAGGCCAGCCGCGTGTGCCCAAGGTCTGCCAGGTGCTGAACGCCCTGCCGGATGCCCTGGTAGTAATCAATTTTGAGCAGGCTCACTCCCGGCCGGTCAGGTCCCCGATCCACCATCACCAGCGGAATATCGCGCGCTGCGAGCTGCTCGTACAGCGGCTGCTCGATGCCGAAGGTCATAATGGCGACGCCTTCAGCCTTGCGTTCGATCATGCGCCGGATGCACAGCTCCATGCGTCGCGGATCGTAGTTTGTCGAGCTGATAAGAATCTCGTAACCGCTCTCCACGGCCACGTCTTCAAAGCCCTGGATCAGCTCGGGAAAGAATGGATTGGTGATCTCAGAAACAATGAGCCCGAACAGGCCGCTGCGTCCTGACCCGAGCGCCCTCGCCTGCGTGTTCGGAAAATATCCCAGCTCGTGAATCGCATCCCACACGCGCTTGGCGAGCTTCGGGTCGACCGTGGGAACGCGATTCACCGTACGGGAAACCGTGGCGATAGAGACATTGGCACGCTTGGCAACCGTGTGAATGTCCATGCGGGCTTTCGGTTTCGAACTGCGGCGCGAGGCTCTGGGCATGCGGGATCCTGTAGGACTCTGGAAGCCCTACCATAATAGTGCAGGTGCGTGAAGATGCCGAGTGCGACGCTGCGCTCAGGCGATCGTGATGGCCCGATCGGCGTAGACATCCTGAATCGTGTGCAGCAATCGGACTCCCTCTTCCATGGGCCGCTGAAACGCCTTCCGCCCGGAAATCAAGCCCATGCCACCGGCACGTTTGTTGATCACGGCCGTTCGCACCGCATCGCCAAAGTCGTCCGCGCCCGACGCTCCCCCGCTGTTGATAAGCCCGATGCGCCCCATGTAGCAATTGGCCACCTGGTAGCGGCACAGGTCGATAGGATGATCGCTGGTCAGGTCGGTGTAAATGCGCTTGTCGAGCTTGCCGTAGGAAGAATCCCCGGTATTGAGCGCCAGATATCCGCCGTTGTTCTCCGGCAGCTTCTGCTTGATGATGTCCGCCTGGATGGTCACGCCGAGGTGGTTCGCCTGGCCGGTCAGGTCCGCCGACACGTGGTAATCCTTGTCCTTCTTGAACGCCGGGTTGCGCAGATAGCACCACAGCACTGTCGCCATGCCCAGCTCATGCGCATGCGCAAAACACTGCGCCACCTCGACCAGTTGCCGGTCGCCCTCGTCCGAACCGAAATAGATCGTCGCGCCCACAGCGGCCGCGCCCATGTCGTAAGCTTCCTCGACCGTGCCAAACAGGATCTGGTCAAACTTGTTCGGGTATGTCAGCAGCTCATTGTGATTGATCTTCACGATAAAGGGAATGTGGTGCGCGTACTTGCGAGCCACTATGCCCAGCACTCCAAACGTGGACGCCACCGCATTGCAGCCGCCTTCCACCGCGAGCTTCACGATGTTTTCGGCGTCGAAGTACTCCGGGTTTTTAGCGAAGCTTGCGCCCGCGGAGTGCTCGATGCCCTGGTCCACGGGAAGAATGGAAACATAGCCGGTACCGGCAAGCCGCCCGTGCGTGAGGATGCGCTCGAGGTTGCCGAGCACTCGCGCGTTGCGGTTCGACTGCGCGTAGATGCGATCGACGACGTCGCCGCCCGGCAGGTGAAGGCGATCTTTCGGAATCTTCGGATTGCTGAATCCCAGCAGGCTTTCCGCAGCCTGCCCCAGATACTGCTCCGTCGACGTACGATTTGCATTTGGCATAAGAACCCGTCCCTCCCTCGATCGGTCGATGGTCAGCCGCTCAACCAATCCACATCCATAGTTGTACCGCTTCAGAACAGGTCGGGAATGGAGTGGAACGCGATGCGCGTGGGAGCGGCCTTGTAGGCGCTGAGCATAGTGGCGGGCGCCAGCGTGCTCATACCGTACTTCTGGTTGAGTTGGTCCATCACCGCGAGCAGCCGCGACCGGCTCTGCTCGTCCTCGGTACCATCGAACAGACTCAGGCTGTGCAGCCGGTCAGGCACCAGGCCTCCCAATTGCACGCCAATAAAGTAGGGATGCTCATACTGGCTACCCGGCGGCTGCTGGTCCCAAAGCTTGCGCAATGCGGCGATCAGTGTCTGATTATCCTGGCATTCGGTCACGTTGAGCTCCCCATGCCAACCCTTGGCGGGCACTCCATAGCGGCTCACCGGGGTCGGCATGCCGTCTGTCCTCGGTACCGAAAAGCCCACCGCGAGACCCACGTTCCCAGCCCACAAGCCATTCGAGCGCAAGCGCATGGCCGCTTTGTGCAGCAGCTTGTGCGCCACCGCCCACGCCTTTTCACGGGTCCGCATCTCCGGCGACAGCACGTGTTGGTGGCTGATCGACTTCAGGTGCTCGGTTTCGCTCATTTCGAAGTCTTCGCCGCGCAACCAGTGCCAGAGGCGTTCACCCCACACCGAGCCCCACATCCGCCCGGATTTCTCCAAATCCAGCGCCATCAGGTCCGGCATGGTCTTTATGCCGCGCTCATTGAGGCGCTTTTCAGTCTTCGCACCGATCCCCGGCAGATCGCGCAGCTCCAGGCGGGAAAGAGCCTCCGGAATCAGGTCCCTGGGGAGGGCAACCAGCCCGTCGGGCTTTTCCATGTCGCTGGCCACCTTGGCGAGGTAGCGGTTGGTCGCCAGGCCCACCGAGCTGCGCATGTATTCGCCCACCCGCTCCCGGATTGAGGCCTTCACCTTTCGGCCCAGTTCCATGGCCGCCAGCAATGGGCGTTCGCGCCCCATCAAACGGCAGGCCATTTCGTCGATGGAACAGACTGCAGTGACCGGCACACAGGTTTCCACCACTTCCACAATGCGGTGGTGGTACTCGGTGTAGAGCTCGTGCCGCCCTTCGACGAACACGATGTCAGGGCAGAGTCGCCGTGCCTCCGCCACAATCGTCCCCGTCCGCACGCCAAACGCCTTTGCCTCGTAACTCGCCGCGATGCAGCAGGTTGTATCCGCCATCATGGGCACAACGCCCACCGGCTTCCCGCGCAGCTCCGGCCGATCCTGCTGCTCGACCGACGCAAAATACGAGTTGAGATCGACAAACAGCCAGTTGACGGTGGGCTCTTCGGCAGCAGCCGGACCGGGCCCGACACCCGAATCCAGAGGCGGAATCCCGTCGCGGATTTTCTCTTTCGCGCCCGAAACGAGATCCTCCACTGCCCCGTCTAAACGAGTAGAGATTTCGCTCATGTGCCGCACGCCCATTGCATCTATCTTCGCCCTTTCTTTGCCTGATTGCAATGGAATTGAATTGCGTGGCCGAGCGTGTTTTCACGGTGATACACTGGTCGCCATCCGATCTGAAGCGCCACATCTGGGGCTGCGAACAGCACCTTTGAAGGGGCCTGCATCTCACCAACAGGGAATCGCCCGAAGCGAGAACCGCATATGCATACTTTGATTCAATGGTTGATTTCGAGCGGAAGTCTCCTGGCGCTGATCGTTACCGCGGGCGTGGCAGTTCTGCTGGTCTGTTGCCTGGGCTGTGCCAAGTGCCACGGCAGGGAAAAGGACGACATCTTCAGGCGGCACGAGGTCTAGCCGGGAGCCGGACACATTCTTAGTTCGAAGTTCGCGTCCCCTGGTGGAAGCGCATGCGCCATTCTCCGTCGCGGCGCACCCAGATGGAAGAGCGCAGGCTGGCCAGGCGCTCGCCGGTGGCCACATCCACCCGAACGGTCCGGTAGGTGACGAGCGCGGTCTTCTCGCCGATCATGGAACACTGAAATTCCTCGATCTCCGGCGGCCGGAAATTCGTCTCCGTAGCGAGCATGTCGATAATCGATTTGCGCGTCCACACCCGGCCCGACGAGCCGAATTCCAGGAAGTCCTCGGCCAGCAGTTGGCGCAGCCGATCCTCATTGCGCCGCACCGCCATATTGAGCAGCGATTGTTCCAGCTTGCGCAGCTGCGACCCGGCCCTCTCGGCTCCCCGCCCGTTTTGATCGAGCCCGCTCATCTGCGCGCGTACCTCATCGCAGGTATTGCTCGAAATGACTCAGGATGCGGTTGTACAAATGCGTGCGCACGTCCGGCCCCGCGAGCGAATGCGTCTTTCGCGGATAAAGCTGCAGGTCGTAGGGTATGCCGGCCTCAATCAGCTTCTGGATAAACTGCACCGTGTTCTCCATGTGCACGTTGTCGTCGCCCGTTCCATGCACCAGCAGCAGCCGCCCCTTCAGTTTCGAGGCGCTGTTGACCGCGGAAAAGTCCTGGTACCCGGAGGAGAATTCCGAGGGCTGGCTCATGTACCGCTCAGTATAGATCGAATCGTAATCGTGCCAATCGGAAACCGGGGCCACCGCCACCCCAGCCTTGAAGCGGTCCGAGTGGGTCATGGCATACAGCGTGAAGCTCCCGCCCCAGCTCCAGCCCCACCAGCCCAGGCGCTTGCCATCGAGTTGCGGATACTTCGCCAGCGCCGCATCCACAACCGCGAGCTGGTCCTCGAGTTGCACTGCGCCGAAGTTGTGATACGCCGCCTGCGCAAAGTCTCGGCCGCGATTGCCGGTCCCTCGGTTGTCCGCGTGCAAAACCGCGAATCCGTGCTCCGCGAGCACCTGGTCGAAGAGGAACGAATCCCCGCCCCAGCGGTCCGCTACGGTCTGCGGACCGGGCCCGCCATAGGGATTCACAATGAGCGGCACGCTCCCCGGCGCCGATTGCGTTGCCGGAAGCTGCAGCGTGGCATACAGGGTCGTTCCGTCCTTGGCTTTCACCTCCAACGGCTCGGGCGCGCGGAGGCCGTAGCGCTCCAGTCCTCCATCGGCCCAGAACTCCTTGCACTTTCCCTCCACCTGGCAAAGGCTGAGTCGCGGCGGCGTCATCAGGGTTGAGTACTTATCGACGAACTCCGCGCCCGTTGGCGCAAAATTCACGTCGTGATATCCCGTTCCCGAGGTCAGTTGCTTGCGATCGCCGTCGAACCCGACCTGCCACTCCTGCTGCCCCAGAACGTTGCCCTCGTTCGAGGAGTAGTAGATGCGCTTGTGCTTATCGTCCACCAGCGAAAGGCCCGTCACATCCCAGTTGCCACGGGTCAACTGTTTTCCTTCGACGGCCGCGGTGGCCATGGGATTCCGCTGGTCATAACCATACAGATAGATGTGGTTGTGCCCGTCCTTCCAGTTGGTGAGCACGATGTTTCCGTCTTCGACGAACACGTCGTAGTTCTCATCGAGGAACTTGTCGTCGGTGATCTCCAGCACCTGGCGGCCCTGGCCACTCGAGGTATCGACGAAATCGATGTAGCGATGCTTCTGATCCCGCAGCACCGTTTCCATCCAGAGCGTGTGGCGATCGACCCAGCCGAAGCGGGGAACGTAATCCTGCCCGCCGTGGATCGGCATGCGGATCCAGTTCACGTGGCCGCCGGAAGTCCCTACAATGCCGAGACGCACATCCGGATTGGGGTCGCCCGGCAGGGGATAGTGCTGCATGTCCACAGTCGCATGGCTGGGAATCCAGTCGGTGATCGGGTACAGGGGCACTTCGGTCTCGTTCATCTGCAGGAACGCGATGTTCTTCGAGTCTGGCGACCAGAAGTAGTTGCTGCGGACGTCCAGTTCCTCCTCGTACACCCAGTCCACCTCCCCGTTCATGGTGGTTGGGTTAGGCGCTGAGGCGATGGGAAATGCGCCTGGAATATTGAGATCGCCCGGACGAACGACACTCAGGCCGTGATTGCGCACGAACGAAATGGCCTGGCCGTTGGCAGAGAATTTGGGATCGTCGCCCGAAGCGGCGCCTGTGAATCCGACCTGGATGCCCGTGCCGTTACCAAGGTCGTAAAGCCACAATCGGCCGCTGGAATCGAACAGAAGGTGCTTTGAATCGGGCGCCCAGAGGTAGCCCGCCATCTTGTAGCGATCGCGATGATCGCGGTCCTGCTCGCTATCGCTGCCGCCGGAGAGCGCGGCGAACTTCGCCCGGCTGACCAGGATGTGCGGCTTGCCGGTTGTGGGATCAAGGTCGATCAGTTCGCCACTGTCGAGATAGGTAAGGTGCTTTCCGTCCGGAGACCAGGTCAGACCCTCGGGCCCTGTGCCGGTCAGCGGGCCGTGCGCAAAGATGCGCTCGACGGTGAGGGGAGCTTTCTGGGCGTTAAGGGGGACGGCCGCAAACGCGACAGCCGCCGCAAAAGCGAGCAGGGGGCGAACTGCACGGCTCAAACGAAACCTCCCATGGCGGTGCCGGAGTTCGCGTCCGCCAGGCAAAGTTGCAGCATGCTTTTGAGCAGTTTAAATCAGGCGGGGTTATTGCCTAAACGGCACTGGCTTGAGATCGCACAAGCCAGGCAGTGGCATCAGATGGCGCGAAGCACGCGCGCGGGTAGAAAGATAATGGCGCTCACCAGTTCCAGCGCGCCGCCCACTGCGATCCCCACCAGGCGGAAGGGAAGCAGGAGAAGCCAGACAATCGGATAGAGCACCAGCGCGGCCAGAGCCAGGGGCCAGCACAGAACCAGCAATATGCACCAGAGCAGGAATTTGAACATCGCACACCTCGAGGCCGTTCCCTCTGTTCTACGCATTCACCCGGCCTCCGGTTCCGTTGTCTCCCATGGGGCGGCCGGTTCTCCGATCAGCCGGTAGACTGGTAGAAGGACTTTTCCCCGGGATTCATATTCTTGTCATCGCTTATCTCCAATTTGAACCCCGAGCAACGCGCCGCTGTCGAGGCCACCGACGGCCCCCTGCTGATCCTTGCCGGCGCCGGCTCCGGCAAAACGCGCGTCATCACCTCGCGCATCGCCTGGCTCATTCGCGAAAAGGGCATCGCCCCCGACTCGATCCTTGCCGTCACATTCACCAACAAGGCCGCCTCCGAAATGGGCGAGCGCGTCAATCGCCTGATCGGACACTCGTCGCTTTCCAAGCCCCTCATCTCGACCTTCCACTCGCTGTGCGTGCGCATGCTGCGACGCGACATTGAAACGCTCAAGGTCGGAAATGACGGCCTCACCCGCAGCTTCGCCATCTACGACGAAAACGACCAGTCCAACATCGTCAAGCAGGTCATGCGGCGTATGGGGCTTGATACCAAGCAACTGACCCCGCGCACTGTCCTCGGCCGCATCTCCTGGGCCAAGAACCACATGGTCGATCCGCAGGAGTACTATCTCGGCTCCAAGGACCCCAACAGCGAGCGCGTGGCACACATCTATCAGGGCTACAAGGGCGAGCTCAAGAAGAACAACGCGCTTGATTTCGATGACCTGCTGCTGGAGACTGTGCGGCTGCTGAAGGCGTCGGGCGAGGTGCGGGCGCGTTATCAGCGCAAGTACCGCTACCTGCTGGTGGACGAATACCAGGACACGAATCGCCCGCAGTACGAAATCATGAAGCTGCTGGCGGGCGAGGCGCAGAACGTGTGCGCGGTGGGCGATGAGGACCAGAGCATCTACTCCTGGCGCGGCGCCGACATCCGCAACATTCTCGAGTTTGAGAAAGACTTCCCCAACGCGACCATTGTCCGGCTGGAGCAGAACTACCGCTCCACGCAGAACATCCTCGAAGCGGCCGGCGCCGTGGTGGCCAACAACCTCCGCCGCAAGGGCAAGAAGCTGTGGACCGACCGGCAGGGCGGCTCGCTCATCGGCTTCTATGAAGCGCCGGACGGCGAAAACGAAGCACTGTTCGTTGCCGACAAGATTCAGAAATTCCTGCGCGAAAACAACGAGGAGGGTGAGCAGGGCCGGTGCGCGGTCCTCTATCGCACCAACGCACAGTCACGGCTGGTGGAAGAGGCGCTGCGCCGCTACAACATCCGCTACACCATGGTGGGCGGATTCAGCTTTTACGAGCGCGCCGAGATCAAGGACATGCTGGGTTATTTGCGGATGGTGCGCAATCCGCATGACTCCATGGCCCTGCAGCGCATCGTCAACACGCCCGCACGCGGCATCGGCGCCACCACGCTGGCCACTCTGGAGCGCATCGCGCTGGAAACCGGCACCTCGACGTGGGATGCGATTGGGGCGGCGATCCAGAATCGGCTCATTCCCTCGCGCGCGCAGATGGCGCTGGAATCGTTCCGCACGCTGATTACCGACGCACAGGCCATGATGGATCCCGATTTCGCCGGCAAGCTGACGGCGGACGTGACCGAGGCCGCGGAGGAAGACGCCGATACGGACTTCTCGTTCGGAGCTACCACCAACGAAGCTGAGGCCGCCATAGCCGATGCGGAGGCAACGGATTTCAGTTTCGGCGGCAACGAGAACCAGATGCCGCTGCTCGACATGGCCAGCTTCTCGCCGTTCGCCGCGGAGCCGAAGCGGCCGTTCCTGAAAATGCCGAAAGGCAGGGAACAGGAACAGGGGGATAAAGGAACAAGGGACAGAGGGAAAGAGGGACAAGGGACCAAGGGAACAAGGGAACAAGGGAACGAGGGAGTTGCAGGCGCAAGTGGTGACCGCGTCGAGGGGTTTCGCGCGCCAGGTGATGCGGCCACGCTGCCGGAGTTGATCCGCTTCCTGATCGATCGCAGCGGATACATCAAGGCGCTCGAAACCGAAGGCTCGCCAGAGGCGTTCAGCCGGATTGAAAACCTGAAGGAGCTGGCCAACGCGGCGCACGACGCCGAGGTGCGCGGGGAGACGCTCGCGGACTTCCTCGATCATGCGGCGCTCGCCTCTGACACGGACCAGTTCGATCCCGAGTCGCGCGTGACGCTGATGACGCTGCACGCGGCCAAGGGGCTGGAATTCCCGCTCGTCTTCCTCGCCGGCATGGAAGAAGGCCTCTTCCCGCACTCCCGCACGCTCAACAATCCCGAGGAACTGGAAGAAGAGCGCCGCCTCTGCTACGTCGGCATGACCCGCGCCATGAACACGCTGATTCTCAGCCGCGCGCATTACCGGCGCCGCTACGGAAACGATGCGCCGGAGCAGAGCATCCCATCGCGATTCCTTGAAGAAGTGCCACCGGCGCTCATTGAAAACCTGGGCAGCCGCACGCCCGCGTGGGCCGGCTCAGGGTACGGCCAGTCGCGCCGCGCAACGGGCGACTTCGCGGACAGTCATTACGACTACGAGAACGAGAGCCAGGAGGCTCCGCGGCTGACCTACAGCCAGGGTGTAACTGTGAAGCCCCGGGCCGGCGCGTCTGCCGCGCGCAACACCGACTCGATCGATAACATTGCGCGCTTCTTCGGCGGCAAGGGCGGGGGAAAGCCGGCGTCGTTCGCGCGTCCGGCCATGGACATTCCCGAGTCCAAAGGCGCCCACGGTCTTGGCAAAGGCCAGCGCGTGCGCCATGCCAAATACGGCGAAGGCACGGTGCTGCTGCGCGAGGGCGAAGGCGAAGACGCCAAGCTGACGGTGATGTTCACCCGCCACGGTATGAAGAAGCTGATGGAGAAGTTCGCGAACCTGGAGAAGATCTAGCTGGCCCCTAAGCCCCAACATCGACGGCAAGTAACCGGCGATTTCGCGTAAATCCAGGATCATTGCCGGCGCAATGCCCGCTTTTAGCTGGGGGCCGGGAGGGGTTCGTGGTGACCCAGGTCTCAAAATCGAGACCCAGGCCACCCGCGCGTGAATTATTCCGCGCGAAGAGCCTGCGATGGATCGATCCTGGTGGCGCGGCGTGCCGGCAGCCACGCCGCGGCAAGGGTCATGCAAACCACAGCGGCAATCGCGATCAGGGCGGAAGCCGGGTCGAGCGGGCTCAATTCATACAGCAGGCTCTTGAGGACGCGGGTGGAGGTGAGGGCAATGGGAACGCCGACAACGAGCCCCACAACGAGCAGAAGGACGCATTCGCGCAGAATCAACCAGAGCAACGTACTCGACTGCGCCCCGAGCGCGAGGCGGATGCCCAACTCGCTGGTTCGGCGCGCCACCGAATAGGAGAGCAGCCCGTAGACTCCAATGCAGGCGAGAAACACGGCGAGGATTCCGAAGAAGCTGGAAAGCCGCGCCACCAGCGATTGCGAGGCAATGGAGTAATCGACCTGCTCCTCCAGGCTGCTGACGCTGTTGATGAGGATGTTGGAATTGATCTCCGCGATGGCATGGCGAGTGCGCGAGATAATCTCCTGGCGGTTTGCTCCGGGAGCATAACGCACGGCGAAGTTGCTGAAGAACCCAACGTTCTGGGTGCATGGGAAGTATGCGGCCATCAACGTTCCTTCCCTGAGCGAAGTGTATTTTGCGTCTTTGACGATACCGACAACTTCGATTTCGCCGGGGTGGTCGGGCGTTTCTCCAATGGCAAAGCGGTGGCCGATAGCGGAGCCGTTGGGGAAGAAGCGGCGCGCCATGGTCTCGTTGATGACTGCAACCTTGGGCGAATTCTGCAGGTCCTGCGTATTGAACGTGCGGCCGGCCACGAGGGGAATGCCCATGGTGGAGAAGAATCCATTGCCGGTGATATTGAAGAAGACATCGTCACTGTTCTGCGGGGTGCGTGGCACGCCCTGCATGAGGACCATGTCGCTCCATGCACCTTGATTGAAGGTGAAGAAAGCGAAGCTGTCGGACTGGACGCCGGGGATCGTCTGCACGCTGGATTCGATTTGCTCCTGGAGGCGGACGGAGCGGATTTCGTCGGGTGTTTTGTGGGGCAGATTTGCGGTGCTGGAGTCGAGGGAGAAGATGAGGACGTTGTGTTTGTCAAAGCCGGTGTCGATGCTGGAAAGCTTGATCAGGCTGCGCACGAAGAGACCGGCCGCCATCATGAGGACGACGGAGAGGGCGATCTGGCCCACGATGAGCGATCGGGCCAGGGCACCGCGGGTGGCTGACGGCGAGCTGCCGCGGCCTTCTTTCAAAGCGGGCGTGAACTCGACGCCCGAGGCGCGAAATGCGGGCAGTGTCCCAAACAGCAACGCCGTCAGGGCGGTCAGGCCCAACGTAAACGCAAGTACAGTCGCGTCGGGATGAACGTCGAGCAGCACCGGATCGGGCCCGGGCCGCGACATATTCAGCAGTAGAGCGCCCGCCTTCCATGCCAGCGCCACGCCGGCAGCCGCTCCCAGGAAGGCGATCAGGAGCGACTCGGTGAGCAGTTGGAGAACGATGCGGCGGCGCGATGCGCCAAGGGCCATGCGCACTGCAATTTCGCGGGTGCGCGCCACGCCCCGCGCAAGAAGCATATTGGCGATATTGGCACACGCAATCAGAAGTACCAGCGCGACGATGCCCATGAGGATCTGGAGCGGCAGCGAGGCGCCGTGGCGCAATCGAGGGATTCCCTGGGTGCCGGGCGTGAGCTGCACGCTCGAGTGCGCCAGGCTGTCGAGATGCTGTTGCGTGGGCTTGGGCCCCAGGTAGTCGCGCATGATGCTGTGGAAGAGCAGATTGGTTTCGGCGCCGGCCTGGGTTAGCGTCACGCCGGGCTTGAGGCGTCCGATCAGATAGAGCGATTGAAAGAATTTGTTATCGAGCCCGTTCCATCCCGGCGAGACTTCCTTTTCCATCGCAAGGGGAATCCAGAGGTCAGTGGGCTCGCCTACGGAGGCGCCGGAGAACCCGGGCCGCGCGACACCGATCAGCGTGTACTCATGCGACTCGATGCGGATGGTCTTGCCAAGAGCGGAGGAGTCGCCGTTTAGATGCCGCTGAAACCATGTGTAACTGGCCACGGCCACCGGGCCCGCGCCAGCCACCTTGTCGTCGGATTCCTGGAGGGTGCGGCCGAGAAACGCCGGCACGCCCATCACGGAGAAGTAGCTGCCGGAAACAAGGTCGACGTGTACTGTCTGGTACGCTCCGCCGGAAATCGAAGCCTTTGGCGCAAGCTGAATGCTGTCAATGGCGGCGACGCCGGAGAAAGAAGTTTGCTTCTGCTGAAGATCATGAAAGAACGGATAGGAAAAGAGCCTCGAGCTTCCATCGGGTATCGAGCCTGTGCTGCCCCGGGCCCTGCCGTCTCCGAACAGGACCAGTTCCTTCGGGTTCTGCACCGGAAGCGGGCGCAGGAGGATGGCGTTGAGGAGCGTGAATATCGCAGTATTGGCGCCGATGCCCAGGGTGAGAGAGAGAATGGCGATGGTGGCGAAGCCGGGACTTCTGAGGAGTTGGCGAATGGCGAAGCGGAGGTCTTTGAGCAGGTTCTCAGGGATAGATTCCCAGCGCGCCGACCACACCTTGTGCTTCACCGATGCGGCGCTGCCGATCTCGATGCGAGCTGCGCGGAGCGCGGCCTCGGGGGACATGCCGGAGCGCTGTTTGTCGGCAGCCGAGGCCTCGGCAAACGCGGCCAACTCCTCGTCGAGTTCGCGATCGACACGGCGCTTCAGGAAGAGGGATTGGAGCCCGCGGTAGAGATTGATGAGGAAGTTCATGCGAGTTCTCCGGGCGATAACAGGTTCAGGCTTCGAGGATGCGGCGGATGGCGGCCGCCTGGCGGTCCCATTGTTCCGTCTCGGCGGTCAGGGCTTTGCGACCGCGGGCGGTCAGCATGTAGTACTTGGCGCGGCGGTTGTTCTCGGTGGCGCGCCACTCGGACTTGACGTGGCCCGCGCGCTCCATGCGGCTCAGGGCAGGGAGCAGCGAGCCGGGATTGATGCGGAAGACCCCGGAGGAGACCTGCTCTATGCGCAGGGCGACGCCATAGCCATGCATGGGTTCGAGGGCCAGGGTTTTGAGAATGAGCATTTCGAGCGTGCCCTGGACCAGATCTCCGGATCCCGGAGCGCCGGACTTGTGGTCGCTCGCCTGGGCGGCGCGCTTGAAGGGGTGTGGCAAGATCGTCTCTCCTCTTGACAAACTAGAGGAGATACCACTTCATCCAGATTGTCAAGAGGAGAGTGTCTGGAATGTCCGGTCCATCCCTCCGCGCGTGTCATTCCAAGTTCGCATCCCGAAAAACAGTGCCGCTCCCCGTCCCCACGCTGTACTGTGTTCATGCACCCTGAAACGCGTCTCTACCGGTGACTTCTTCACCCGGCACGCGGCGCATTTTGTGTCCTGGAGCGGCCATGTACATCCCGAGTCTTTATTCCGTCGCACTCTTTCTGATGATCCTCACCATGCTCTGCTGGGGTAGCTGGGCCAACACGCAAAAGCTCGCCAAAGGCTGGCGCTT
>Ga0157369_10004450_pt1 | contig 16508 bp, 16 predicted proteins | sample C25metaG_FD_113461 | JGI IMG/M metagenome (GOLD analysis project Ga0157369, IMG submission 113461) | Corn rhizosphere microbial communities from Kellogg Biological Station, Michigan, USA - C2-5 metaG | ecosystem: Host-associated > Plants > Roots > Rhizosphere > Soil | place: USA: Michigan... | reverse complement strand
GAGCGGGTGCAGAAGCAGGGATAGGCGAGGCCCTGGTCCTTCAGCCGGTCGAGCGCGGCGGCATAGAGGCCGAGCCGCCGCGACTGGCGCACCACCGGGCCATCCCAGGCAAGGCCGAGCCAGGCGAGGTCCTCCTCGATGCCGGCGACGAACGCCTCCCTGCTGCGGCCGGGATCGATGTCCTCGATGCGCAGGAGGAGGCGCCCGCCGCCTCGGCGTGCATGATCATGCGCCAGGATGGCGGAATATGCATGTCCGAGGTGAAGCCACCCGGTCGGGCTCGGCGCGAAGCGGGAAACGACGGTCATCGGCCGCTCACGTCATCCCCGCGAAGGCGGGGATACATGTCGGGGGGAGCGGGTGGCCGCCGGCTGGATTCCCGCTTCCGAGGGAATGACGAATGGGGGGCGTGCTCAATCCCTTACCCTCTTGACCGCGACTCCCCGGCCATGCTGTCATGACGGCGTCACCTTCTCCGGCGAGAAGGGGCTGAACCGGGGACGCTCCTCCCCCGTTCTGAGTGCGACAGGCCGGGGCCGTTCTGGAGTGTCCGAAGGGCACAGGGAGGGCCGTCGCGAGCCTATGTACCATCCCGACCTCATACGGCATCCCGACGCCTGCCCTGCCCTGGTGCTGAACGCGGACTACACGCCGCTCAGCTACTATCCCTTGAGCCTGTGGCCATGGCAGACCGCGGTCAAGGCGGTGTTCCTGGAGCGGGTCGACATCGTCGCCCAATATGTGCGCGAGGTGCACAGCCCGACGCGGACGATGCAGCTCCCTTCGGTGATCGCGCTCCGCCAATATGTGAAGCCGAGCGAGAACCCGGCGTTCACGCGGTTCAACCTCTTCCTTCGCGACCGCTTCCAGTGCCAATATTGCGGCGACACGCGCGAGCTGACCTTCGATCACGTGGTGCCGCGCGCCCAGGGCGGGCGGACGACCTGGGAGAATGTCGCCACCGCCTGCGCGCCGTGCAACCTGCGAAAGGGCGGGCGAACGCCGGCGCAGGCGCATATGGGCCTGTTCCGCCGCCCGTTCCGTCCGACCAGCTGGCAGCTCCAGGAGCATGGCCGCTCCTTCCCGCCGGGCTACCTCCACGAGAGCTGGCGGGATTATCTCTACTGGGACGTCGAGCTGGAGGCCTGAGTCCGCGAAACCGCCTGCCCGCGGGGTCGTTACGGAACCGTGCGCGACTTCTCACAGCTTCTGGACGCCCTCGTCTACACGCGCTCGCGCAACGGCAAGCTGAAGCTGATCGGCGACTATCTGCGGCGGACGCCGGATCCCGACCGCGGCTTTGCGCTGGCGGCGCTGACCGGCGAGATCGACCTGCCGGGGGTCAAGCCGGCGGCGATCCGGGCGATCGTCGAGGAGCGGATCGATCCGGTCCTCTTCTACATGAGCTGGGACTATGTCGGCGACATGGCCGAGACGGTGTCGCTGCTCTGGCCCAAGCGCGAGGACCAGCCGGAGGAGGTGGACGACGGCAGCCTCCGGATCGGCGCGGTCGTCGAGCGGCTTCGGAGCCTCGGCCGGGTCGAGGCCCCAGGCGCGCTCGCGGCGATGCTCGACCATCTCGACGCCAGCGGCCGCTACGCGCTTCTGAAGCTCGCCACCGGGGAGCTTCGCATCGGCGTCAGCGCCCGGCTCGCCAAGACCGCGCTGGCGCAGGCGTTCGGGCTCGACGTCGATGCGGTGGAGGAGGTGTGGCACGGCATCGGCCCGCCCTATCTTGCGCTGTTCGACTGGGCGGAGGGGCGCGGGGCGCAGCCGACGGCCAAGGACGTGCCGGTCTTCCGCCCGTTCATGCTCGCCCACCCGCTCGAAGAACTGCGCCTGTCGATGGCGGATTATGCGGCCGAGTGGAAATGGGACGGGATCCGCGTCCAGATCGTCCGCGCCGGTGGCGAGACGCGGCTCTACAGCCGCGCCGGCGACGACATCACCCGCAGCTTCCCCGAGGTGGCGGAGAGCTTCGGCGAGGAGGGCGTGGTCGACGGCGAGCTGCTGGTGAAGGGCGCGGCGCAGGGGGCGGAGACCGAGAGCGGCGGCGCCGCCAGCTTCAACGCGCTCCAGCAGCGGCTCGGCCGCAAGGCGGTGTCGGCGAAGATGCTCCGCGACTATCCCGCCTTCGTTCGGCTCTACGACATCCTCCTCGAAGGGAAGGAGGATCTGCGCGCGCTGCCCTGGACCGAGCGCCGGGCGCGGCTGGAGGCGTTCGTGCCGCGGCTGGACCCGGAGCGGTTCGACCTCTCCGCGCTGATCGAGGCGGAGGATTTCGAGGCGCTCGAGGCGGTCCGCGCAGGCGCGCGCGACGCCTCGATCGAGGGGGTGATGCTGAAGCGCCGCGACAGCCCCTACGTGCCGGGCCGCCGCACCGGCCTCTGGTACAAGTGGAAGCGCGATCCGCTGACCGCCGACTGCATCCTGATGTACGCGCAGCGGGGAAGCGGCAAGCGTTCGTCTTATTATTCGGATTTCACCTTCGGCTGCTGGAGCGGGGAGGGCGAGCTGCTGCCGGTCGGCAAGGCCTATTTCGGCTTTACCGACGAGGAGCTGATGTGGCTCGACCGCTGGGTGCGCGGCCATACGGTCGAGCGGTTCGGGCCGGTGCGCGAGGTGGAGAAGAGCCTGGTGCTCGAGGTCGCCTTCGATTCGATCCACGAGAGCCGGCGCCACAAGTCCGGCCTTGCCATGCGCTTTCCGCGCATCTCGCGGATCCGCACCGACAAGCCGGCGCACGAGGCGGATCGGATCGAGACGCTGCGGCGGATGGCGACATGAGTAAGTCTTCCCCTCCCTTGCAGGGAGGGGAGAAGTGCAGCGTTAACCCCTTGATCTTCATCATCCCGGGCCGGGACGGCGGGAAACGGGGGGCTGACAGGACAAAGCGTTCGGGAGATGGCGCGATCCCGGCGGAGGCCCGCCTCCGCGTGAACAGGAGGGTCAGGCCATGGGCCGCGCCGCACTCGATCCGTTTCCCCACGACCCGCAGCATCGCGGCTATTGCGTCGTCTACCATGAGGACGAGGTGAACCACTGCCCCGGATGCGGGCGGACTCACTGGTATGTCGGCCGCGTCTCCGCCGAGTGCGGCTTCTGCGCGACGGCGCTTCCGCTCGCCAGCGCCACCGCGCGCGGCTCCGGTACGCACAGCCGCGGACACCGGCCCATCCTCCTCGGCGAGGCGGCCTGAGTCCCACCTCCGGGCGGGAGAGAAGCCGCCGTCATTGCGAGCGAAGCGAAGCAATCCAGCGCGGCGTCGGACGCCACTGGATTGCTTCGTCGCTGCGCTCCCCGCAATGACGGCCGGACGGTCGGCCGCCTAGAAGGGCAGGATCTTGCTCTTCTGGGAAAATTTCATGTAGCCGGCATTGACTCCGAGCCGGGCGCCGACGCCCATTCGCACCGGGATCAGTACCATGTCCCCGCTCCTCAGATAGCTGGCGGTAAGGCCGCCGACCACATAGGCCTTGCCCTCGGCGGCGGGGAAGCGGCGGAACAGGCGCTGGCTGTCATAGACGTTGTAGACGAGCACGAAGACCTTGTTGGCGTCGGCTCCGAAATCGAAGCCGACCGAGGGTCCGGTCCAGTAGACCCGCCGGTCCCCTTCCACCTTGTGGTGGAGGGTACCCGATCCGTAGCGCAGCCCGACGACGACCGCGCCGCCCGCCTCGCGCCCGGTGATGTAGCCGATCGGCTCGCCCTGGTCCTTCAAGAGCTTCTCGATCATGTCGGCGAGGCCGTTGGCGCCCTTGCCGAACACGCCTTCGGCGGCGCTCAGCACGTCGCGGTGGGCGTCGGTGCGGTTGGTGATCTCGGCATGGGCGCGGTCGAAGGCGGTGGAGGCGGCCGGCGGCGCCTCCGGGGCCGGCGTCGCGACAGGTGCGGGAGCGGGGGCCGCCGGGTCGGCCGGCTGCGACGGCGCGGCTGGCCCTGCCGCGCTCTGCCAGGCGGGGAGCGGCTTCTGGTCGGCGGCAGGGGCCGGAGCACCGGGCGCCGACGCTGCGGGCGCCGCAACGGGCGGCGCGCTCGGATCGACGGGAGTGACTTGGGCCGCGGCGGGCGCGGCGGCGACGATGGCGGCGCTCAGCACGCACGCTGCGAACACGGTACGGCGCATCGGCAAGTCTCCCCCTTACGCTCCGGGCGAGAATCTAGTCCCGACAAGCCTTTCGCCGCAATGAACGGGCGACGAAGCGAGTCGTTGACGCGCCGAAACCACTGCTTCGCCCCGGTTGAACGCCTCCGCACCCGCCGCTATAGCCTGCCGCGGCGGCCTTCTTCCGGAGACGTGGGTGAGTGGCTGAAACCAGCGGTTTGCTAAACCGCCGTAGGGGGATTACTCCTACCGAGGGTTCGAATCCCTCCGTCTCCGCCAGCCTTGCTCCCCTCCTCGCCCCGCCTCCCGCCGGATCCCTGCGCATGTTCGATAGCGTGACCCTGGTGCGCGACCTCGAGGTGCCGATCCCGCCGCGGCTGGCGCGCCTCGGCTCCACGACCATGGCGCGCCTGTGGGGCAAGGAGGGGCCGCTCGTCGTCGCGTTGGGCGGCATCTCGGCCGACCGCTTCGTCTGCGACAGCCCGGCCGCAAGCGGCTGGTGGAAGGGACTGGTTGGCACCGGAGCCGTGCTCGATCCGACACGGATGCGCATCCTCGGGCTCGACTTCGCCGCCGACGAGAGCGGCGCCACCGCGCCGTCGACCGCCGAGCAGGCCGAGGTGCTCGCCGCCGCCCTCGACGCCGCAGGCGCGGAGGCGGCGGACCTCATCGTCGGCGCCTCCTACGGCGGCATGGTCGCGCTCGCCTTCGCCGAGGCCTTTCCGGGCCGGGTCCGGCGGCTCGCACTCGTCTGCGCGCCGGCAAGCCCGCACCCGGCGTCGACCGCGTCGCGCGAGCTGCAGCGGCGGGTGGTGGCGATGGGGCTGGCGCTCGGCTCGGGCGCCGAGGCGCTGTCGATCGCGCGCGGCATGGCGATGCTCACCTACCGCACGCCGGAGGAGTTTGCCGAACGCTTCCGGGGCGGGGCCGACGATCCCTCCAGCCTCTGCGTCTCCGCGCCCGGCGCCTACCTGCGCGCCCGCGGCGACGCCTATGGAAAGGTGATGAGTCCGGAGCGATTCCTCAGCCTCTCCGCCTCGATCGACCGTCACCGCGTCGACCCCGCCCGAGTCCCGCACCCGACGCTGGTGATCGGTGCCGAGAGCGACCGGCTGGTGCCGCCGGACCAGCTGCGCGCGCTCGCCGGTGCGCTTCCGGACGCGAGGCTGCACTTCGTCGACAGCCTCTACGGCCACGACATGTTCCTGAAGGATGCCCCCGCGCTCGGGCGGCTGATCGCGCCGTTGCTGGAGGGGCTGTGAGCGGCGACAAGCCCGCCACCCGGGTCGCGCGCGCCCGGCGCCGATGGGAGGGCGCCCTTGGCGCGCTGACGCCTCCGCTCTGGGCGTCGGACACGTTCCGCTGGGAGGATTCCGACAGCAAGCCCGATTACGATTATTCGCGCACCGTCAGCCCCAATCGCGACATGCTCGCCGAGCTGCTGAGCGAGCTCGAGGGCGCGGCGGGCGCGGTCGTGACGAATTCGGGCCAATCGGCCGCCCTCCTCGCCTTGCTGCCGCTGGAGGCGGGCGCTCTCGTCGTCGCGCCGCACGATTGCTACGGCGGCACGTACCGCCTGCTCCAGGGCTTCGAGGAGCGGGGACGGCTGAGCGCCCTGTTCGTCGACATGCGCGACGACGCCGCCTTCGCCGCCGCGCTCGAGCGGGGGCCGGCGCTGGTCTGGCTCGAGAGTCCGAGCAACCCGCTGCTCCGCCTCACCGACCTTCGCCGCCGGAGCGCCGAGGCGCGGGCGGCGGGCGCCGTCACGCTCGCCGACAACACGCTCCAGACCCCTCTCCTGCAGCAGCCGCTGGCGCTCGGCTGCGACCTCGTCCTCCATTCGACGACCAAGGCGCTGAACGGCCATGCCGACCTGTTCGGCGGCGCCCTCCTCGCCCGGGAGGCGGAGCGGCTGGAGGCGCTCGCCTGGTGGTCGAACGCCGCCGGGCTCAACGGTTCGGCCCACGACGCCTGGCAGAGTCTGCGCGGCATGCGCACGCTTCCGCTGCGGGTCGCGCGTCAGCAGGAGAGCGCGGGGCGGATCGCCGCGTGGCTGGAGGCGCAGCCGGGCGTTGCGGAGGTCCATTATGCGGGCCTCGCCTCCCATCCGGACCGGGCGCTCGCCGAGGCGCAGCAGCAGGGGCCGGGCTTCATGCTGAGCTTCCGGGTCCGCGGCAGTGCGGCGGCGGGCGCGGCCTTCCTCGGTGCGCTCGAGCTCTTCACCCTTGCCTCGTCGCTCGGCGGCTTCAGCTCGCTCGTCTGCCGGCCCGCCACCATGACCCATCGCGGCATGCCTCCCGAGGCGCAGGCGCGCGCCGGGATCGCGCCCGACCTGCTGCGCCTCTCGATCGGGCTGGAAGAGGCGGACGACCTCGTCGCCGACCTCGCCCGCGGCCTTGCGGCGGCGGCCTCAGCGGGCGGCTGAGGCGGCGATCTTCTCCTTCAGCCGAAGCGCCTCCGGGTCGCGCGGACGGAGCTTCAAAGAGGTCTCCACTTCCCTGAGGGCGCCGGCGGAATCGCCCGTCGCCAGCTTCGCCTCGGCGACGCTGCGCCGGACCGGGTACCAGAAGGCCGGCGGATCGGCGACGCGGCTGAATTCGGGAGTCTCCTGCGCCTCGGCGGCGGCGAGGAAGTGGGGCAGCGCCTCGCCCGGCCTGCCCGACAGCATCGCCGCCCGGCCGAGGAGGACGTGGCGGGTGATGGTCAGCATCTCCTCCGGGATCTTGGTGAACGGCTTGCCCTTCTTCGGCGCGTTCAGATGCTCCGGGATGGCGGCCGCCTCGGCGGCGGTCGCGGCGGCGTTGCCTCGGCGCGCCTCCGCCTCGCCGCGCGCATAATGCCAGGCGGCCTTGAGGTAGGGGAGCTTCGGCTCGGCGAGGGCGAGCACCTCGGCCGGCTCGGCAAAGCGGGCGAGCGCATAATAGCCGGCGGCGGCGATCATCTGGTAGAAGGGCGACGCCTCGGCCCGCTTCTGCGACACCACGACGAGCGGGCGGCCGAGCTCCAGCGCGGTCTTCGAATCGCCCGCCATCATCGCCCCGCCGAGGCCGAATACGACGTTGTGGACATGGTAGGGGAGGCCCCACACGCCTTCCGGCTCCGGCATGCCGAGGCGCTTGGCATTGGCCTTGCCGATCTCGACCGCCTTCATGTTGGCGTCGGCGGCGTCCTGGTAGCGGCCGACCCAGTACCAGGTGTGCGACGGCATGTGGACGAGGTGCGAGGCGTTGGGCGCGAGCGCGATCAGCCGGTCGGCCGCGGCCTCCGCCTTCGGCCCCTCGCCGGCGACCTCGGTGGCGTGGATGTAGAAGTGGATGGCGGGCGTATAGTCGGGATCGCGCTTCAGCACCCGCTCGAGCAGCGCCTCGGCGCGCAGCGCGTTCGCCTTCTCGACTGCGGGCGCCTTCGACGGGGCCATCAGCCAGGCGTCCGCGGCGATGGTCGCGATCTCGTCGTCCTGGGGGTAGCGGGCGGCGAGTGACTCCATCGCCCGGGCGAAGGCGAGATCGCCAGGCTTGCCGCCGCCACCGTTGCGATAGCGCAGCGCCAGCGCCTCCGTCAGCGCGATCTCGCGTGCGTCGCCGCCCTTGCGGGCGAGCTTCGCCGCCTGCTCCGCCTCCTTGCGGAGCGGGCGAAGCTCCTTGCCGGTCTTCTCGTAATTGATCGTCGGCCCCTCGGCCCAGGCCTTGCCCCACAGGCACATCGCGCAGCCGGGATCGAGCCGGACCGCCTCGGTCATCGCGTCGATCGCGGCCTTGTGGGCGAAGGCGTGGGCGAGCTGCATGCCGTTGTCGAAATAGGCCTGCGCCTCGGGCGACGCCGTCCGCACCGGAAAGCCGCCCTTGCCGTAGCCGGGCAGGATCTGCGCGGTCTTCGCGTGCGCCATGTCGGCATGGCCGCCATGGCCGGCCGGCTGCGCGGCCGCCGCGCCCCCCGTTGCGAGCAAGACGAAAAGCCCCAGGCGCATGCCGTTCCCCCCTCAATGGTGCGGCGGCGATCTTAGGGCGCGCAGCGCCGCCTGTCGCGCCTCTTGCGCGGGGAGTGGGTGCGGGGTTGCGGTTCTCCCCGGCGGCCAATCTGCCGCGGCGCGCGGCGCCGGTCCAGTTCGGAAGGCCGATCGCCGGTTCGCTTGCTTCCGCTGCACGAGTGGGCGGAGTAGCTCCGGGACTTCGTTTCGAATACAGAACGAAATCACCGCAATCGGGGGGACGACAATGGGTATTTTCCAGCGTGCTTGGGATGCGCTCGGCGAATTCGGGCGAAACCTGGTGAACGGCTTTCGGGCGCTCGGCGGGCACCGCTTCGACGGCGCGGACAAGGTCGAGACGGACCCCGGCGCGCCGACCGGCCCCGCCTCCGGCGACCGCACGCGGGCCCAACCGACCCCCCATCCGCCGCCGCCCCCGCCCCCGGCGCAGCGCGACGAGCCCCGCGGCGGCCACGGCCGGCACGGCGATCCGTAGGGGCTCAGCGACCGCCGGGCGGGCGAGCCGGGCTTCGAGTCGGCGGACCACAGGCAGCGGCCGGGAACGGGCGGGGCGGCGGCGTCGTTCGCCTGTCATGACCCGATTTCCCTTTGCCGCCGTCGCGGCAACCGCCGCCCTCCTCGCCGCCTGTTCGGGGTCCGGCGGAGCGCCCGCCAACCGGAGCGAAGCGGATCCGGCGGCACCTGCCAACGCCGCCGCGGCCGCGCGCCCCGGCGAAGCCGTCGAGGCGAACGCGGCTGCCCTGCCCGTCGCTCCGAGGCCAGCGCCCGGTCCCGGAGACGCCGCGGCCCGCCGCCGGACGCCGGTCGAACCGGCGGCGCCCGGAACTCCGCAGGGCCTCCCCGACGACGGCAGGCCCGTCTCCGAAGCGCCGTTCGCGGCGACGAGCGCGCAGGGCGCCGCCGACGTGGTGCAGACCTATTATGCCTTGCTGGAGGCGCGCCGCTTCGCCCCTGCCCGGCGCCTCTGGTCCCGCGGCGGCGGCGCGAGCGGCAAGAGCCTCGCCGACTTCGCCGCCGCCATGGCGCGCTATTCCGACTACCACGCCCAGGTCGGCGCGCCGGGGGCGGTCGAGGGCGCGGCGGGATCGCTCTACGTCACCGTGCCGGTGAGCCTCTCGGGCCGCCTGCGCAGCGGCGCGGCGTTCCGCGAGGCCGCGACCGTGACCTTGCGGCGGATCAACGACGTCCCCGGCTCCACCCCCGACCAGCGCCGCTGGCACATCGAGCGGATCGAGCTCCGCACCCCCTAGGCGCCGTGCCGGCAAGCCGCCGAGCGTCGGCGGCGAAGGTGTCGAGGCAGGTTTTCGGAGCCGGTGAGCTCCCGGGCCTCGGTCGGCGAAAGCCGTGGAAGTTTCGAACTTTCGCGGAAAATAAAAATCCGTCGAATTCGATCGGCCCGGACTCATCGATCCTTTCGATCGGCGGCGGGGGTGCGGACGGTTCAAAGAGCCTATCGAACATAGCAGGAACGATTCCGCCGGTCAAGGTCCCGCAACCTTGCGGCGGAGACGTCCGGACCTCGGGTCGGTCCCCCCGGCCCGCCGCCGCTGCCGGGTCCGTACCCGCCGGGCCGATACCGGACGCGTGCCGGGCCGTTACCGTGCGCTTGCGGAGCGTGTGCCGGGCGCTTGCGGGGCGCTTGCGGGGCCCAAGCCGAGGGAATGCGACCGAGCGCTGGTGCGGAACGGAGGGGTCGGCAGGCATTCGAAACTTTCGCGGCGTCCGGCCTCCCGCCGACCGTGCCGGCGCCGCCTTCCTTCCGCTCCCGCGGGCGGCTCAGCCCTCGACCACCTTGCCGCTGATCTCGCCGGGATTGTGGGCCTCGGTGTGGACGTTCAGGATGACGAGCCCGCTCCGCATCGCCGCGACGAACTCCTCGAACGAGAGGGTCGACTTCAGCAGCTTCGCGCCGGCGGCGTAATCGTAATCCTTCATCGCCACCCGGAGGCCGCGGCGGGTGGCGTGGTAGTCGGCGCCGTAGGGGAGCGGCAGGACCAGCACCGAAGCGCCGCCGGCGGGGCTGGCATATTTGTGGAAGTGGATCGGCCCGATCGGCGCCGCGACCAGCTTCTTCCAGAGGGCCGCGGGGGCGATGCCGTCGACGTCGAGGTCGACCGAGACCCGGCCGCGGACGGTGTCGACCCGGATCCGCGCCTTGCCGGTGGCTGCGGAGCCGGTCGCGTCCGCGCCGTATCTGCCGTCGAGCGCGGCGTGGAACTTGAGGATCCTGGCCTGGGCCGGCGCCGCGGCGAGCGCGGCGGCCGTCAGGGCGGCAAGTGCGAGGAGGCGTCGTGCCCGGCCGGCCATGTGCTTCGTCTCCCCCTTTGCGTGGCGCGAGACTGGGCGCGGGGGCCGGCGATGTAAAGCGGGCTGGCGGCCGGGCGGGACTGGCGCGGATCAGCGACGGGGCGCGGACCGGCTTGCGCGCCGAGGAACGGAACTTCCCCCAAATCGCGGAAAGTCAGCCGTATCGACCGGCACGATGGGGAATTTGACGATCACCTGTCCCGTCCGATCGGAGGGTCCGTCCCAGAGCTCAACGACCAAACCCTGCGCATCGGCAACCTGCCGATCGTTGATGAAGACAGCCATGTCGGCTGTGCAGGGCAGCACCGCGACGCGAACCGCCTGGTCCTGCTTGGGACTGTGCAGAGTGCCCGCAGTCACATCGTATTTGTGCGCCAGCTGGTCCCGGCTTCCGGACGGCTTGCGCGCGACCGCCGCGACCCGGTCGGCAAGTTCGCGCTGGGTTCCGATGATGCGCAACTCGACGGCCATTCCGCGCCAATCTTCCGGGCGGCCGAGCACCTGCAGATCCTTGGCGCCGAAAGAGAAGGGGGAGAAGCGGCTGATTTGCTGGAACTGAACCTCGCCGAGCGGATCGCCGATCAGGGTGGTGCGCTCGTCGAGCGACGTCAGTGTCCGTGAACCGAGGATATAGTCGGGGCGAAAGCGGGTAAGCGCGACGTGCTCGGCGGCCGCGGCCGCCATGGGCAGGAGCGTCAGCTCCGCCCGCGCCTGGTCCGGAAGAATGGGGACGTACCTCTCCGGGTCGACCGTGCATTGGTAGCCGACGACGACCGCGATGGTAGCGCCGGAGACGCGGTTCGCGTCCTCCCACATCCCCTTGAGAACGCGGACCGTGTTCGCCCTCTCCTGGGAGCGTGCCGCTTCCACTGCCAGCAGGGTCCCTCGCGTCTGCGCCTGGATCGCCTGCTGCTGGCGAAGCGAGACTGCCATCCGCTCCGCCAGATGACGCGTGCCGTCGAGAGCCACGCGCTCAAGGCCGAGCAGGTTCTGCAGCCTCCCCGTCTGGGTCTTGTAGCGCTCGAGCTCGTCCGCGGCGGCCCTGGCCGCGGCCTTTTGCCTCTCGACCTCATCCTTGCGCGCCTGCTCCGCCTTCTGGCGGTCGATCTCGGCCTTCGTCCACTGCATGCCGAGCGAGAACAATGCCGAAAGAACGATGCCGAGGACGGCGAACCGGCCATAGCGGGTGATTTTCCCGTCGCGCTTGTATTCGGTGAACAGGGCGAGAGCCGCGAACGCGGCGGCGGACAGGATCGAGGCGACCTGCAGAAGATCGACCACCTTTCCGAGAAGTTGCTGCGATGCCCCCATCGCGGCAATTGTGCGTGCCGCCGCGAGTTCGAGTCAATCTGCGGCAAGCGGCGGCGGCCGGCGACCGGCAAGCCTTCGGACGTCGGCGGCGAGGGTTTCGAGGCAGGTTTCGGAGCCGCTGAGCTCCCAGGCTAGGTCGGCGACCGCGAGCTCGAGCTTGAGGGCGAGGGCGGCGAGGTCCGGCGCGGGGAGGCGGAGGAGGCGGCGGAGCGCGGCGAGGCGGAGCGAGTCGAGCTCGCCGAAGCGGTCCTCCAGGTCGGCGCAGGCGGGCCAGTCGCGCCGCGCGGGCGGCAGCAGCGCCTCCTCCGCCTTGAACCCCGCCACCCGCGCCTCGGCGCGCCGGTAGGCGGCCAGGGCGCGGCGCCAGCCGGGGACATGTACTCGTACGTGTCCCCGTTCTCCGCCGGAGCCCGCATCCGCCGACTCCGCGCCCTGCATAGGAGGGACACGTACGAGTACATGTCCCTGCGCGCACACGCCGACACCCGCGCCTAGCACCGCCCGGCGCGACAGGTTATGCCTCGTGGCAGCCATGCCTGAGGTTCCTTCTCTGTCGGTCCCGAATAGGGACCGAGAAGGCGGGCGTCAAGGGGGTTTGTTCTGGACGGTCCTGCTCTTCGCCCCGAACAGTCGCGCATGGCGCGCGCGGCGCTCGAATGGTCGCTCGAGGACGCGGCTAAGGCGGCGGGGGTCAGCCGGCGGACGGTGCTGCGGTTTGAGCGGAATCATCGAGATGTGAAGTCCGGACTGATCGCGGCCCTGCGGCGGAGCTATGAGGCGGTCGGGGTACGTTTCCTTGATGAGGGCGTCGACGCGGGTGGCGTCGTTCCGCCTAATTTCCCCTAGATAAACGCAGCCGCCGCGTCTGTTCAGTTCAACCAAACAAGTCCGCCCGCGCCACTCGCAATGCTCTTAGGCTGGGATCGGTGACTTCGTTCTGCTTCAACCGACCCGTATTGAGAAGGTAGTGGATGAGCATCCAATTGCGCTGAATGACCGACGGAGGACGGCTCAAGATACGCTTTCGAGCGAAGCGGGTGATCGCTCGCCTAATCTGCGTCGATCCAGCTTCGTACAGAAGTATGAGCGTCATCGTGTCGAAAGATTTCATGATCTCCTGCTCAACCGCTGTATCTAGCTTCGTTCCGGTTTCCTTGCAGAGGTGGAGGGACCAGCACATAGCGTCGGAGCGCCGCGCCGCCGCTGCCGCCGCTAGGATTGACAAAAGCTCTTTGCCGTACTTGAAGCGACCGCCCTTATCGTATCCGTAAGCGATCACGGCCGCGACGCATGGAACAATGTGAAGGTATCCCTGCGCCAAACCGGCGACCCTTCTCAGCACGTATTCACCGTTGGCAGTTGTGAAATTTCTTTCGCAGAGTGCATGCATCGCATACCGTAGCACGCTGCCGTCTGGATACTTTTCAGCGACATGCAGCGCGCGGCTGATAAACATCTTAATCTGGTAGAAGTCCTGCGGGTTTGCACTAAGTTCCCCAACCCGTAGTTGGTCGATCCACTCAGGAAGTTCGGGCGCTGGCAGTTCAGTGATGTGTGTCTTTCGAAAATTGAGATATAGATTGTACTTACCCAACTCGCTCTCTAAAAGACGCAAGAAAGCTTGAGCGGCCGAACGCGACGTCGCATAGCAGGTGTAGTCGTCTATGAATCTCTCGAAGACAAACTCCTTCTCGAGGCGACGGTCTACTTGGGACAGCACAATCTCAGCCATGAGACTTGAGGTACCAGGACCGATTGAAACCCCGTTTGTTTCTGAACGCCGGCAGAATCTGAGATCACGATCGAGAGCATTATACCACAAGTTATTAGATGTGTTTGCCTTGGCCGTGTCGATACCGACAATCGCCCACGGAATGGAATGGGTGTACAAGCTGGGATAGAAGCTCGAGATGTCGGCCCTTGCGATGAATGATGCACACGACTGATTGTCCAGGTAGCGTCGCGACTTATAACGGTGGTCGCCGTAGTCCATGATGAAGAGCCGACCATCTTTATGCACGCGAGGCTTGATCGCACTAACCCGGCTTTGAATCTGTGGCTCGATTTTTGCCCAGTCAGCGTGGATCTTCCGCACAAGAGTGCAGTACGGGAAGGGATGGGGTATGCCGCAAACTCGAGGACCGCCATTGAAGCGGGTTAGGGTATAGTGAACATAGTCGCAGCCTTTATACGGGTGAGCGGGCTTCCCTGCTGCGATGATTGCGTCCGCCACCCCCGGCGTAAGACGCCGAGTGTGGAAAAATGGCGGGAGCTCTGGACTTCGCGTTCTGTGATTGGGAAAGTAGTTTTGCTGAAGTAGCGCAAGGCGGACATGATCTGCATTCATCCTCTCACGCTACCGGGGGTGCAGGCCAGCCTCAAGGTGCGATCAGAGTTCCAGCGTCTGTGGCTCCGGGCAGCCTGAGCCACCTGCTCGCCGGAACTAGGCTCACGCGCGGCGTGACAAGCCCTACTTATCTGCTCGCCTAAGGTCTGGACGGGCGATCCCGCTTCGTGGCGTCACGACGAGCAGCCTCCTCTTGAGCCTTCCGCTCAGCGCGGATGCGGAAACGTTCGGCAATCACCGGCCGCGCATCCTCACGAGCCGTGGTGAAGCGATGGACTTGGTCCCGTAGCTCCTCCTTGCTCAGCAACTGGTAGGAGTCGCGCTCCCAGCGGTCTGGGCGCCGATGGCCGAACGAGTCACGTGGGAACAGCAGAACCTCACCGGGGGAATTCCTGAGGTCGGTGAGGGAGTAGATGGCATCTTCGTACAAGCTCGCAAGAAGGCGCCGCTGGTAGTAGCGGAGGCTGTTCGTCGCCCACCCGATCACGAAAAGGGGCTTCAGCACACCACGATCGTTCAAGATGACGGTCGGACGTACAGGCACTGTCACATCTGGCCCGGCGAGAAACTGGCCCGAGAACTCGTCGAACACCCTGAAGCCGCGGAGGCCGCGAGTCTCGTTGTACGTGAGGAACGCCAGAAGGAGCTCCAGGTTGTCATCAAACTGACTCGCCGGGCAGATTTTTTCGAGGTTCTGAATGGCGCGCTCGTCGCTCAATCCATCGGCAAGAACGTTCTGGATAACGATGGTAGCCCACTGGTAGCTGACCGTGGGAAATCCCATGGCGAGATTCACGAGCGCCGTGGTCGTCCTGCGCAGTTCAGGGTGGTTGCATAGCGCCCAATTGTGGGCCGCTGGCGGTCGGTCCAGCTTAGCCAGAATTTGCGAGAGGGTCTTGGCCATCAGTGCCTCGCGTGTGCTTTGCCAGCGGCCAAGATCAAGTCATCGGTGATCTCAACGCCGGGATTTAACGTTCCTCCCCCGAACCTCGCTACATACCACGGCCCGTCCCGGACGTGAGACATGTCCACCAACTTTCCTGGGGATAAGTCGAGGAGCTGCCCTGCATTTTGCTGGATAAAGGCACGCTCGATATCACTGAATGCGGCCTGCACCTCCTGAAACTCTCCGTTTGCTGGATTGAGGCGAACCGCACGACCGGTGATTTCAGCACGGCCAAATCGCTTGAATTGGTGGTAGATCTCCCGAAACACTGGGCCATGATCCCAAGCCTCAATTTTGGCCGAGATCAGTGGTTGGCCGTGTGCGTGTAAGAAAGCGGCGTGCAGAAAGTAGAGTATCTTATTGAGCGCGAGATTCGTCACCTGCCGCTGAGAATGCTCAGCGATCTCCAACACTGCATTAGCAACCGCTCTTACATCGTGAGCCAACCTTAAAGCGCCCTTCCGCTGCTCAGGTCGTCACGGGGGTGAATCCCGTGACGTCAGTCCTTTCCTCCGAGAGGCGGTCGGCATTCGGCCTATTCTCCGCCAAGCGGCCCTCGCTTCACTCCGGTTCGCTTGGGCCCGGGCCTTTTACCTACTCAGCCGCCACACCCGCCCGCGTGAACATGTCCTCGCCGTCCGTCTTGGGTGCCGCCTCCCCGGCCGCCGAACCATCGTTCGCCGCCTTGGCTGCCTTCCTCCGGTCGAAATTGTCCCACACCTCGCCCCAGTTCCCCCGGGTGGCGGCCTTGGAATATTCCGTCGCCCGCGTCTCGAAGAAGTTGGCGTGTTCCACCCCGTTCAGCAAAGGCGCCAGCCACGGCAGCGGGTGCTCGTCGATCATGTAGATGGGCTGGAAACCCAATTGGCCGAGGCGCCAGTCGGCGATGTAGCGGATGTACTTCTTGATCTCCTTGGGCGTCATGCCGGGGACCGGGCCCATCTCGAAGGCGAGGTCGATGAAGGCGTCCTCGAGGCGGACCGTCTTCTGGCAGACGTCCATGATGTCCTCGCGCACCGCCTTGGTCATGCACTGCCGCTCCTTGACGAAGGCGTGGAACAGGCGGGTGATGCCCTCGCAGTGGAGAGATTCGTCGCGGACGGACCAGGAGACGATCTGGCCCATGCCCTTCATCTTGTTGAAGCGCGGGAAGTTCATCAGCATCGCGAAGCTGGCGAAGAGCTGAAGCCCCTCGGTGAAGCCGCCGAACATGGCGAGCGTCTTGGCGATGTCCTCGTCCGTGTCGACGCCGAAGGTCGAGAGATAATCGTGCTTGTCCTTCATCTCCTTGTACTGAAGGAAGGCGGAATATTCGCTCTCGGGCATGCCGATCGTGTCGAGGAGGTGCGAGTAGGCGGCGATGTGGACCGTCTCCATGTTGGAGAAGGCGGTCAGCATCATCTTGACCTCGGTCGGCTTGAACACGCGGCCGTACTTGTCGTGGTAGCAATCCTGCACCTCGACGTCGGCCTGGGTGAAGAAGCGGAAGATCTGGGTGAGGAGG
>Ga0157369_10004448_pt1 | contig 16523 bp, 16 predicted proteins | sample C25metaG_FD_113461 | JGI IMG/M metagenome (GOLD analysis project Ga0157369, IMG submission 113461) | Corn rhizosphere microbial communities from Kellogg Biological Station, Michigan, USA - C2-5 metaG | ecosystem: Host-associated > Plants > Roots > Rhizosphere > Soil | place: USA: Michigan... | reverse complement strand
CCCTGCTCGGCCTCATCCTCACCGACGAGGCGCTCGCGGGCGAAGGCATCGAATGCCTCCAGGCTCTTGTCCAGGCGCAGCCCCCATGGTCCGATCTTCCGGTGCTGTTGCTCACCAGTGGCCCAGCGGAGCCGCAGTATGCGGCCGTGGCCAGCCGCGCCCGCATGGAGATCCAGAACCTCTTCCTGCTCGACCGCCCAGTGCGCAAGGAACTCTTGCTCAGTGCCGTTCAGGTAGCCAGCTCCTCGCGCATCAAGCAGCTTGAAATGCGCGATGCCGCCGAACGCCAGATCCATAGCGAAGAGACTCTGCGCAACACCGAAAAGCTCGCCGTGGCCGGCCGCCTCGCAGCCACCATGGCCCACGAGGTCAACAATCCCCTCGAAGCCCTCGGCAATCTTCTCTTCCTCGTGGAAAACAGCGCCGCCATCGACGAGGCCAGGTCCTACGCCCGGCTGGCCACGCAGGAGCTCGGCCGCATCAGCGAAATCGTCCAGCAGACGCTGCGGTTCCATCGCACCCCGGCCAAGCCGGAGCTTACCAATCTGGCCGAGTTGGCCAAGTCCGCCCTGGCACTGTTCCGCGGCAAGATGATGGAACGCCGTATCGTGGAGCACTTCCAGGCCACGCCCACCATGGCGTTCTGCTCCGCCGGCGAAATTCGCCAGGCCCTGGTAAACCTCATCGGCAATGCCATCGACGCCATGCCCGGCGGCGGCAATCTCTACGTCCGGGTCGCGACCGTTCGTCGTAACGAAATGCACCTGGCCCGGCTCACCGTGGCCGACAGCGGAACCCGTATCCGCAATGAGATCCGGCCCAACCTGTTTACCCAGTTCTTTACCACCAAGGGCAGCCGCGGAACCGGCCTGGGCCTGTGGCTCACCCTAGACATCGTGCTGCGCAACGGTGGCCGCATCCGCTACCACTCCAGCACCCGGCCGCCCACCGGCACCACCTTTGCCATCTATCTCCCCGCCCGCCCTCGCCTGGACCTGGTCCATCCTGACGCGCCGCGCAAGCACGAAGAGCAAACCCCCATCGGAGCGACATAGCATCCCACCGTCAGCGCCCCAGGGTATCTATTTGAGCCTCCAGCCCGGCGGAAATTCCTTCTCGGGTCCCAAAACGCGCAAGGAGACGACTCTAAGCCCAGCTCATAGTGCTGACAAGATCCGCTCCCATGCCGCTCGACCAAGGGAATTCGAGCATTCGCATACCAGAGCGTCCATCTTCTCGCCCATGTAACAATTAGGATCGTTGCGAGGAATAACGATGAACAAGCGATTGATGGTGTTAACCGGCATCGTGGTCGCGGCTGCTTTCGCCCGGCTGATGCCGCATCCCGCCAACATGACACCCATCGCCGCCATTGCGTTGTTTGGTGGCGCATTCTTGCCGAACCGGCGGCTGGCGTATGCATTACCTCTGGCGGCAATGCTATTGAGCGACATTGTCCTTGGCATGACCGTGTACGGTAAGGCGATGTTGATCTCGCAGCCGATCGTCTATGCATGTTTACTGGCTTGCGTGCCGATGGGGAAGCTCATCCGGGACCGCAGATCGTTTCTGAATGTGGGATCGGTGACACTCGCAAGTTCAGTTCTGTTTTACGGATTCACCAATCTGGCGGTTTGGGCGTCTGGATCACTTTACCCAAGAACTTTGGCCGGGTTGATGGTATGTTATACGGCGGCTATACCATTTTTCCGTAACAGCCTGATCGGGGATATGGCGTTTGCCGCGATACTTTTTGGCGGCTTTGCTTTGCTTGAAAACGTCGTCGTTTCGCTGCGGGAAAAACAACACACTGTAGCTGCGTAGGGAAGCTGCCATGCGAGTTCTTTCACTCCTCGCCAGTGGGACAGAGATCGTCTGTGCGCTTGGCGCGGGCGACTCACTGGTGGGGCGTTCTCATGAGTGCGACAACCCCGAGTGGGTGCGTAAACTGCCCGCCTGCACCCGTCCGGCATTCGATGTGAGCATGTCGAGTGGGGAGATCGATGCCGAAGTCACGCGGCGTCTCAAGCTGCACGAACCCCTTTACCACGTCGATGCGAACCTGATCCGCGAGCTACGCCCGGACCTGCTGATTACACAGGCGCACTGCGAGGTATGCGCTGTGACTCCGGACGACATGGAGAGAGCCGGGTGCGGCACTTTGAGTTCTCAGGTGCTGGCCCTCAGTGCCGGAACCGTTGAAGGAATCTTTGACGGCGTGATGAGCATCGCCCGCGGCATGCGCCTGGTGGCCGCAGGCGAACAACTTGTTGCCACGATGCGCTCTCGCATCCGGGCGGTCACTGACGAGGTACAAGACAAGCCTGCTCCGACTGTAGTGATGCTGGAATGGATAGACCCGATTTTTTCCATGGGAAACTGGGGGCCCGAACTGGTCGAGGCGGCGAATGGCAAAGTCTTGATCGGCCAAAAGGGGCAGTTCTCTCGTGCGATTCCCTGGGATGAAGTTCGCGAGGCTGACCCGGACTTCCTGATCATTGCTCCCTGCGGCTTCGGAATTGACAGAACCCTGCGCGAACTGCCGCTACTGGAGGCATTGCCCGGGTGGAGGCAGCTGAAATCCGTAAAGGCGGGAAGGGTCGCATTGGCGGATGGCAATCTGTACTTCAATCGTTCTGGAACCACCATTGTCGAGACCGTGGAGATCATTGCCGAAATCCTTCATGGGCATCGAGGCGCGGAGAAGCGGCATGCCGGTGCGTGGCGACCCTATTCTGAAACCACCGTGGGCGTGAGTGAAACTGGATCGTACCGTTTCGCCCCTCGATGACGGACACCGCGGCGGCCACTCGGAATTACACTGTCTTACGGCGCGGGCTGATGTTGCTCTCATTCAAGGGAGGCGTGTACGTATGAAAAACCTGTTCGATGCGATGGTGGCGAATCAGGTAAAGACCCGGCTGGCGCAATTGGAGCCGCACAGCGAGAGGCGCTGGGGCAAGATGACGGCAGCGCAGATGCTGGCGCATTGCTCTGTCAGTATGCAGTGGGCCGTGGGAGAAGTGGTGCCGGAAAAAGGACCGCTGCCTGTACGTCTGATCGGGCGGTTGGTGAAGCCGATGGTGTTTCGAAACGAAGACCCGCTAAAGAAGAATTCGCCGACCGCAACGAGCCTCCGCATGGAGGGGGAACGGGACTTCGGCAAGGAACGGCAGCGGTTGTTGGAATTGATTGGCCAATTTGCGGCGGGCGGAGCGGCCGCGTGTACGGAGAATCCGCATAGTTTCTTTGGCAAAATGACGCCAGAGGAGTGGGCGATCCTCATGTACAAACATCTCGACCATCATTTGCGGCAGTTTGGGTTGTGACTGTCCCACAAACGGGGTCGATCGCCGTCCCCGAAAACGCAAGTTACTTCGCCTCGTTCCCCGACAGCCGGAACGTGATCGTCCCCCAGAACAGCCGCGCCCGCATCTGCACCGGCAGGTGCCTCTCATCGTCCGTATACCAGATCCAGATATTCCCGCGATTCTTCACCACCCCGGCGTCGGCGGTCGGCTGCACGCGAATCGTCTTGAACGTGCCCATCGGAGTCTTTACCTCCTCGCGACCTTCCACCTTCATCGTCACCAGCACCGTGTGCATGGCATCGACCACCGGCAGGGGAAAGCTCCTCCCCACCACCATGGGTTGCGAAGCAGCATAGTAGATCCCGGTGAGCAGGTCCGTCAGGCAGCCGGGGATCGGCTCCTCCACGTGCTTGGTCTGCCCGGTGACCAGGTTCTTTTCATCCAGAATCGACTTGTTACTGGCATAGTCGAGCTTCAGCGTTGAGCTGACCTGCCGCCGGCCTTCCACGGTTTGCTTGTTGAACTCGTACGTGCAGCCCTTGTTGCGGTCGAACGTGGACTGGAAATGGTCGCTGACGTGGAACAGGAGGTTAATCGCCCCGGACGTGTCGGCGCTGGCCGTCACCTTCTCGCGGTCCTCCACCTGCTCAAAGTGCAGAACTGCGGTCCCCGCGGGAAATACCCGCCAGTCCACCGAGTACGTCAGCGTCTGTTTCTGCGGAAAGCTGAACCCCGCCCGGGGAGGCGCAAGAGTCTGGGTGCCCTGCGATGGCGGCGCCTGCTGCTGTCCAAAGCACAGTACAGCGAGGAAAAGCACACAAAGAACCTCGGCGGTTGTCGTGCGCTTGTTCTTCACCGGCAGGGGGACTCCTTTTTTACGAGATGGACGATTCACCTGCCAAACGCGCTCACGGCCAGCGGTGAAACAGCACGTTCAGAGCAGGCCTGAGGAACAGCAGCGCTGCGTAAAGGAACGCTGCCCCCAATAGAGCATTGTACTCGCGGTGTTTAAGATAGAGCGGCAGGAAAAACCTGCCTCCCCCATCCTGTCCCGGCATGCGGGCAGGGCTCAAACGCGGAATCAGCCGCGGAACACGGCTGCAATAATCCTCAAACGCCGGAAACGCCGATCGCAGGAAACGCTCCTCCGACGCAATCACCGGCACATAAATCGCCACGAACATCACCGCCAGCGCCACGCCCACCGCCCAGCTTTCCAGAGCCACAGCAAACCCGGCGGCAATCAATATCGACCCCAGGTAGAGCGGGTTGCGCACGTGCGCATAGGGCCCCGTCGTGGTCAGTTCCTGGTTCTTTTTCACGTACCCCGACGCGTAACCGCGCAGCCAGACCCCGGGGATCACCAGCGCAAGGCTCCAGGCGATGGCCAGCGGCTCCGGCGGACGGCGCAGCAGTTCGAACACATAAAGCGCCGCCACCGCGAACCCCAGCGGCACGCGGATACGGCGGGCAACGCGCTGCCAGCGCGTGATCCAGTCCGGGGGTGCGGTGCTCGGCATGTTCATCGGGCGGCCTCCTGGGCGAACAGTTCGCCGGCGGCTTGCAGCACTTCTTCCGGGGAGATGGTCAAAAGCCCAGCCTCCGGTTGCGCCAGCCGAGTATGGTCTCGCACGCTCATGGGATTGCGCAGCACCCGAAACCTCGTCCCGTACGGGCCATTTCGCGCCGGGTCGGTGGGCCCGTAGATGCCCACCACCGGGCGGCCCAGCGCGCAGGCCAGGTGCATCGGACCGGTGTCGCCCCCAACCGCCAGCGCCACCCTCCGGGTCAACGCGGTCAGCTCCGCCAGCGAACAGCGCACCGGAATCCCGTTCTGATTCGATTGCGCCGCGATCGTGTCCGCCAGGCCTTCCTCACCGGGCGCGGCGTTCACCAGCACCCGGAATCCACGAGCCGCCAGCCCCGCTGCAACTGCGGAATAACGCTCCGGCGGCCACCGTTTCGAGCCCCATCCCGCGCCCGGATTCAGCAGCGCCACCGGCTCGCTCCCCAACGGGGCAAGCAGGCGGTCGCACCAGCCTTCGGCCTGCGAGTCGACGGGAAGCAATGGCTGAACGGGTTCGAGAGCATCCCCGGCGACCGCTGCCGCCAGCTCCACGTCCTGCTCGATCACGTGAACCCCCGTTGTGGCCACCCGTTCCGTGAACAGCCACCGGGCCGCCCACTCCCGCGGATCGGACTCGCCAATCACACGGCGAGCCCCTGCAAACCGGCCCAGAAATGCCGAGCGAACAGCTCCCTGAAAATCCACCACCACGTCATAGCCGCCGGCTCGGATCCGGGTGCGTAACTGCCCGATTTCGCGATGGGTTTTCGGGCTCAGAGGAGCCCGCCCCCAGGCCTTGACCGGCGCCAGATACAAGTCGTTCACCAGCGGCTGGCTGGCCGAGAGAGATTCGGCCGGTATGCCGTTGGCCGCGGTCAGCAGATGCCGCCACGCCGGCTCAACCACCCAGTCGATCACCCACGACGGATGCGCCCGCCGCAGCGCCGTCACCGCCGGCAGCGCATGCAGAATGTCGCCCATGGCGCCCAGACGCACCACAAGCACCCGGAACTTGGACTGGGTGTGCAAACTGTCATTTTCTCACGGCATCGCCTTTTCTTTCTGCCCTTCCTGTGAGCGAATCTGCGCCTGACCAGTATCGCGGTATTTTGGCGTAGCTACCTCTGTCGGACATAGTACAGATGGACTATTGCGCGGTTTTGATTGTGAGGCTTATATGGGTGCAGAGCGGTCGTAGATCCGGTGGCGAGGTCGCGGTGTCAGCGGAGGTATGGGTCGACGCCGATGTGCGAGGAGCGAACATTCTAGTCAGGGTCATGACCAGATTCCGGGTGCGCGATCGTGTGCGCGTCGAGGGACACGATGAAGAGTTCGCAGTTGCCTATGTGAACGAGGCGGACGCGTGGGCTGACTTGGGTTGCTTGTCGCGGGTCGGGTTCCTGGCGCGTGTGCCGCTGGCGAAGATCCGCTTTGCAAACAAGGACGAAGATACAGACAAACCCGCTGAGGGCGCGGCGTGAATTCTTGAGAATTTGGTGAGGCGCGGCGCGGCTGGCCGCGCCTTTTTTTCGCGTGAGCCGCGCGCGCCGGCAGCAGGCCATCCCTGTAGTGCAGCAGCGTCGCCGACTGCTCTATCCTGCGGACCGTGAAAGACTCGGGGGGTGTAAAGGAGACCTGCTCGAACCCCGAGCACGCGTCCAGCTTTGCGAGGATCGCGCGATTCCCTTACCATGCCGCCTTCCTCGCGCTCGCCAGGACCTAAGGAAAGCCTCGCCAGCGCAACGAGCCCGCCGCAGCGAGCCAAGCCCGCATCGCTTCTTACCGGCCCGCTCGATCCACCCGCCCCCCGATACTCCCCATCAGCCAATCCAGCGCCTCCGCCTCGTCCTCAATTTCAATGCGTAACCCCGCCGTCAGCAGCGGCAGCGGCACGTCCATTCCGATCAGGCGGACGGCATCCTTTTCTGTGGTCACCAGCGCCGCAGCCCCGGCAGCCTTTGCCTGAGCGGCGAGCCGCCCCAGATCGGCGGCCGTATAGCGGTGGTGATCGCCAAACGCCCGACGCCCCGCCAGCCGCAACCCGCCGGCTTCCAGACCACCAAAGAACTGCTCCGGCCGTGCGATCCCGCAAAAGGCCAGCACCGGACCCGCAACCTCCGGCACCTCCATGTGACGGCGCAGACGCCACACGTGCCCGCTCCAGCGCGGCCCCTGCGAGTCGCCACCCGTCTTGATAGCCCGCCGCAAATACGCATCAACCTCTTCGTCCCCCGCCGGAATTGCCACGACCGTCGCTCGCGTCAACGCCCGCAATGGCTCCCGCAGATTCCCCGCCGGTAGCAGCCGGTCGCATAAATCCGAGCGGCTCAGTAACAGGATGTCCACATCGCGATAGAGCTGCCGGTGCTGAAATCCGTCGTCCAGAATATGAACCGCCGCCCCTGGCCGCGCCTCCGATTCGGCCAGCACACCCGCGTCATAACGCCGCGGAGCCACATACACCGGCACCTCCGCCGCGCGCGCGATCAGCAGCGGTTCGTCCCCAAACTCCTCGGCGGATCCGTCAGCCCGCACGCGCGCCGCCTCCCGTCCCGTCCGTCCATAGCCGCGCGAGAGCACGTCCACATGAAAGCCACGCGCCACCAGGGCTCTAGCCAGCGCAATCGTGAGCGGCGTCTTGCCCGCTCCTCCGGTAGAGAGATTTCCGACACTGATGACCGGCTGGCGCAGCCTCTGCACCGCATTCGCTCCCGACCTCAACCTCCGCTCACGCAGTGCCAGCCCCATCCGATACAGCGGGGTCAGCGGAGCCAGAAGCGCCCGGCCGTTCATGCGCCTTGCTCCGCCTCAACCACTGCCGTCGATTCCCCAACTCCCAGCAGCGCAGTGATGGCGGCAACCGAGCGCGCCGTCGCGCCCGATTGCTGCTCAAACACGGCGCGGGCGCATTCGCCCATCGCGCGAGCCATATCCCTTTCAGCAAGCAGTTCTGCAACCACCCCTGCCAGTTCCTCTCTGCGAACGATGCGCAGCGCGCGCGCCACCAGCAAGTCGTCCGTGATCGCTCTGAAGTTGGCGTAATTCGGCCCCATCAGGATCGGAACCCCGAACTGCGCCGGCTCCAGCGGATTGTGTCCTCCCGCCTGCACCAGGCTCCCGCCCACAAACGCCACCGCAGCCAGCGAGTAGACCGAGGCCAGTTCCCCGATCGTATCCAGCAGCACGATATGCCCCGCCGGAAGCGACCCCGCCTCCTTGCCGTTCCAGGCAGAACGCTTCACCCACGGAATCCCCGACGCATCCAGGCGCGCGGCAACATAATCGAACCGCTCCGGATGCCGCGGCGCAAGCACAGTAATCAGCGGCTGACCCGCCGCCACCATGGCCCGATGCGCATCCAGCACAGCCGTCTCCTCGCCCTCGATCGTGCTCCCGGCGACCAGCAAAGGCACGGCCGCGGCAAGGGTCCGCAGCAGCCGGGTAGCGGCGGCTTCTTCCCCGGCGCGCACGTCGAATTTCAGGTTCCCGGTTACGCTCACGCGGCCCGGCCGGCAGCCCAGCGCGAGCAGCCTCTCGGCATCCACCTGCGTCTGCGCCAGCACCACGGTCAGCCGCGACAAGAACCCCTCCCAAACCCCGCGCAGGAACCGGTATCGCGGCCACGACCGGTCTGAAATTCGCGCGTTTACCACCGCCACGGGAATCCGGCGCCGATAGCATCCCGCCAGCAAATTCGGCCAGAATTCCGTCTCAGCCAGGATCAGCAGCTTCGGGCGAAGGGTGTTGATCCACGCGGAAATTGCCCAAAACAGATCCAGTGGGCAGTAAAAAACTCGCGCCGCGCCGAATCGCTGCCGTGCCAGCGCCTGCCCTGTTTGCGTAGTCGTCGAGATGAGCACCTGGTACCCGGGTAACGCCGCGTCGAGCTCCGCAACCAGCCGCGAGACGGCCAGCACTTCGCCCACTGAAACCGCATGAATCCAGATCGCCGGCCGCGCGTCGAAATGCTCGCGAAACCGGGTGGGCACAACGCCCAGACGCTCCAGCAGCCCTTCGCGGTACTTATGCGTGGTGGCCATCCGCCACAGCCACCACGGCGCGCTCACGATCAGGCCGAGCAGGAGCGCGAGGTTGTAAAGAATGAGAATCATGCGAGACGGATTCGAGCGTCGCCCGGTCTAACCCTACGATGATACAGTCGAACCCGATGAGGCTCTTCGGTGGTATCCCTCTGCTGACGCTCGTTCTGGCAGTGCCGGCATTTGCACGGGACCACACTCCGCCGCCGGTCCAGCCCGCCACATCCTTCGCGGCCGTCGAGGTGCACTCCAGCGAGAACGTCGCCATCGCCGCCGAGCCCTATGACACCAAGGAAAAAGAATCCATCTTCCGCGTGGACTACCTTTCCCACGGCGTCATGCCCGTCCGCCTGATCGTGACCAACAACGGAGACAAGCCCATCTCCCTGCGCGATGCCCGCATCCTGTTCCAGACCATGGAAGGCGACCGCATCCAGGCCGCCGAGCCGGAGGACATTGAGCGGCTGATGACGCGCAAGGAACGGGAAGGCGGCAAGATTCCGCTCCCCGGGCCGCTTCCGCCCATCCACACCCGCGCCAAGGCCAGCAACAAAGACATCGAGGCCGACTTCAACACCTTCGAATACGGCGCCCTGGTGGTGGAACCGCATACCACGCGCGCCGGCTTTCTCTGGTATGACGTGTCGCAGCTCGATCATCCTTTGAAGGGCGCCAAACTGCACCTGCACGCGCTCAAGAACGCCGACGGGCAAGATCTCTTCTACTTCGAGATTCCCTTCGACAAATACCTGCAATCGAAATCGAGCCAGATGGACTGAGGGTCGGCTATGACTCGCGGCCTTGGTTGTGCATGGCTAGCCGTGGTCTTGCTGCTTGCGCCTCAGGCGCTTGCCCAGGATGGCGCCAAGCCCTCCACGGCACCATTTTTGAAGGTCGACTCGTCATTCGTTTGGGTTCCCATATCGCTGGAGCCTGAAGATGGTCGGGCGCTACAAAACGCGGGAGTCACTAAAGTTCGTCTATGGGATAACGGGATTCCGCAAACAGTCTCGGCTGTCCGAACCGACGACCTTCCTATTTCACTCGTCATTCTCATGCAAACCGGTGCCTCTGCGGGCCGGTATCTCGATAGTTATCGAGACCTGCCGTCGGTCCTCCCGAGCCTGATTGGCAATGCTGCTCACGAAATAACGCTGATTACGTTTGACAGCCATGTCCGTGAGATTTGGCATTTTCCAAAGCAATCAGATGGTGTGAACTATGCTTTGACTCACCAGAAGCCGGGCGATCTGGGCGCCGCCATCAAAGATGCCCTCGCATTCGGCGTGCGCCAATTGCAGGCCGAGCCGGGCCGGTTCAGGCGCGTCGTTCTTTTATTGAGCGCAGATAAGGACAATGGCAGCTCCACCTCATCGCAGTCTCTCCTTGAGCAGCTTGGATCAGCTAGCACCGTGGTATATTCCCTGCACTTTTCGACTCGGACACAAAGCGCCGGGCGATCCAGGTTTCGAGGCCGATCCAATCCCGATCCAATAACTCGCGAATTCAACATGGCGCTGCGGGGGCTCGATGCCAGTACCGCACAAGAGGCAGCATCTCTGACGGGCGGCTGCGCCTTTCAGTTCAGAGACCAGAGGTCATTCAACTCCGGCTTGCTGGCAATTGCAGAGAGCCTTCGCGATGGGTACACCGTCGGTTTCCAGCCGGTTCCACAGGTGCCTGGATTTCATATTCTTAAGCTCAAGGCTGCGGCGCCTGAAATCAGCGTCACAGCGAGGAAGGCCTACTGGTCAGCTACTGAAAGGTGATCGCTTTCCGACTTCGGCACAAGTTCAGACGCGGTTCGTCGCCCCGCAGGTGCCTACTCGTAGTACGTCGCCGAAGTGGTATCCGTCTCCCAGATCGTGCAGTCCTTCACCCGCACTCGCCCCGATGTCATGTCGGCGAGCTGCTGATTCGTCTGGTCGAAGAAATAGCGTGCCAGGTTCTCGGCCGAGGGGTTCAGCGTCGTGAACGGCTCCAGGTCGTTAAGCATCTGGTGGTCGATGCGGTCGATCACCGGACGCATCACCTGCTTGAGCATTTTGAAGTCGAGGAGCAGGCCCGCTTGGTCGAGTTCGCGGCCCGCCAGCGTGACGCGCACCTTGTAGTTGTGCCCGTGAGGATTCTCGCAGCGGCCATGATAGTTGCGGAGGTAGTGTCCCGAGGAAAACCCGGCCTCCACGTTAATTTCATACATTGCTTTCGAACCCCGCTTGAGGGACATCCCTCTGCTTCGATTCTAGTTGCCTGGGTGCCCGTTGTGGGGACGCCGGCGGCGAGCCAGGCGCCTTTCCTCGCTGCGGCGATCCACCTGCTCGAAGAGACTCGTCATCACGCCGATCAAGCCGCACGCAAGCCCGGCCAGCAGAAGGACGAGCGCGATGGTGCGCCACATGGAGCCGTTTTCCGGCAATCCCGGCTGGAAGCTCGCCGGCACGAACGACATGCCCGCCGAAAGCAACGCGAAGAAGCCGAGCGTGGCGCCGAGGATGTAGAAGTTGCGGGACATCTGAGTGGAAACCCTGCCTCCATTGTACGGGCGGTCAGCCTCCCAGTTGCGCCGAATCCATCACCTGCACGCCGATCGCGGCGAACTCGCCCTCGATGCGCTCGACGGAATCGTTCAGGCCAATTGCTCGGCAGCCGTCTTTGATCACGATGGCTTCCAGTCCGTGGCCGAGCGCGTCCAGTGCCGAGTAGCCGACGCAGTAGTCGTAAGCCAGCCCGACGAAGAACACTCGTTTCAGGCCACGCTCGCGCAGGTAGCCGCAGAGCCCCGTCGCCGTCTTGCGATCATTTTCAAAGAACGCGGAGTAGGAATCGATCTCCGGATGGAAACCCTTGCGAAGGATCAATTCCGCTTGCGGCAGATGCAGGTCTGGGTGGAACTCCGCGCCCCGCGTCCCCTGTACGCAGTGATCGGGCCAGAGCGTTTGGCTGCCGTAGCTCACTTCAATGTCCTCGAAAGGCTGCCTGCCCGGATGCGCGTGCGCGAACGACATATGCTGCGGGCTATGCCAGTCCTGCGTGAGGATAACGTGCTCAAACAGCGGCGCAACGCGGTGAATCACGGAGATCACAGCGTCCCCCTCCGGCACCGCCAGCGTCCCGCCGGGGCAAAAGTCGTTTTGCACGTCGGTCACGACAAGAACGTCGTGAGCAAGAATCTTCATGATTCCGATCCGCCTGATTCCATTGTCCACCGTCCCCGCCGCTGTCCGGAATCGCACACGAAATTCGGAATCGAACGGTGCCGGCCGGCCGAAGGGGGTGATAGTGTGTTCAATCCGGCGTAATTCACGGTCTGGAGCAGGCCGCCAGTATGGAACCGTGATTGCTCGCTAGACGTAGTTCATAGGTATCCCCGGTCGGAGGTCAGAAGATGGCATTGTGGTTTTCTCAACTATCGCAGGTGATGCGGCGTTTGGGACGCGCGCCCATGTTCACCGTACTCACCTTGTTGACCCTGGCCATCGGTATCGGCGCCAACACCGTCATCTTCACCGTAATTGAGAACGTGCTGCTCAAGCCGCTGCCCTATCCTGAGGCCGATCGCCTCATCGGCGTGTGGTACCAGGCGCCCGGCATCAAGTTTGCTGGCGACAACCTCAACATCGCTCCCTCGCACTATTTCATCAATCGCGAGGAAAACAAGACGCTGGAAGATATCGGCGTCTACGATGGCGATGCGTTCAACGTGACGGGCTCCGGCGAACCCGAACATGTTCAGGGGCTCGACGTAACGGATGGAACGCTGCCTCTGCTCGGAGTCAAACCTGCACTGGGCCGCTTGTTCACCCGCCAGGACGACACCGCATCGGCGCCCAAAACCGTCGTGCTCTCCTATGGATACTGGCAGAAGAAATTCGGCGGCGCATCTTCGGTGATCGGACAGACCATCACCATGGACGGAAATTCCCGCCAGATTATCGGGGTACTGCCCCGCAGCTTTCAGTTCCTCGATTACGATCACGTCGACCTGGTCATTCCCATGGCGTGGGACCGCAGCAAAACGCATCTCGGCAACTACAGCTATGAGGCACTGGCGCGGCTCAAGCCCGGCGTGACCATGGAACAGGCCACCGCCGACCTCAATCGCCTCGTCCCGGTCGCGTTCAACAGCTTTCCTCCCCCAGATGGTTTCTCGAAGTCGTTGTTCGAATCGACGCACATGACTTCCAGCCTTCACCCGCTCAAAAAAGACGTCATCGGCGACATCGGCAACGTGCTGTGGGTGATCATGGGTGCGCTTGCGCTGGTCCTGCTCGTGGCGTGCGCGAATGTAGCCAACCTGCTGCTGGTCCGCGTAGAAGGGCGTCGGCAGGAACTCGCCATCCGCTCCGCTCTCGGCGCGAGTTGGGGTCGCACTGCCGGCGAACTCGTAGCGGAAAGCCTCGTGCTCGGTGCCGTGGGGAGCCTGATCGGGCTAGCACTCGCCTTTGCCGCGTTGCGCGCCCTTATCTGGGCGGCGCCTGTGGGCCTGCCGCGGCTGCATGAGATCCGGATCGATCTTTACGTGCTGCTCTTCACTGCCGGCCTGGCGCTGCTCACCAGCCTGGTGATCGCCATCCTTCCCATCGTGAAATATGCGGGTCTGCGCGCCACCACCGGCCTGCGCGAGGGGGGACGCGCGCTCAGCCAGGGGCGCGATCGCCTGCGCGCGCGCAAGACGCTTGTCGTGGTGCAGGTCGCGATGGCGCTGGTGCTGCTGCTCTGCTCCGGGCTCATGATCCGCACGTTTCTCGCTCTCACTCACGTCGATCCCGGCTTCAACGCGCACCAGAGCGCGGAGACCTTCCGTTTCTATGTTCCGGAAACGCAGATTCCCGACGCGCAGGCCGAACGCCTCGTGCGCCAGTTCCAGGAGATATCCAACCGCATCGCGGCCGTGCCGGGTGTGACGGCCGTCAGCTTCTCCAGCACCATCCCGCTCGCCCAGTACAACAACACCAATGACGTGCTCTATGCCCAGGACCACCCCATGAGCGAGGGTCAACTCCCACCCATTCGCCGTTTCAATTTTGTGACGCCCGGATACTTCTCCACGCTGGGTACACGCATTGTGGCGGGCCGCGCGATCTCCTGGGACGATACGTACAAAACGCTGCCTGTGGCCATGATCTCTGAAAACATGGCGCGCGAGTGGTGGGGCTCGGCGCGGGCCGCGCTGGGCAAAAAGATTCGCGTCGGCAACACCGACGACTGGCGCGAAATCGTGGGAGTGGCGGAAGATGCGCACTACGACGGCGTAGACAAGCCTGCCCCGTCCACTGTGTACTGGCCGCTGCTGCTCGCCAACTTTGAAGGACAGAAGCTAGAGGTGCGCCGCGGGATGGTTTTCGCTGTTCGTTCCTCGCGCGCCGGCTCGCAGGAATTCTTCCACGAACTGGAGCAGGCGGTGTGGCAAGTCAACGCCAACAACCCGCTCTCCAACCCCATGACGCTCGATCAGATTTACCGCAAGTCGATGGCGCGTACCTCATTCACACTGGTTCTGCTGTCGGCGGCCGGCGCCATGGCCCTGCTGCTCGGCATCATCGGTATTTATGGAGTAATCTCGTACACCATCTCGCAGCGCTCGCGCGAAATCGGAATTCGCATGGCGCTGGGCGCGCAGCGTGCGGAATTGACCGGTCTGTTCCTGCGTCAGGGGCTGGCATTGACGGTCATCGGCGCCGCGGCGGGGCTCTGCGTGGCCTTCGCAGTCATGCGCCTGCTGTCGTCCATTCTGTTCAATGTCAGCCCGTTCGACCCGTTCACCTACTCGGCAATCACAGCGGTGCTTTTGCTCACGGCCGCCGTAGCGTGTTATGTCCCATCGCGCCGCGCCGCCGCAGTCAATCCCGTGGATACGTTGCGCGCGGAGTAGCTGGGACTCTCTGAGGAAGTCAAAGGGCGGGTGTGAGCCACTGCCCGTGGAAATCGGGAACCGCCTCACGCGATCCCAAAGAACTTCTCCACGTCCGTAATATCGGTCGTCATTCGATACGGCGGCAGGCTCGCCACAAACGTCCGCCCATAACGCATCGTCCGCATGCGCGGGTCGAGCAGCACCAGCACGCCGCGGTCCTCCAAGGACCGGATCAGCCGTCCGAATCCCTGCTTCAGCGTCAGCACCGCTTCCGGCACCTGGTATTCGAAAAACGGCTTGCCGCCGGCTTCCTCAATCGCCTTCATGCGCGCCTGCACCACCGGATCGTTCGGCACAGCAAAAGGCAGCCGGTCGATGATCACGCAGCTCAATGCCTCGCCCTGCACGTCAACACCCTGCCAGAAACTCGACGTTCCGAACAGCACGGCATTCGGTGTGTTCCGGAACTCCTCCAGCAATGCCTTGCGGGGAGCCGTACCGTGCAGCAGGATGGGCCAGTCGAGCACTGGCAGCAGGCGCTCATACAGGTCGCGCATCTGGCTGTAGCTGGTGAAGAGGCAGAACGCGCGGCCCTTCGTGATGTCGAGAATCCGGCGTATCTTTTCGGCGGCGGCTGCGGGAAATTCGGGATCGCGCGGATCGGGCATCTCCGGCGGCAAATATAAGAGCGCCTGCTCGCCATATTTGAAATGCGATGGCACTACGAGTTCGCGCGCTTCCGTAAGCCCGAGCCGTTTCCGCATATGCTCGAACCCGCCCTGTACAGTGAGCGTCGCCGAAGTCAGCACCACCGTCGGAATGGTTTCGAACACCAGGTCGTGCAGCAATTCCGAAACGTCAATCGGCGTGGCCTGCACAAATGTCGACCGCGTCTGCCCACGCCCGACCCTTGCCGCTCCATCGCGGTCGTTGCCGCCATGCACGCGCCGCTCCAGCCAATACACAATGTTGCTGGCGTTCGACTCCATCAGAAATTCGAGCTCGCCGCGCAGCCGGCCCACGCGCTTGCGCAGCCCGGGCGCCTCGTCCACTTCCTTGAGATTGGCAATCTCGTCCTCGATGCGCCGCAGGGTCGCCCGCACGCCGGTATACAGGTCGCCCTGCGTCTCCAGAAATTCTTCCCGCGCGGTGAACGGCTGCCGCCCATCGCCTGCCATCGGCAAACCGGCAAAGAACATCCGCGCACGATCGCGCAACTGCTGCGTCAGCACGGGAAGCCCCAGCGCGCCTTCCTTCCCGCGCAGCATCGCGTCGGTGTCGCGCGCCAGCTCCTCAAAGCGGATATTCGAAACTGACAGCCCGAAGTAGCTTGACGCCACCTCCTCCAGTTCATGCGCCTCATCGAATACCACCGCCGCGGCCTCGGGCAGAATGCCACCATCGGCCGCGCCGGCCATCTCGCGTTTGACTGCCAGGTCGGCGAAGAAAAGGTGGTGATTCACGATGATGATGTCTGACTCGAGCGCTCGCCGCCGCATCTCGGTGATAAAGCAGCTTTGGAAGCTGGGGCAGGTCTGGCCAAGGCAGGCGTCGCTGCGGGCATCGAGCTTCGACCATAGGGCGCTCGATTCGGGCATTCCCGACAGTTCCGCACGATCGCCGGTTTCCGTCTGCTGTTCCCACTCGGCGATCTGGCGGTACTGGTCGATCTCCTCCAGCCCAGACAGAATCGGCTGGTTGCGCAGCGTCACCAGCTTGTGTCGGCACAGATAGTTGGCGCGGCCCTTCAT
>Ga0157369_10004446_pt1 | contig 16525 bp, 10 predicted proteins | sample C25metaG_FD_113461 | JGI IMG/M metagenome (GOLD analysis project Ga0157369, IMG submission 113461) | Corn rhizosphere microbial communities from Kellogg Biological Station, Michigan, USA - C2-5 metaG | ecosystem: Host-associated > Plants > Roots > Rhizosphere > Soil | place: USA: Michigan... | reverse complement strand
TCGCCGCGCAGCACCGCCCGCTCGCCGGGTCTCAGCTCGACATCCTCGCGAATCTCGACGCTGCGCGTTCCGGCGCCGCCGCAGCCGCCGGCGAGCGCCGGACGCTCCCAGCCGACCCGCACCGGGTAGGTGAAGACGCCGGGGCCATTGGTCGAGTAACGAAGCCGCTGGACGGTCAGGCTGACGCTCTGGTGCACCGATCCGTCGAAGCGCCCCGCCGGGCAGCCGGGCGGCTCGGACTGGAACAGGTGCTGGGTGAGCGAAGCGCCGGGCCTGCCGACGCGCACATGGCCCTCCCAGAGCAACTCCGAACCGGAGCTGATGCGGATGTCGAGACCGTCCGCCGGCGCTTCGTTCGCCTCCGGCACCAGAGTCCGCAGCGGCCGCCCGGCGGTCACGGCCACCGCCTGCGGCGCCGTGTAGGTTGCGACCATTCCGCCCGGCTGAGCGGCGAGCGCGGCGAGAAGCAGAATCCGCAAAGGCATCGGCACCCCCATTGAGGCGCCCACCCTAGAGCCGGTTGCCTTGCCGGAACGTTAGCGCCCCTCAGGCGCCGACCGTCTCCCCCGCCAGCGCCTCGCGCACCGCCGCCACCGCCTCGGCGGCCTTGGACCCGTCCGGACCCCCACCCTGCGCCATGTCGGGCCGGCCGCCGCCGCCCTGGCCGCCGAGCGCTTCGACCGCCCTGCGGACGAGATCGACGGCGCTGAGCGAGCCGGCGAGGTCGTCGGTGACGCCGACGGCGACGCTGGCGCGGCCGTCGTTCACCGCGACCATCACCGCCACGCCGGAGCCGACCCGCTTCTTGGCGTCGTCGACGAGGCCGCGAAGCGCCTTCGGGTCCATGCCTTCGATCACCTGGCCGATGAAGCCGCGGCCGCCGACCTGCTCCGGTCCCGCCGCTTCGGCCTTGCTGCCGCCGCCCAGCGCCAGCGCCTTCTTCGCCTCGGCAAGCTCGCGCTCGAGCCGGCGCCGCTCCTCGACCAGCGCGGCGACCCGGGCGGGCACCTCCTCCGGCGCCGCCTTCAGCGCCGCGGCGGCCTGCTTGAGCCGGTTCTCCTGGTTCGTCAGCCACTGGCGCGCCGCCTCGCCGGTCAGCGCCTCGATCCGCCGGACGCCGGCGGCGACGGCGCTTTCGCCGACGATCTTGAACAGCTGGATGTCGCCGAGCGCGTTCACGTGCGTTCCGCCGCACAGCTCGACCGAGTAGCTCGCGTCGCTGCCGCGCCCCATCGAGAGCACCCGCACCTCGTCGCCGTATTTCTCGCCGAACAGGGCCATCGCGCCAGCCGAGATCGCCTCGTCGGGAGTCATCAACCGGGTGGTGACGGCGTCGTTCTCGCGGATGTGGCGGTTCACCTCCTCCTCGATGGCGGCGATGTCCTCCTGGGTGAGCGCTTTCGGGTGGGCGAAGTCGAAGCGGAGGCGGTCGGGCGCGACGAGGCTGCCCTTCTGGGTGACGTGGGTGCCGAGCCGATGGCGAAGCGCCGCATGGAGGAGGTGGGTGGCGCTGTGGTTGGCGCGGACCGTGGCGCGGCGCCCGGCGTCGACCTTGAGGTGGACGGCGTCGCCGACGGCGACCTCGCCCGAGCGGATCGTCGCCTGATGGGCGTGGAGGCGGCCGAGCGGCTTCGACGTGTCCTGAACCTCGGCGCGCAAGCCCTTGTCGCTGCTGATGGCACCGGTGTCGCCCATCTGGCCGCCGCTTTCGCCGTAGAAGGGCGTCTGGTTGGTGAGGATGACGACCGCGTCGCCCTCGCCGGCACGGTCGACGCGGGCGCCGTCCTTCACGAGCGCGACCACCACGCCCTCGCCCTCATGGCCGGCATAGCCGGTGAACTCGGTCGAGCCCAATTCCTCGGCGATGTCGTACCAGATTTCCGCCGACGCCTTCTCGCCGGAGCCTTTCCAGGCGGCGCGGGCCTGCGCCTTCTGCTCGGCCATGGCCGAGTCGAAGCCGGCGCGGTCGACGGCGAAGCCCTGCGCCCGAAGCGCGTCCTCGGTGAGGTCGTACGGGAAGCCGTAGGTGTCGTAGAGCTTGAACGCGACCGCGCCGGGCAGGGTGCCGCCAGGCTTCATCGATCCCGTCGCCTCGTCGAGCAGGCGAAGGCCCTTGTCGAGGGTCTGGCGGAAACGCGTCTCCTCGAGCTTCAGCGTCTCCTCGATCAGCGGCTGGGCGCGGACGAGCTCGGGATAGGCGGCGCCCATCTCGGCGACGAGGGCGGGCACGAGACGGTGCATCAGCGGCTCGGAGGCGCCGAGCAGGTGCGCGTGGCGCATCGCACGCCGCATGATGCGGCGCAGGACATAGCCCCTGCCTTCGTTGGCCGGCAGCACGCCGTCGGCGACGAGAAAGCCGGACGCGCGCAGGTGATCGGCGATGACGCGGTGGCTCGCCTGGGTGTCGGCGGTGACGCCGTTGCGGGTGAGCGCCGAGGAGGCGGCGATCAGCGCCTTGAACGTGTCGGTGTCGTAATTGTCGTGGACGCCCTGCAGGACGGCGGCGATCCGCTCGAGGCCCATGCCGGTGTCGATCGACTTCTTCGGCAGCTCGCCGACGATCTCGTTCGCCTCCTGCTCGAACTGCATGAAGACGAGGTTCCAGATCTCGACGAAGCGGTCGCCGTCCTCGTCCGGGCTGCCCGGAGGGCCGCCGGGGATGTGCGCGCCATGGTCGTAGAAAATCTCGGAGCACGGCCCGCAGGGGCCGTTGTCGCCCATCGCCCAGAAATTGTCCTTGGTGGCGATCCGGATGATCCGCTCCTCGGGAAGGCCGGCGATCTTCTTCCAGAGGTCGAACGCCTCGTCGTCATTGTGATAGACGGTGACGGTCAGCTTCTCCGCCGGCAGGCCCCATTCGCGGGTGAGGAGCGTCCAGGCGTTGAGGATCGCGCCTTCCTTGAAATAGTCGCCGAAGGAGAAATTCCCCAGCATCTCGAAGAAGGTGTGGTGGCGGGCGGTGTAGCCGACATTGTCGAGATCGTTGTGCTTGCCGCCGGCGCGGACGCACTTTTGCGACGAGGTCGCGCGGACGTAGGGCCGGCTCTCGAGGCCGGTGAAGACGTTCTTGAATGGCACCATGCCGGCGTTGACGAACATCAGCGTCGGATCGTTCTGCGGCACCAGCGGCGCCGAGGGCACGACCGCATGGCCTTCGCGCCCGAAATAGTCGAGGAACCCGCGGCGGATATCGTTGGTGGAGGTCATGCCTCCGATCTAGGACGCAGGCGACAGGCGGGCAAGTTATTGCGTTGCAGCATCGCCGCCGGTCGCGGGTTCGCCATAATCCTCGTCGTCGGGCGCCGGCGCCGGCGCCTGCGCCCGAGTCACCGGATAGGTCGAATAGCGGCGGATTCGCTCGCGCGCCGGATCGGGCGCGGGCGCCGCCTCGTAGACCACGGTCTCGACGTAGCGGACCTCCGGCTGGGGCGCGGGGGGGCGCGCCTCGCGCCAGGCCTGCCTCAGGCTCCGCTCCACCGCGGGATCGGGGGTGGGGCGCGGGTCCACCGGCCACGTCGCACAGCCGACGCAGCCGCCGGCGGCCTGGGCGGGCGCCGGCGCGGCGGCCTGCTGCTGATATTCGGCGGCGGCGACCTGCGCCCAGTCGGCGCGCGGGCCTGAGGCATTGGGGGCGAGGTCGGCGAAGAAATTGCTGCCCTCGCGATCCTGGAGATAAGCGGGATTGACGTCGGAAATGGTCGAGCGGCCGAGCTCAATGCCGGCGCCCGCAGCGACGACCGAGAGACCTGCGATGACCGGCCAGGTGACAACGTGCGGCATCGGGCGCGCCTTCGAAGAAGCGTGTGCGGACGGCCGCGGCAGCCGCCCTGCCCGCACAACGGGCACTGCCGCCCGCCGTTCCCTCGGACTGCCCGCAACGGGCTTGCCAACGGGTGCGAATAGGCGGAAGACTGATTTCTTTCCATGAGGCGCGGGTCCGCGTCTTCTCGCGGATCCGCCTCGCAGCGGACGGAGGAGACGAGCATGCCTGGCAGATCAGACGGTACCCGCGCGATCGCGCTGGTGGGCCCCGGCGGCGCTGGCAAGACTAGCCTCGCCGAGGCCCTTCTTTTTGCCGCCGGGGCGATCGACCGGCAGGGCACGGTCGACGCCGGCACCAGCGTCGGCGATTCGAGTCCGGAGGCGCGGTCGCGCGGCGGCTCGACCGAGCTCAACCTGATGCGCTTCGAGTTCATGGGCGACCGCTTCGCGCTTCTCGACACGCCCGGCTCGGTCGGCTTTTCCGCCGACGGCGCCTTCGCGATCGCGACCGCCGACCTCGCCATCGTCGTCGTCGATCCGGAGCCGGACCGCGCCATCCTCGCCGAGCCGGCGCTCCGGCAGCTCGAGGCGCTCGGCATCCCCCATCTCATCTTCGTCAACAAGATCGACCAGGCGCGGGGCTCCATCAAGGACCTCCTGGAGGCGCTCCAGCCGATGAGCGCCTCGCCTCTCGTCGGACGGCAGATCCCGATCCGCCAGGGCGAGAAGGTCACCGGCTTCGTCGACCTCGGCCTCGAGCGCGCCTTCCGCTACGTGCCGGGGAAGCCGTCCGAGCAGATCGACATCCCCGCCGACCTCACCGACCGCGAGAAGGCGGACCGCTTCCACATGCTCGAGCAGCTCGCCGACCATGACGACGCCTTGCTCGAGCAGCTGCTGATGGACGAGACACCCGACCGCGCCACCATCTTCGCCGACATCGCGCGGGAGACGCAGGAGAATCTGGTCGTGCCGGTGCTCTTCGGCTCGGCGCTGAACGGCTTCGGCGTGCGGCGGCTGATGAAGGCGCTTCGCCACGACGCCCCCGCCCCTGTCGCCGCGGCCACCCGGCTCGGCGCAAAGACCGGCTGCGCGTTTGTGTTCAAGGTCAGCCACGGCGGCACCATGGGCCGGCTCGCGCTCGCCCGGGTGTTCGGCGGGACGCTGACCGAAGGCACGGAACTGAAGAGCCCGAGCGGCACCGTGCGCGTCGGCACGCTCTTCTCGGTCCAGGGCGACAAGACCGCAAAGCTCGCCAAGGCGGAGACGGGCGACGTCATCGCCATCGCCAAGGCGGAAGGCGTCGGCGCCGGCCAGTGGCTCGGCGCGTCGGGCACCGTCCCTACGATCCGCCGCCTCGCGTCGAACTACGCGCTGGCGATCGCGACGACCGACCGCAAGGACGACGTCCGCCTCTCGACCGCGCTCCACAAGCTGGTGGAGGAGGACCTCTCGCTCTCCTGGGAGCAGGACGAGGTGCTGCACGAGACCCGGCTCAAGGGGGTGAGCGACGAGCATCTCAAGGTCACGCTCGCCAAGCTCAAGCGCCGCTACGGCGTCGGCGTCAGCTCGAAGCAGCCGACGATCGGCTTCAAGGAATCGATCCGCAAGCCCGTCACCCAGCGCGGCCGCCACAAGAAGCAGTCGGGCGGCCATGGGCAGTTCGGCGACGTCGTCATCGAGCTGAGGCCGCTGCCGCGCGGCTCGGGCTTCGAGTTCGACGAGCGGATCCACGGCGGCGCCGTGCCGAAGCAATATTTCCCGGCGATCGAGGCGGGCGTGAAGGACGCGATGGAGAAGGGGCCGCTGGGCTTCCCGGTCGTCGACGTCGCGGTGACGCTGACCGACGGAAGCTATCACAGCGTCGACAGCTCGGAGCTCGCCTTCCGAACGGCGGGGCGGATCGCGATGAGCGAGGCGCTCGCCGCGGCGGCGCCGCACCTTCTGGAGCCGATCCACAAGGTAACGGTGACGACTCCGAGCTACGCGACGTCACGCGTCACCTCGGCGATCGCGAGCCGGCGCGGGCAGATGCTGGGCATGGACACGCGCGAAGGCTGGTCGCGCTGGGACACGGTCGAGGCGCTGGTGCCGGAGGCGGAGCTTCAGGGTCTCGAGGCGGAGCTGCGCTCGGTGAGCCAGGGCCTCGCCACCTACGAAGCCGAGTTCGATCATCTGTCCGAATTGAACGGCAAGCTCGCCGAGGAGGTGTCGCACAAGGTGCTCGAACCGGCCTGAGGCGGAGCTCAGGCGGCTCGTGAGATCGCGCAGGCCGACTCGAGAAGCGCCCGCGCGCGGACCGCGTCTACGGGCCGGCTGAACAGGTAGCCCTGGCCGAGGCCGCAGCCGAGGCGCCGGACGGCGTCGCGCTGCGCCTCCGTCTCGATGCCCTCGGCGGTGGTCTCCATGCCGAGCGCGGCGGCGAGGGCGGTGATTGCCTGGACGATCGCCCCTGCCCCCTCGCCCGTCTCGAGCCGGTCGACGAAGGAGCGGTCGATCTTGATTTTGTCGAACGGGAAGCTCTGCAGGTAGCTGAGGCTCGAATAGCCGGTGCCGAAATCGTCTAGCGCGATGCGCACGCCCATTTCCCGCAGGCCATGGAGCGCGGAAAGGGTGGCGTCCGAGGTTTCGAGGAAGATCGATTCGGTGATTTCCAGCTCCAGCCGATCCGGCGCGAGCCCGGTGGCAGCGAGCGCCTGGACGACGGCGGTCCCGACGGCGCTCCGGCGGAATTGGACCGACGAGACATTGACCGCGACCCGTACGTCGGACGGCCAGTCGCGTGCGTGGCGGCAGGCCTCCTGGATCACCCAGGCGCCGATCGGGACGATGAGTCCGGTCTCCTCGGCGACCGGGATGAACTCGAGCGGCGGGACGAGGCCGCGGGTCGGGTGGTTCCAGCGCAGCAGCGCTTCGAACGAGGCGATCCGCCCCGTCTCCAGCGCGACGAGCGGCTGGAAATGGAGCTCGAGCTCACCCGCGCCGAGCGCTCGGCGAAGGTCCGTCTCGAGGATCCGCCGCGCCTGCGCCTCGGCGTTCATCCGCGCCTCGAAGAAGCGGTAGGTGCCGCGGCCCGCCTCCTTGGCGCGGTAGAGGGCGAGGTCGGCATTCTTGAGCAACGTGTCGGAATCCGCGCCGTCGTGCGGAGCGACGGCGATGCCGATGCTGGCGGCGACGGCGAGTTCGTGCCCGTCGATGCGGAACGGCTCGGCGAAGGCGCCCATCAGGCGCTGGGCAGTGCGCTCGGCGCCGCCGTCGCCCCGCTCCGGCGCCGCCACGACGGTGAATTCGTCGCCGCCGAGCCGAGCCACCAGCGCCTCGCCGACCGCCGTCTTGAGCCGCGCCGCGACCTCGCGCAGGAGCGCGTCGCCGGTGGGGTGGCCGAGCGTGTCGTTGATCGCCTTGAAATTGTCGAGGTCGAGCGAGAGCAGGACGAGGCTTCGGCCGCGGTGCGCCGCCTGCCTCAGCTCGATGTCGAGATGGCGGCGGAAGAAGGCGCGGTTCGGGAGGCCGGTCAGGCTGTCGTTGAAGGCGAGCTCGGTGATCCGCCGCTCGCGTTCGGCGATGCCCGCCGCCATGGCGTTGAAGCTTCGGGCGAGCCGCCCGATCTCGTCGTCGGTGGCGACCTCGACGGCGACGCTCTCCCCCTGCTCCATCCGCCGCGCCGCGAGGTCTAGGGCGGAGATCGGCCGGGTGATCGAGAGCGACAGCCGCCACGAGCCCCCGATGACGAGGATCAGGCCGAGAAGCCCCGTCAGGGCCGTCGCGATCTGGAGCGGGAGATAGGCGGCCATCGCGCGGGCCATCGGGTAGCGGAGCAGCAGCACGGCGCCGTCGCCGCCGCCGAACGCCTGCAGCGGCCTTGCAAGCGCGATCGCCATGCCGTCCGGCGTGCTCAGACGGCCGGGCACGCCAGCGCGGATCGCAGGGTCGGCGACTCGGCCGGCGGGGAGCACGCTTGCGCTGATCGGAATCGCGGAGAGGCTTTCGAGGCCACGCATCTGGCGCTGGTCGAGATCGCTCGCGAACACGACCCATCCGGTCAGCGCCGGCGCCATCACCGGCGCCGCGACGAGCTGCCGCGGAACCCCGCCGAGGGTCGCGACGCCGCGGGTTTCGCCCTGGTCGAGCGCCGGCCACAGCCTGGCGGCGTCGGCGGCGAGACGCGGATCGGCGATGCCTGTCACCCGGCCGTCGGTGCCGACGATGAAGGCGACGTCGAGGCCGAGCCGCCGCTTCAGATTGTCGAGCGCCGATTCGGCCGTGCGGCGGTCGCCGGTGGCGATCGCGGCGCGAAAGCCGAAGTCGCGGGCAAGCACCGCCGCGGCGCTGCCGAGCTCGTGCGCGCGCACCTTCCAGATGCGGTCGAACACGGTCGAGCTGGCGACGAGCTCGCTGCGCACCTGCCGCTCGACCGTCGCGCCGAGCACGAAATAGAGGCTGGCGGCGACGAGGCAGAGCGCAGCCGCGAACAGGCCGGCGTAAAGCACCGCGAGCCTGGTGCGGATGCGCCGGAACATCGGCCTAGTAAGCCGGAGCCGCGGGCGGCGGCGGCCGCAGCGCGACCTTCACCTGCAGAATCGGGTGCGCGGAGGCGACCGCCCACCGCACCTCGACCGCATTGTCGGGGGCCCGCAGATAGGGGTGCCAGACGCGCACGACCACCGGCCCCGCGGGCACGTCGGCGAAGCTCACCCGCCCGTCGGCGCCGGTCTTGGCGCTGAGCCCGGTGTCGGCGACGAGGATGAAGGCGCTCATATTGTCGTGGATGTTGCAGCCGAGCGGCACCGGCCCCGGTCTGTCGAAATGGACGGTCCGGTTCTGCTCGCGGGCGTAAAGCTTCAGCTCGAAGCGCTTCGCCGGCGAGAAGGAGTAAACGTGGTGCCGGACCTTGTCGTAATTGGGGAAGGCGACGTTCGCGCCCACGGGAACGACGAGGACGAAGGGCGAGAACTGGATGTTCTGCTGCGCGATCTCGTAGGTCTTGCCGGGCGGCGCCACCGGCACCGGGCGCCCCGCCGGATAGAGGCTCACCACCGCCTCGCGCGCGGGCGCCCCGCTTTGCGTACGCACCTCGACCGTCACGTCGGCGGCAAGAGCCGGCGACGCGCAGGCAAGCAGCGAGAAGATGATCACGGAGCCCCTCACCGGCCTGTTTTCGCACGCCAATGGTGAAGATGGCGTAAGCGCTAGAGGGCGAGGCGGAGCGCCGCCTGGAGCTGGTTCTGGACCTGGCGCGGCGCGAGGCCGGCGCGCAGCCTCGCCTCCCGCCGGCTGTCGACGCGGAGCGCCTCGAGCAGCACCTGCGCGTGCGGGGAGAGGCGCAGGCTCGCCGCGGCGGTCGCCGCCCAGCCCTCCTCGCTCTCCTCGCGGCCGAGCGCCGAGCCTCGCTCGCGGGTTCCGAAAAGGTCGAGCCGCGCGTTGAACGCCGCCCGTCCCGTAGTGTGCGAAAGCCGGACGTAGGCGGCACGGAAGCGGGTGTGAACCCAGATGCCGGCGCCCTCGTCGAAGCCCATTCGGGTCGAGCCGGTCATCGCCTGGGCGAGCAGCCGGGTGCCGGACGCGATCTCGGCCCGTGCGCCCACATTCAGGAACCGGGTGCGCCAGCCCCATTGCAGCGACGGGTTGACCGCTTCCGGCCTGCCGCGATTGTCATAGTAGAGCGCCTCGAGGGAAACCGGCGCGGCGGCGCGCCAGGCGAGCTTGCCGTAGAAGCCGGGCCGATCGTCGATCTCGAGCGCGGGCCGGGTGACCGGCGCCTGCACGCCCCCGCTCATGAACGCGTTGAGCGGCGGCAGCTGCTGGTGCCCGAAGGCGGTCGCCTTGAGATCGTGGAGGGCCCAGCCACGGAAGGCGAGGAGGGTCCCCGCAGTGTCGTTGAAGCCGAACACCGCGCCCGTCGCCGTCAGCTGCCCGCCGGCAAGAGCGCGCGCGATGCTCGCTTCGACGCCGGCGACCTTCACCTCCTCGCCGATCCAGCTGTTGATCGCCGAGGGCGTGATCATGTCCGTGACCGTCCAGGCCGCGCCCTCATGCTCGAGCGAGACAGGCGGCCAGAACAGCCCCGCCCGGCCACTGATCCGGGTGCCGCCGCGCGGCATCGGCTTCACAGACACGAAGGCCTCGATGAGATCGATGGGATGCTCCTGCCCCGTCTGCGCCGCCGCGACGATCGTCCCGGTGACGGCCCAGCCGAAGCGCGGCTGCCAGACGAGCTCGCCCTCGGCGAGGCGCGGCCGGAGGCGGAAATCGCCGGCGGCGTCTCCGCCGAAGCGGGTCTTGCCGAAGCCGCCGTCGGTCCAAGACCGCTCGCCGTCCGCACCGGCCAGCCGGATGTCGCCGACGACCGAAAAGCCCGCCGGAAGCGGCTCGGCGGCGCGCGCGGCGCCGGTTCCGCCCGCGAGCGCGAGCGCGGCGACGGCGCGGAGAAAGGCGCGAAGGCCGGACATGGCCGACTGATCGCCCGAAGATGGTTAAGGAAGCGTTCGCTACTTGCGCCCGAACAGCTTCTCGATGTCGCCGTGGGCGAGCTTCACCCAGGTCGGCCGGCCGTGGTTGCACTGGCCGGAATGGGGCGTCACCTCCATCTCGCGGAGCAGGGCGTTCATCTCGGCGACGGAGAGGATGCGGCCCGCGCGGACCGAGCCGTGGCAGGCCATGGTCGCGGCGACGTGGTCGAGCTTCTCCTTGAGGGAAAGGGCCTGGTCGAAGGCGGCGAGCTCGTCGGCAAGGTCGGTGACGAGGCCCACGACGTCACCGTGGCCGAGCAGCGCCGGAGTCGCGCGGACGAGGACGGCGCGCGGGCCGAAGCGCTCGATCTCGAGGCCCATTTCGGCAAGCTCCCCCGCCCGCCCCTCGAGCCGGTCGCAGGCGGGCTCGTCGAGCTCCACCACCTCGGGGAGCAGCAGCGCCTGCCGCGCGACGCCGCCGTTCGCCATCGCCCGGCGCATGCGCTCGAGCACCAGCCGCTCGTGGGCCGCATGCTGGTCGACGAGGACGAGCCCGTCCTCGGCCTCGGCGACGATATAGGTCGCGGCGACCTGGCCGCGCGCGACGCCGAGGGGGAAGCGGGCGGTGTCCGGCGGCGGGGCGTATGCAGGCTCGGCGCGGGCGGCGGGTTCGTAGTCGCTGCGCGTTTCACGGAGGGTCCCCTCTCCCCAGCGGGGAGAGGGATAGGGTGAGGGGGAACCGGCGTAGGAGGTGGAGCTCCGGTCGTAGAGCCTCTCTTGGAGAGGCCGAGCCCCCTCACCCCAACCCTCTCCCCCCTGGGGAGAGGGGGACGTCTGCCAGCCCACGTTGACCGCCGCCGGCTGGGCGCTCCTGAACCCCGCGGCATCCAGCGCGTGGCGGAGGCCGCCGACGATGAGGCCGCGGATGAGGCTCGGCTCGCGGAAGCGGACTTCGGTCTTGGCCGGGTGGACGTTGACGTCGACCTCGCCGGCGGGAACCTCGATGAACAGGGCGACGATCGGGTGGCGGTCGCGGGCGAGGAGGTCCTGATAGGCGGCGCGGACGGCGCCGATCAGCAGCCGGTCCTTCACCGGCCGGCCATTGACGAACAGGAACTGGTGGTCGGCGATGCCGCGGTTGAAGGTCGGCAGGCTCGCGACCCCGCCCAGCCGCGCGGCTCCGCGCTCATAGTCGATGGCGACGCCGTTTTCCTGAAGGCCGCGGTCGGTCAGCGCCGCGACGCGCGCCGGCCGGTCCTCGCCCGGCTGGACGGAGAGGGTGCGCCTCCCGTCATGCTCGACCGTGAAGCCGATGTCGGGCCGCGCCATGGCGAGCCGCTTCACGACGTCGAGGCAGGCGGCATATTCGGAGCGGTCGGAGCGGAGGAACTTCCGGCGGGCCGGGACCCGGGCGAACAGCTGCTCCACCAGGATCCGGGTGCCGGGCGGAAGCGCGGCGGGCCCCTCCCCCGCCAAGCGGCCGTTGTCGACGACGCGCGACCAGCCGTCGGCGCCACGCACCCGGCTCTCGATCGTGAGCCGCGCGACGCTCGCGATCGACGGCAGCGCCTCGCCGCGAAAGCCCAGGGTAGCGACCGCCTCGATCGCGTCGTCGGGCAGCTTCGAGGTCGCGTGCCGCTCGAGCGCCAGCGCCATGTCCGCGGGGGTCATGCCGCAGCCGTCGTCGGCCACCTCGATCCGCTCGATGCCGCCGGCGGAGAGGCCGACCGCGATCCGCGCCGCGCCCGCGTCGATCGCGTTTTCCACCAGCTCTTTCAACGCGCTGGCCGGTCTTTCCACCACTTCACCGGCGGCGATGCGGTTGACCAGATGCTCGGGCAGGCGCCGTATTGACATGGATGCATGGTCTAGCCCAACGCAACGCGTCCCGCGAGCTTTGTTAACTGATCGGTGGAACAGAGGCGGGGGCCATCCTATAGAGGCAAGAGCGCGAAGCCGGCGGGCCGCCGGCGCATCCTTTCGAGAAGCGGGACCCACCTGATGTCACTGATGCGTTTCTTCAAATTCCCCAGCCATGACATGGCGATCGACCTCGGAACGGCGAACACCGTCGTCTACGTGCGCGGCCGCGGCGTCGTCCTCAATGAGCCGTCGGTGGTGGCGATCGAGACGATCAACGGGGTGAAGCGCGTGAAGGCGGTCGGCGACGACGCCAAGATGATGATGGGCAAGACGCCCGACCAGATCGAGGCCATCCGGCCGCTTCGCGACGGGGTGATCGCGGACATCGACGTCGCCGAGCAGATGATCAAGCACTTCATCCAGAAGGTGCACGGCAAGCGCCGCTTCCCGCGCTGGCCCGAGATCGTCATCTGCGTGCCGTCCGGATCCACCTCGGTCGAGCGCCGCGCGATCCGCGACGCCGCGTCGAACGCCGGCGCCTCGCAGGTGTGGCTGATCGAGGAGCCGATGGCGGCGGCGATCGGCGCCGACATGCCGGTTACGGAGCCGATCGGCTCGATGGTCGTCGACATCGGCGGCGGCACCACCGAGGTCGCCGTCCTGTCGCTCCGCGGCCTCGCCTACACGACCTCGGTGCGGGTCGGCGGCGACAAGATGGACGAGGCGATCTCCTCCTACGTCCGCCGCAACCACAACCTCCTGATCGGCGAGGCGACCGCCGAGCGGATCAAGAAGCAGGTCGGAATCGCCAAGCCGCCGCCCAACGGCGGCGAGGGTCTTTCGGTCCACATCAAGGGCCGCGACCTGGTGAACGGCGTTCCCAAGGAGATCACGATCAACCAGCGGCAGATTGCCGAGGCGCTTTCGGAGCCGGTCGGAACGATCGTCGAGGGCGTCCGCATCGCGCTCGAGAACACCGCGCCGGAGCTTGCCGCCGACATCGTCGACCAGGGCATCGTGCTGACCGGCGGAGGCGCGCTCCTGCAGGGGCTCGACGAGGTGCTGCGCGACGAGACCGGCCTTCCCGTCACCGTCGCCGACGACCCGCTGACCTGCGTCGCCATCGGCACCGGCCGCGCGCTCGAGGAAGAGATCTTCCGGGGCGTCCTCCAGACGGCCTGACGCGAAAGGCTGGTTGGCGATGGCGCCGCCCTCCACCCGGCGCCCCGGCTTCTCCAGGCGGGCGCAATATGGATTGTTCTTCGGCTACGTCATCGCCGTCGCCGGGATCATGTTCGCCGTCCTGCTTCTGCTCGTCGCCGTGGTCGACCCGACCGGCTTCGCGGCGCTGAAGGGCGCCTCGCTCGACGTCACCAAGCCGATCACTGCGGGCGGGCGCGGCATCGTCAACTTCTTCGGCGGCATCGGCGGCTCGGTCGGCGACTATTTCCGCGCCGGCTCGCAGAATGCCGACCTCAAACGCCAGCTCGCCGCCGAGCGGCAGAGGCTGATCCAGGCGCGGGTGATCGAGGGCGAGAACCGCCACCTGCGCACGCTCCTGAAGCTCGACCAGGACAATCCCGGCACGATCGCCGTCACCCGCATCGTCGGCTCGTCCTTCGCCTCCGAGCGCCGCCTCGCCACCCTTTCCGCCGGGAGCAGCTCGGGCGTTCGTCAGGGCCAGCCGGTGCGCGCGGCCGAGGGCCTGATCGGCCGGGTCATCGAGGGGGGCCATTTCGCGAGCCGGGTCCTCCTCATCACCGACGGGGCGAGCAGCGTGCCGGTGCGGCTGGTGCGCGACGGCACCCCTGCGCTTGCCGTCGGCCACGGCGACGGCACGCTCGACCTCAAGACGCTCGAAGTCGGCCAGAATCCGTTCCGCCGCGGCGACGTGCTCGTCACGTCGGGGATCGGCGGCGTCTATCCGCCCGGCATCCCGGTCGCGGTCGTCGCCGCGATCCAGAAGGACCGCACCGTCGCCAAGCCGCTCGCCGACCCGGCGCGGATCGACTTCGCGATGGTCCTCCCCGTCTACCAGCCGCTCGCCGACAAGCCGCTGTCGCCGCAGACCGCGGCCGCGCTCCAGGCGGTGCAGCAATGAGCCGGATCGCCGGATCGCGGCGCGACGTCGCCATGATGGGCTTCCGCCGGCAGACGGTGCCGGTCCTCTCGACCCTCGGCGCCTCCTTGCTCCACGCTTTGCCGATCGTGGTGACGACTCCGATCGTCCCCGACATCGCCTTCCTGGTCCTCCTCTCCTGGCGCCTGCTCCGCCCGGAAATGTGGCAGGCGCACGTCGCGCTGCCGCTCGGCCTGTTCGACGACCTGATGGCGGGCCACCCGCTCGGCCAGTCGATGGCGCTGTGGACGATCACCTTCCTCGTCTTCGACTTCGTCGACAGCCGCGTCGGCTGGCGGGACTATTGGACCGACTGGCTGTTCGCCTCCGCCGCCATCGCCTTCTACGCGAGCGGCACCTGGTACGTGGCGCGGATGATGGGGAGCCAGGCGCCGTTCGTCGTCGTCGTGCCCCAGCTCCTCCTCTCGATCATCGCCTACCCGCTGGTGGCGCTCGTCGTCGTCGGCCTCGACAGGTGGCGGCTCGCGCGATGAGACGGCCGAAGAAGCCCCTGCTGACCGAGAACAGCCAGGTCTTCACCTTCACCCGCCGCGCGCTCGTCCTCGGCGGCGCGCAGGGCGTGCTGGCGACCGCGCTCGGCGCGCGCATGGCCTATCTCTCCGTCGAGCAGAACGAGAAATACCGGCTGCTGTCGGAATCGAACCGGGTCCAGGCGCGGCTGGTCCCGCCGCGGCGCGGCTGGATCGTCGACCGCTACAACCAGCCGATCGCGATCAACCGCTCCGACTTCCGGGTCGACCTCATCCCCGACCGGCTGAAGGAGCCCGACCGGATCCTCGCCACCCTGACCGAGCTGCTCGAGCTGACGCCCGACCAGGTGCAGCGGATCAAGGAGCAGCTCGAGGACGCGGCCGGCTATCAGCCGGTGCCGGTGGCGGAGAATCTCTCGTTCGACAAATATGCGGCCGTCTCGATCCGGCTGCCGGAGCTGCCGGGAGTCTCCCCCTTACGCTCCTTCTCCCGCTTCTACCCGGAGGGCGCCGCGGTCGCCCACCTCACCGGCTATGTCGGCACTCCGAACAAGACCGATTACGAGGCGGAATCGAAGAACCCGCTGCTGATCGCGCCCGGCTTCAAGATCGGCAAGGACGAGCTTGAAAAGTCGATGGAGCAGCGGCTGCGCGGCAAGCCCGGGCAGCAACGGATCGAGGTCACCGCCCGCGGCAAGCTGGTGAAGGAGCTCTCCACCCTTCCCGACGAGCCGGGCGGGATATTGCCGCTCACCATCGACATCGGCCTCCACAGCTATGCCGCGCGGCGGCTGGGCGACGAAGCGGGCTCGATCGTCGTCCTCGACTGCAACACGGGCGAGATCCTCGCCATGCCGTCGATGCCGGCGTACGACCCCAACGAATTCTCGGCCGGGATCAGCCACAAGACCTGGGACATGATGGCCGGCGACGAGCGGCACCCGATGATCAACAAGGTGCTTCAGGGCCTCTATCCGTCCGGCTCGACGATCAAGCCGCTGATGGCGCTCGCCTTCCTCGAAGCCGGGCTCGACCCGAAGCAGCATGTCGTCTGCAGCGGGCGGTACCCGGTAGGGAACCACATCTTCCACTGCGACAAGGTGCACGGCTCGGTCGACATGCACACCGCGGTGGCGCGCAGCTGCGACATCTATTTCTATCATATGAGCCTCAAGGCCGGCGCCGACGTGATCGCCTCGATGGCGCGGCGCATGGGCTTCGGCCAGAAGTTCGACCTGCCGGTGCCGACCCAGCGCTTCGGCACCGTCCCCGATCCCGAATGGATGCAGCGCAAGTACAAGCGCAAATGGGAGATGTACGACACGATCAACATGTCGATCGGCCAGGGCAACGTGCTCGTGAACCCGCTCCAGCTGGCGGTGATGGCGGGGCGGATCGGCAGCGGCAAGATGATCCAGCCGCGCATCCTGCGCACCAGGAACAACCCGGAGCCGGCGCCGCTTCCGGTCAGCGCCGAGCATCTCGCCTACATCCGCGACGCCATGAAGGACGTCGTCAACGGCGGCGGCACCGCCCCGGTCGCGAAGCTTCCGGTCGACGGAGTCCTTCTTGCGGGCAAGACGGGAACCGCCCAGGTCCGCCGCATCACCATGGCCGAGCGCAATTCGGGCGGCGTCCGTTCGAACGAGAGCCTCGCCTGGCGGATGCGCGACCATTCGCTGTTCGTCGGCTTCGCGCCGGTCGACAAGCCGCGCTACGCCTGCGCCGTCATCGTCGAGCATGGCGGCTGGGGCGCTTCGGTCGCCGCGCCGGCCTGCCGCGACGTCCTCACCTACCTGTTCGACAAGAACAAGGCGATGGCGGCGCTGACCGCGCTCGAG
>Ga0157369_10004445_pt1 | contig 16529 bp, 13 predicted proteins | sample C25metaG_FD_113461 | JGI IMG/M metagenome (GOLD analysis project Ga0157369, IMG submission 113461) | Corn rhizosphere microbial communities from Kellogg Biological Station, Michigan, USA - C2-5 metaG | ecosystem: Host-associated > Plants > Roots > Rhizosphere > Soil | place: USA: Michigan... | reverse complement strand
GTTAGCATTATCTTTTTATGCAAATGAAATTTTTTAGTCTTTACTGCGATAAGAGCTGCTATTAATAAAAATGCAACAACTGAATTAATTATCGCATTTATTGTTGCAAAAATGTGTGGGTTAAAACTTAAATGAATATTCAATTTTACTTCTGCCAAAAAAGCTACCGCTGCAAATACAATTATTGAAACAATCCAGATAATTATTTTTGCTGTTTTGTCATTGCGCTGCAAAATTGGTTCTGGTAATATATTCTTAATAATTGCACTCATCTTTCATTCTTGTTTAAAAAATCTATACCTAACTATTTTGAAAAAGGCTCTTTAGAAATTGGCCGAAAGTTCTCTTCTGGTCTTTCTCGAGCATCAACAGGGGAATGTCGCGAACCAATTTTTTTTGAGCGTTTGAATCAAAACCATTATACCAGCCTCTTATAACTCTTTGTTTATCGAGCAGGAAAAAATTTTCAGTATGTATAAAAGCAGTATCTACATTTACGTCTGCTATATCGGCTTTCATTTCATTTATGGCAAAGTGATAAATACTATCGCGGTTACCTGTAACAACCCACCAGCTATCGGGATCAACATTAAATCTCTCCGCCCATTTTCTTAATTCAGGAACCGAATCATGAATAGGATCTACTGAAACAGAAACAAATTGTACAATTGAGTCATTATTAACAAACGAGTTTTGCAATTTTTTCATAGCACGCGCCAGTCTCGGGCAAATAGAAGGACACCGGGTAAAAAAGAAATCAAGGACGATAATTTTTCCTTTCAAATCTGCAAAAGAAACCTTTTTACCAAACTGGTTTGTAAACGCTACATTACTTACATGATGCCATGCGGTGTCGTAAATATTTTTCCCGTTTTTTTGCGATACGCTTACGCTGTCATAAAAATAACGGCCGGGCATTTGAGTATCTCTTTTGCTATAATAATTAACGAGAAGATAACCAAGTAATGGAAACATAATTGCAAGCATTAAGGCTAAAAATGCTTTTTTTTTCATGAGAGTATGTTTATAAAAAAAATAGCCATCTCATAATGGGATGGCTAATCTCTATTATTTTTAAGTGAATAAAATGCTTTCTTATTTTAATTCTTTTCGCCTTCTTTTATGGCAGGAACAGGATGCTGTTGTACTTTTTCTATATACTTGCGACTGCCTGCGTCGGTGTTTCGTAAATTCTTAAAACTGTTGCCATCATAAATGAATGCAAAAATAAACCATATAAAGGATAGTGCAGGAATAGCCAATGACATAACAAGATTTCTTATCTCATCTCCTAAATGCATAAATATTGAAATAATATAAAACGCTTTTGCCAGCGTAAGTATGCATATTATACCTTTTAAACCCAGCACCAGGCTTTCACTTGGATTTGGATTTAAATCGATATTATAAATCGTTAATCCCAATCCAAGCTCCAGGATTGTAAGAATAAGTAATACCCAAAAAGCTTTCCAGATCCTTTTTACATGGGCCTTGTTATGGTCGCTATCAATTGCGTGTGTAGTAGTAACTGCAGACATTATAGTTTCTTTAAATTCTTTATAATATTTTCTGATTAAATTAAATAAAAGCAAAGGAATACAAATACCCAAACGAGATCAACAAAATGCCAGTAAAGTCCGGCTTTTTCAATCATTTCATAATGGCCGCGTTGCTGAAAATGGCCAAGTTTTGTTTTTATAAGCATTACTGTATTTATAATAACTCCTGTAAAAACATGGAAACCATGAAAACCTGTGATACCGAAAAAATATCCGCCAAATGCTACGGGACCGGGAGTTGCTACCAGTTCGCCGTTAAACATAACTTTCGGTCCCCAGGGATTATGGCTCATGGTGGTTCCCCAATATTTTATGGTACCGTCAACGAGCACTTTATGTTCTCCTGTAATAAGATGCGTCCATTCCCAGGCCTGGCAACTTAAAAAAGCAAGGCCGCCCAATATAGTTAATGCTACCCATTTTTCTACTCCTTTCTGATTCATTTTATGGCCTTCGTGAACAGCCAGCACCATTGTAACTGAGCTGAAGATAAGAATGAAAGTCATTAAACTTACAAAGGCCAGCGGAAGATTTGCTTCAGTAAAAGGAAATTCGTTGAACACATAATTATGATCCACCCAATGATTAAGGCTAAACCGAATCGACCCGTAGGAAATTAAAAATGCCCCAAAGGTGAAGGAATCGCTCATTAAAAAATACCACATCATAAGCTTTCCATAACTAACATTGAAGGGGCTTTTACCACCACTCCATAGTTGTGATTTGTTTCTTGCCAGCGTTGTTTGCATTTATTTCTGGTTAAAGGTTGTTACAAATTTAAATTAATTGTTCAATTATTTTAGTGTTTAGTTCGTTGAGCAACGCATATTCGGTTACGCTTTCAATCATCTGATCATTGATAAAAAAATCAATAAATATATCCATAGCAGATCAACAAAATGCCAATAAGTATTCATTATATCAACCGGAATTAAATCATAAGTTTTTCTTTTTACACTGTAAGCCCTTATCAATATAATAATCAATGCAATTACTCCCCCGAAAACATGTAAAGCATGAAGGCCAATTATTATATATAAGAAGGAAAAGGATACATTACGGGTAAGAGTTACTCCGTTATTCCATAATTCTCTGAACCCTATATATTGCAAACACACAAATGCAAGCCCTGCTATTAAAGTAACCGTAAGCCAAAGTCGGTATTGCTTCATGTTTCTTTGCCTGAAATAATTGCGGCTAAGCATAATCGTTAGGCTGCTGAAAATTATTACAGCCGTTGAGTACCAGAAAATGCGGGGTAACTCAAAGCTGATCCAATTGGCCATATTGCGCTTTACAATATAAGCACTCGTGAAACCGGTGAACATCATTACAATACTCGCCAATGCAATCCACAAAGTAAACTTGTGGGGATGTATTGTTTTTTTTTGTTTCTTCATCACTGCTATCATACATTATCTGTTCTTCTAAGTAATTTATTGTAATTCATTTATCAACTGTTTTCAATATATATCCCGGGTTTATACTTTGTCAAATAAAAGAGACAAGTAAACAACCAACAGGTAAAAATAAGATCCAAACATCACTTTTCTTGCAGCTTTTGCGTTCATTTGTATAAACAGCACTACGCTTAAATATACCATTGCAAGATTGCAAGCCAATAAAACCCACAATGAAATAACCCCACTTATTTGAAAATAAAATGGCAACATCCCTACTGGTATCATTAGCATTGAATAAATAATTGATTGCAATGCCGTAAATTTTGTTGGTCCTTCCCTACCAGGTAATAACCTGAACCCCGCCTTTTCATAATCTTTATGTGCAACCCACGCTATTGCCCAAAAATGCGGAAATTGCCATAGGAATTGGATACCAAATAAAACCCAGCCTCCTGCACCGAATTTTCCCGTAGCTGCAACCCAGCCGACTAAACATGGCAATGCTCCCGGAAACGCACCTACCAAAACCGAAATTGAGTTTATTTTTTTTAGTGGTGTATAAACAAATGCATAAATAATTAAACTGAATAATCCAAGCAACGCACTTAGCAAATTGAAATAATACCACATTAACATTACTCCGGTAATTCCCGTAACAATAGCAAACAACCAGGCTTCGCCTGGCTGCATTCTTCCCGAAGCCACTGGCCGGCTTGCAGTACGTTTCATCAACGCATCTGTATCTTTTTCCACTGCTTGGTTGATTGCATTAGCCGAGCCCGTAATCAACATCCCGGCAACAAAAAGTAAAAGAACTGAAAGAGAATCAAATTGAATGTTTGGCGCTAATAAATAACAAACGACACAACTAAAGACAACTGTAAAGCTTAACGTAAATTTTGTTAGCTGAAAGTAGTCCTTCACTTTACTTGCCAGTGCAAACGAAATTGAATTTGATATACCGGTTGCCACATTATTCATCTATAAAATCTATTTTAAAAAAGCCCTGAATGTTCAGGGCATTATTATTAGTTGTAAATACATCTTTATTAATATCGCCCTGGCAAATTAATGTCGATGTTCATCCGCACCTACAGGTTCTGTCTGTGGAATAAAATCTCTTCCGTCTTTACCATAATCATAAGCCCAGCGATAAACTTCAGGAATTTCGGCCGTCCAGTTTCCATGCCCTGGCCTTATTGGCGCCGTCCATTCCAGGGTATTTGCACCCCATGGGTTTTGGGTAGTAACTTTTCTTCCCTTAAAAATTGAATGAAAGAAATTAATAATAAACAATATTTGCGTTGCAAAAACAATCATTGCCACAATACTGATAAATTCGTTCAGGCCTCCAAACATTTTAAAAGATTCCCAGTTACTGAAATCATAATAACGTCTTGGCATACCCGCTAATCCTTCGTAATGCATTGGCCAGAATATACAGTAAGCACCTGCAATTGTTATCCAGAAATGAATATATGCAAGTGTGTTATTCATATACCTGCCATACATTTTAGGAAACCAATGATAAATACCAGCAAACATTCCAAACATAGAGGCCACGCCCATTACCAGGTGGAAATGCGCTATTACAAAATAGGTATCATGAAGGTGAATATCCAAAGATGAATTTCCAAGCCATATACCCGTTAAACCGCCGGAGATAAATAAGCTTACAAAACCAATGGCAAACAGCATACCGGGCGTAAAGCGTATACTGCCCTTCCACAAAGTTGTAAGCCAGTTAAACACTTTTATAGCAGAGGGTACTGCTATGAGCAAAGTCAGCAAAACAAAAAATGAGCCCAGGAAAGGATTCATGCCGGTAACAAACATGTGATGCGCCCATACCATAAATGATAAAGTGGCGATCGCAAAAAATGAACCTACCATTGCCATGTAACCAAAGATGGGCTTTCTTGAGTTTACTGAAATTACCTCAGAAGTAATACCCATTGCAGGCAACGCAATAATATAAACCTCCGGATGGCCTAAAAACCAAAATAGATGTTGAAATAAAATAGGGCTTCCTCCTTCATTAGGTAAAATCTTGCCATTTATAAAAATATCGCTAAGGTAAAAACTGGTTCCCAAATGGCGGTCGAATAATAATAATACAACCGCAGATAATAATACCGGAAATGATAAAACTCCTAAAACCGCGGTAAAGAAAAATGCCCAAATGGTAAGAGGTAGCCGGGTCATGCTCATTCCTTTTGTGCGCATGTTTAATATGGTAGAAATATAATTCAGCCCTCCGAGAAGCACCGAAATTATAAACATAGCAATACTGGCGAGCCATAAATCCATTCCGATTTTTGCACCGTCCGAAGCCTCGCCTAAAGCGCTTAATGGTGGATATATAGTCCAGCCGCCACTGGCTGGACCGGTTTGAACAAATAAGGAAGAAAACATTATAACGGATGATATAAAGAAAAACCAGTAGGAGAGCATATTCAAAAAAGGAGAAGCCATATCTCTTGCACCAACCTGCAGAGGAATCAAAAAGTTTGAAAACGTTCCACTTAAACCGGCAGTAAGTACAAAGAAAACCAATATAGTTCCATGCATAGTAACAAGCGCATAATAAAATTCCGGATCAATTTTTCCGCCTTTTCCCCAATGCCCTATAATATCTTCCAGGAACGGAAAAGTAGAATCAGGATATCCCAATTGCAGGCGAAATATAACTGAAAACAATCCTCCAATTACAGCCCAGATTATGCCCGTAATAAGGAATTGTTTTGAGATCATTTTATGATCCTGGCTAAATACATATTTAGTGATGAAGGTTTCTTTATGATGATGGGTATGAGCCTCGTGACCCAAATCGTGTACTACCAGCGGTGTTTCGTGTATAGTCTCGTCGTTATTCATGTTGATATTTTTATAACCCTTTTGGGTTGAGAATTTATTTCTTTATATTCTGCGCAACACTTTTTAAGGTTGTGTCTTTGACTGCAATTTTATCAGGATCCAAGTCCGGGAAAGCCTTATAATACTCCGGTTTTTGTGAGGCCATATAGGCATCAAATTCTTCTTGAGTTTCCACTATAACTACTCCACGCATAGTGTAATGGCCTCTTCCACACAATTGATCACAAGCTATCTCGTAGGTAAAATCAGGATTTCCTGTTTTCGCCTTCATTTGCTCTGTTGTGTAGATAGGCGTAAACCATAAAGTGGTGGGTGTTCCGGGAACAGCGTCCATCTTCATGCGAAAGTAAGGTAGCCCAACATCATGTATCACATCTTGTGAGTTTATCACCAGCTTCACGGGCTTGTTTACTACTACATGCATGGTTGTTGGCACGTGAATATCATCGTGACTTGCTACATCTGACCAGTCAACACCTAAGGGATTTCCTTTACCTGCATCTGTTAGTTTATAATTTTTTCTGCCTAAAACACCATCTCTGCCCGGATATCTTATTTCCCACCCAAACTGATGGCCGGTTATTTCAACTAATTGCGAGCCTTTCGGCGCATCAGAAGTAAATTTAAACCAGTATTTCAAGCCAAAGACTACTAATACGGTTAATACAATTGCGGGAATGCCCGTCCAAAGTAATTCAAGCTTATTACTATGGGTAAAATATAAAGGTTTTCTTTTGTCGCTTTCCTGGTATCGAAAAGAAAACCAGAACAGTAATATTTGGGTTGCAAAAAATACGACGCCAGTTACTAAAATTGTAATCCAAAGCATTGTATCTATATTCTTTCCTTCAGCGGAAGCAGCCCCCATCGGGAACAGTGTTTTAGGATAATAGAATTTATTACAATACCATACACCTATAAGACCTGCAATTAAAAAGGCAATCATAAAAAATCCATTAATCTTATTGTTTTGCTTCCTGGATTTTTCTTCACCTTTTAAAACACTTACATATTCACTGGCCTTTGATATCTGGAAAATAACCAGAAAAATCAGCACAATGATCGCTATCAAAAAAAAGTCAGTCATGATTCTTAATTTTCCCCAATGTTGCCTTATCGAGAAGGTGCAAAGGTACTTTTGATGTATTTATAATTTTACTAAATTATTTTGTTTGCATTTCTTTTTATTTGTCCCTGATCTGCCATTTGAATTTATTGGAATTCATTAATACAATTAAATTATGTATGATGAACAATACTTTCTTTAAGAAAGGGATGATTCATAGGTGTCATAGGTACTTTTGATGCAAACCTACTTACGCCCCACATAATAAAACCAACAAACCCTAATGGAATTCCAAATTCAAACCAACTTAAATGAGGATTGTTTTTTACCGTGCCCGGCATTACCATCAGGTAAAAATCTATCCAGTGGCCAAAAATAAGGAGCACACACATAAAAGTTACGATGGTATAATTTCTTTTGGTCACCCTCTTCATAAATATAAGGAAAGGACACAAAAAATTTAGGACCAGGTTTAAATAAAATAGTCCTTCATAGATGCCCTGCAGTCGCGATTTAAAGTATATAGTTTCTTCCGGAATGTTTCCATACCATATTAACATGAACTGATCGAACCACAGGTAAGTCCACAAAATGGAAAATGCAAACATAAATTTACCCAGATCCTGCAAGTGTTCTTGTGTTACAAATTCAAGCTGGCCCTGGTTCTTAAAGTAAATGACAAATATGGTGATAAGTGCCATTCCGGAAACAAACACGCTTCCAAACGTATACCAGCTAAACATGGTACTGAACCAATGAGCATCAATACTCATTATCCATAGCCATGGAATGATTGAGCCGACAGATAAACCAAAAGACACAATATATATTGCGGCCCAAAAGAAATTTTTGTTCATCCATTTTTTACCAGTTTCATAATCCATAGTACCCATCTCATCACTTTCTCTGCTAAAGTCTCTCAATTTTTTACTTACCAATATCCAAATACCCATAAATAAAAGTGATGCAATAGAATAAAATACAGGGTTTAGAAAACCCGATTTGCCTTTAAGCACTTTATCATGGCTTACGAGTTCCTTATCGAGCCAAGGATAAATATCTCCGCGATGCCCAAAAACTATACTAAATAAAATTATTAATGTGAGAATGGCCATCAGTGGCACTACCGATGAAAGGGCTTCGGAAACTCTGCGGAAGGCGGTTTGCCAACCTGACATTGCCAATATACAAATGACCATGAAAAAAGTTGCTATATTAAGGAGAAAGAGCCAAAATAATCCATTCTGAAGTAACACCGCCCAAAAACGGGTACTATTTAGATTACCTCCATGTGATCCGGCTGCGGGATTTAAGAAGATTACCCCCAATATTAAAGTAAGCAATCCGGCAACCATAAATCCTACATAAAACTTCTTATATATTGCAGGTGTTACATACTGATTGTTCATTAAAAAATTATTTTTAGAATTAAGCTTTATTTTTTTACAGTCGCCGAATCTTTAGCCGGGCTAGTTGCCTTTTTGGTAGAGTCGGTAGTTTCGCTTCCCTGTAATTGCTGTGATTTTACAAATTGTAATACCATCCATCTTTGTCTTCTCGTTAATTGAGATGCATAACTCCCCATGTTGTTCTTGCCATAAGTTATAGAATAAAACATAGTGCCAATAGGCATATCCACATATTGTTTCAATGTTAAGTTTGCCACAGCAGGTATTTTTCCACCGGTGGACAAAGGACCTTGCGCATCTAATTTAGGCCCATGGCAAATAGCACAGTTAACATTAAACAATCTATGGGCTTCTGACATTTGTACTGAATCGAGGGGCGGCAAAGGATCTTTAAGATCTTTACTCATTGCGTAGCCTGCAGAATCTTTTGTAAGGGTAAAAGGTAATAAGTCACCTCTTCTTATGGTACCTTCAACAGGATATGGGATATAATTTATGTTTTCGTCTTTTAAATTATTGGGAGCATACGCTTCATAAGCACGGCTATAGGTCATGTCTGGCATATAGATTTTACCAGGTTCCCGTTTACTGTCGCAGCCTTCAAACGCCGTTACTATCGTTATTACGAAGGAAAAAGCAATAAGAATTTTTATTTTTTTCATACTTCAAAAATAATCTCCAATCAATTTTATTAAAATGCTAAACCTTTTAAGAACGGGCCATATATCTAATACCCAACCTCTTCGGTCTTATATAATTTCTGTTCTTTGTCATAACGGCCAAACCACCATCCATCTTCAGCTTCCTGAACATTTATTTCTATAGCGCCATTATTTTGCAAAAAACTTTGAACTTCTGTTTCATTTGTCTTTGCCGTACATTCAATTACCATTACAAAAAGATCATCAGTAGCTCTTGGATGAAAGTGATGCTTTTTTACGCCGGGCATCATTTTACATAACCAGCAAAAAGTATAAACCATTCCCAACGATGATAATAAAACGGTAAGTTCAAAAGTAATGGGTATGTATGCAGGTAACGGGAAATGCGGCTTACTCCCAATGTTCAAAGGCCAGTCTGATGCCAGAATCCAACCCATGCCTCCTAGTGCAATAGTTGTACCGAGGGTTCCGAAAATAAATCCAACCGTGTGTAAGCTTGTTTCTCTTAAACCCATTGCATGGTCCAAACCATGAACCGGAAAAGGTGTATAAACATCATGAATCTTATAGCCGGCCCTTCTTACATTCTTAACTGCCGGAAATAAAACTTTTTCATCATCAAAGCATCCTACTACAAATTTTTTTCTCATATAATTACCTCCCAATTTTTCCCGGAACAGGAATTATTTAAAGTACTTTTTATTAGAATATTTTTCATTTATTAGAAAGTATTTTTAATGTGTATGCGCTACTTCTTCTATATAGAATTTTTCTGAATCCAATTTTTCAGTTGCCGTCATTTTCTTTTTATAATCTTCTCCGCTGGTTTTCAAAATCGCTTTAATTTCAGCCACTGCAATTACCGGAAAATATTTTGCAAACAGAAAATAACAAGTAAAGAACAGTCCGAAGGTTCCCAAATAAAATCCAACTTCCCAAATGCTTGGGCTATAATAGGTACTCCAGGATGAGGGAAGAAAATCCCTGTAAATCGAGGTCACTATAATTACAAATCTTTCAAACCACATACCTACATTTACCAATACGGCCATGAAGAAAGTAAATGTTATATTTCTCCGTAATTTTCTTGACCAAAACAACTGAGGGGAAACAACATTACAAAACATCATTCCATAATATGCCCAGCCATACGGACTAAAAATATTTACCCGGTTTTGACGAAAAGCCCACCATTCGTATTGATTCCCACTGTACCAGGCAATAAACAATTCGCTTAAATATGCTATACCAACAATAGATCCTGTAAGAACGATTACTTTATTCATTGCTTCTATATGACCTACTGTTATGTAATCTTCAAGATGCAAAACTTTACGGGTAATAATTAAAAGAGATTGTACCATAGCAAACCCCGAAAAAATTGCCCCGGCAACAAAATAAGGAGGAAATATAGTGGTGTGCCAACCCGGAATTACGGAAGTAGCAAAGTCCATGGATACAATTGTGTGTACTGATAACACTAGGGGGGTTGCCAATCCTGCTAAAACGAGAGCTAAGCTTTCCTGACGTTGCCAATGTTTTGTACTTCCTGTCCATCCAAAAGAAGCAAGGCCATAAAACATTTTTCTGAATTTGGTTTTAGCCCTGTCCCTTACTGTTGCCAAGTCTGGTAATAACCCCGTATACCAGAATAATAATGAAACCGTAAAATAAGTAGATACTGCAAATACATCCCACAGTAACGCTGAATTAAAATTAGGCCAAACAGGTCCACGGGTATTAGGATATGGTAATACATAAAACCCCACCCATACACGGCCCATGTGAAATATTGGAAATTGCCCGGCGCACATAACGGCAAAAATTGTCATAGCCTCTGCTGCCCTGTTCACACCAGTTCTCCATCCCTGCCTGAAGAGTAAAAGAATTGCAGAAATCAATGTTCCGGCATGGCCGATACCAATCCACCACACGAAGTTAGTAATATCCCATCCCCATCCTATTGTATGATTGATGTTCCATTGCCCAATACCGTAATCCACCTCTCTGTAAACAGAATATACCCCAAAAAGTAAAAGACATAAAGCAAAGGAAAACCCTATATACCAAAGCCGGCCCGGTTTTACTTCAATAGGTTTAATGATATCCTCCGTTACCTGGTGATAATCTTTATCCCCATCTATTAAAGGCTCCCTCAATTGGGATTCGTATTTTAATAATGACATATTCTATTTTAGCTTTTGCTACAGTTTAAATGCTGTATTCTAATTAATTTATAGATTCCATTAAATTATCAGCTCTCCTTTGTGCTTAGGTTTCCTACCATCCTATCGGTATTTCTTATCTTTTCCAGATAGTTTACATTAGGCAACGTATGCAACTCTTCCAACACATAGAATTTTCTTTCCTTTTGTTCCCTGGCTCTTAATTTGGCAATTTTACTATCCTTATCATTTACATTTCCAAACATAATAGCATGGGTAGGACAAGCCTGCATACAAGCAGTTTTCACTTCCTGGTCTCTTAGCGGTCTATCTTCCTTTTTGGCATTTAGTTTACCTTCCTGGCAACGCTGTACACAAAAGCTACATTTTTCCATTACGCCTCTTGAGCGTACTGTTACATCAGGATTCAGTACCATTCTTTCCAGATCCGCGTTTAATTCGGTGGTTGCGTCAGATATAATTCCTCTTTGGTTATCAGGAAAACTATCTGCTCCATTATAATCGGCCCAATTGAAGCGCCGTACTTTGTAAGGACAGTTATTAGCACAGTATTTGGTTCCTATACAACGGTTATATACCATTTGATTAAGCCCTTCACTACTATGATTAGTTGCTGCTACAGGGCATACGTTCTCACAGGGTGCATTATCACACTGTTGGCAGGTCATCGGTTGAAAAACAATATCGGGATTTTGAGGATCACCGGTAAAATATCTGTCGATACGAATCCATTGCATGTCATGGAATCTGGATACTTCATATTTACCTACAGTAGAGATATTATTTTCAGCCACACATGCAACTGTACATGCAGAACATCCGATGCATGTGTTTAGATCGATGCTCATTCCCCATTTAATTCCAGGCTTATCATAAGTTGGATATAATGTGCCATCCCGTTCAAAGTTTTCGCCGAACTTCTTTAATTCCTGTTCTCTTTCTTCCTGCATTTCACCTGGCCTTGCGATAAAATTTGCAAGAGTTGTTTCTCTTACAACAGGCCTTCCTTCAGTAATTTGATGAACTTGTGTTTGCGCAATAGGATAAGTATTTCCCGTTTTTTCTATGGTTATAGGAGCGGAATAAGAAACGGTTGTTCCATTATAAGAAGCAAATGGGTATACGTTTACACCAACTCCATTAGCTGCCGCCCCAATATATTCCGCAGTTCTTTCGCTATTAATACTTTTTCTTCCGTAGCCAACTGCAATTGCAATTACGTTAGGATGAATTCCTGGCATAATCAGTATGGGTATCTCTAATGATTTCCCATTAACCGTTACTTTAATAACCGGCTTTTGAACATGGACTTCATATTTGTCCATATCATTCCTGTTAAAAATATCTACGTCAAATAAAGATTTACCCATTTGAGGAGATATCATTGCATAATTGTCCCAGGTAGCTTTTGAAATAGGATCACTTACTTCCTGCAACCAAGCATTATTGGCACGGCTGCCAGTTCCTATTGATACTTTTTGATATAATACCATTTCAATATCTGCGCCCTTAATATTTCCAATCTTTGAAGCAGCATCAGAAATATTCCCGGTAAATGTTGCTCCTGCCATAACTGCGGCAGGTAAGCTTGCCGTGGTTTTCTCAGAAGATGAATCTGCTTCTTCGGAAGACGTAACGCCCGCTGTTGCTGATGTTAAATTAAAAACATTAACGAACGATGACTGGGTTTTAAACCGTGAATTTTCAAGTATGCCATCCTGTAAAAACCTTTCAAAATTTTCGAGGCTGCCTAATTTTGTTATCCAGTAATTTCTAAAATATGCTTCATAGTCATTTGTATAACCTGTAAGTTTTAAAAGCGAGGTTTCAAATTGCCTTGTCTTAAATAAAGGATGAATGATAGGCTGTATCACACTTACATATCCCGTCTGTTGTTCAGAATCTCCCCAACATTCCAGCCAGTGATGAGACGGAATAACATATTTGCAGAGTTCTGTTGTTTCATCCATTTTTTCATTGTAAGAAATGGTAAATGGACACTTCTTAACTCCTGCAATAAATTTCTCAGCACTAAAAAAGCTGTAAGCGGGATTGGCTCCATACACTAAAAGCGCTCCAATTTTTCCGGCATTAAGGTCGTCAGTAAGTGCAACCATATCTGCGTCTATGCCCTGGCGATAGTTAACCGGGGAATTCCAGTCAATCGTTTTACCCCCCGCACCGATTGCTTCATTTATTGCATTAACTATTATCTGGATATTGGGGTCATTGCTTCCGCAAACTACAAGAGCTGCTCCTTTATTTGCAGAAAGGTCCGCTGCAGCTTTTTTAATCCCGTCAGCAACTTTTCCTGAAATATTTGAAGAAGTTCCTCCTCCGAGTGCGCCTAAAAGTGCGAGTGCAACAGCACCGGTTTCAGAAGGTTTATGTAAATAACGCTCATCTGCATTTGCTCCTGTAATACTGTAATGACTTTCAAACTGGTAATGTTTACTCATCACCGGTTTTTCTTCATCAATTCTACGGTTTTGAGCGTATTGATTTGCAAAAACAACAGGGCTTAACCATGTAGTTAAAAAATCGGCGCCCAGACTTACTATCACTTTGGCGTTCTCAAAATGATAAGCAGGAATTGCTTTTTTGCCATAAGAAGCCTGGTTGGCCAATATCATTCCGCTGTAAGAAACGGCATCATATTGAACATGACGGCTCCCGGGATATTTTGCAAGAAATTCTGAAATAATCTGCTTTGTAGTTATTGATGTAACGGATGAAGTTAATAAAACAACCGGTTTGCCTGCATTAGCAGCCATTCCATCTTCTATCATTTTGTCAATTGCCTCAAACGTTGCTTCTTTACCGTTAGCCTGCGGATAACGAAGACGGGTTGTATCATATAAATCTAAAACTGAAGACTGGCATTGCGCCGAAGTTCCCCCGTTAGTAAGCGAAGAAAGATCGTTCCCTTCTATTTTAATTGGCCTCCCTTCTCTTTGTTTTACAACTACAGGAATCGCATCTCCATCATTTATATAAGTGGATGCGTAATAGTTCGGAACACCCGGAAGCATGTCATCGGGCTTATTTAAAAAAGGAATCGTTTTACGAACCGGCATTTCACAACTGGCAACAAGCGTGGCAGCAGCGGTGCTAAATCCCATGTATTTTAGAAAATCCCTGCGTGGTGTTTTAGCATTAAAAATAGACTCATTACTTAACTCTTCAAAAGGAAGTTCTTCCTTGAATTCATTTTTTAATTTCTTCAGCCCATCTTCATTTTGATGTAGTTCCTCAAAATTTTGCCAATACTTTTTATCGCTCATTTATTTCTATTTGAAAAATTCTAAAAATTCCAAAAAACTAAAGACGTTTATTTTTATGTTTGATTTCAACACGAGCTTTTTTTACACCCGCATTTTTGCTTTTTATCAATAGTGACATTTCATACATTCGGTACCGCCGATTTTTTCAACAGTTACACTATCATACTTGTGATCTTTTATGTCCTGATGAAATTTTTCGTAAATGCTATAGAACTTGTTGCCATGGCCTGCATCATCATTGAATTGCACATTTGTAGTACGATGGCAATTCACACACCAGCCCATACTTAAGTCGGCGAACTGTTTTACCTCGTCCATTTTTTGAATTTCACCATGGCAGGTTTGGCACTGCACCCGCCCAACTTTAACGTGTTGTGAATGGTTGAAATAAACAAAATCGGGCAGGTTATGTATTCTTACCCATTCAATAGGTTTGCCTGGCTTATCGTAAGTTTTTGTGGAAGGATTCCATCCCGCAGCTGCATAAAGTTTTTGAATTTCCCCATTGGCATCAACAGCACTTCCGTCTTCCCTCGTTAATGGTTTACCGCCGAAATCTTTTACAGCCATGTGGCAGTTCATACACACGTTTACGGAAGGAATGTTAGCATGCTTGCTATCCTGGGCGCCGCTATGGCAATATAAACAACTTATCTGGTTATCGCCGGCATGCACTCTATGCGAATAATAAATTGGCTGAACCGGTTGATATCCCTTCATTCTGCCTAACCCCATCGCTCCCTCAACCAAATAATAGCCACCAAATATAAATAGAACAATTATTACCAATAACAAGTAAGCCTTATTACGATAAAAAGGAACTGGTGTGGGAGTTTTAAGGCCATCTTTTTCATCAGTAAGTTTTTTAAGATTACTGTTAACCTGCAAAAGAACAAATCCTATTAGCGCCAATATTAAAGTGAGAATCCCGTATAAAAGAGAATTATCAGATTGGGGCTCTGTAACCGGGCCTGCGGGTGTTCCGCCAGGCTTTTCATATTTATTAGCCCAATCCAGAATTGCATCAATGTCTTCTTTTTTTAAATCAGGAAATGAGGTCATTACTACGTTTCCGAATTGCGATTTCAACTTCATAGCATACGGATCGGTATTCACCATAACCGTTGTATTTGGCACCCATTTATAGACCCAATCTTTAGATGGTTCCCTCTCCCTGGCTCCCTTAAGTGCCGGGCCAACGTATGCTTCCAGTGGTTTATGACAACTGGCACAATTAGCTTTAAAGAGGGTTTCTCCATCGCCTGCAAACAAAAATTGGGGAGAAGAAATTAATGTAAGAAAAAAAAGTATCGCGGTTATTCTAAGAAAAAGCCTGGTGAGTTGGTTCATACACTTAGTACCTGTCTTGATAATGGAAAAAATTCTATTGGCGCAAAAATAAGGCAGGATGTTGACAAACTGTGAACATTTTTTATTTTTTTTTATCCTTGCCCAGCCTGCATTTCAGATGACTATTGTCATGAGAGCCAGCAATATGAGTTTCATATTAGGAAAATGAAACAATCAAAATTTTAAAAATATCTACGCTATTTTAAGATCAAAAAAATGCATCTTTGGTGCATCTTAAGTTTAATGAATAAATCTTGAATCGCTAAATAATATAGTATGCTTCTTCTCTAATCGACATTGAAACGAAAAATCAATTTGTTGTTATCCAGAAACCCACCGTTTACTTTAAAATGAAACCGGAAACTATCCATATCGCCATTTTTGCGTCAGGAGCCGGGAGCAATGCGCAAAAAATTATCGATTACTTTAAAAATTCTACGAAAGTAGAAATTAGTGTAATAGTTTGTAATAACCCCGACGCCGGCATTTTAAAAATTGCTGCAAATGAAAACATTCCTGTTTTAATGATAGAGAAACAAATGTTTCGCAATACAGGCTATGTTGCGGAATTGAAAAATTATAAAATACAATTAATTGTACTCGCGGGGTTCTTATGGAAAATACCTCCGGTACTAATTGAACATTTTAAAAACAAAATTGTAAACATACACCCGGCGCTTCTACCGGCCTATGGAGGAAAAGGAATGTATGGAAATGCGGTGCATTCGGCTGT
>Ga0157369_10004443_pt1 | contig 16534 bp, 13 predicted proteins | sample C25metaG_FD_113461 | JGI IMG/M metagenome (GOLD analysis project Ga0157369, IMG submission 113461) | Corn rhizosphere microbial communities from Kellogg Biological Station, Michigan, USA - C2-5 metaG | ecosystem: Host-associated > Plants > Roots > Rhizosphere > Soil | place: USA: Michigan... | reverse complement strand
CAGGTCCACCGAGAACCCGCCGAGCTGCTGCACGCCCACGTCGAACGTCACTCGCGTGCGGAGCGACGGTTTCTCCAGGATCAGCGCCAGCGTCTTTCCCGCCAACCGCTGCGTGTACGCCCGCGGGTTCTGCTTCATCTTCAGCGCCAGGTCGATCAGCCGCTGGATCTGCGTCGAGCTGAAATCGCGAATCGAGAGGAAATCGGTTATCGCCGTCATGCATGCGCCTCGCTGGGAATACCTTTGAACTCCTCGGTAAACTCCGCCAGCACGTCTTGCAGCCCCGGCCGCGTCAGGTCTTCGGTTTCGTACCGTACTCGCATGCTCGGCTTGTCGAGCCGGATCGCGCGCGCCAGGTCGATCGGCGTCGCCACCAGCACCAGGTCGCACGGTACGCGCCGGATGGTCTCTTCCAGCTCGTGGCGCTGCGTGTCGCTATAACCCATCGCCGGAAGCAGGTTGCCGAGATGACGGAACTTCTCGAACGTGCCGCGGATCGACCCGAGCGCGTATGGTCGCGGGTCCACCATCTCCGCCGCGCCGAATTGCCGAGCCGCCACAACGCCCGCGCCGTATGGCATTTCGCCGTGTGTGAGCGTCGGCCCGTCTTCCACCACCAGCACGCGTTTTCCGCGCACATCGTCGGGACTGGGAACTCGTACCCGGCAGGCGGTCTCGATCACGGTGGCGTCGGGACGAATGCGGCGCACGTTTTCGCGAACGAGCTCAACATTCTCGAGCGTCGCCGTATCCACCTTGTTGATCACCAGGACTTCGGACGAGCGGAAGTTCACTTCGCCCGGAAAGTAGCTCAGCTCGTGGCCGGCGCGATGCGGATCGAGCACCGTGATCGCAAGGTCCGGACGGTAGAACGAAGTGTCATTGTTGCCGCCGTCCCAGACGATGACGTCGCCTTCGTTTTCCGCCTGCTGCAGGATCTCTTCGTAGTCCACGCCGGCGTACACCGTCGTGCCCTCGGCGATGTGCGGCTCGTACTCCTCGCGCTCTTCGATCGTGCACTTGTGGCGTACCAGATCGTCCATGCCGGCGAATCGTTGCGCGTGCTGCTCCGCCAGGTCGCCATATGGCATCGGATGCCGGATCACGACCGGCCTCCAGCCATTGCTCTTGAGCAGACGAATGACTTCGCGCGACACCGGGCTCTTGCCGCAGCCGGTTCGCACCGCGCACACGGAAACCACCGGCACCTTGGAGGCCAGCTGGGTTCGCGCCGCGCCCAGCAACCAGAAGTCGGCGCCTGCTGCCACCACGCGCGACGCCAAGTGCATCAGCGTCTGGTGCGAAACGTCCGAATAGCTGAACACCGCCACGTCGACGTGCTGTGCCCGGATGACCTGCTCCATTTCATCCTCGGGCACTATCGGAATCCCGTTCGGATAGAGCTTGCCCGCGAGCACGCTTGGATAGCAGCGCCCAGCGATGTCGGGAATCTGGTTGGCGGTGAAAGCAACGACTTCGTACGATGGATCGTGACGCAAGACGACGTTGAAGTTGTGAAAATCCCTGCCCGCTGCTCCGATGATCAGTACGCGTTTCATGGCTGGTGATCGCTCCGCGGAAACCGAGCCTTTCGGTCCCTGCGCCTATCGTGCACCTCCCCCGTTCGCGTCGGCGGTGAGAATGGTCACGGCTCGACGTGAGGATCGCAAGCCACTCATGCATAACAATTTATGCAGATCGACTGCCCTCGGCATCGTTGACACGTGAATAACTATGCACGGTTCCGGATGTTTATACAGTCGATAATCGTCGAGACCGCACGCTAACCTCTTCGCTCACCGCACGAAGGAACCCGCATTTCAGCCGCTGTTCTTGCGGCTATCCACGTGTGGGTCTCCGGTCAAAATCCATGACTTCGCTTTCCTCCGCGCCTTCCCGTCTCCGCGGTGCGCGGTTCTTGCATCCAGCAATTCCGCAGTCCCGCACTCCCGCAATCATCTCTCGGTGACCCCCATCACAGACCAGATGTGCGCCTAGATCACAAAATCACCACATTTCACTCAGGAAGTGTCATTTATGACCACAGCGGCGGTGCACCCCGAGCTCGAAACCCTGCGCACCCTGCCCGACGACAATGTCCGGCAGGTTCTCTGGCGGTTCGCCGACCGTTACGAACTTCACATGCTGGTGCAGTCCGCGCGCTCGGTCGCCCGCGGCCCTGTCGCCCGGCTGGTGGCGCAGGGTGCTCGCGCCTCTCACGACTGGACGCCGGAAAAGAACACCCTCCTCGATGCATTCGATCAGTCCGGCATCACCTCCGTGTTCATGGAGCCGGAAGAGGGTGGATACATCCCGGGCCCGAAGAACCTGGCACTCGCGCTGGTCGCCTTCGAACTCGCCTGGGTCGATGCCGGCGCCGCGACCGGCAGTCTTGCGGGATGTCTCGCGTTGGCGCCCATTCACGAGCGCGGTACGCCGGAGCAGCGGCGCCACTACATGTCGTTGGCTGTGCCTCCGCAGCCCGGCGAAGACCGCAAAGCATGGCGCGGCGCATTCTGCCTGACCGAACCGATCCCGTATGTCGGCGTCGACACCGGCATGCTCAGCGGCAAGGTCAGCGTCGCCGAGTGGACGAGCGGCGAAGAGCCGATGCTCCAGGTGGAGAAGCGCGGCCGGTTCATCACCAACATGGGCTTCGCCAACTTCGTCACCGCCGCGCTGGATTCCGGCGACGATCGCATCAAGGGCACCTGCATGGTCATCCTCGAGCAGGGCGATCCCGGCGTCTTCGATCGCGGGACGCCCACGCGCAAGCTCGTCCACCAGCTGAGCTCCACCTCCGACCCGATCTTCAGCCTGCGCATTCCCGCCAGCCGCATCGTCGGCGGATACACGGTGAAAGACGGTGTCATCATTCCCAACTGCAACCACTCGGAAGTGATCGAAGCCGTCTTCAAGCGGACGCGCGTGACCGTCGCGCTCATGACTTCGGCCAAGCTGCTCTCGGCCATCGAGCCGGTCATCCGCTACCAGCGCGGCCGCTTCCGCGGATCGGAGCAGGCCAAGCCCGGCACACTTCGGTATGACCTGGGCCTTCAGCAGCGCGAAGACGTTCTCCACCGCCTGCTCGGCATCTGGGCCATGGGGGAAGCCGGCGCTTCTCTCGGATTCGCTGCCGCGCGCCTGTTTGACGAAGTCGATCCGCTGGAGCGCGAAAAAGATGCGCTACTGGCCGAACGTGGCGTCGGGCGCGGGAAATCGCAGATCAAGTTCTTCCGCGAGGTGAACAAGCAGGCCATCGAACTCCTCAATCTCGAGAAGACGCCCGAGGCGCAACGCGACGCCGCGCGTTACGAGCAGCTCAAGAATGACAAGCTCGTGCAGTTCGCCATGCTCGATTCCGTCGCCAACGTGCTCTGTCCCGCCGCTAAGTTATGGAACACCGGCAACGGCTCGCAGGCCATGCGCGAAGCGCTCAGCCTCATGGGCGGCTACGGCATCACCGAGGATTGTCCCGGCTTCCTCGCCTACAAGTGGATGGACTCGCAACTCGAAGCCACCTACGAAGGTCCCGAAGCCGTGCAGCGCCGGAACCTGACCGTCACCATGCAGAACGATTTGTTCCTGGCGCAGTTCCGCCAATGGATCCTCGATCTGCGGCGCATCGCCTCCGATCATCCCGAGACCGGCGCCTGCAATCTCGCCAGCGCGATGAAGCTGTGGCTCTGGACCTACGATCACCTGCAGAGCGCGACCGATGCCGAGGGCAGCGAGCTGTATCACGGCGCGCGACAGGGCGTCACCTTCCCGCTCGTCGACGCGCTTTGCTGGCTGCTCGCTTCCCGCCAGCAGATCCTCGATGTCGTCGAGCTCAAGCTCAAAGGTCCGGATCATCCGGCGCTGGCAGAGGGTCTAGGGGGAACCGTGGACTTCCTCGCCGACCTTTGCCACATCCAGTCGGCGCGCGCCGCGGGCGAAGCAGGACGCATTTGCGCGGAGCTCGTCTACGGCTACAACCGCCATCCGCGCTGGGACGAAGCCGGCTGCGCGGCCTGCTACAACACCGAGGATCTCGATTTCCTGGAAAGCCTGATCCCCGGCATCGCCGCCTGCGCCGGCGACGTGATTGGACCGGACGGCGAGCATCCGCTGAAGGCCGGCCCGTGTCCCGATTGCGGTGGCGTGGAAACCTTCCAGCGGCTGCGCACCAAGCTCGACGGCTGCCTCACCGGCGCGCAACTCGCCAAGGAACGTGCCGCCATCGCGTTATCGAAAGTGATGATCCCGGAAGCGCTGGATTATCCGCAGCAATGAGCAACGAAACCACAGATCGCGCAGTGATGGACGTGGACATTGCTTGTGTCGGCTTCGGTCCGGCAGCCGGCGGATTTCTGACCACGCTGGCGCACAAGCTGACGAATCCCGACGGCACGCCGGTCATCGAGTCCAGAGTCGCTCCCGGACTTCCGCCCCAGGTCGTGTGTTACGAGCGCGCCGACGACATCGGCTTCGGCGTCTCGGGCGTGGTCACGCGTGCCCGCGGCATTCGCACGAGTTTCCCCGACTTGGATCCGGCCCAGATCCCGATGGCGGTGCCCGTCAGCAGCGAGAAGCTCGTCTATCTGCTTGATCCCGTCGGCGCAAGCCGTCGCTCGCTGCCCCTTCGCCTGGCCGACAAAGCGATATTTGCGCTTCGCTCCGTCCTTCCCTACGACCACCACGCCATCGACTTGCCCTTCACGCCGTCGTTCCTTCACAAGAAAGACGGCCTGGTGATGTCGATCGGCCAGTTCAACCAATGGGTCGGTTCGCAATTGATGTCCACCGGCGCCGTCCAAATCTGGCCAGGGACGCCGGTTTCCGAGGCCCTCATCGACAACGGCAAGGTCGTCGGGATCCGCCTGATCGACCAGGGTGTCGACCGCCGCGGTCAGCCGGACGTCGGATTCACGCCCGGCATGGACATCCGCGCTGCGCTCACTGTCGTCGCCGACGGACCGGTCGGTCAGGTCGGACGTCAAATTGACAAACACTTCGGACTGCCGTCGGGTCATCATCAGCGCGAGTGGGCTGTAGGGATGAAGTTTGTCGTCGATCTCAAGGAAGATGTCGATCTGGCGCCGGGGACTGTGATCCATACCTTCGGTTTCCCCGAACCGGAGATCTTCGGGTTCTTGTATGTGCATCCCGATCGCGTGGCGTCGGTCGGGATTTTCGTGCCGTCGTGGTTCGACAGCCCGGCGCGGACCTCATACCGGTACCTGCAGCACTTCATCCAGCACCCATACCTATGGCGCTACCTGGAAGGCGGCACGCTGCGGTCGTGGGGCGCGAAGTCGCTACAGGAATCCGGCAAGCGTGGCGAGTCTTACCTGGTGGGCGACGGATACGCGCGCATCGGCGAATGCTCCGGTTCGACGAACGTGCTGACCGGTTCCGGCGTCGACGAAGCGTGGACGACGGGCGCGCAGCTTGCCGAAGGCGTTGCAGAGTTGCTGGCGTCAGGAAAACCGTTCACGCGCGAGAACCTCGCCGCGGTCTACGAGCGGCGACGTCGCACAAGCTGGGTGGAAAAAGAAGGACTGGTCGCTGAACGGGCGCGCGATGGCTTCCAGCACGGCGTGATCTCCGGCCTGATCGGAATGGCGGTCGCAGGGTTGACGCGAGGCATGTTCTCCGTCGGACCCGATCCCGCGCCGCCACACACTCGCATTCAGTCACTGGAAAAATTCTTCGGACGCAGGCTCAAGCGCGGCGACATCAAGGCAATCCGCATGCACTGCGGTTCCAGCACGACGCTGCACGACGAACTGATGGACGCGTGCGGATGGCCGTCGATCGTGCACGACGGAAAGCTGCTCGTCAGCCACCAGGATGCGCTGCTGATGGGCGGCAAAGTCCAGGCCCCGGGCGGGTACGCCGATCACGTCGAGTTCATCGATCCTTACCTCTGCCGGGCGTGCAGAGAGCGCACATGTATTGAAATCTGTTCCGGCCAGGCAATCACACGGGGAGAAAGCGGCGTGCCGAGCTTCGATCGCGAGAAGTGCGTGTACTGCGGCGCGTGCCTGTGGAACTGCTCGATGTCCGCGGACGGCGAATACGGCAACATCGCCTTCAAAGCCGGGGCCGGGGGATTGCACTCGGCCCAGAACTAACTGCAGTTTCTCGTTTCTGGTTTCTCGTTTCTCGCTTATCCCTGCATCTCGAAGTCGAGAAACGAGGAACGAGAAACGCGAAACCAGTTGAAGAGCTAGACAGCCTTACGCGAAGTCAAATTATGGCTAATGCATTTCACATCGTCGTATGCGGCAGCGTGGTTCCCGATCCGCTGCAAACCCTGGAACCGGTCAGCGGTCCGGCCGGTCCGTCATTGAAGAACGAGATGATGTTGCCCGCGGTGCTGGATCCGTGGGCGGGACACGCCCTGTACGAGGCCGCGAATCTCGCCAAGCAGCATCCTGGAAGCAAGGTGTGGCTCGTCAGCCTCGGCCCGAAAGCGAAACTGCAACAGGTGATGATGACCATCGCGCAGAAAGCGGTCTTCGAGCTGGTTGCGATTGACGGTCCCGCCGGCGGATTCGTGGACTCGTTCCAGACGGCGGACGTGCTCGCCGCCGCCATCCAGCAAATTCCCGGCCTCGACCGCACTCGCCTCCTGCTGTTCGGCGGCTGGGAGTCGGCCAGCCGCGGCGCCGGCGCGACCTTGCAGATGATCGGCGAAGCGCTCGGCATCACCGAACAGTTCCAGGGCGTGGACCAGGTCACGGTTCGTGACGACGGCTCGTTCGAAGTGCTGGAGCGCATCGAGGGCGGGCGCCATCAGCGATCGACTTGCACCGGCGCTCCCGCCGTCATCGGCTGGGCGACGGGTAACCTTGGCGAGCCGCGCAACGATCCGCAGGTCGGCATGCAGAACATGCGCACCGTCATGCCGGCGCTGCAACGTGCCAAGCCGGCTGCGATCGACGTCGGCGCGATCCAGTACCGCGACGTTTCACTGCCGAAGCAGCAGAGGCAAACGCGCATCGTGAAAGACATGACGCCCGACCAGATCGCGGAAGAACTCGCCGCGTGGGTCGAGCAGGAGTAACGGAGATCACGTTGGAAAAGATTCTCTTTCTAGCATTCACCGAAGATGGCAGTCTCCCGAAAGCCGCGCTGGAAGCCCTCGGAGCAGCGGTCAAACTGACTGCCACGCTCGGAGCTTCCCTGTCGATTGGCCTGGTTGGCGAAACCACGCAACCGGCGGCCGACCAGATCGCGACCTGCGGCGCGGAGAAGTTCTACGCCGCGACCGGCTCCCAATTCGCACCGTCGCGATATTCGACCGACGCCGCCGCTGCGGAAGCGATCTGCCGCGCCGCGTCCCCGACGATCGTGATCGCAGCGTCCAGTTCGCGCACATCGCGCGCACTGCCTGGTGTTGCATTCCGCGTCGGCGGGCGAGTCGAGACGCACATCTCCGGCGTCACGTCCGACGGCGGGAAGGTCTCGGTGACGCGCTGGTTCTACCGCCAGCGCATGGAAGGAACGCTGACGCGCGAGCATCGTCCGTGGTTCCTGTTGCTCGACGGCGGATGCCATGCCGCATGGACTGGCGCGCCGGGACACGCGGCGGTGGAAGAAGTGGCGGTCACGGTGGCGCCGCGCACCACCGTCGAAGGAGTGGTGGTTCCTCAGAGCGGACAACAGACGATTCGCCCCGACGCGAAGCTGCTGTTCGTGGCCGGCGCGGGCTGGACGAAGAAGCAGAAAGACGGCCAGCAGCACTCCGCCGACGCCGAGACGATCATCCTCGATTTCCTGGCCGGCTCGCAGGCATCGCTCGGCGGCAGCAAGTCGCTGGTCGATCTCAGCGGCGAGGGCCAGGCGACGCTGAAGTTCATGACCCACCTGAACCAGATCGGACAGACGGGCGCGACGCCGCGTCATCCGAAAGGTCTTTCGACGTGCTGCCACGGCGAAGAGCCGCACGTGGTCGGGTGGCGATTCGTCAACGAGCGGCGGGCGGTCAACCTCGACGCGAATTGCGGATGGGGGCGCGGCAAGGCCGACGTGCTTTACGTCGCGGATGCATTCGAAGTCATGCGCAAGCTGAATGCGCTGCTGGAATCGAAGATGGCGGTGGCGACGAAGTAATTACGTCCAGCGAAACCACCGCACCGCGATCACGAACGAAACCACCGCCCAGATTCCCATCACCAGCAGGCGCGATGCCTGTCCCGTCAGAGGTGTTCCCTCCAGGATCGTAGTGCGCAGCGCGTCATTCAGCGCGGTGAGCGGCAGCGCCTTGATGAACGGCTGCACGATCGCCGGAAAGCGCTCATACGAGAAGAACACGCCGGAGAAGATCCACATCGGCATCATCACCAGGTTGATGAGGCCCGATGCCGTTTCGATTTTCTGAGCGCGGCTGGCGGTGAGCAATCCGATGCAGCCGAAGGTGATGGCGCCAAGCGCGCTGATGAGCAACATCGTCAGCCACGAGCCCATGACTCGCATTTTGAAAACGAGGATGCCGAATCCGATCAGCAGCACCAACTCGATGATCATGAGGACGAGGCGGCTGCTGATAAGCGCAGCAAGGAAGTCGGTCTTGCGCATCGGCGTCGCCATAAAGCGCTTGAGCAGCTTGCGCTGGCGCAGGTCGACGAGCGCGAAGCCTATGCCCCACATGCCGGAATTCATCAGGTTCATGCCGAGCAGACCGGGAATCAGGAAATCGATGTAGCGCGCGCCCGGCTCGGACGACGCGGTTTCGCGCGTCGAGATGCGCGGCTTGCGGCCGGCGGCTTCCTGCAGAGCGTCGTCGACCAGCGAGCGCGCGAGCACCGACTCCGGCCGCGCCGGGTCATAGCGATAGTTCACTTCCCCGTTTTCTGTCTCCGAGATCACCAGGTCGTACTTGCCGAAGCGGAAGCGGTTTAGCGCCTCCTCGCGGGGCAGGATATCCGCCTGGATGTGCTGGCCGCTGGGCGCGTTCTTCAGCATCTCGGTCACGTGCTGTGCCTGAATCCCTTCGATGACGACCACGTGCGTAGTGTCGGCAGGCTTGTTGCGGAACGCGATCCCGAGTCCGAAGGCGAGCAGTAGCGGGAACGCGAACACCCAGAAGATCACCTCGGGCTCACGCTGCAACTCTTTCACGCGCGCCAGCAACAGTTGCGCGTATCCGGCAAAGCGCCCGTTCTTAGGAGGAAGAGACGAGCTTCCTCGCCGTGTTTCGGTCGGGATTTCGGTCTGCGTGCTCATAAGCAATTTCAGATTTCAGATTTCAGATTTCAAATCTGACCTCGACTTACCGGTCTTCAAATCTGAAATCTGAATTCTGAATTCTGAAATTATTCTTCCCTCAGATGCCTTCCCGTCAAATGCACAAACACGTCTTCGAGGCTCGCCTGTCGCGTGGTGAGCTGTTCGAGTTTCGCGCCGGAGCGTTGCACGGCCGCAAGTAATGCAGGGATGGTCTCGTGCGGCTCGTGGACCGTAAGCAACCATGCGCCTTCATCGTGGTGAACGGCTTCGACGCCGGGCAGCACGCGCCAGAAGGAATCGTCGCCGACGCCGTCGCTGGTGGCGAACTCGATCATGTGAGCTCCGCCCAGCCGGTCAATGAGCTCGTTCGGCGTGCCCTGGGCGATGATCTTGCCGTGATCGACGACGGCCACGCGGTCGCATAGGCGCTCGGCCTCGTCCATGTAATGCGTTGTGAGCATCACCGTGCCCTTACGTTGCTGGAAGTTGCGCACGATGTCCCACAACTGGCGGCGGCTCTGCGGGTCGAGGCCGGTGGTCGGCTCGTCAAGAAAAAGGATGCGCGGGTTCCCCACCAGCGCGGTCGCGACCGCCAGGCGCTGCTTCTGGCCTCCCGAAAGCTTGCCGACCCACGACTCGGATTTCTCCGTCAGCGAAAGCTCTTCCATCACCACGTCGGGCGAGCGAGGTTCGGCGTAAAAGCTCGCGAACAGCCGCAGAGTCTCGCGCACGGTGAGCTTTTCCGAGAGGCGTGTCTCCTGCAGCGAGATGCCGAGCATCTCGCGCAACTCGCGCGCGTGGGTTTGCCAGCCGCGGCCGAGAATCTCAACATCGCCCGAAGTCGGTTCGAGAAGTCCTTCGAGGATTTCGATGGTGGTGGTCTTGCCCGCGCCGTTCGGACCCAGCAGCCCGAAGCATTCGCCCGCCTGGATTTCGAGGTCCAGCCCGCGCACGGCTTCCACCTTGCCTTCGTAGGTCTTTACCAGGTTGCGGGCAACGATGGCGGGCTGCATCCGAAGCATGATAGCGGATTGCGGGCGAGCGTTGGGCTCAGCCCGCGGCCTTGGTGGCGTGCAGCTTGGGAGCAAATCGCATGCCGTAAGCGAGGATCACGCTCGAGAGCGCGCAGGCAACGATGGCGGCGCCAAAGGCCGTCGCCATGTTCGTCTTGTCGGCGATCTTTCCCATGATCCAGGGCGCGGGAACGTCGCCGAGCATATGGATGATGAAGATGTTGACGGCCAGGGCTGTGGCGCGGATCTGCGCCGGCACAGCGTTAACGATCGCCGCGTTCAGCGGTCCCGTGTTCAGGAAAAGCACGAACTCGGTAATGAACATCGCCGGCCAGAGCGTGGCGCGCGGGCCGTAGATGGTGAGCAACATGGTGGGAATCGCCAACCCCATCGCCAGCGACGACAGCAGGTAGTGCCCACTCTGCCGTTTGCGCAGCATGCGATCGCCGATCCATCCGCCGATCAGCACCGCAACGATGCCGTTGAACAGGCTCATCCCGCCGAATGCGCTGCCTGCGGCTGCCAGCGTGACGTCGCGGATGGTCACCAGGTACTTGATGACGAAGACCTGCATCCCGCTCTCGCAGAAAGTCAACATCGCCATGCCGAGGCATGCGGTCATAAACGCGGGGTTGCGGAAGAGTCCCCACACATGGGTGCGGTGCGCGGACTTTGTTTCGTCCTTCGCGCCGCGCGGTGGTTCCGGAATAAAGAAGATCAGCAGCGACACCACGAATCCGGGTACCGCGCCAATGTAAAAAGGAAAACGCCAACCGTGAGTCGCGCTCAGCTGTGTGCCAAGAATCGTTCCCACCGCCATGCCGACCACCAGCGCCGTGTTGAAGATTCCCAGGACGCGCCCGCGTTTCTCCTCGCCGTAAAGATCCGACAGAAACGCCGGCGCGATGGTGGCGAAGCTCGCTTCCCCGATGCCGACGATCAAATGGCGGATGAAGAGGGATTTGTAGTCAGTCGTGAATGCCGTGAGCAGCGTTGCGCCGCTCCATATGAGTCCGCCGGCGGCGATGATGATGCGCCGCGGATAACGATCCGCGAGCATCCCGATGGGTAGCGCCGCGAGTATGTAGAAGATGAAGAACGAGCTGGTGAGCCACCCGAACTGCTCGTTCGTCATGTGGATTTCGCGTTCCAGCGGGATCTGGACGGCGGGCAGGATGTAGCGATCGACGTAGTTGAGGAAATTCAGCGTGGTGAACAGCACCAGCGCTGCGCGTGCGGATGATCGCGGCATGGATGGGGAAATACTACAGTAGCGAGTAGCAAGTAGTGAGCAGTAAGTGCGCGAACTCGCTACTCACTACTCGCCGCTCACTACTTCTTCGGCCTCGGCCAACGCGCTTCCACGGTCGTACCGATACCGCCGCGCGGGCGGAACTCGCCGCGCACGACACACCACACGGGCTTGGTCGCGCGAACCACGTCGTCGAGCACCCGGTTGACCACATTTTCCTGGAAGATGCCGAGGTTGCGATATCCCTGGAGGTATTCCTTCAGCGACTTCAGCTCCATGCAGTGGCGCTTCGGCATGTAGCGGATGGTGAGGTGTCCGAAGTCCGGCAGCCCGGTCTTGGGACAGACGGAGGTGAACTCCGGATCGTCGACGAGGATCTCGTAGCCGGGATACTGATTGGCGAAGGTGTCGATGTCGGGAAACTCGGCATCGAGGCCGGCCCGGGCGTGCGTGTCGGTGTAGCCGGTGCGCTGAGTCATTGGCCCGATTCTAGCGGATCGTCGAGTTTTTCTCCCGCGCGGCGTAACCTTTTGCCCGACCGTGCCGTTAAGCTCGGTGGAGAAAGTACAACGCGGAGAGCCGGTTGAAACCCGAACTCCAGCCAGACGAATTAGACGACGAGCGCCTGCTCGTGGAGGCGGCCCAGCGCGATCCGGGTCGTTTTGCCGACCTGTACGAGCGCAACTTTGACCGCGTCTACGCCTACGTTGCGCGCCGCCTGCGCGACCGCAGCCAGGCCGAGGACGTGGTGTCGGAGGTGTTCCATCACGCGCTCGCCAACCTCGGCAAGTTTGAGTGGCGAGGCGTGCCGTTCTGCGCGTGGCTCTATCGCATCGCAGCGAACGCGATTGCGGATCGATTCGAGAAGCGCGGGAAGGAATTGGGAGCGCCGGACGAAACGGAAGCGGCGGTGAACGACGACGTCGAGCGAAGGGCGCTGCTGTCGCAGCTGGTAAATGGGCTGCCGCCGGAGCAGCGACGGGTGATCGTGCAGCGATTCGTCGAACAGCGAACCATCAAGGAGATCGCGCGCGCCATGCAACGCTCGGAAGGCGCCGTCAAGCAGCTGCAATTCCGCGCGCTGCAAGCTCTGCGCGCCAGAATGGAGGACGCACATGCCTGAGCGCTCTCCCATCGAGCAACTCAATCTCGCCATCGACGCGCTGCTCAGCGGCAAGGCGCAGGCGAGGCTAGAGAATGAAGTCGCGCAGATGATCGACGTCGCTGCGCTGCTGCCCGCCCTGCCTCGGCAGGAGTTCCGCGCGCAATTGAAATCCGAACTCACGAAGGAGAAACGTATGCCGGCCACCGCCAGGAAAATCACGAAGAAGCAGCCCGCCAAGCAGCCTGCCGGACATCCGACGGTCGTTCCGTACATCGCCGTCGTGCAAGCGCGCGAGGTCATCGACTTCGTGCAGAAGACATTCGGCGCCACCGGCAAGATCATGGGCACGGGCTCGCAGGGTGGGATTCACTCGGAATATCGCATCGGCGATGCCACGCTGATGATCGGCGGAGGCGAGGAGTGGAAGAACCCCGACCCGCGTCCGGCCTACTTGCACGTCTACGTCGACGATTGCGATGCGACCTACGATCGCGCCATGAAGGCCGGTGCCACGTCGCTTAACGAGCCAGCCGACCGGCCTTACGGCGACCGCGAGGCCGGCGTGCGCGACGCGGGCGGCAACACCTGGTGGATCGGGCAGCTCCGCAACCGCACGCGTCCGGCGGGATTGCGCGACGTCACGCTCGCATTCGAAGCACGCGGTGCCGCGGAGTTTATTGATTTCCTGAAGGCCGCTTTTGCCGCCGACGAGGTCCTCCGCCACGAAGAGCCTGCCGGAACTGTCCGCCATGCCCAGGTTCGCGTCGGCGACACCATCGTCGAAATCGGCGAGGCGCACGGCCCGTGGCAGCCGATCAAGACCACTGTCTTCCTCACGGTGCCGGATTGCGAAGCAGTTTACGAGAAGGCGCTACGCGCGGGCGCGAAGTCGGTGTCGCCTCCGCAGCAGACGCCGTATGGCCTTTACGTGGCGACGGTAAGCGACGACTTCTTGAATACGTGGTACATCACGAGCGCGCCGCCGCGGAAGTCCTCAAGCGGACAGCGATAGTTCAATCGCCGGAATTGCCTTGATCGGCACAATTGCTGAGATCGCAGTAAATCGCCGTAGTTGGTTTTCCGTTTCCGGCGATTACGGCGATTACGGCGATTATGGCAATTCCGGCGATTCCTCACGCCGCTTTCTTGTTGAGGTCGATCGGCACCACGTTTTCTTTCACCGGCAGAGGCTTCTTGCCCGCGGCCTTGCGCAATTCGGAATTCAACTCGGCGCCGAAGAGGATGAAGTTGTTCGTCCAGTACAGCCACATGAAGAGCGCGACCACCGCGCCCAGCGTGCCGTAGGTCTTGTTGAAGTTGGCAAACTTCTGGAAGTAAATGCCGAGGCCGTACGACGCCGCGAGCCAGGCGCAAACCGCCAGCGTCGCGCCCGGCAGCGTCGCCCAGAAGCGCTGCTTCACATTCGGCGCCATGAAGTACAGCACCTCGATGCCGAGGACGGTGAAGGCGACGGCCACGCCCCATCGCAGGTAGTTCCAGATGCTCGCGAAGAGCGATCCCATGCCGATCTTCGCGGCAATCCATCCGCCGAACTGCGGACCCACCACCATGACGGCGAGCGCGATCACGAAAAATGCGCCGATCAGGAACGTGAGGCCGAACGCGAGCATGCGCGTGCGCCACCACGGCCGCGTCTCCGGCACGTCGTAAGCGACGTTGAGTGCCTCGATCATCGAGCTGAATCCGCCGGTGGCGGCATAAATCGTGCCCAGGATTCCGACCGACAGCAGTTTGGGATGCGTCTGCGCCAGCACATCGGTCACGACCTTCTGCACCAGCCCCATCGCCTCTGACGGAACGATCCGGCTCATGGCCCACAGCACCTTGTCCCAGAGATTCGGGATCGGCAGGTATGGCACGATGCAGGCCAACGAGATCAGCAGCGGAAACAGCGAGAGCGCGAAGTAATAGGACAATCCTGCACCGAGTGCCATGCCGTGGTTGTTCGAGAAGTCGGTGGCGGCGTTGCGAATCGCGTCGATGAGAGCACGAAGGCGCATGGAGGTACCCTGAGGTCTGACGTTTTGGATGACCGCGCTCCTGCCCGGTTTGTCCCCTGCGACACCGTTCTCATTTCGGCAGTTGGGTGAGTCGTTTCCGAATTCGCTGTCATCTAAGCCTCATACCAATCCGGCCCGGCAATTCGTGCGTAATCAATGTGTTACCTCGAACCGCCGCGCGCGCTTGGTACAATCGCTGATAAGGAAAGGTGCAGCAGCAGCGTAGTTGTCACGAACTATGGCGACGCCAGCCCAGCCAGAACCCGTTCGGCGCAACAACCTTTGGGTCTCCGCGATTGCGGTGATCGCGTTGGTGGTGGTCGTGGTGATGTTCACCTCGATGCACCGCTCCGACACGCCCATTCACACGGACCATGCCACGCGCGGACCGGTGATCGCGTCCATCTCCACCAACGGCAAAATCGAAGCCGCCGACAATTTCGAAGCGCATGCTCCAGCTCCAGCGCAGGTCAAACAGCTGCTGGTCAAGGAAGGCGACGCCGTCAAGGCGGGACAGTTACTCCTCCAACTCGACGATGCGCAAGCGCGCGCGCAAGCCGCCCGAGCCCAGGCACAGATCAAGTCGGCTGACGCCGTGGTTCACGCGGTGCAGACCGGCGGCACGCAGGAAGAAGTCCTCACCGCGCAGGCTGAGTTGAACAAGGCGCGAGCCGAGCTTTCCGACGCTCAACGCAATCTCGCCGCCATGCAAAAGCTCCAGGCCACGGGCGCCGCTTCGCCGGCAGAGGTGCAAGCCGCGCAGGAGCGCATGAATCGGGCCCAAGCCGACACGAACGTGCTGCAACAGAAACGCACGCAGCGCTATTCCCCGCAAGAAGTCGCGCAAGCCGAAGCGCAGCGCACGCAAGCTCAGGCGGAATACCAGGCCGCCGAGGAACTGCTCAGTAATTCCAACATTCGCGCTCCCCGCGCAGGAACGGTCTATTCGCTTCCGGTGAAGCAGGGAGCCTTCGTCAACACTGGTGACTTGCTCGTCCAGGTAGCGGATCTGCACACCGTGGTGGTTCGCGGATTCGTCGACGAACCTGACATCGGCAAGCTTCACCTCAACGAGCCGGTGGATCTCACGTGGGACGCCATTCCCGGCCGCGTTTGGACCGGAACCATCACCAGCATTCCGACCACGGTCACGCTGCGCGGCACGCGCACGGTCGGTGAAATCACCGCCAGCGTCGACAACAAGGACTTGAAGCTCCTGCCGAACATCAACGTGACGGTCCGGGTGGTAACGGCGCGCGACGACAACGCGCTTTCGGTGCCGCGCGAAGCGGTTCACCAGGAAGACGGTCATAGTTTTGTCTACGAAGTCGTAAACAACGAACTCGTGCGCCGCGATGTCGAGACTTCAGTTTCGAACCTCACGCGCATCGAAATCACAAAAGGCCTGCAAGACAACGCGGTAGTAGCGATCAATACTCTGAACGGTCAGTCGCTAAAGCCGAAGATGGCCGTAAGGGTAGCTGAGTGAAGAAGAAGCTGTTAGGGACGATCCTGGTTGTGGTGCTGTGCGTCGGCGTGATGCCGGCGCAGACTCCCGAGGAGTTGTTGCGCACGGGCCACGCCGACGAATTGATCCAGGTGCTGACGCACCTCACGCAGACCAATCCCAGGGACGCGCAGGCGTGGAACATGCTCTCGCGCGCGTACCTGTCGACCGAGAAGTGGGACCAGGCTGTCGATGCCGGCGAAAAAGCCACCGAAGCCGATCCCAATAACGCCGAATACCACCTGTGGCTCGGACGCGCCTACGGCGGGAAGGCCGAGCACTCAATCTTCATCACCGCCATCCGGCTGGCCAAGCGCACGCGCCTGGAGTTCGAGCGCGCGGTGCAGTTGCAATCGAACAACCTCGACGCGCAGTCGGACCTCGCTGAGTTCTTCATCGAGGCGCCATCGTTCCTTG
>Ga0157369_10004442_pt1 | contig 16535 bp, 16 predicted proteins | sample C25metaG_FD_113461 | JGI IMG/M metagenome (GOLD analysis project Ga0157369, IMG submission 113461) | Corn rhizosphere microbial communities from Kellogg Biological Station, Michigan, USA - C2-5 metaG | ecosystem: Host-associated > Plants > Roots > Rhizosphere > Soil | place: USA: Michigan... | reverse complement strand
ATCGCCACCAGCCCCTCGCCCCATGCAGCGACGTCGGCCCAGTGAAGCTCGCACGCGCCCTTGCCGGCCCGCGCCTTGCCGATCGAAAGCAGCCGGGTCAGCCGCGACCAGGCGGCCCGGTCGGTCGGGTAGACGAGGAGGGAGGTCTCATCGGCGAGGTCGAGCCGGCACCCGGCGACGAGCCTGACGCCGGTCGCCTTCGCCGCCTCCCACGCCCGCACGATTCCGGCGACCGAGTTGCGATCGACGATGCCGAGCGCCGGCAGCTTCAGGAGCGCCGCCGCCGCAAACAATTCCTCCGCCCCCGACGCACCGCGCAGGAAGCTGAAATGGGTCGTGACCTGAAGCTCGTGATAGCTGGACATCGTTCCGTCTCGCGCCGAGTCGCGTGGAACATAAATCGAACAAATGCTGGTTATTGTAAACCTGCACCATGCGCCGCGGGTCCATTCACGGTCCGAACCGTCTCACCGGATCGCGAATATGCCGACTGCGCCCGACACCTGGAACGTGTTGATCCAGCTGCGAAGCCCTCTGAGATGCTTGATGGTCCGACCGTCCTGGCTGCGGAATGCGGCCACCTGTGCGGTGGTGAGCGGCGCATAATTGGTACCGGCAATGGTCAGGTCTATCCGCGGTCCAGCCGGTCCCCACGTGATGTTGGTATTGGCAAGAGCGCGCAAATAATGAAGCCGAATGAGCTCCGCCTTGTCGTCCGGGGCGATATCCGGCTCGGCGTTGATCTGCGCGAACATGGACCGAGCCATGAGGTTCAGCCCGTTCAGCGTCGTCACCGTCGCCCAGTCTTCGCCGCCCGCCAGCCAATGGAGGTATCGGTTCGGTGAATGGCTGCCGACGTTCATTCGGGCCGGCAGGTCCTCGTAGCCGCCCAGAGACAGATATGTCGCCTTGTGGTCAGGGTCGTGCGCCGAGAACCCGCCCGTGCCCGGATAATAACCCGTGAGCCATCTGAACAGGCGGTCGCGGTCATCTTTCGGTGATCCGCTGCCGACCACCGGACGCAGGTCCAACTTATCTATCTCTATCCGGGAGAGCCAGCCGTCTGCGAGGCTGGCTTCGACTTCGGCGCTGAACGTCCCGTAAATGGTGACCGGCGTGGGCCAACCGCTGATCCGAATCGTGCGGCCCGTGACGGCCGCAACGGACGTTGCGCTTGAAGCCGACTTGCTCACCTTCGAGCTCGAGGCCTTCGATTTCGCCGTGGCCGCCACCTTGCTCGCACCAAGCGCCTTGGCGCCCGCCTTGGGTTCGTTACCGCTCGCTGCCGGAGCGAGTTCCGGGCGCCGGAGCTGCTCGCTTTCGGCACCAACCGCCGCGGCATAAGCGGTGAATTGCTGGATCTTCGCCTGGTTGCCGATCGCCGGACGGCGCCACCCGGAGGCCGGCGCCCGCTCACCGGAGATGGCCGCGGCCTTGTTCAAAGACGACGATTCGCGCGCCCGAGCCATGCGACCTCTCCCCGAGGAGCTTTCACGCCGTGGATCGCCGAACAACGCGAACGCAAGATGCTGACTCGATATTGGGAAGTGGGTCAACCCAAATCAGGGCGAATTCAGCGCACACGCACTAGCGGGTCCCGGGCTCGTAGGGACCCCTGAGCGCAGCATTGCTACACCGGGGCGGAGTAACGGGAAAGCAAAAGGCACGCAGGCGCGCAACCGTGGCTCAGCCGGTGCTACGCCTCCTCGAGCATGCACTGGTGAGGGTTGCCGGTTCTGCCGTACGTAGTCCACAACTGTGCGACTTTGGTCTCGGCGAGTCATAGCTGAACACGCCACACATCCGAACTCCGCGCGGGTGGACGTGGAGCATCAGCCGCGTAGCGTCCTCCATGTTCATCTTGAAGAAGCGCTGGAGGGTTTCGACGGCGAACTCCATCGCTGTGCAATCGCCTTCAGCATCAAGACCTTGTCTCGCGCTGCGGCCAAATCACTGCCTCGGGGGGCGAGCCTTGCCGCGCCCCTTGGGGGCGGTCATGGTCGGGGGGAAGGGAACCGAGGCTGTGCAAGCGATCACCTATCGCGAGGCGAGGATCGACGACGCCGCGGCGATCGGCGCGCTCCACGTAGCGGCCTGGCGCGAAACCTACACGGGCCTGCTTCCCGACGCGTTCCTCGACAGCCTCTCCGCCGACGAGAGGTCGGAGACCTGGCGGGCGGTGCTCTCGGACCCGGCCGCCTATGACGCGACGGCTCTGTTCCTGGCCGAGAGCGACGGCCGGCTTGCCGGCTTCGGCGCCTGCAGCGACCAGCGCGACCCGGCGCTGGAGGCGCGCGGCTTCGACGGGGAGTTCGGCGCGGTCTACGTCTTGCGGGCTTTCCAGCGCAAAGGCGCCGGTCGTGCCCTGATGCGCCTGATGGCCCGCGACCTGCTCGAGCGCGGATGCAATGGTGCGAGCCTGTGGGTGCTGCGCGAGAACCGGCCTGCCCGCCGTTTCTATGAACGGTTAGGCGGACTGGACTGCGGCGAGAAGACCGACGAGCGGCCCGGCCTGACGCTCCACGAGATCGCCTACGGCTGGAAGGACTTGTCCCTGCTCATCGGCGATCCACCTTCTATCTTGGCATAAGCTTAGCGCGGCACCGTCAGCAGCCCGTGCATTCCGAGCCACGCCACGAAGGCCTCGAACCAGCCGGTGCTGGTGGTCTCCTTGCGGTACATGCCGAAGCCGTGGCCGCCGCGCTCGTAGAGGTGGAACTCGACCGGCCGCTTCGCCGCCGTCCAGCTCTCGATCAGCCCCATGCTACGCCCGGCGAACAGCGGATCGTCGGCGGCGAGCGCGACGAACAAAGGCGGCGCGCCCGCCGGCACCTTCACCGGCGCGAGCGGGCCGTAGATGCAGGCGATGAAGGCCGGCTTCGAATCCCCGTCCCGGAGCGTCGTCGCCATCGTCAGCATCGCGCCTGCCGAGAAGCCGATCATTCCGACCCGCGCCGGATCGACATGCCATTCTCGTGCCCGGCTGCGGACGAGCGCAATGGCGGCGCGGGAATCCTCGAGCTGCGGCGCGAGGCCGGCGAACGGGTCGTCGGCAGGGGGGCGCGGCCGCGAAAACATCGCCGCCATCGACCGTTCGAAGGCTGGCAAGTCGGACGGCGTCTGGATCAGCCGGTATTTGAGGACAAAGGCCGCGATTCCGCGCGCGGCGAGGGCCTTGGCGACTTCGGAACCCTCATTCTCCATCGACAGCGTCCGGAAGCCACCGCCGGGGGCGACGATGATCGCGGTGCCGTTCGCCTTGGCGGGCGCGGGAAGATAGGGGGTCAGCGTCGCCAGCGTCACATTGCGGGCGAAGGCGCTTCCATATTGCCTGTGCCACGCCTCCCGTGCCGTCGCGCCCGGCAGGGGGCCCGTGCCGAGCGGGATCGAGGCCGGCTGTGCCGGGGCCGGGATCGGGACCATCCTGTCGTCCTGCGCCCGCGCCGGGGCCGCAAGGCCGCAGGCGGCGGCGATGGCGACGGCAACGAACCTGGAATGTCTCAAAGCGCCCTCTCCAATCCGGTCACTGCACCTGCATCACCGCCACCGCATCAAGTCGAGGAGGTGAAGCGCTTCGCCCGGCGGGCCTACCTCACGCCTTCTCGAGCGTGCACTGGAGCGGGTGCTGGTTCTGCCGTGCGTAGTCGATGACCTGGGCGACCTTGGTCTCGGCGACCTCGTAGCTGAACACGCCGCACACACCGACCCCGCGCTGGTGGACGTGGAGCATCACCCGGGTCGCGTCCTCGATGTTCATCTTGAAGAAACGCTGCAGGGTTTCGACGACGAACTCCATCGGGGTGTAATCGTCGTTGAGCATCAAGACCTTGTACGGAGAGGGGGTCTTGGTGCGGGTGCGCGTGCGGGTGGCGACGCCGAGGCCGGTGCCCTCGTCGTCCCCCGTGCCGCCCGCTGCGGCGAAGATCAGAAATTCGTCCCGTCCCATGGTCCCAGGCACAATATGGCAAGCGCCCGATTCCGGGCAAGAGCAAGGCCGGCCTTTCAGCCGCTAAAGCCGCGCGATCCGCCGCCGGTTCCAAAAAGAAAGGGCGGCCCCCCCGGCGTGGGGAGCCGCCCTTCCATCGGCTGCGTCGGCGCGCTTAGGCGGCGACGGCGGCCTTCACCTTCTCGGCGGCGACCGAGTAGCGGCTGGTCAGCGGCTCGGCGACGTCGCCGGCGAGCTTGATCATCGCTTCCGACATCTTCGCGCTCTCGGCGACGAAGCTGTCGAACTGGCCGCGGGCGAACTCGCCCTGGAGGCGGAAGAAGTCGGTCGGCGACTTCACCTCGGCGAAGCTGCGGAGGGCGGCCGAGGCCTCCTCGAAGCTCTTGCGGCTCATCTCGGCGACTTCCTGGCCGATCGTCTCGACGCCGCGGGCGGCGACCTTGGTGGAGGCGACGAGCGCCTCGACATTGCCCTTCTGGAGCTCGGTCAGCTCCTCGGCGAAGCGGGCGTTGCGCTCGAACGCGGTCTTGGCGCGGGCGTTATAGTCGCCGAACACCGCCTGCATGCGGTCGGCCATCTGGTTGGCTTCCTTCTTCATGGTCCTGGTTCCTTCGTTGACGTTGGTCTCGATACGGTTGGCGCTGGCCGTCGCGGCGGCCTTGGCGGCGCGGACCGGCTTGGAAGCCGCCCGGCGGGCGGGCTTCGCCGGCTTCGCGGCCTTCGCCGCGCGCGGCTTGCGGGCCGGAGCCGTCTTGGCCGCCGGAGCGGCCTTGGCTGCCGGAGCGGCCGCCGCCGCCTTGGCCGGAGCCTCGGCGGCCTTGGCGGCAGCCGGAGCGTCGGCCCTGGGCGCGGCCGGAGCCGCGGTCTTGGTCTCGTCGGCCTTCACGGCCGCAGTCTCGGTCTTCTGGTCGGCCATTGCCGTTCCCCTTCATGTCTCTTGTGCAGTGCAACATAGTGAGGGTGCAGGAGCGTTTCAAGGGATTTTTGTGCAATGCAGCAGAAGTCCTCCCGCACATGCGAGCGCCTGCCGCCGGCCTTCGCAGCCGGAGCGCCGCCGCCGCCGCTTGCAACGGCGCGCCGAGCGCCTAAAAGCCGCCCCATGCACCGCAATCCCGACCGGCCGCTCTCGCCCCACCTCACCATCTGGAAATGGGGGCCGCACATGGCGGTCTCGATCCTCCACCGCGTGACCGGCGGCGGCCTTGCGACGCTCGGCGCCGCCGCCCTCGTCTGGTGGCTCCTCGCCGCCGCCTCGGGCCCGGACGCCTACGCCGCCTTCGCGAAGGTCGCGACGAGCTGGTTCGGGATCCTCGTCGGGGTCGGCCTCAGCTGGGCCTTCTTCCAGCACAGCCTTTCGGGCCTCCGCCACCTCGTCATGGACATGGGCGCCGGCTTCGAGCTTCGCACCAACAAATTCTGGGCGAACATGACGCTGGTGGGAGCGCTCCTCCTCACCGTCCTGCTCTGGGCCTACATCCTTCTCGTGGTGGCGAAATGAACGGCATGGAAACCCCGATCGCGCGGGTGCGCGGCCTCGGCTCGGCGCGCGAGGGCGCCGGCCATTGGTGGCAGGAGCGGGCGACCTCGGTCGCCGCCTTCTTCCTCTACGCCTGGTTCCTCGCCTCACTCCTGCGCCTCGCCCCGCGCGACGCGCGCGACGTCGCCGAATGGCTCCGCGACCCGCTCGCGGCGGTGCCGATGCTGCTCCTCGTCGCGGTGACCTTCCGCCACCTGCGCGACGGCCTCCAGGTGGTGATCGAGGATTATGTCCACGAAGACGGCAACAAGTTCGTCGCCCTCCTCCTCCTCAATTTCGCGACCGTCGCCGCCGCCGCCTTCGCCCTGTTCGCGGTGCTGAAGATGGCGCTCGGAGCCCCCGCGGCGGCCTAGAGCGTCCGGATCCGCGGCGCAGCCTTTGAACGAGACTTGCAACCCTCCCTCCCGCGCCTAAGCTGGCCGGGGGGGCGACATGGATTTGAAACGCTGGAGCATGGTCGCCGCCGCCGCGGCTCTGGTCGCCGCGCTCGGGCTTGCGTCCTGGTTCCTGCTCGCCGGCCGCGGCACCGACGGCGCCGAGAACGGCGTGTTCGCCAACGATTGCTGCGGCACGGTCCGGCTCGAGGGCGGGACGCTGGCGCTGAACGACGCGCAGAAGGTGCGCTACGCGATCGGCCGCGATTCGGCGGGGGCCTACGTCCTCCCCGTCGCCTATGTCGGCGCCGTCGAGGACCGCGGCTTCGAGGTCGACGGGACCCGCCCGGTGCTGAAGCTCCGCCTCGACCGGATGCCGCGCCCGGATCGGCTCACGCTCTACGCCGGGCGCATCACCTACATTTTCAGGCGCAAGGCGGCGCCGGCGGTGCGCTGAGCCGGCCGCTCGCGGCGCCCCCACCCTTGCATCCCCCCGCCCGGGGGCTAGAAGCGCCGCCGACACCCTCTATCCGCGAGCGCCCGAATGGCTACGACCCCCTCCGCCTACAAGATCGTCGACCACAGCTACGACGTCGTCGTCGTCGGCGCGGGCGGGTCGGGGCTTCGGGCGACGATGGGGGCGGCCGAGACGGGGCTGAAGACCGCCTGCATCACCAAGGTGTTCCCGACCCGCTCGCACACCGTCGCGGCGCAGGGCGGGATCGCCGCCTCGCTCGGCAACATGGGGCCGGACCATTGGCAGTGGCACATGTACGACACCGTCAAGGGGTCGGACTGGCTCGGCGACCAGGACGCGATCGAATATCTGGTGCGCGAGGCGCCGGCGGCGGTCTACGAGCTCGAGCATGCCGGGGTGCCCTTCTCGCGCACGAGCGAGGGGAAGATCTACCAGCGCGCCTTCGGCGGGATGATGCAGAATATGGGCGAGGGGCCGCCGGCGCAGCGGACCTGCGCGGCCGCGGACCGCACCGGGCATGCCATGCTCCACGCGCTCTACCAGCAGAGCCTTAAGTACGACGCCGACTTCTTCATCGAATATTTCGCGCTCGACCTGATCATGGACGGGGGCGAGTGCCGGGGCGTCGTCGCCCTGTGCATGGAGGACGGGTCGATCCACCGCTTCCGAAGCCACGCGACCGTGCTTGCGACGGGCGGCTACGGCCGCGCCTATTTCTCGGCGACGTCGGCCCACACCTGCACCGGCGACGGCAATGCGATGGTGCTCCGCGCCGGGCTGCCCTTGCAGGACATGGAGTTCGTCCAGTTCCACCCGACCGGCATCTACGGCGCCGGCGTGCTGATCACGGAAGGGGCGCGCGGCGAGGGCGGCTATCTCACCAACTCGGAGGGCGAGCGCTTCATGGAGCGCTACGCCCCGTCGGCGAAAGACCTCGCCAGCCGCGACGTGGTGTCACGTTCGATGGCGATGGAGATCCGCGAGGGGAGGGGCGTCGGCAAGGACAAGGACCACATCTACCTCCACCTCGACCATATCGACCCGAAGATCCTCGCCGAACGCCTGCCCGGCATCACCGAGACCGGGAAGATCTTCGCCGGCGTGGATCTGACGCGGCAGCCGCTGCCGGTGGTGCCGACGGTCCATTACAATATGGGCGGCATTCCGACCAATTATCACGGCGAGGTGGTGACGCTTCGCGACGGCAATCCGGACGCGGTGGTGCCGGGGCTGTTCGCGGTCGGCGAGGCGGCGTGCGTTTCCGTGCACGGCGCCAACCGGCTCGGCTCGAACAGCCTCATCGACCTCGTCGTCTTCGGCCGCGCCGTGGGTCACCGCGTCGGCGAGATCGTCAAGGCCAACACGCCGCTGCCGGCGCTGCCGAAGGGCGCGGACGACCTCGCCGTCGCGCGGCTCGACCATTTCCGCTTCTCCAAGGGCGGCAGCCCGACGGCGCAGATCAGGAACCGCATGCAGCGCACCATGCAGGCCGACTGCGCCGTCTTCCGCACCGAGGCGACGCTCGACGAAGGGAAGGCGCGGATCGACTCGGTCTACAAGGAGATGGCGGACATCTCCGTCACCGACCGCTCGCTGATCTGGAACACGGACCTCATCGAGACGCTCGAGCTCGACAATTTGATCGGCCAGGCGGTGGTGACGATGCATTCGGCCGCCAACCGCAAGGAAAGCCGCGGCGCGCACATGCACGAGGACTATCCCAACCGCGACGACGCCAACTGGATGAAGCACACCATCGCCTGGTTCGACGGCTGGGGCGGCACCGGCGGGGGAGTCCGCATCGACTACCGCCCGGTCCACGACTACACGCTCTCCGACGAGATCCAGTACATCAAGCCGAAGGCGCGGGTGTACTGAGGCGGCGCGTCGCCGCTGTGCAGCCGCCGTGCACCGGCGAAGGTGATCGCTTGCAGCTCTCTGGGGACTGAGTTCACGATGCGCCTTTGCCCTTGACCGTCTCCCGTCCCGCGCGCGCTAATGCGACAAACGGGAGGAATTCCATGCGCATCGCGACAAGCAACCGACCTCCGTGGCTCAAGCTCACCGTCGCGATTCTGATCGGCCTCGTGCTGTCGATCCCGCTCTTCTCGGTCTGGCTGATGGTCTACGACCGCCAGAGCCAGTCGAGCGAAGCCATGGCGAGCATTGCCGAGGGATGGGGCGGGCCGCAGACCATCGCGGGGCCGCTGCTCGTGATCCCGTACCGAGCGACGGTGACCGAGAACACGACCGAAGGCGGTAAGCCGGTCGTCCAGACCCGCCAGGTTTGGCAGGACCTGACACTGTCGCCGGAGACGGTGAACCTCTCCACGGAGGTGCGCCCCGACCGCCGCAAACGCTCGATCTATGAGGTCGTCGTCTACCAGGCGGCGGTGCGCGGCAAGGCCCGCTTCGCCATGCCGGCGGACCTGGCAAGGTTCGGCGTCGCGCCGGGCGATCTCGCGCTCGATCGGGCCGAGATCCATTTTGGTGTCAGCGATCCGCGCGGCCTGTCCGGCAATCCCCGGATCGGTGCGGCCGGTCATCCGCTCAGGCTGCAACCCGGAGGCGGCAGCGCCGCGACCGGAGGCGGGGGCTTCTTCGCGTGGGTCGATGCGGCGGTCCTCACGAGCGCGCCGCTCGACGTCGACTTCGCCTACGACCTGCGTGGGAATGGCAGCTTCTCGCTCGCGCCTGCAGCCGGCGAGACGCTCTGGCGGCTGCGCTCCTCATGGCCGAGTCCTTCATTCCAGGGCGCGTTCCTCCCCGCAGAGCGCACCGTCGGCGAGGGTGGCTTCGATGCCCGCTACCGGATCGGCAACCTCGCGCTCGGCCAGTCCCTCGTCGCCACCGGACCGGCCGGCGACCGCAAGGGGCCGGCGGAGGACCCGGAGACCCGGGTCAGCGCCGGGGCCGGTGCACACCGCGCCGGAGTGAGCCTGATCCAGCCGGTCGACCTCTATTCGCAGGTCAACCGCTCCGCCAAATACGGCTTCCTGTTCATCGGCTTCACCTTCCTTGCCTTCCTGCTGTTCGACCTGATCGGCGGCGTGCGCGTGTCCGGCGTCGAATATCTGCTCGTCGGAGCGGCGCTCGTCCTGTTCTTCGTGCTGCTCCTCGCCTTTGCTGAAGTGATCGGCTTCACGCCGGCCTATCTCGTGGCGAGCGGGGCCATCGTCGGCCTCGAGACCGCCTATTCCGCAGCGGTGCTGCGCAGCTGGCGGCGGGCAGCGTTCATCTTCGGCCTGCTCGGCGCCCTCTACGTCCTCCTCTACGTCCTGCTCAGCCTCGCAGCCTATTCGCTGCTGATCGGATCGTTGATGCTGTTCGCGGCGCTGGCCGCGGTGATGTATCTCACCCGCAATCTCAACTGGGGCGGCAAAGCGGAGCCGGACGCAGCCTAGCCTTCGTCCCGGCTTGGCCAATGGGCGCGGCGGCGGTATGCCCGCCGCGCCCGTCCCCCCGCCAAGGCCGCCCATGTCCGTCCCCACGCTTTCCATCCCCGCCGAGGCGAAGAAGCGTCTCCGCATCCTGTTCATCGCCAAGCATGCGCTGTGGGAGGGTGGGCTTCATCCGGAGGACGGCAACCACGCCCTCTACCATGTCGAGGTGCGCGAGATCCTGCGGGGGCTCGGCCTCAACCTCCAGGTCGCCAACAGCTACGATGTGCTGTTCGACAAGCCGGACGTCGACTTCGTCTTCCCGCTGCTGAACCGGGGCGGGTTCCTGAACTCGGAGATGATGCTGCCTTTGCTGTGCACCCGCGCGCGCATCCCGTTCCTCGGGGCGAGCCCGATCCTGCGCGGCATCGCCGACGACAAGCATATGTCAAAGCTCGCCGCCGCGGCGCGGGGGCTGCCGACGGCGCCTTGGGCCATCTACCGCCGCGGTGCGCCGGTGACGCAGGAGAAGTGCCCCGAGGGCGAGCGGCTGGTGATCAAGCCGAACGCCTCCTCGGCGAGCTGGGGCGTGCGGGACGCCTTCGACTGGTCGGGCGTCGAGGCGGCGATCCTCGCCATCCATGCGGAGGGCCACGACGCTATCGTTGAGCCGTTCCTCACCGGCAGCGACGTCGAGGTGCCGGTCATCACCGTCGACGGCGCGCCGGTGATCCTGCCCATGCTGATGTTCGAGCAGGCCGACCCGACCCACCTCAGGACCTATTACGAGAAGCGCGACCTCGTCGAGCGGCGGCAGAAATACCGGCTGGTGCCGTTCGACGACGAAAGGTGGATGCCCGAAATCGCTGCCCACACCCGCAACATCGCCGAGGAGTTCCGCCCCTTCGACTACGGCCGCTACGAGTTCCGGCTTGATCGCGAGGCGGGGACTTTGAACTTCCTGGAGCTGAACCTCAATGCGAACCTGTGGTCGCAGAAGGTCTACGGACGCGCGGCGCAGCTGGCCGGAATTTCGCAGGAGCAGCTGATCGAGACGATCCTCGCCGAAAGCCTGCGCCGCCACGGCCTCCTCGACGGTTGAGCCTCACGGCGGGAGCCGCTATCGCCGCGGCCGAGCACAAGGATTGATTGATGGCCGAATTCGCCCTTCCCAAGAACAGCAGGATCCAGAGCCGGGGGAAGACCTACAAGATCGAAGGCGCCGCCGGGCGCGTGCGCAGCTTCAAGATCTATCGCTACGATCCCGACACCGGGGAGAACCCCCGCTACGACACGTTCGAGCTCGACCTCGACCAGACCGGCCCGATGGTCCTCGACGCGCTCCTCAAGATCAAGAACGAGGTCGACCCGACCCTCACCTTCCGCCGCTCGTGCCGCGAGGGGATCTGCGGCTCCTGCTCGATGAACATCAACGGCAGGAACGGCCTCGCCTGCACGACCGCGATCGAGGACTATAAAGGCGAGATCCGGATCACTCCGCTCCCGCACATGGACGTGGTCAAGGACCTGGTGCCGGACTTTACCCATTTCTTCGCGCAATATGCCTCGATCGAGCCGTGGCTGAAGACGAAGACGCCGGCTCCGTCGGGCAAGGAGCGGCTCCAGTCGCCCGAGGACCGGGCCAAGCTCGACGGCCTCTACGAGTGCATCCTGTGCGCCTGCTGCTCCTCCTCCTGCCCGAGCTATTGGTGGAACTCGGACAAGTTCCTGGGCCCCGCCATCCTCCTCCAGGCCTATCGCTGGCTGGCGGACAGCCGCGACGAGTTCACCGGCGAGCGGCTGGACGACCTCGAGGACCCGTTCCGCCTCTACCGCTGCCACACGATCATGAACTGCGCCAACGTCTGCCCCAAGGGCCTCAACCCCGCCAAGGCGATCGCGGAGACCAAGAAGCTGCTGGTGGAGCGCGCGGTTTAGGCCTCTCCCCGCCCTGCAAGGGAGGGTGGGTAGGCGAGCGAAGCGAGGCCATTGCTGACGCCGAGCCTTGACCGCCTTCGGCGGACCCACCCCTAACCCCTCCCTTGCCAGGGAGGGGAATCATCCGCAGTGCACAGGCGCATGACCGAACGCGCGCTCCATCCCCTCATCCGCCACCAGCCCGACCCCGACCATCCCGGCTGGTGGACCTGGGACTTGCCGGACGAGCGCCGTTTCAATGCCACGATCGGCAAGCTCCTCGTCCGCGCGGAAGGCGAGGGGAAGGCCCGCTGCCGGATGTTTCCCTCGGAAGCGCAGGCCAATCTCGGCGACATCGTCCACGGCGGCGCGATCCTGACCTTCATCGACATGGCGATGTTCGCGGGCGGCTATGCGGCCGGAGCGGCCGTGGGGCCGGCGGTGACGCTCGATCTCTCGGCGCAGTTCCTCGCCGCCGCCAGGCTCGGCGTGCCGCTCGACTGCACCGTGGAAGTGCTGCGCGAGAGCAAGCGCATGGCGGTCATGCGCGGCCTCGTCGAGCAGGAGGGCGAGACGGTCGCCGCCTGGTCGGGAACGCTCCGGAAGCTCGCCCGCCGGTGAGCTCCGTCTGCGACCGCTACGCCGCGCTGCTCGCCTCCGGGGAGCTCCGCCCGGACGCGGACCAGGAGCGCGCCGCCTCGGTCCTCGATCGCGTCGCGCGCGAGCTCGCCGCCCCGCCGAAGGGCGGCCTCCTCGCCCGCCTCTCCCGTAAGGCGCCGAAGCCGGTGCGCGGAGTCTACCTCTGGGGCGGAGTCGGTCGGGGCAAGTCGATGCTTATGGACCTCGCGTTCGCGGCGATCGAGGAGCCGCGGAAGCGCCGCGTCCATTTCCACGAATTCATGCTCGAGGTGCACGAGCGGCTGCGGGTCGAGCGGCTGAAGGAGGAGGGGGACCCGATCCCGCCCGTCGCGGAGGCGATCGCGGCGGAGGCGCGCCTCCTCGCCTTCGACGAGATGGTGATCAACAACAGCGCCGACGCGATGATCCTCTCGCGGCTGTTTGCGCACCTGCTGGACGAAGGCGTGACCGTCGTCACCACCTCGAACCGCCCGCCGGGCGACCTTTATCTCGGCGGCCTCAACCGCGAGCTGTTCCTCCCCTTCATCGACCTTATCGAGCGGGCGCTCGACGTCGTGCCGCTCAACGGCCCCACCGACTATCGGCTCGAGCGGCTCGGCGGGATGCCGACCTGGTACGTGCCGAACGGCCCCGCGGCGACGGCGGCCTTGAGCGAGGCTTTCTTCCGCCTCACCGATTTCGCCGTCGAGGACCGCGAGAAGGTCCCGTCGGAGGACATCCCGGTTCCCGGCGGCCGAACCCTCCACGTCCCGAAGAGCCTGAAGGGCGTCGCCGTCTTCTCGTTCAAGCGGCTGTGCGGCGAGGCGCGGGGCGCCGCCGACTATCTCGCCATCGCCCGCCGCTATCACACAATGATCCTCGTGGGCATCCCGGTCATGGGTCCGGAGAACCGCAACGAGGCGGCCCGCTTCGTCACCTTGATCGACGAGCTCTACGAGCATCGGACCAAGCTCCTCGCCGCAGCCGACGCCGAGCCGCAGGCGCTTTACCCGGCCGGCGACGGCGCCTTCGAGTTCCAGCGCACCGTCTCCCGCCTCATCGAGATGCAGTCCGCCACCTACCTCGCCGCCGGCCACGGCGAGGAAGGTTGACGTGCGCCCCGGCCCGGGTCCAGCTTCCCGCCACTTTCGGGGAGGGAAATCGATGCGTCTCGTTGCCGCCGCCATGCTCGGCCTGCTGTCGACCGCCGCCGTCGCCGCCGAGCCTGCCGATCGCTGGCAGGCCAAGGGGCGCGAGATCTACAGCCATGCCGTCGAGGTGCCGACGGTGCAGGGACGGGGAAGGGTGCCGGAGCTCGCCCGCTACCTTGCCGACCAGTATCGCGGCGCCGGCTGGGCCGAGAGCGACATCCACGTCCTTCCCTATGACGGCGATGCGGGCGACCACACCGCTGCGCTGATCGTGCGCTGGCCCGCGGCGAAGCCCTCGGGCAAGGAGCCGATCCTGCTGATGGCCCATATGGATGTGGTCGAAGCGAAGCCGGAGGATTGGTCGCCCGGACTCGACCCGTTCAAGTTCGTCGAGAAGGACGGCTATTTCTACGGCCGCGGCACCAGCGACATCAAGGAAGGGGTGAGCGCGGTCACCACCGCCCTGCTCAAGCTCCGGGCCTCCGGCTTCCAGCCGACCCGCGACATCGTCGTCTTCTTCACCGGCGACGAGGAGACGAGCGGCAACGGTGCCCGCCTCGGCGCCACCGAGTGGCGCAAATGGACCGAGGCGGAGTTCGGCCTCAATTCCGACGGCGGCGGCGGCGGCTTCAGCGCCGACGGGCGCCCGCTCGGCTTCGCCCTGCAGACCGCCGAGAAAACCTACGCCATGTACACTCTGACCGTCCGCAACAAGGGCGGCCACAGCTCGAAGCCGCGGCCGGACAACGCCATCTACCAGCTCGCCCACGCGCTGGCGCGGCTGGAGGCGCACCGCTTCACGCCGATGCTGAACGAGACCACCCGCGCCTATTTCACGGTGCGGGCGAAGGGCGAGAAGGGGCCGCTCGGCGACGCGATGCGGGCCTGGCTGGCGGATCCCGACAACGGCAAGGCGGCCGATTTCATCGAGGCGTCGGAGACCGAGGTCGGCCTCACCCGCACCCGCTGCGTCGCGACCCGGCTGGAGGGCGGCCACGCCGACAACGCGCTGCCGCAGCTGGCGCGCGCCACGGTCAACTGCCGGATCATGCCGGGCATCGAGCCGGCCGCGGTCCGCGACGAGCTTGAGCGCGCGGTCGCCGACCCCGGGGTAAAGGTCGAGCAGACCAGCAATCCGCCGATGTCGCTCGCCTCGCCGCTTCGGCCCGATGTGGTCGCCGCCTACACCGCCGCCGTCCACAAGCGGCACCCCGGCGCCCCGATCATCCCCGAGATGAGCACCGGCGCCAGCGACGCCCGGCCGTTTCGGGTCGCCGGCATCCCGGTCTACGGAGTGGACGGCAGCTGGGGCGTCATTCCCGACGACGAGCGCGCCCACGGGCGCGACGAGCGGCTTCCGGTCAAGGCCTTCTACGAGGACATCGACCATTGGGTCGACATGCTGACCATGCTGGCCGGAAAGTGAGCTAGGGCGCGGCCGCGGCGAGGACCGGCCGGGCCGGTCGCGAGAGCCCGGCGGAGAGCGCGGCCCGAAGCTTCTTCTCGAGCGGGACGATGACGAGCGTCAGCGCCGCGACGGCCACCGCCGCGACGGCGATGGCGAGCGGGGCGCCGAGCGTGCCGAACAGGGAGGCGAGCAGCACCGCGCCCACCATCTGGTGGATGAGGTAGAGCGGATAGGTCATCAGCCCGAGCAGCCGCGCCCGTGCCGGCGCGATCGCGCGGCCGAAGACCGGCTGCAGCCGCGCGGAGCAGGCGACGACCAGCACGCCGAGGCTGAAAATGAGGATCGGCACCAGCGCGCTGAAGCCGAGGTGGAGGGAGGCGGCGCGCTCCGCCGTGTGGGCGACGATCTCGACCAGGCAGGCTGCGTAGAACAAGGTCGCCCACAGCATGCGCTTTAGCGTCGCGCCGTGCGACACCGCCGCCCAGAGCTGGACGCCGAGGGCGAAGAAGCAGCCGTGGCTGAGGAGGACGAGCTGCATGGACCGTCCGGACAGGATGAGGATTGGCGACACCGCCTGAAGCGCGGCCGCAGCCCAGGCGAGGGCGCTGAGCACGCCCAGCGCCCGCGCCGCGAATTCGATCCGGCTCCTGAGGCCGAAGGCGAGGAGCAGGCCGACCAGCAGGTAAAAGGAGATTTCGATCGCCAGCGTCCAGTAGGAGCCATCGATATAGGGGCCGAAGGGGGTCATGAAGGCGGCGCCGAACCATTGGATGGCGAGCGCCGTGAACGGCCGGGCTCCCGCCGCCGCCACCACCGCCAGCGTCACGGTCGCGCAGATCCAGGCGCCGGGGGCGAGCCGCAGGAAGCGGCGCCGGGCGAAGTCCGCGGCGCCCGAAGCGGCCGCCGAGAAGGCGATGACGAACCCGGAGATGACGAAGAAGATCTCGACGCCGATCCAGCCCCACCAGGTGAACGGCACCGCCGCCGAGCGCGGCGGCTCGGCTCCGAGCATCGCCACGGCAAGCACCGGCGGCTGGAGCCAGAAGGCGGTGCCGAAATGATAGGCGGCGACCGCCGCCGCGCTGGCGAGGCGCAGCACGTCGATCGCGATCAGCTCCGCCTTCGCGTCGGGCCGGGCGGTTCCCGTCTCCATGGCCCCCGCCGTAGCGCAATGGCGGTTAAGAAGTGCCTAGCCGGACCTCAAGCGGCGCTTCTGCCGGTTGCCCCTGCCGCGCTCCGGGTCTAGGGGGTCGCCACGTCTCGCGGCCGCTTCCTCGCGGCCGGACCCCGATTGCACGCAAGAAAGGATTGGGAGTCGCATGGCTCGGAAGAAAATCGCCCTGATCGGCGCCGGAATGATCGGCGGCACCCTCGCCCACCTGGCGGGGCTGCGGGAGATGGGCGACATCGTCATGGTCGACGTCGCCGAAGGAATCCCGCAGGGCAAGGCGCTCGACATCTCGCAGGCGGCGCCCGTCGAGGGCTTCGACGCGAAGATCACCGGCACCAACGATTATGCGGACATTGCCGGCGCGGACGTGTGCATCGTCACCGCCGGCATCGCCCGCAAGCCGGGAATGAGCCGCGACGACCTGCTCGGCATCAATTTGAAGGTGATGAAGGCGGTCGGCGAGGGCATCAAGGCGCACGCGCCCGAAAGCTTCGTCATCTGCATCACCAACCCGCTCGACGCGATGGTCTGGGCGCTGCGCGAATTCTCGGGCCT
>Ga0157369_10004441_pt1 | contig 16538 bp, 13 predicted proteins | sample C25metaG_FD_113461 | JGI IMG/M metagenome (GOLD analysis project Ga0157369, IMG submission 113461) | Corn rhizosphere microbial communities from Kellogg Biological Station, Michigan, USA - C2-5 metaG | ecosystem: Host-associated > Plants > Roots > Rhizosphere > Soil | place: USA: Michigan... | reverse complement strand
GGCTGCCGTCAGGCGCCCACCCAGCATCGTCGCCAGGACCGGCATGGTGCGCAGGGCCTCCGGTGCGCAGGAGAACGGGTCGAACCCCACGACGACGAGGTCGGCGGGGCGGCCGACGGCCACCACGTCGTCGTCTCCTCTGGTCGACGCCGCCAGTGCTTCCTCGACCGTGATGGCCTGCTCGCCGTGCCAGGCCTCGCGTCCATCGCGGCTGCGCGTCACAGCGGCGGCGATGGAGACCCACGGGTCGAGCGGAGCGACCGGGGCGTCGGAACCGAGTCGGAGCGTGGCACCGGCGTCGAGGAGGCTGCGAAGCACGAAGGCACGGTCGGTGCGCCCGGCCCAGTGGACCTCGGCGATGTCCCGATCGTCCATCGCGTGTTCCGGCTGGACACTCGCAGCCGTCCCGGTCCGCGCGAACCGCTCGAGGTCGGACGCCCGGAGCAGCTGCGCGTGCTCGATCGTGCCCTTCGCGCCGGTCGTCTCGATCGCGTCGAGCGCCAGGGTGTTCGCTCGGTCGCCGATGGCGTGCACCGCGCAGTGGAGGCCGTTGGCGGTCGCAAGGGTGAGCAATGCGGTGAGTCGCTCCGGCGGGACGTTGAGCATCCCGTGCGCATCGGTTCCAGGAGCCGAACCCGGATAGGGCGCGTCGCAGCAGGCCGTCCGGGTGTTGAGGGATCCGTCGGTGATGACCTTGAACGGGCCGACCTGCACCAAACCGTCCGTTCCGGCGAGCACTCCCCCGGTCACGAGCCCGGCGTCGATGGCGCGCTCGAGGTGCTCGGCGTACACACCGAAGGAGATGCGCAGCGCGCGAGTCCCGTTCCCGACCCGACGGATCCAGTCCGCAGCGTTCCAGCGCATCTCCAGATCGACGACACCGACGACGCCGCGGGATGCCGCCTGGTCGGCTGCGGCGTCGACCCAGCGGTCGGAGAGCTCGTCGGCGACCTGGTCGAGCTGCTTGAGGACGGCGAACGACTCCTCCTCCCGCAACAGGCCGGTGGGATGGTCGGCGAAGCCCGTGGCCCGGAGCGCCGCGCTGTTCAGCCAGCAGCAGTGGAGGTCGGCGCTGACCAGCACGACCTCGCGGTCCGGTGCGATCGCGTCGAGCAGGGCGAACGTCGGAGTGTCCGGCCAGAGGGCGTCCCGGAACCTCGCGCCCTCGACCCAGCCGTCACCGTCGGCCTCCTGAGCGATCCGCTCGGCGACCAACTCGACCGCCTCGGCGGCGGATGCGGCCGAGGACAGGTCCACGCGCCTGGCTGTGCGCGCCCACTGGGTGAAGTGCACGTGGTGGTCCCAGAGCCCCGGCAGCAGGAAGCCACCACCACCGTCCAACACCCCCGGGTCGGAGCTGAGCAGGACCTCGGGGTCGGCGGGTCGGATCGCCACGATCGAGCCGCCTTCCAGCAGGACGTCGACCCGTTCGGCATCGGACGAGCCTCCGCGGCGCGGTCCGGACAGGTGGACGTCGGCGATCGTCGTGACGAGATCGCCGACGGGTCCAGGGCGGTGCTCGGTCATCACATCGGTCCTCGTCGGTTCGGCAGGCGGGTTCGGTTCAGCGCTGACAGTTCGGGCACCAGTACAACTTGCGGGCGCCCATCTCCTCGAGGAGGATGTTCGTCCCGCAGACCCGGCACGGAAGTCCCTCCCGCTTGTAGACCCAGTGGCGGTCGGCGCGGTTGGCCATCGCGAGGCGGTAGTCGGCCGCCGACAGGTCGTCCATCGTCATCATCTGTCCGGTCTCGACCCCGATCGCGAGCAAGCGCGTCCAGTCGAGCCAGATCTCGCGGAGCGTCTCGACGGGGACCGTCTTCCCGGTGCGGTGCGGATCGAGACGGGCGCGGAACAGCAGTTCGGCGCGGTAGACGTTGCCGATCCCGCTGATGATCTGCTGATCCATGAGGAGCAGGCCGATCGGGGAACCCTTGCGGTGTGCACGCGACACGAACCGTTCCCCCGCCTCCGCGCTCGGGTCGAGCAGTGGATCCGGTCCGAGCCGATCGATGACGGCCTGCACCCCGGCGGCGTCGATCACCTCGCAGGCGGTCGGCCCGCGGAGGTCTGCCACGGTCGTCTCGGTCAACAGCCGCACGCGCACCTGACCCACCGGTTCGGGTGGGAACCGCTCGTCGATCTCGGCGAGGGGACTCGACTGCTCGGACATCCGGACCCTGGCCCGGCGCGGTGCACCGATGCTGTGCAGGGAGTTCTCCCCGTCCGCATCGTGGATCGGCGCATCGTCGTCGTCGAGCACCGTGCCGCGCTGGTTCGTCTGCCCCATGCGGCCGTTCGAGGCGGCGATGGTCGGGTCCGACCGGATCTCACCGGCGAAGTCCCACGCGCCGTACAGACCGAGGTGCACGCGCAACCACAGTCCGTCGTCGAACTCGAGGAACATCTGCTTGCCCACGGCCTTGGCGTCGGTGACCGTCCGGCCGTCGAGCACGGCGGCACCCTCGGCGAAGCGCCCCTGGGGAGACGACACGGAGACCCGGTGGCCGACGAAGTTCTGAGCGAACTGTCGGGCGATGCGATGGACGGAGTGCCCCTCGGGCATGGTGACTCCTCACTCGGTGGGCGACGCGATCCGGCGCGCCGCGCGGTGGCGGTGGAGGACGCGTCAGGCGTCGACGTGCTTGCCGGCGATGGTGCCGGTCGCCTCGAACTCGGCGAGTTGAGCGATCCGACGGGCGTGACGTTCCTCGAGGCTGAACGGCTCGGCGATGAACGCGTCGATGAAGGACACCGCCTCGTCGGTGCTGTGCTGACGCGCACCGATCGAGATGACGTTCGCGTCGTTGTGCTGCCGAGCCAGCTGCGCCGTGCTGAGGTTCCAGACGAGCGCCGCGCGGACACCGACGACCTTGTTCGCGGCGATCTGCTCGCCGTTGCCCGAGCCGCCGAACACCACGCCGAGGGCGTCCACACCGGCCTGCTGGTCGCGCACGACGGCCTTCGCCGCGTTGATGCAGAACGCCGGGTAGTCGTCCAACGCGTCGTACTCGGCCGGGCCGTGGTCGACGACGTCGTGACCGGCTGCGCGCAGGTGGTCCTGCAGGAACTGACTGAGCTCGAGACCGGCGTGATCGGTGGCGATGTGGATGCGCATGTGGAAAGTCTAGGGTTCCGGGCGCCGGCGTCGCGTCAGTCGAAGATCGGGTCCGCCGTCCGGCTGCGCTTCAGCTCGAAGAAGCCCGGGTAGGCGGCAGCGGCGACGACACCGTCCCACAGTGTGAGCGCCTGCTCGCCCTTCGGCGCCGGCGAGATGACGGGTCCGAAGAACGCCACGTCGTCGATCGCGATGACGGGGGTGCCGACGTCCTGGCCGACCCGGCCGATGCCGTCGAAGTGGCTCTCGCGCATGGGCCCGTCGTAGGCGTCCGTCGTCGACGCTTCGGCGAGCGCCGCCGGGAGCCCGGTCTCGGCGAGTGCCTCGGCGATCACGGCGTCGACGTCCTCCGCGCGTCCGCCGGGATGGATCCGCGTCCCGAGCGCGTCGTAGAGCGGCTTGACGACCGCGTGTCCGTGTTCGGCTGCCGCAGCGGCGACGAGCCGCGTGTATCGGAGCGCCCGGGGGAAGAAGGCCCGGTAGTCGTCGCTGACGTCCTGGTCCTCGTTGAGGACGGCGAGGCTCATGATGTGCCAGTGGACGTCGAGGTTCCGGGCTTCGGTGACCTCGTCGACCCAACGCGAGGTCATCCAGGCCCACGGGCAGGAGGGGTCGAACCAGAAGTCGACGCGGGTGTTGTCTGCAGCGGAAGTCGTCATGCCGTCACCCTACGCGCCGATCCCCGTCGACTCCCCCGAAACGGACGGACGGCGGGTCTAGGCTGGTTGACCGTGCCGCGGTCGTCACGAGCGACCACGTGCAGTTCACACGTCACGTGTCCATCAACACCAGGGAGCAGTTGTGCCAGGAGAGAACCTCACCCGAGTCGAAGCCCAGGAGCGCAGGGCGCTCGTCGACACGTCGAGCTACGAGGTCGTGCTCGACCTCACGACCGGTCCCGAGGTGTTCCGCAGCACCACGACGGTCCGCTTCACCGGTGAACCGGGCGCCTCGACCTTCATCGACGCCATGACGCGCACCGTCCACTCGGTCACCCTGAACGGCGTCGAGCTCGACCCGTCGACCGTCTCCGACGGCGTGCGCATCCAGCTCGACGGCCTCGCTGCGGAGAACGTGCTCGTCGTCGACGCTGACGCCGAGTACACCAACACCGGAGAGGGCCTCCACCGATTCGTCGACCCCGTCGACGGCGAGGTGTACCTGTACAGCCAGTTCGAGGTGCCGGACTCCCGTCGGGTGTTCGCGGTGTTCGAGCAGCCCGATCTGAAGGCGACGTTCACCTTCACGATCACGGCGCCCTCGGCCTGGCAGGTCGTCAGCAACTCCCCCACGCCCGAGCCGGTACCGGCGCACGACGGCGCGGCGACCTGGAGCTTCGCACCCACGCAGCGCATCTCCTCCTACATCACCGCGATCGTGGCCGGCCCGTACGACGTGGTGCGCAGCGAGCTCACCTCGAGCGACGGCCGGACCATCCCGCTGGGCGTCTTCGCGCGGAAGAGCCTGGCGGAGTACCTCGACGCCGACTACATCTTCGAGAAGACGCGTCAGGGCTTCGCGTACTACGAGGAGAAGTTCGCGTACCCCTACCCGTTCGAGAAGTACGACCAGCTCTTCGTCCCCGAGTTCAACGCGGGCGCGATGGAGAACGCCGGCGCGGTGACCTTCACCGAGACCTACGTGTTCCGCTCGAAGGTGACCGATGCGATCAAGGAGCGCCGGGTCGTCACGATCCTGCACGAGCTCGCCCACATGTGGTTCGGCGACCTCGTCACCATGAAGTGGTGGAACGACCTGTGGTTGAACGAGTCGTTCGCCGAATGGGCTTCGACGATCGCCACCGCAGAGGCCACCGAGTGGACCGAGGCGTGGACGACGTTCAACGCGATGGAGAAGACCTGGGCCTACCGCCAGGACCAGCTGCCGTCGACGCACCCCATCGTCGCGACCATCAACGACCTCGAGGACGTCCAGGTCAACTTCGACGGCATCACCTACGCCAAGGGCGGCTCCGTCCTGAAGCAGCTCGCCGCCTGGGTGGGCATCGAGGCGTTCTTCGCCGGCGTGGGCAACTACTTCCGCAAGCACGAGTTCGGCAACACGGTGCTCGACGACCTGCTCGTCGAGCTCGAGGCGACGAGCGGCCGCGACCTCCGCGAGTGGTCGAAGCTGTGGCTGGAGACCGCCGGGGTCGGGACGTTGAGCCCGGAGTTCACGGTCGACGCCGACGGCGCGTTCACCGCGTTCGCCGTCCGTCAGACGGTCCCCGCGGACTACGACACGCTGCGTCCGCACCGCCTCGCCATCGGCCTGTACCGGCTGCAGGACGGCAAGCTCGTCCGCACCCGACGCGTCGAACTCGACGTCGACGGGGCGCTCACCGAGGTGCCGGAGCTCGTCGGTGAGACGCAGCCCGACCTGGTGCTGCTGAACGACGACGACCTCGCCTACGCGAAGATCCGCCTCGACGAGCGGTCGCTCGCGACGGCGATCGGCCACCTCGCTTCGATCGAGGACCCGCTCGCACGCTCGCTGGTCTGGGGCGCCGCCTGGGACGCGACCCGCGACGCCGAGTCGAGCGCCTCCGACTACGTGGAGCTCGTCCTCGGGAACATCGCCACGGAGACCGAGTCGACGACCCTGCGCACAACGCTCGGCCAGCTCGGTCTGGCCGCGCGCAACTACGTCGCTCCGGAACGCCGCCTGGCGACCGTCTCCCGGGTCGGCGACGCGCTCTGGACGCTCGCCCAGGAGGCTGAGGCCGGCTCGGACGCGCAGTTCCAGTTCGTGAAGTTCTTCGCGGCCCTCGCCTCGACCCCCGAGCACGGCGAGCACCTGCGTGCGCTGCGCGACGGCTCCGCGGCACTCCCGGGCCTGGAGATCGACACCGACCTCCGCTGGGAGCTCCTCGAGGGCCTGGTCCTCCTCGGTCTCGCGGACGGTTCGGACATCGATGCGGCGCTCGCCGAGGACAACACGGCGAACGGTGCGCAGGCGGCCGCTCGCGCACGGGCGACGATCCCCACCGTCGAGGGCAAGCGTGCGGCGTTCGACTCGGTCGTCGAGCACGACGACCAGCCGAACGCGATCGTCCGGAACGTCGGTCTCGGGTTCGGGCACGTCATCGACCCGGCCGTCCTGCAGCCGCTCGTCGAGCCGTACTTCGCCGCGCTCACGTCGGTCTGGGAGTCGCGCAGCTACAAGATCGCCGAGTACATCGTCGAGGGGCTCTACCCGGCGGCGCTCGCCTCCACCGAGCTCCGCGACCGCACCCGCGCGTGGCTGGAAGCCAACGCCGATGTCCCGGCACTCCGACGCATGCTCGTCGAAGCCCTCGCCGGGGTCGAGCGGGCACTCGCGGCACAGGCACGGGACGCCGCATGATCCACTCGGCCGGATAGCACTCCGGTACCAGGATCCTCTGGCGAGAACCCCTCCACGGCACGACCCGCTGTGGAGGGGTTCTCCGTATCCTGGAGGGATGCGCCGACCGGTGAACGACGACCGACCCTCAGGGTCGTCCTCGTCGTGACCGCTCGGAAGCCCTCCTCCGCCCCGGACCGGGCCGCGACGGAAGCCGCACTGATGCTCCCGCGCCCGCCCGGGGTCGTCCGACGCTGGTGGTCGAGGCATCCGTGGACCGCCGACTCGCTCATCGCCGCCGGGTACCTCCTCGTCGCCCTCTCGGTCAGCACCGTCGAGTGGTTCGACGTCGACCTGGCGGCCCAGCCCGGTCGCATCGCCCTCGCCGTCGCGATCGTGGGCGTCACCACGCTCGCCGTCCTGCTCAGGCGACGGCGTCCGCTCGCGATGGCCGTGCTCGTCATCGTCGTCGGGCTCGTCTCGGTCGCGCAGACGGTGGGCGTCGACGCGTTCGCGGTGCCGATCCTGCTGTACTCCGTGGCCGTGTACCGGACCGTCGCACTGGGCTGGCAGGCCTTCGCCGCCGCCGCGGTCGTCGCCGTCCTCGCCCCCTTCCTGCCCTGGGCCGCGCCACACGCACCGGGAGAGCCGCAGCAGACCATCATCTCGGTCGTCCTCTTCGCGCTCTTCGGGCTGCTGATCGGGATCAATGTCGGCAATCGCAAGCGGTACGTCGAAGCCCTCGTCGATCGGGCGGCACAGCTGGCCCGCGAGCGCGACCAGCAGGCCCAGCTCGCCGCCGTCGCCGAGCGGACCCGCATCGCCCGCGAGATGCACGACATCGTCTCCCACAGTCTCACCGTCATCGTCGCGCTGAGCGAGGGGGCCCTGGCGACGAAGGACCCGACGGCGTCCCGATCCGCCATGACCGCTGTCACCGACGCCGCCCGGAGCTCCCTCGTCGACATGCGACGCATGCTGGGGGTCCTCCGTGAGACCGGCAGCGCGCCCCTCGCTCCGCAACCCGACGCCGCGTCGATCCCCGCGCTCGTCGAGACCTTCCGCGGACTCGGCCTGCCGGTCGCACTCACCGCCTCCGGGCCGTCGACGGACGACCCGTCGATCCTGCTCGCCGTGCACCGCATCACGCAGGAGGCGCTCACGAACGCGCTGCGGTACGCGGAGCGGCCGAAGCGCGTCGACGTCGTCATCACCACCGACGACGAGCACCTCGAGCTCATCGTCGAGAACGACGGGTCCATTCCGGACGCGCCGTCGCTCGGCGCCGGCCAGGGCTTGCTGGGCCTCCGCGAACGCGTCGCGTTCCAAGGGGGTCGGGTCACCGCCGGGGCCGTCGGCGATCGACTGTGGCGCGTCCATGCCGTCCTGCCACTGGAACCACGTCCGACGAGAACGTCTCCGCCGACCACCGAACCACGAGGAACCACACCATGACCGATCCTGTCCGCATCCTGCTCGTCGACGACCAACAGCTCATCCGGCTCGGATTCGGTCTCGTGCTCGGCGCGGAGGACGATCTGGACGTGGTCGGTGAGGCTTCGAACGGCGCCGAGGCGATCCACCTCGCCGCCACCCTGCGGCCCGACGTGATCCTGATGGACGTCCGGATGCCGGGACTCGACGGGATCGAGGCGACCAGGAGGATCGTCGCCGCGAACCCCGACAGCCGCATCATCATCCTGACGACCTTCGACCTCGACGAGTACGCCTTCGGAGCGTTGCGGGCCGGCGCGAGCGGCTTCCTCCTGAAGGACGCCCTGCCGAACGAGCTGACGTCCGCGATCCGTGCGGTCCACGCCGGCGACGCCGCCGTCTCGACCCGCATCACGAAACGGATGCTCGAACTCTTCGCGACGGCCCTCCCCGGCACGCCCGCGGCCGCCGAGGACGGCTCGGCCGCAGAACTCGCCGAACTGACACCGCGGGAGCACGACATCCTCGTCGCCATGGCGGAGGGGCTGAGCAACGCGGAGATCGCCGCCCACTTCGTCCTCTCCGAGTCGACGGTGAAGACACACGTCGGTCGCGTGCTCATGAAGCTGCAGCTGCGCGACCGCGTGCAGGCCGTCATCTTCGCCTACAAGCACGGACTCGTGCGTCCATGACCGTCCACGCAGGCACCGTCCGGCTCGCACTCGGGCGGCTCACACGGTTCACTCCGCGTCGCTCGATACACTGGGCCCCATATGAACTGGGATGAGATCTGGCCTGACGTGACCGCTTTCCTCTGGACGGCGGGGTGGAAGATCATCGGCGTGGTGATCGTGATCGGCCTGGCGTTCGCCGCCGCATGGGTGCTCCGATTCGTCATCCGACGCGTCGTCGGCCGCATCGTGAGTGGCGTCAAGAAGAGCGCCGACGTCACCGACACGCAATCGCTGCTCGCCTCGCCGCTGGCCGCCGTCCGACTCGTCCAACGCACACGGACCCTCGGCACCGTGCTCAGTAACATCGTCAACGTCACCATCGTCATCGTCGCGGCCATCCTCGTCGTCAACGTCATCGACTCGAGCATCATCGGCTCCTTCGCCCTGCTGACGGCAGCGGTCGGTGCCGGTCTCGGTTTCGGCGCGCAGAACATCGTCAAGGACATCCTCAACGGCCTGTTCATGGTGGTCGAGGACCAACTGGGCGTGGGCGACGTGGTCGATCTCGGGCCCGCCACCGGCGTCGTCGAGACCGTCGGTATCCGGATCACCCAGGTACGCGACGTCAACGGCACGCTCTGGTTCGTCCGGAACGGCGAGATCCTGCGGGTCGGCAACATGTCGCAGGGCTGGTCGCGGGTCATCATCGACCTGGCGATCCCGTACGACACCGACGTCGAGGCCGTCCAGGAGCGCATGCTCGACACGGCGAACGAACTCGCCCACGACCCCAAGTGGCGCTCCCGCATCCTCGAGAAGCCCGAGCTGTGGGGTCTCGAGTCGATCTCGGGCGACGCCCTCGTCATCCGCCTCGTCATCAAGACGCGCACGAGTGCCAAGGACGACGTGGCTCGCGAACTGCGGATGCGGTTGAAGCGGGCCGTCGACGAGATGGACGTCAAGCTGCCGTCGCTCAACAGCATCGTCCTCTCGGGCTTCGAGGGTGCCGCAAGCGTGACCGGTTCGCGTCCCCCGCGCACCCACCCGACCACGGTGGTCCCGCCACGGGCGCCGAAGACCAAGCGACCCCCGAGAGGGCAGCAGTGACCGACTCCCAGGCACCAGGCACGTCCTTCTACGAGCAGGTCGGCGGGCACGCCACCTTCAAGGCCCTCGTCGACGAGTTCTACCGCGGCGTGGCCGGCGACCCCGTCCTGAAACCGATGTACCCCGAGGAGGACCTCGGTCCGGCGGCCGACCGGCTGATGCTCTTCCTCGAGCAGTACTGGGGCGGGCCCGGCACCTACAGCGCCGAACGCGGCCATCCGCGTCTCCGGCTGCGGCACCAGCCCTTCCACGTGAATCCCGACGCTCGCGACCGCTGGCTGCTGCACATGCGCGCCGCCGTCGACAGCCTCGACCTCGCGCCGGTGCACGAGGCGACGCTCTGGGACTACCTCGAGCGGGCAGCCCACGCCATGGTCAACACCTTCGACGAGGATCCAGGGGCACCGCGCCGCAGTCTCCTCTGATTCCGGCCGCGCGGTCGTAGGATCGGACGCACGTCCGCGCCGAAGGAGTCAACAGATGCCAGCAGCCGTTCCTCCCCATCCGTCCGCCGATCGGACCGAGGCCGACGCGATCGTGATCGGCAGCGGGCTGGCCGGGCTCGTCGCCGCCGCAGAGCTCATCGACGCCGGCAAGCGGGTCATCCTGCTCGAACAGGAGCCGGAGTCGAACCTCGGTGGCCAGGCGCACTGGTCGTTCGGCGGCCTGTTCCTGGTCGACTCCCCCGAGCAGCGCCACCTCGGCGTCCGTGATTCGCTCGAGCTCGCGACCCAGGACTGGTTCGGCGCAGCAGCGTTCGACCGTCCCGAGGACCACTGGCCCAAGCGCTGGGCAGACGCGTACCTCGATTTCGCCGCGGGCGAGAAGCGCGCCTGGCTCCACGACCAGGGCGTGCGGTTCTTCCCGGTCGTCGGCTGGGCGGAACGGGGCGGTTACGGCGCCATCGGCCACGGCAACTCCGTTCCCCGCTTCCACATCACCTGGGGCACCGGACCCGGTGTCGTCGCGCCCTTCGTCCGACGGGTGAGCGCCGGCGTCGAGGACGGCACGGTGTCGGCGCATTTCCGGCACCGCGTGGACGAGCTGCTCACCGAGGACGGCGCGGTCGTCGGCGTGCGCGGCTCCGTGCTCGCCCCGTCGCATGCCGAGCGCGGGGCTCCGAGCTCACGCGACGTCGTCGGCGAGTTCTCGTGCAGGGCGCCCGCGGTGCTCGTCGCGAGCGGTGGCATCGGAGGGAACCACGACCTCGTCCGCGAACAGTGGCCGGCCCGGCTCGGGACGCCGCCGACGACCATGCTCTCCGGTGTCCCCGCGCACGTCGACGGACGCATGCTGGCGATCAGCGAGCGCGCGGGCGGGCATCTCATCAACGGCGACCGGATGTGGCACTACGTCGAAGGCATCACCAACTGGGATCCGATCTGGCCGCAGCACGGCATCAGGATCCTGCCGGGGCCGTCGTCGCTCTGGTTCGACGCGACCGGGAAGCGGCTCCCGGTGCCGCTCTTCCCGGGCTTCGACACGCTCGGTACCCTCGCGCACCTGCGTGCCACCGGCCACGACCACAGCTGGTTCGTGCTGACCCAGCGGATCATCGAGAAGGAGTTCGCGCTGTCGGGGAGCGAGCAGAACCCCGACCTCACCGGGAAGGACCTCGGGCTGCTCACGAAGCGCATCGGTCCGGGAGCGCCCGGCCCCGTCGAGGCGTTCAAGGAACACGGCGCTGACTTCGTCGTCGCAGACACGCTCACCGAGCTGGTCGCCGGCATGCAGGAGCTGAGCCCGGAGACGCCCATCGATGCGGCGAACGTCATCGCCGAGGTGGAGGCCCGCGATCGCGAGATCGACAACCCGTTCACGAAGGACCTGCAGATCACGGCGCTCCGCGGTGCCCGCTCCTACCGGGGCGACAAACTCATCCGCGTCGCCGCACCGCACCGGCTCCTCGATCCGAAGGCCGGACCGCTCATCGCGGTGAAGCTGCATGTGCTGACCCGCAAGAGCCTCGGTGGGCTCGAGACCGACCTCGCGAGCCGGGTCCTCGGTCCCGACGGGAACCCGGTGCCCGGTCTCTACGCCGCCGGTGAGGCGGCCGGCTTCGGCGGTGGAGGGATCCACGGCTATCGCGCGCTCGAGGGGACCTTCCTCGGCGGCTGTCTGTTCAGCGGTCGGACCGCCGGCCGCGCGATGGCCGCCGGCTGAGGATCAGGACACGGCACCTGCGAGCACATGCCCGCGTCGGGTGCTCAAGCGGACCCATCCGCCTGAGCGGAAGACGGCCGCACGCTCCGGCTCGGCGATGAAGCCGAGGCCCACCGCGGCGAACGCGGCACCGGTCGGGAGTCCGTGGCCGTCGCCGAGGGGCCGGGACCAGACCTGCGACCGCACCTTCTGGACGATCTGATCGCCCACCGCTGTGGGGAGCGTTTCGGCGATCTCCGAGGCCCCCGTCCTGGCGACGAGTTCGAGCTCGATGGTGTCCACGTCGCCCGCGCGTACCCAGCCGCCACGCGGCGGCGCCTGTCCGACCCACGGAGCCGTCCTCGTGGACGGCGGCAGCTCGAGCGGCACGGTCTCGCGGGCATCCGCGACCAGGTCCTCGGCAGCGACGCCGCCGAGCGTGCGGACGATGCGGTCGATGAGTTCACGCGGGGTCGCGAGCACGTCGGCCGTGGCGGGTTCGGCGAGTGCGAAGGTGCGCATCCCGATGATCGTCGGACTCCGGTCGAGCAGCCCCTGCGGGTGCAGCACCGGAGCGGAGACCGCCAGGACGTCTCCGGCAGCCAGGAGTCGCACACCGGAGTCGTCGATCCGGGCGGCGCGTGCAAGGAAGGTGCGGAGGTCGGCGAGCGAGGTGGCGTCGAGGAGCTGCAAGGCGGTGGACATCTCCTCTCAATCTACGCCACCGCCGTGGACGCTCCGGCACCGCGTCCACAGGGCCTGGATAGACTCGGCGGGTCGGGTCGGGCATCGACGACCGAGCCTCGACCCCCGGATGAAAGGCGTGTTCGCGTGAAGGAACCGATCCACTCCCTGTTGACCGCTCTGGACCTCAGCGCTCCCGGTGTCCGGACCGACGAGGACATCTTCACCGGTCCGTCGCAATGGATGCCACAGGGGCGGGTCTTCGGTGGTCAGGTGCTCGCCCAGTCCGTCGTCGCCGCGACCCGGACCGTCGACGCCGAGCGCATCATCCACTCGATGCACGGGTACTTCCTCCGACCGGGCGATGTCGACCTGCCGATCACCTTCGCGGTCGACCGCATCCACGACGGACGCTCGTTCGCCACCAGGCGCACCCAGGCTTACCAGAACGGGGTGCCGATCCTCTCGATGATCGCGTCCTTCCAGACCCAGGACGAGGGCCCGGAGCATCAGATCGAGCTGCCCGACGGGATCCCCGACCCGGAGACGCTCCCGTCAGCCGCCGAGCTCCTCAGCGGGATCGACCACCCGGCCGCCGAGGCGTGGGCGACGGGACGCCCCTTCGACCTCCGACACGTCGGCTCCCCCGTCTACCTCCGCGTGGAGGGCGAGCGGACCACCCGGCAAGCGGTGTGGTTCAAGACGATCGAGGATCTGCCCGACGACCCGGGGCTGCACCGTGCCGCGCTCGCCTACGCGAGTGACTACACGATCCTGGAGCCGGTGCTCCGTCGTCACGGCGTCCCGTGGGCCACCCCGGGCATCAAGATCGCCAGTCTCGACCACGCCATGTGGTGGCACCGTCCCGCGCGCGTGGACGAATGGCTGCTCTACCTGCAGGATTCCCCGAGCGCCACCGGCGGGCGAGGTCTGTCCCTCGGGCGCATCTACGATCGGGCGGGTCGCCTCGTCGCGAGCGTCGCCCAGGAGGGCATGGTGCGATTCCCGAAGCCTCGGTGACCGGGGGCGCTCAGCGTCGCGAGAACTCGATCGGATCCTCGAGGAACGGCTCCCATGCGGCACGTTCGACGTCCGAGATCCGGCGCGGCTTGAGTGTCTTGGCGTCCACCATGACGACCGTCGTCGAGGCTCGGGCGTACAGCGTCTGCGATGCCCCGCCCAGCGGCGAGTACACCTCGTACGCGACCTGCAGGCTGGCCCCGCCGATCTTGCCCATCCAGAGCTGGACGTCGAGCGGATCACGCTGGTACGGGATCGGGGCCAGGTACTCGATCTCCTGGTGTGCCACGAGCGTCAGCGTCTCGGCCTCGAGGCTCGCGTCGATGACCGCGGTCGGCGGCACGTCCTCCGACGCCAACGTCGGGATCCAGAAGACGCGGACACGCGCCTCCTCCAGCAGCTTGAGCATCGAGGCGTTGTTGACGTGGTTGAAGGCGTCGAGGTCGCCCCACCGCAGTGGGATCGGCACGTGGAGTCTGGTCATTGCTGGGCCCTCCGTGGGTCGGGGACGTACGGGTCGTGAACGGACGACGGCCCACCGGCAGAAGCCGATGGGCCGTTCGCAGGAGTCCTAGTCGCGCGTGAGTTTGCGGTACGCGGAGCGGTGCGGCTTGGCCGCGTCCGGTCCGAGGCGCTTGATCTTGTCCTCTTCGTAGGACTCGAAGTTGCCCTCGAACCAGTGCCAGTTCGACGGGTTCTCCTCGGTACCCTCGTACGCGAGGATGTGCGTCGCGATGCGGTCGAGGAACCACCGGTCGTGGGTGATGACCACAGCACAACCCGGGAACTCGAGGAGTGCGTTCTCGAGGCTCGAGAGCGTCTCGACGTCGAGGTCGTTGGTCGGTTCGTCGAGCAGGAGGAGGTTGCCGCCCTGCTTGAGCGTCAGCGCGAGGTTCAGGCGGTTGCGCTCACCACCGGAGAGGACACCCGCTTTCTTCTGCTGGTCCGGGCCCTTGAATCCGAACGTCGACACGTAGGCGCGGGACGGGATCTCCTGGTTGCCGACCTGGATGTAGTCGAGCCCCTCGGACACGACCTCCCAGAGCGTCTTGTTGGGGTCGATGCCCCCGCGGGACTGGTCGACGTAGGAGAGCTTCACGGTCTCGCCGACCTTGAGCTCGCCGGCGTCGAGCGGCTCGATGCCGACGATGGTCTTGAACAGCGTGGTCTTACCGACTCCGTTGGGGCCGATGATGCCGACGATGCCGTTGCGCGGAAGGCTGAAGGAGAGGTCGTTGATGAGGACGCGTCCGTCGAAGCCCTTCTCGAGCTTCTTGGCCTCGAGGACCGTCGAGCCGAGTCGCGGACCGGCGGGGATCTGGATCTCTTCGAAGTCGAGCTTCCTGGTGCGCTCGGCCTCCGTCGCCATCTCCTCGTAGCGAGCGAGACGCGCCTTCGACTTCGCCTGGCGGCCCTTCGCGTTGCTGCGGACCCACTCGAGTTCGCTCGCGAGGCGCTTGGCGAGCTTCGCGTCCTTCTTGCCCTGGACGTTGAGGCGCTCGCCCTTCTTCTCGAGGTAGGTGGAGTAGTTGCCCTCGTAGGGGTACAGGCGACCGCGGTCCACCTCACAGATCCACTCTGCGACGTGGTCGAGGAAGTACCGGTCGTGGGTGACGGCGAGCACGGCGCCCGCGTACTGGGCGAGGTGCTGTTCGAGCCAGAGCACGCTCTCGGCGTCGAGGTGGTTGGTGGGCTCGTCGAGGAGCAGGAGGTCGGGCTTCTGCAGGAGGAGCTTGCAGAGTGCGACGCGACGCTTCTCACCACCGGAGAGGTGGGCGACCGTGGCGTCGGACGGCGGGCAGCGCAGGGCGTCCATCGCCTGCTCCAGCTGCGAGTCGAGGTCCCAGGCGTCAGCGGCGTCGATCGCCTCCTGCAGCACGCCCATCTCGGCGAGCAGGGCGTCGAAGTCGGCGTCGGGCTCGGCCATCGCGAGCGAGATCTCGTTGAAGCGGTCGATCTTGCCCTTGATCTCGCCGACGCCCTCCTGGACGTTCTCGAGCACCGTCTTGTCCTCGTCGAGTTCCGGCTCCTGCATGAGGATGCCGACGCTGAAGCCCGGCGTGAGCTTCGCCTCGCCGTTCGAGGGGGTGTCGATCCCCGCCATGATCTTCAGGATCGTGGACTTACCGGCACCGTTCGGGCCGACGACGCCGATCTTCGCTCCGGGCAGGAACGCCATCGTCACGTCGTCGAGGATGAGCTTGTCGCCGACCGCCTTGCGGGCGCGGACCATCGAGTAAATGTATTCAGCCATGTCGCCGTCCAGTCTACGGCCGGACCCGTCGTTTGCGCTGCACGACGACGCCCGCGACGACGGCCGCCGCCGCGATCGCGCAACTCGTCGTCACCTCGAGGAGCCGGGCGGGTCCGCCGAAGAACATGGACGCCAGCAGCGCGACGAGCGCGACGACGACGATGACCGTGAGCCACGGGTGTCCCCACATGCGGATCCCGCCGACGCGGTCGCAGCTCTCCGACGCCGAGACCTGGTCGAACCGTCGGCTGCGCAGTTGGGCGACGGCGATCACGATCCACACGAAGATCGCGATCGCGCCGGTGGAGTTGACGAGGAACGTGAAGACCTCGTCCGGTGCGAGGTAGTTCAACAGGACGCACACGAGCCCGACGACGGCCGAGCACAGGATCGCGACCGCCGGCGTGCCGCGTCGCGTCGTCGCGCGGACTGCTCGCGGGGCCTCCCCGCGGCCCCCGAGCGAGAACAGCATGCGCGACGCCGTGTACAGCGACGCGTTGAGCGTCGACAACAGGGCTGTGAAAACGATGATGTCCATCGCCACCCCGGCACCGGGGATCCCGGCGGCGTGCAGCATGGTGACGAAGGGGCTGATCCCCGGCGTGATCTCCGTCCACGGCACCACGATGAGGACGACCAGGATCGAGCCGATGTAGAACAGCAGGATCCGCCAGACGACCGAGTTCACCGCTCGCCGGACGGCACCCTTCGGGTCCACCGATTCTCCTGCCGCGATCGTGGCGACCTCGGCACCGAACATCGAGAAGATGATCGGCAGCAG
>Ga0157369_10004440_pt1 | contig 16542 bp, 8 predicted proteins | sample C25metaG_FD_113461 | JGI IMG/M metagenome (GOLD analysis project Ga0157369, IMG submission 113461) | Corn rhizosphere microbial communities from Kellogg Biological Station, Michigan, USA - C2-5 metaG | ecosystem: Host-associated > Plants > Roots > Rhizosphere > Soil | place: USA: Michigan... | reverse complement strand
TCCAGGGACCGGGATATGCGCAGGAGGATTGGGTTCGCCTGCACGGTTATGAATCGATGTCCTGGGATGCGATCGTCAACTTCTGGTTCGAATACAACACCTTCCTCGCCAGGCTGGTCGCGAGAATCTCGTCCGATCGATTGGAGACCAAGTGTGTGATCGCGGAACACGCCCCGGTCACCTTGGGGTTCCTGATCGAGGACTACGTTCTCCACATGCAGCACCACATCGACCAGCTTCTCGGCCGTGAGGTGATCACCGCGTATCCGGGAACAAAGTCCGCCGCATAGTCGGAGTTTGCCGGCTACTTGCCCGCGAGCTTCCTCATGTACTCCGGATACATCGTCTCGGGACCACCGAGAGCCGCGTCCACCGGTATCTTCCACTTATCGGCGAATTCATGCAGGAAGGGATTCTCTCCCGGCATGAAGCTAGGCACCCGGCTATTGTCGTGGTTGGGCAGCTCCTCGACATACTCGCAGGGCCACAGCCAGTTTCCCCCGGTATTGTCATTGAGCAAGTAGTCCTCGCTCTTGACCAGCGGCTCGGCCAGATACACCGGATCCGTCACTACGCTCACGTGGGTCAGATGAGTATCGTGCCGGATGAAATGATCCACCAGCGTTATCCGGTCGCTGGAGGGCAACCCGTTGCGGCGAGTCCACCCCTGTTTGATGTGCGTGGTGTAGATGGTGAGAATGTTGCCTTCCCACTTGCCCGTCGAAAATCCCTGCCAGGTGTGCGCCGCGTACTCAGGTGGATGCGGACGTCCGTCCATCCAGATCACGCGATTCTGTTCATAGGTGCTGCTGTACAGGTGAATCGCGACCAGGTCCTGCGTTTGCGGATCGCGTTCCTCCCAGATGCGCAAGCGGAGCGGACCGCGGTGAATATACGCCGCTGTGTGTACCTGACACTGATGCTCGGGCAAACCCAGACGATCGGGATCCCAGCTTAGCGCCCATTGGCGCGCCGCTGCATTGATCGGAAGGCCCAGGAAGTCGACAAGTTCTGGTCCCGGTCCACGTTCGGCGCTATCTTCGTGAAAGGTAGGTCCCCAGACACCGGAAAGGTCGACTTGGGCCGACGTAGGAACGCCAACCAAGACCGCCACGATCAGCAATAGTAGGACGCGAAAAAACTTCGCCACAGGTTTAGCCTCTGGTACATTCTAGTTGAAACTACTTTGCTAAAAATGCCTCGTTCGATTTGGTCTGAATCGTTGTCTTCTTTTTCCGACGCACTCGCGGCCACAAGACCCGCGCCGGCGGGCGTCGCGGCCGCTGCGGTCGCCGCCGAGCTCGGAATCAGTTTAATGATCAAGGCAATATCTATCACTGGGGGCCATGACGAGCTCGTGGACGCAGCCCGCCAAGAGGCGGCCCATCTGCGCGGCGCCGCGGATGACGACGTCAGCGCGGTGCTGGAGTTTATGCGTGGCCGGGATGCGGCGGCTCGCCAGCAAGCGATCGAGGCTCCTCTGCGAAGCGCGCGCGCCGCGGTCGCAAGCTTGGAACTATGCGTGAGGGCGTCGGCGGCCGTCAAGCCATCCCTGGCTGTGGACCAGCTTGCAGCCGAGGCCCTGATTGCGGGGGCTCTTCGGGCCATGCTGCTTTGCATCAACGCTAACTTGAAGGGTCGTGAGACCGAGTATCCCGAGGCTCTCGCCGCAAGCCAGTCGATCGAGGATCGAGCTCGTGCTACTGGTGTATACTCGCGCTGATCGGAGTCTCCTATGCGTAAGATTCTTCCTGTTATTTTGCCGCTGGCGCTGGCTGCGCCTGGTTTTGCTCAAGTGTCCGCCCAGTTATCGCCTACAGCCGCCTGGGCCACGCACGCCGCTAATGAATACCAGATGTATCCCAACGTCACCTATCTGACGATGGGCGACACCCAGCTCAAGATGGATATCTATCGCCGCCGTACGGCGACCACCCCGCAGCCGACCATCATCTACATGCACGGCGGCTTCTGGGTGGCGGGCAACAAGGAAGCCGCGGTTCTGAACGTGCTGCCGTGGATGGAGATGGGCTGGAATGTGGTCAACGTCGAGTACCGTCTGGGGCCCAACACCCTCGCACCCGGAGCTGTCGAGGATTGCTTCTGCGCGCTGCGCTACGTCGCTCAGCAAGCCATGATGTACAACGTCGACGTGAATCGTATCGTCGTAACCGGCGAATCGGCGGGCGGGCACTTGGCGCTCGCGTTGGGCATTCTACCCGAGAGCGAAGGATTCGACCGCGAGTGCGCCGCCAACACGCCCATGCCCAAGATCGCGGCCGTGCTCAACTGGTTCGGCATCAGTGACGTGCCGGATGTGATCGATGGTCCGCATCGCCAGCCGGCTGCGGTGCGCTGGTTCGGCAGTCTGCCCAATCGCATGGAGATCGCCAAACGCGTCTCGCCGATAACCTACGTGCGGGCTGGTCTGCCACCGATCCTTAGTGTCCACGGCGATGCAGATACCACCGTGCCTTATTCCCAGTCGGTCCAACTGCACGCGGCGCTGACCAAAGTGAACGTTCCCAATCAACTCGTCACCGTCCCCGGAGGCAAGCACGGGGGCTTCACGTCGCCGGAACGCGATCACATCTACTTGACGATCCGCGAGTTTCTGGGGAAGAACGGGCTTCCGGGAAAGTAAGCAGGATGCGAGGCCCTTCACCGGCACCGTAGTACAATCTGATCCATGCGCCTTAGAATTGCCGTGCTACGGCTAGTCGCCACGCTGGCAATCGCTGGCACAGCTTCCGTTTCCCTTTTTGCCGCCGACCGGCAGCTCCTGAATGAATGGGACGTCCGGAATGAGATCCATCTCGCGCCGGGAGTCAACCCAGCCATCGTGAAGGATTACTTCCCCTCGTTTTACGATTACCTGGATACAGTCCTGTTCCACCCCACGGCCGGCTATTACTCCAGTGGGCGAGTGGATTTTACTAATCATTACCGTACTTTCCCGGGCGCGCTCGCGCCGGTCTTTGGACACATGGTCGCGGAGCAGATGTTCCGGATGTGGGATGGCATGCGCAAGGCCGGCACTCTGGGTCCCGCTGAGAAGTTCACCATCGCCGAATTCGGTGCGGGTGATGGGGCCATGGCCGAGTCGGTGCTCGACTATATCGACCAGCAGGCTGCCACCAATCCGGACCCCCGTTGGCGCGAATTCAAGCAGCAGGCGATTTACGCCTGTTACGATCGATCCCCGGCGCTCAGTGAGATCCAGCGCAAGCGCAATTCGCGTTTTGGCGCACGGTTTGATGCGCGTCAGGGCGATGCCACCAATCCCAGCGCCACCATCGCACGCGCCAGTCTGAAGGGCGTCATTCTCTCCAACGAACTGCCGGATTGCTTCAGCGTGTACAAGGTGATCCTCAATGCGGACGGCTCCGCGGAGATTGCCTTCACCGTCCCCTCTGTTCCCAGTCAGGTGTGGCAACGAATCGAAGCTTCTATTCCCGCGGCCGCGCGGAACCTCATCAAGAAGGATGACGACGCCATCTCTCACAAGTTGTTCGCCGACAAAAGTCACCAGAAGACGGGCGCTGCTCACGATCGGGTTTATTTGAGCCACGCCGGGTTTTCGGCCATTTTGGATGCTTTCAATGCAGGGTCCAGCTACGAAGACAACGTCAAGCTGCTCCAATTCCAGGAACTGTACGTCCCTGCCTCGGTGATGCCGGAGTTAGCCGAGCATCTAAGGCGATATGCGCCCTCCTACGCATATGCTCTGACCAAGAATGGTAAGGGTATGGTGACCTACATCAATCTGGGCGAGGGTAAGTTCATCCAGGGGGCCGGGGCCGCGCTCAAAGCCGGCTATGTGATCACCATCGATTACGGTTCCAACTGGGAAGGGACCCTGGGGCAGGAGTTCGATCACCTGCGGATGTACGGGCCGGGCAGCTCGCAGTCCCACGCCGATCCGTATCATTCCCCGACTTTGAACGACATGACCACCGACGTGAACTTCAGCCACATCGCGGCGGAAGGAAAATCCGTTGGGCTCGAGGCGATGTATTTCGGACCTCAGCACTCACTTCAAATGGGAACACCGGTCAATCTCGACCAGTTGCCGTCCAGCCGTCCGCAAACTCCCGACGAAACGGCCGACTTTCAGCAGTGGGCCGGCCTGTTCTATTCCTGGGAAGCATACAAGGTTCTGATCCAGCAGAAGGACCATACCGACGCGGCGTATCGCTATCCAGGCGACGGCGCGGAAGCCTTGGCGATTCCGGAAAACGGGTTGAGTCCGGTCGAGCGCCAGAGGCTGGCGGAGATCGCGAAAAAGCTCGCTCACTAACCATAGGCCGTGGCATGCGGGCGTCCCGCCGTAGTCACCGCTGCACGTGGAATACACCTCTAAACGCACCGTTTCCTAGTTATGAAATTTAGTATAGTGCCATATTCCGTACGGATTTAGGTAAAGCGGAGCCTTTGTAATCTTTCTGTCTTTTTTTATGTTGACGGGTTGACAAACCTAAGGGTATACTTGCATCCGGTTGACGCAGGCTTGCTTTTCGAGGTTAGTCGGGCCTGCCACGTTGTCAAAAAAGGGGAGGCAACATGCGATCCTTGCGGATTTCATTCGGACTATTGCTTTGTGCCCTGTTCGTGTTCGGCCAAAGCGATCGCGGTTCGATTACAGGAGCAATTTCTGATCCTAGTGGCGCCGTCGTCGCGTCCGCCAAGATTGAAGCCAAAAACGTCGATAACGGCTCGGTGTATGAGGCCGGGAGTTCGACCACCGGCAATTACGTGATCCCGCAGCTGCCCACCGGCAACTACGAATTGACCGTCACGGTCAGTGGGTTTAAGAAGTACGTCAAAGAGAACATTTTTCTTCCGGTGGCGCAGACGGTTCGCGTGGACGTCAAGCTCGAAGTGGGCACCACTTCGGAGACACTCACTGTCACGGAAGCGACGCCTCTTCTCAAGACCGAAAGCGGCGAGCTGAGCCATAACGTCACTACGGACCGCATCAACAATCTCCCGGTACTGCAAATCGGCACCGGCGCCGGTCTTCGTACACCCTACGCGATGACCAACCTGATTCCGGGCTCCAGCTACACGCCGGACGTGGCCATCCGCATCAACGGCATGCCGTCGAACACGCAGTCCATCCGCATCGAAGGACAGGACGCGCAGATGGGTATATGGTCAGGCACGCAATCCTGGACGCAGCCTAGTGTGGATGCAATTCAGGAAACCTCGATTCAGACCAGCAACTACGCGGCGGAATTCGGCCAGGCAGGCGGCGGTGTGTTTAACACCACCATGAAGTCGGGCACCAACCAGTTTCACGGTGGTGCTTACGGTTACCTGATGAACGAAGCGTTCAACGCGGGCACCCCCAATACCAATGCCGGCCTCGCCAACGGCAGCCTGACTGGAGCTGTGGTAGATCCCAATCACTTGAACCAACATGTGCGGCCCCGCCTGCGCCGCGAGGACTACGGAGGCAGCTTCGGCGGACCCGTGGATATTCCAAAAATCTACGACGGCCACGACAAAACCTTCTTCTTTTTCAACTTTGAGCAGTTCCGGGAAACCGCCATCACCGCCGCCGGCACGGCCGCCAGTATAAAGACCGTTCCCACGGCAGCCTATCGCCAAGGTGATTTCTCAGCCGCGCTGGGCACTACTCCGATCGGTACGGATTCGCTTGGGAACCAGTTGTTCAACAATCAAGTGTTCGACCCCTGTTCGACTACCACGACGGCCAACGGAGTTCGGCTCCGTACGGCGTTCCCCGGCAATAAAGTTCCCTTAGGCGCAGCCTCCTGCCTGGGTGGCACGTATCTCGATCCCGTCACAGCCAAATTCCAGGCCCTAATGCCGCTGCCCACCAACAGCAACAATGCGACTGGGTATCAGGATTTCACCAGTTCGTATTCCAACAGCAGGCTGCAAACCGTTCCTTCCATCAAGCTGGATCACTCCCTGAGCGCGAAGGCCCACCTGTCAGGCTATTGGGGCCGGACGACCGTTGCACCTTACCCGGCTACCGATGGGATGCCGTTCCCCATCACCAGCGCCAATCCGTCTAAGATCGCCTCATACACGGTGCGCATCAACTTCGATTACACGCTGACGCCGACCTTGCTGTTGCACTTGGGCGCAGGCCTTCTCTCGGCGGACGACGCGGAGCAAGGACCCGGGGGACCCCTGGGCAGCCAGTATGACGTCCTCAGCTACTTCGGCCTGAAAGGGACTGGGACGACGCAGGTTCTGCCGACTGTAGGCGCACCCGCTCCTGGGTTCAACGGCGGTCCGGCAACCGGCTTCGGTGGACTCTACGGCGGATACTCGCCGCGCATTGGTCCATCGACCAATATCGAAATTCACGAGTATAAGCCCACCAGCAACGCTAGCCTTACCTGGGTGAAAAGCAACCACACGTACAAGTTTGGCGCGGACTTCAACACCGATGGCTATCTCAACAAGAGCAACACCTACGCCGCCCCGTGGATCGGGTTCGCCAACACGGGCACGACGGATCCAGCGGCGCAGGGCCAAATTCTGACCCCTGGCACCAACGCTGGATTTATTTACGCTAGCTTCCTGCTGGGTCTCGCTGATGACGGCTACACGTCGGTACCGGCCAATACACGGCTTGGCAAGAAGGCCCTAGGACTCTTTGCCCAGGACACCTGGAAGGTCACCCGCAAACTGACTCTCGATTATGGCCTGCGCTGGGATTTCGAAACATACTTGAGAGAGCACAACGGTTACCAGGGATCTGTTAGCCTGGACACGCCGAATCCGATTGCCGGAGGCCGGTTGGGCGCAACGATTTTTGAGGGTTTTGGGCCCGGTCGCTGCCAGTGCAATTTCGCCAGCAATTATCCATTTGCTTTCGGGCCCCGCATTGGCATCGCCTACCAGATCACCCCCAAGACAGTCTTACGGGTGGGAACAGGCATATCCTATACCAGGACTTCTGCCAATAACTTCCAATCCTACGCAGTCGCCTCCAATACGCCTTACTCTGCTTCTCAATATGGCGACCCAGCATATTTGACCAGAAACGGCCTGCCCTATAAGGTCACCTTCCCCAACTTCGATCCAGGTCAGTTGCCGTATCAGGGCGTTCCCGCCGGCTCACTTAATTACTTCGATCGCCAAGCAGGTCGTCCGGCTCGAACGGTTCAATGGAGTTTCCTCATCCAACGGGAGCTCCGTAGAGATCTCGTGATCGAAGTCGGCTATGTGGGTAATCGTGGAGCCTGGTTCCAATCGACCTCGGCTATCAACGACGACGCCATTATGCCCAGCAGCCTGAATGCAGTGGGGCTCGATATCCACAACCCTGCGGACCAGACCCTGCTGACGTCGCAACTGAGTTCAGCTGTGGCCGCGCAGCGCGGATTCAGCGGTTTGCCTTATCCGAACTTTCCGAGCACGCTGACGGTGTTCCAGGCTCTACGGCCCTATCCGGAATACACCAGCATCCTGCACCTGTGGGGACCGCTGGGCAGCACCAAATATGACTCGATGCAAGTCAACCTCACCAAGCGCTATTCGCACGGTCTGGATCTGAACACGAATTTCACTTGGTCCAAGCAGTTCGTAAATGGTGTGGAGAGCGAGGGCGTATTCGGCGGTGCTTCGGAGAACGATGTCTTCAATCGCAACAACAATTGGTACCTGTCCAGCAACAATCAGCCCTTCCTGCTGGTTATCTCGGCCAATTACACCACGCCGAAAATGAATGGCGACGGCCTGGCCATGAAGGTACTATCGCAGATCACCCGCGATTGGACCACCGCCGCAGTGCTCCGCTACGGAAGTGGCCTGCCAGTCACGAGCCCGACGTCCATTAACCTCCTAAGCAGTATGCTCGGACAAAGCACGTTCTACAATCGCGTGCCGGGCCAGGCTCTCTACACGCAGGACATCAACTGCAAATGCTTTAATACAGCTCAGACTCTGGTTCTCAACCCCAACGCGTGGGTCGATCCCGGAAAAGGCAACTGGGGAACGGCCGCCGCCCGCTATAGCGATTTCAGCGGCGCTCGCCGGCCCAGTGAGAACATAAGCTTCGGCCGCATCTTCCGCCTGACGGAAAGTGGCAGGGCGCAATTCCAAATCCGAGGCGAGTTCACCAACATGTTCAACCGCTGGACTTGGCCGAATCCGACCACCACGCCGGGAACACCGGTTACCCACGACAATGCCGGCAACATCACCGGTGGCTACGGCTTCATCAACCTGGTCGGCGGCGCTGGAGCGAATCCCCGATCCGGACAGATGGTTGCCCGGTTCACGTTCTAAGCTTCATCGCGATCTAGTCACATCTCGCCGCTTCCGGATACCCGGGAGCGGCGAGTTTGTTTTTGGCGGCGATTGACCCTGCATGAGCACGGTGATAACGTCGTGAGAGCCGGAGGCGTTATGAAAACCCTGATCGATCGCCGGTCTTTTCTCCGCGCAACTTCCGTCGCGGGCGGAGGCATCCTGCTCGGTTTGTATAGGAAGCCTCTCCCCGCTCAGGGGCAGGCGCAGGGCCCGGCGGTTGCGTTCAAGGCCGACGCCTTTATCCGCATCGGCGCCGATGGGTCCGTGACCATCATGGCGAAGAATCCGGAAGTCGGACAGGGCTCCCAGACCCACTTGCCGATGATCATTGCCGATGAATTCGACGTCGATTGGAAAGACGTCAAGGTCCGGCTAGCCGATCTCGATCAGGCCAAATACGGTCCGCAATCGGCGGGCGGCAGCAACTCCACGCCGACGAATTGGGATCCCCTGCGGCTCGTCGGCGCCACCGGACGCCAAATGATGCTCACGGCCGCGGCGCAAAGCTGGAACGTACCAGAATCGGAATGTGTTACCGGCTCGGGAAAGGTCACGCATCCTCCCAGCAACCGAACTTTGGGATATGGCGCGCTGGCGGCGAAAGCGGCCACGCTGCCCCTGCCCGATCCGACGTCGGTCAAGTTGAAGGACGCCAAGGATTACAAGATCATCGGTCAGCCGCTCGTCGGCGTGGACGTGGCGTCGATCATAACCGGTAAACCCATCTTCAGCATCGATTTTACCGTTCCGGGGATGCTGTTCGCGGTATTCGAAAAGTGCCCGGTGTTCGGCGGCAAAGCCAAGAGTGCCAATCTCGATGCGATTAAAGCCATGCCAGGCGTTCGCCACGCGTTCATCATCGAAGGAGGAACCCAACTAACCGGCTTGCTCTCGGGCGTCGCCATCGTCGCGGATACGTGGTGGCAGGCCCGTATGGCTCGCCAGAAGCTTCAAGTTGTCTGGGACGAGGGCCACACTGCGGCGCAGTCCACGGCCAATTTCGCCCAACGCGCGGACGAACTGTCAACGCAACCTCCGGTATTCGCGTTACGAAACGATGGGAATGCCGATACGGCGCTCGCCGGTGCGGCGAAAATGATCGAGGCGGCCTATTCGTACCCGTTTCTCTCGCACGCGCCGCTCGAACCCCAGAACTGCACCGCCCATTTCAAGGAGGGCAAACTCGAGATCTGGGCGCCCAGCCAAACGCCGGCCGCCGGACTCCAGGTGGTCACCCAAACCCTGGGATTGCAAAACAGCGACGTCACGTTCCACCAGGTACGCGGCGGTGGCGGATTCGGCCGTAGGCTCACCAACGACTACGTGGCCGAGGCCGCCTGGATCGCCAAGCAGGTCGGCGTGCCGGTGAAGCTCCTGTGGACTCGAGAAGACGACATGGCCCACGATTTCTATCGTCCCGGAGGCTTCCATTACCTGAAGGGCGGCGTGGATGCTTCGAGCAAAGTGATCGCCTGGCGTAATCACTATGTGAGCTTCGGCGAAGGCCAGCGCTTCGCGCCGCAGGCGAACATCAACCAGAACGAATTTCCGGCGACCTTTATACCCAACTTCTCGTTCCAATCCACGCTGATGCCTTTGGGCGTGCCCACTGGGGCGATGCGCGCTCCGCGCAGCAACGGGTTTTGCTTCGTCTTTCAGTCTTTCGTCGACGAGTTGGCGCACGCCGCCGGCAAAGACCCGATACAGTTTCGGATCGACCTGGTCGGCGCCCCGCGCGTCGGCACCGAAGCAGATCAAGACTTCGTTGCGTCGCGTATGCGCGGCGTATTGGAGCTGGTTCGCGAAAAGTCCGGATGGGGCAAACGTAATCTTCCCAAGGGCCGGGCCATGGGCGTGGCGTTCCAATTCGCGCACCGCGGCTATTTCGCCGAAGTGGTCGATCTAACCGTCGACGCCAACAGCAAAGTCAAAGTAAACAAGGTATGGGTGGCGGCGGACATCGGCCGTCACATCATCAATCCCAGCAATGCCGCGAACCAGGTGCAGGGGTCGGTGATCGAGGCGCTGAGCAGCGTGATGTCCTGGGAGATTACGATCGAGCGGGGCCGGGCGATGCAAGCCAACTTCGATAAGTATCCCCCAGTGCGCATTACACAAGCGCCGCCGGAGATTGAGGTGCACTGGCTGAAGTCCGACAATCCGCCGACGGGATTGGGCGAGCCGGCGGTTCCCGCGATCCTTCCTGCGGTGACGAATGCGATTTACGTCGCGACCAGCAAGCGCATCCGTTCGCTGCCGCTAGTCAAGCACGGATTTTCCTGGGCTTAGTTGGCTGGGAGCGCGAACGCGACCAACTCGCCGTTATATCCCTGGCCGCTGATGGCGACCACGATGTACTGCTTGCCATTCAGCATGTAGGTCATGGGCGAGCCGCTTTGAGGGGCCGGAATATACACTTTGCCCGCATCCGCGCCCGTGGCCTTGTTGTAGGCGCGCAAATAGGCTCCCCGGCGGCCGTCCGGCATCGTGACCACGCCCTTTTCGCCCGCGACCAGCAGCGTTTTCGTGACCAGGGTTCCCGCCTGACCGGGACGTCCCGTGCGCGGGATGTTCAAGCCCTTGAGTGCGGGATGATCCCGGATGTTATCCGGAGTGTCGCCGTGCGCTACCTGCCAGGCGATCTCGCCTTTGTTAAGATCGATGGCCGTGATGCGCCCATAGGGAGGCTTGAGCAGCGGCAGGCCCTCGACAGTCAGCCCACCTCCCGCCCCTCCGCGTCCGCCCGCCGTTGCAGATGCGTTCGGATCGCGCGCCTGACCCGAGATGTACATGATATCGGAGCGAGTTCCGCCCGGCACCAGCCCGATTGCAGTCACAGTCGTTTGAGAGGACACGTACGCAAAGTGCGTCTCAGGATCGTACGACCCTCCCGGCCAGTTGGATCCGCCACCCGCCGTGGCGGCCGTCAGTGTCGCCAGGGGACCCTCGAACTTGCTGACAACTCCGGGGGTAAACATCGGACCGAGCTTGTATTTTGAAACCAACTGGACCGCTTCCGCGCGAAGCTGCGGCGTGAAGTCGATCAGGTCGTTGATCGAGATGCCTTGCAGATCGAACGCCGGAGGCTTGGTGGGAAACGGCTGAGTCGGCGAATACCATTCGCCCGGAACAGTGCCCTTTTCCACGGGTTTCTCCACGATTGGCCAGATGGGTTCCCCGGTCTCGCGGTCTAGCACATACATGAACGCCTGCTTGGTGGGCTGGGCCACCGCCTTCACCGTGCGGCCATTGATGGTGATATCGGCGAGGATCGGCGGGCACGGATTATCCATGTCCCAGATGCCGTGGTGAACGTACTGATAGTGCCACTTGCGTGCCCCAGTCTTCAGATCGACAGCGACGATGCTTTCGCCAAACAAGCCGGTGCCCGGACGAGGGCCGCCATAGTAGTCGCCGGTAGGAAGCTCGACCCCGATATAGACCAAGCCGAGTTGCTCGTCGATGGCCATTTGTCCCCAGGCCCCGGTGTTGCCGGTATAAGACCAGGAATCCTGCTGCCAAGTGTCGAATCCGTATTCGCCCGGTTTGGGAATGGTATGAAAGATCCACAGGCGCTTGCCGGTACGTACGTCGAATCCGCGGACGTAGCCCTTCACATTGGTTTTGCTGGCTGGGACGCCGCCGGGCTTGTGGGCCGCGCCAATGATTACGGTATTTCCGGACACTACGGGCGCAGAATGCAATCCGATGTCCGGGTTGAGCGGCTCGATCTGCTGGTCGTCTTCGTCCTTGAGATCCACGATGCCGTTCTTGCCGAAGCCGGGGATGCGGATACCGGTCTTGGCGTCCAGCGCGACCATCTGATAGCCGGGAGTGACGTAGATGATGCGCTCCGCGTTCCCGTCGGTCCAATAGGCCAGGCCGCGGCCGGAAAGCTGGCGAGGGGCAACAGTACCGCGCTGGCCTTCGTTTTCGCCGTGGACCCACAGAAGCTCTCCGGTGGCCGCGTCGAGCGCTACGACCGATCGCCGTGTTCCGGCGGTCGAATAGAGAATGCCCTTAACCATCAGCGGCGTCCCTTCGAGATTGGTCTCGGGACGAGGCCCAAGATTATCGGTCTTGAAGCGCCATGCGACTTGTAGTTTGTCGAAATTTCCCGCGTTGATCTGGTCGAGCGCGGAGTAGCGGGTGTTGCCCAGATCGCCGCCATAGGTCGGCCATTCCCCGTTTTTCGCTCCGCTCTGCGCGAGTATGGGCGATATCGCCATGAGCAAAACTACAAAGGTTCGCTTCATTCCATTCTCCTCACCGATCTCCTCACCGACGTTCGATTATATACGCTCGGAATGACAAACTCCATGCCCCAAAACAAAACGGCCCCGCTGCCGAAGCAGCGAGGCCGTAAAGGAAGTTCTAATTACTTAGAATGTGAAGCGAGCGATCAGAGTACCCTGGCGCGGTTGGGCGTACAACTGGCCGACGTTTCCATTTGCAGTGAAGCTCGGCTGCCCGTTGATTCCCACGCTGCCGATGGTGTAGGCGCCGAAGCCGCCGGTGTAGCGGCCGCCTACCACCGTCGGATTCTGGAGCGCGTTGGTCGCGTTGTACGGTGCGGAGGTCACTGGATTTCCGAGTTGCATCCGGTTAAAGGCGTTGGCGAACTCCGCGCGAATCTGCAGATTCATGCGTTCTTTAATGCGGAAGTTGCGCCCGATATTGATATTTTCGCTGGGCCGCCGAGCCTGCCGGAAATCGGAATAATAGAGCCCCGGATTAAGGCCAGGAGACGGTCCGGGACCCCACGTTCCGGCTACCGGATTGGCCCACGCCGCGGGATTCAGTACTTGGTCGACGTAGGGATTGATGCAGCCGCAATTCAGGTCCTTCTTGAACAATGGCTGACCGGTGCGGAACATCTCTCCGCCGGTCAAGTTATTGGCGACCGTTGCTGCAGGAGGCGCAAGCGGCAGACCGCTGCCATACTGTAGGAATGCGCCGAGCTGCCAGTCCCTGGTGACCCACGCCAGCACCTTATTGTTGGAGGCTTTCGGTGTGTTGTACACGATGTTGGCGTTGAACAGGTAGGGCTGGTCGGTGGCTTGGATGGACTTAGCGGAGCTCGCGGGATTAAAGAGATCCTCTCGCGTTAACGTCATCGCCTTGGCCCAGGTAAACGTTCCGTTCACCTGAAGGCCGTGCGAAAGCCGTTTAGTACCCTTGACCTGCAAGGAATCGTACCAGGTGTCGCCCGTGGGTGAGTTAGTGACGCCACTGGTCGAGAACTGTGGATAGGTTCGCAGTGCATTCAGCAGCGTGTTGCTTGTAGAGTAACCGGCGTAGGGGACGATGTTCCCGACCCTCGCGATGACGGATGGGTCAGAGATCGCCTTAGAGAGCAGGATGTTGTCAGCCGGATTGGTGTAGGGATTAAGACCAACCGCCGCAAATTGGGCCGGCGATACCTGGTTGAGCAGTCCCAGCGGACCGGTCCACCACACGCCGCGGTTGCCCACGTAGGAAGCTTCGAGCACGAAGCCCCGGGTAATTTCACGCTGGATGCCAATGCTAAATTGATTCTGGCGCGGAGGCCGGGAAGCGTTGCGATCGAGAGACGTTACGAAACCAGTTATCTGACCGGGAAGGGGAATCTGCCCGGGAGCAAGATTGGGCCAAATCGGTTGCGGCAACGCCGTCGGGCTGCTGGCCACGAGGAAATTGTTGGTACCGGATGGCGTACTGGTCAGAGCAGCCGCCGAACTCTGGCCGATGTCTGGAGCGAAGCCGTAAGCAATGCCCCAGCCGCCGCGCAGCACAGTTTTCGAATTGAGCTGATAGGCAAAACCAAACCGCGGACCGATCGCATAAGGATAATTGGAAACGAAGGTGCAGCCGCAGGTTGCTTCGAAGATCGGCGCGCCGATCCGGCCTCCCGCCGAAGGATTCGGGATCAATCCCAGATCCGCCGAGCGGCCGTACTGCTCGCGCGCTGCGGTCGCGTAGTCCCAACGCAGACCATAATCGAGGGTCAGCTTGCGGGTGGCCTTCCAGGAGTCCTCCAAGAAGAGTCCCCATTGCTGTTTGCCCATTCTGGCGTCCGCTGGCGCCGTCTGGCCTGCGCTGACCAGGCCGCCCAGTAGGAAACTGGCAAAGGGGAAGCCCGTGGTCGCGTTAGTGGAGAGATTCGCGGGAAGTCCGGTAGCGGCACCGGGCGTCAGGGTGATGCCGGTGGGAGGCGCTGTGATGTTGCCCTGGAACCACACTTCACCGCCAGCCTTAAGGGTGTGGCTGCCATGGATCCATGTCGCGTTGGTATTAAAAGAGGGGCGCAGCGTAGTGGTGTGGGTGTGTGCTTGGGCATTGCCCATCTGCTGCATGCCGCCCAAGGTGCCGGTATTCGATTGGGCACCGGATGTGCTCGCCAACGTGGAACTGATGGTGGGGAAGTTAAAGCTGCCCTGGCACCCTATAATGCCAACACTTGCGCAGTTAAAGATGCCCCCGTTGGTGGTAAATGGAGAATCGTCAAAGAACCTGGTGCGCGAGTATCCGGCTCCAAGGTGCAATAGTATGGTCGGCGTTAACGTGTGATCGTAGTTAAGCCGCACTGTGGCCGAGTGAATCCAGGTTCCGCGCGCCGTCGATATCAGCTCTGGGAGACCATCGGCGTTTCCGTTCGGAAAGGAGTACCCCGAATCAGTTCCAGTGGTAGACCAGTAGAACGACAGTTTGCCCTTGTTGCCGACGCTGTGGTCGAGTTTAAGGGACGGGAGCTTGGTCACGCGTTGACCCGGGTTGTAGCCGGGATAGTTTCCCGTCAGAGCGCTGGACGCCGGCGAGGGCATCAGCTTCAGAAGATTGACGGCGACGGGATCAAACCGGCCCACCGGAATCATGTTCCCGGGGAAGGGGTCAGCCACCGCAGTTCCGTTGGGCGCCGTGGTCCGGGTCCGGGGATCGAAAATTTCGTTCGCGAACACGCTGCGTCCCAGGGCATCCGTTCCGATTGGGGAACTTACTACGCCCAGGTTCGGATTAAAGTTGGCGCCGGCCGGCGAGATCGCGGAGAAATCTCCGATGCGGTAGGCAGCCGTGGGAACCGTATCGCTGAAATTAAGAGCCGAGGACTCGCGGAACTCTTCCAAGCTGAAAAAGAAGAAGGTCTTGTTGTGACCGTCGTAGACTTTGGGAATCCAGATCGGACCGCCGATGGTGCCGCCGAAGTCGTTGCGGCGGTTGCGCGGACGGATCTTGTTTCCATTACCGTCATTGGTGAACGGAACCGCGGCATTCAGATCTTCATTCACGAAATATTCGTATCCGCTGCCGTGATACTGGTTGGTGCCCGACTTCATCGTGATGTTGAAGAGGCCGCCACCGGCCTGGCCGAACTCAGCGGCGTAATTTGAAGTCTGCACAGCGACTTCCTGGATCGCATCCGGGCTCTGCTGGTTTTCCTGAAGTGCGTAGTTCACGGTGTGATTGGTGTTGTCCAGACCCTCGACGCGATACGCCGCCGTGTTGCTGGGCGCGCCATTGACGATCATGACGAAGTTTGCGGCGTAATCAACACCGGGGATCATAACCGTGGAGTTAAAGGGATTGCGCACGCCCGAGCTGCCCGCGTTCGCTCCGCCGATACCCAGGATGGGCAGGTTCTGGAGCTGCTCCAGCGTGATATTGTGCGCGACATCGCCGGTTTCCGTCTTCAGCAACGAGGACTCGGCGCTGACCGTGACGGCTTCCGTGCTCGCGCCAATCTCCAGCGGGATGTCGAGGCGCAACACTTGCGCGGCGGCGAGCGTGATATTTTGCCGGTTATATTTTTTGAACCCCTGCACTGTTGCTGTCAGTTCGTAGGATCCAATCGGCAACTGCAGGACCGTGTAGTTCCCAGTGTCGGTGGAGACCGCGCGGAAAACCACTCCGGTCTCCGTGTTTTTCACTTCAATCGGCGCGTTGGCGATTACGGCTCCCGTTGGATCCGTCACCACACCGGTGATAGTGCCATTGCCGGTTTGTGCTGAAAGCACTCCGAGCAGAGAAATAGTACACAGCAATATAGCTGAAAAACGCAACATGAATGCCCCCCAAAATGAACGAGGCCGAGTGGCCCCTATCCTCGGTGATGTTACTTCAGGTCAGGCTGCTTGTCAATTGAAAAGGCCTATAAATGCTTGTCCTTGGATGAACTTTTACAATATGGAGGCTTGCATGCAGGTCGAGACCGCCGGATATCCAGCGCATGGGATTTTCTGAGTGGAAAATCCCGAAAACCAGACTTTT
>Ga0157369_10004437_pt1 | contig 16554 bp, 17 predicted proteins | sample C25metaG_FD_113461 | JGI IMG/M metagenome (GOLD analysis project Ga0157369, IMG submission 113461) | Corn rhizosphere microbial communities from Kellogg Biological Station, Michigan, USA - C2-5 metaG | ecosystem: Host-associated > Plants > Roots > Rhizosphere > Soil | place: USA: Michigan... | reverse complement strand
CCTTTGCTTCGGCAGCAGGTGCGGAAGCGCGAAGGCCGCCCGAACATGTGTCTCGCCGATTTCATCAATCCGGAAGGCGAGGACTGGATTGGCGGTTTTGCGGTGGGAATCCACGGCCTGGAACCGCATCTGGAGCGCTTCAAGCAGACCGTGAACGATTATGACGACATCCTGCTGAAGGCGCTCGCCGACCGCCTTGCCGAAAGCTTCGCGGAAGTGCTCCATGCCGAGGTCCGGAATCGACTGTGGGCCTATGCCGACGAGCATTTTTCGAACGACCAGCTGATCCGCGAGAAATATCAGGGCATCCGGCCGGCGCCCGGCTATCCCGCGTGCCCGGACCACAGCCTCAAGCCGATCCTGTTCAACATGCTCGGCGGCAATCCCGGCGAGGTCACGCTGACCGAGAATTTCGCAATGCTTCCCACCTCGGCAGTTTCAGGCTTCTATTTCGGCCACCGCGATAGCCAGTATTTCGGAGTCGCGAAGATCGGCCGCGACCAGCTCGAGGATTATGCCGAACGGCGCGCAGTCCCGGTTGAGCAGGCGGAACGCTGGCTTCGGCCGAATCTGGAGTAGCCGCCACCCTGAACTTGTTTCAGGGTCGATCCCACCAACTGCTCACGCGTCTCAGCAATGGATGCTGAAACAATTTCAGCATGACGGTAGAGGGTAATCGAATGCTGAGACGTCTGATTCTCCTCTTCGCGCTGCTTCTCGTGCCCGCGATTGCGAGCGCGCATAACATCACGCCGGAGCTGGTCGCCGAAGGCCCCGCACCGCCCGGAGGCGAAGTCGAGCTCGCCATTCACATGCGGCCTACGCCTGGCTGGCACGGCTATTGGCTCAACCCGGGCGACGCGGGATTGCCGATGGACGTGCAGTGGCATCTGCCGAAAGGGTACGTCGCCGGCCCGCTCCGCTACCCGGTCCCGACCCGGCTCGAGATCGCCGATCTCATGAACTACGTCTTCGAGCAGGATTATGCCGTGCTCGTTCGGCTGAAGGTTCCTGCCGGCGCGACTGGCACGGCGCCAATTACCGCCGAGGCGCACTGGCTCGCGTGCACCGACAAGATCTGCGTGCCGGAACAAGGCCAGCTTTCGATCGACCTGCATGTCGGGACGGGCACCCCAAACCGCCGACAATTCGATGTGTGGCGGCAGATGCTTCCCCAGCCGCTCGGCAGCGCCGGCCGCTTCGAAAAGGCCGGCGACAAGTTGCGGCTCGCCATCCCGCTGCCGGCAAGCGTTGAGGTCGATCACCCGTACGTCTTCCCGGCCATCGATGGTCCGATCGACTATGACGCCAGGCAGAAGTTCAGCCGCTCGGGCGATACTTTGATCGCCGAGCTGCAACTCAAGGGTCCTGTCCCGAAAGAGTTTCCGGCGGTAGTCGCGCTCGGCACCGGGCGCGGTCTCGAATTCACCGCCGCGCCGGGCACGGTCCCCGAGGGGACGCCCATCGATGGACTAGGCTGGAAGGCGGTCGTCTGGGCCGTCCTCGGCGCGATCGCGGGTGGAATTCTGCTCAACCTGATGCCGTGCGTCTTCCCGATCCTCGCGCTCAAGGCGCTTCACATCTCACGTGCGGGCGGGGACGCGAGCGAAGCCCGCTCCGATGCGCTCGCCTATACCGCCGGCGCAATTGTCGGAACTGGAGCGCTGGGCGCGGTCCTGCTCGCCATCCAGGCGGCCGGACACCAAGCAGGTTGGGCGTTTCAGCTTCAGGACCCGCGAACGATCATGCTGTTGCTGCTGCTGGCCGTGGCGATCACCGCTAACCTCGCCGGCCTGTTCGAATTGCCGGTGCTCGGCGGAGCGGCGCGTCCAGCTGGGAGCTTCGGCACGGGCGCGCTTGCTGCTTTCGTGGCGACGCCGTGCGCCGGGCCGTTCCTCGGTGCCGCGCTCGGGACTGCGTTGCTCCTGCCGCTCGCTGGCTCGGTGCTGGTGTTCGCGGCGCTTGGGCTCGGTCTCGCTCTTCCGTTCGTTGTTGTTGCGTTCGTCCCGGCGCTTCGTACGAAGCTTCCAAAACCCGGCTCGTGGATGCGGCGGCTGCAGCAATTCCTTGCGATCCCAATGGCAGCAACTGCTGTGGCGGCGCTCTGGCTGCTCTACCGGCTCGCCGGCAGCACCGCGCTCTGGCCGGGCATCGCGGCTAGCCTCGGCCTTGCGCTGCTATTGTTCGGCGCCGGGCAACGTCAGCGTGACGGCAATCGGGTCCTGTGGGCCTTACCCGTGGCGGCTGCGCTCGCGGGACTAGTGATTGTCGCTGTGCCTAAGCCCTCGCAGTCGACCGCACGCCTCGCCGGTGCAGAACCTTGGAGTGAAGCGCGCGTCGCGAGCTACGTCAGCCAGGGACACCCGGTCTTCGTCTATTTCACCGCCGACTGGTGCCTCAGCTGCAAGGTGAACGAGACGACGTCGATCGACCGCGACGAAGTCCGCGATGCGTTTAGAAAGGCTGGTGTGAAGGTCGTCGCCGGCGATTGGACCAACGGCGACCCGGCGATCACGCGCTTCCTCGAGAGTCAGGGCCGCGCCGGCGTGCCGCTCTATTTGTGGTACGCGCCTGGAAAGTCGCCGGAGCAGTTGCCGCAGGTGCTCACTCCGGCGATGCTCATTTCCCGCGCTCAGTCGCGCTAGTCGCGGCCGCGCTTTCCCAGACTTTTTTGCCGGCGACCCAGGTCTCCAGCACCTTGGTGCGCGCCAGCGTCTGGGGATCGACCTTGGCCGGGTCGGTATCGACGATGATGAAGTCCGCCCATTTGCCCGGGTCGAGCGAACCGATCTTGTTCTCGGCGAACCCCGCATAGGCCGAGCCGCGCGTATAGGCCGCGATCGCTTGCTCGAGAGTTAGCCGCTGCTCCGGATACCAGCCTCCGGGAGGCTGGCCGTTGATGTCCTGCCGACTGATCGCGGCAGAGAGACCGGGAAATGGATTTGGCGATTCAACTGGAAAGTCAGTTCCAAATGCCAGACGAGCACCGGTCTTCAGCATCGATTGCCACGCGTAGGCGCACTTCAGCCGCGCGGGATCGAGCCTTTTCTCCGCCATCAGCCGGTCGCTGGTCTGATGGGTCGGCTGCATTGATGCGATGATGTGAGCGCGGCCGATCCTCGGCAGGTCGGCGCAATCGACGATCTGCGCATGCTCGATCCGCCAGCGGCGGTTCGTTCCGTATTTGCCGTCCAGCCACTCATAAGTGCGGATGACCTGCGCGTTGGCAGCGTCGCCGATCGCGTGCGTTGCAATCTGGAAGCCAGCTGCCGCCGCTTTGTCTTCCAGTTGCCGCAGTTCGGCGTCGGAGTGGAGCTGGTTGCCCGTGACGCCCGGCGCATCGGCATACGGCTGCTTGAGCCAAGCCCCGCGAGACCCGAGCGCGCCGTCGTCGAAGAACTTGGTTCCCACGGCACGGAGCCGGTCGCCGTACATCCAGCCGGTCGGATGAGGGATCACGGTCAGCGGATCGGGGCCGGGCTTCATATGAGTCGGGTCGTCGAGCAGGTACACCATCAGCCTGACTCGCAGGTTTCCCGCGTCGCCGGCGCGGCGGAACGTGTTCCAGGCATCGAGCGAGGTGCTCATCGACCCGACTCCTGTCACGCCGTAGCCGAGCAGGATGTCCTGCGCCTTCTCGAAGGCCGCGTCCCTCTGGCGCGCGGTAGGTTCGGGCTCGGCGTCGTCGATCATCTTACGCGCCGCGTCGACGAACAGGCCGTTCTGGATAGACCCGCCCGGCGGCGATTTGGTTTGGGCAGTAACGCCGGCGGCCTTCATCGCCGCACTGTTTGCCACGACCGCATGGCCGTCCACCCGCTCCAGCACGACAGGCCGGTCGCTCACCACGGCGTCGAGATCCGCGGCCGTCGGAAACTTTTTTTCCGGCCAATGTTCCTGGTTCCAGCCGAAACCGATCAGCCATTTGTCGTCCGGGTGTGCAGCCGCATAGTCGCGAAGCTGCTGCTGCATTTCCGCCAGCGATCGTGCGCCGGTGAGGTTGAGCTCCAGCGCAACGAAGCCGAGGTCCATCACGTGCCCGTGCGCATCGATGAAGCCCGGCAGCAGCGTCTGCCCATGCTCGTCGATGACTCTTGTCGCGTTCGGCGCAACTTCGCCTGGACGAAGCAGCCGCACGACCTTGCCGGCGTCCCCGATGAGCAATCCGGAAAAGTGCCGCAGGCGCCCCGCGGCATCGACCTGAATGCCGTTCGCATTGGTGATGAACGTGTCGGCGAGAGCGGGGGTGGCGAGAAGCGCTGCCGTCAGCGCAAGCAACAACGGTCGTTTCATGACCGCATCGCTTAGCATTGTTACGCGTGCGGTGAAGAGCTACGCCGCGCTCCGATGATGCAACCTCCCACAATCGACGACATTCGCGCCGCCGCCGAGCGCATCAAGGGCGCCGTCATCCGCACTCCGATGCTGGTCAGCCGCACCTTGTCCGAAATCATCGGCGCGGAGGTTTGGCTGAAGTTCGAGAACCTCCAGTTCACCGCGGCCTACAAGGAGCGCGGCGCGCTCAACAAGCTGCTTCAGCTTTCGCCCGAAGACCGCGCCTGCGGCGTGATCGCCGCGTCTGCAGGCAACCATGCGCAGGCGGTCGCCTATCATGCGAAGCGTCTCGGAATTCCCGTAGTCATCGTCATGCCGGAGCCGACGCCGACGGTGAAGGTGACGCAGACGGCGGGTCATGGGGCCGAGGTCGTGCTTCACGGCGACATGTTCGATGACGCCTACGCGCATGCGAAAGAGCTTGCGCTCGAAAAGGGCTATGTGTTCGTCCATCCGTTCGACGATCCGCAGATCATTGCCGGAGCGGGCACGGTCGGCCTTGAAATGCTCGAGGATGCCCCGGACCTCGACGCGATCATCGTTCCGATCGGCGGCGGCGGACTCATGTCGGGAATTTCGATCGCCGCTCGGGCGCTGAAGCCCAGCGTCGAAATGATCGGGGTGGAGGCCGAGCTCTACCCGTCGATGAAATGCGCGATCCAGGGCGTTCGAATGCCGCTTGGCGGCGACACGTTGGCGGAAGGAATTGCCGTCAAACAGCCGGGCGAGCTGACCTCGCGAATCCTGAAGGAGCTGGCGAACGATGTCGTCCTGGTGCCGGAGCGAGACCTCGAGCGCTCTGTCGCCATGCTCGTCGGGATCGAGAAAACGGTGGTCGAAGGGGCAGGGGCCGCGGGGCTGGCCGCAATGCTCGCCTACAAGGATCGATTTCAGGGCAGGAAAATCGCGACTGTCTTGTGCGGCGGCAATATCGACACGCACCTGCTCGCCAATGTTCTCGTCCGCGACCTCGTTCGGCAAGGCCGGATCGCCCGACTCCGAGTGGCTGCCGCGGACCAGCCAGGCGCGCTCGCCGCAATCACCCGAAAGGTGTTCGAGGCCGGCGCCAATATCATCGAGGTGAACCACAGCCGGATCTTTACGCGGCTGCCCGCGAAGGACACGGTGATCGAGGTCGAATGCGAGGCTCGTGATCCGCAATCGATCGAGGATGTGGTGACGCGACTCGAGGCCGCGGGCTTCCGGGTCGAAAGGGCTCAGCTGGACTGATTCCGCGTCATCCGGACGACATTTTCCTGTCTCTTGACGGGACAGTGGTCGAATTCCGTCGAAATTGGCGCGTCCAAACTCTTTTCATCGGCGTTTACCAGTCGCATAAACAACTGCGTAACCATTTGAGTGAGGCGCCGGGTGAGCGCACCGTTTCGGTTTCCCAAGTTCTTCGTGACGAACCCGAGCCCGTGCCCGTATCTCCCGGGCAAGGTCGAGCGGAAGGTTTTCACCGAACTCACCGGCCGTCATGCCAGCGAATTGAACGAAGCGCTCGGGCGCATCGGCTTCCGCCGCAGCCAGTCCGTCGCCTACCGACCAAGCTGCATCGACTGCTCCGCCTGCATCTCGGTTCGCGTGCTCGCGGCCGAGTTCGAAGCGAGCGCCACACAGCGCAAACTCCTCCGCCGCCACGCCGACCTCGAGGTCAATGCGTGCAAGCCGTGGACGACCGACGAGCAATATAGCCTCCTCCGTCGCTACCTCGCCGTCCGGCATCCCGGCGGCGGAATGGCCGAGATGGACGAGAGCGATTTCGCCGACATGGTAGAGCAGACGCCCGTCCGCACTTACGTGATCGAATATCGCGAGCCATCGGTCGATGGGCGACCCGGAAAGCTCATCGGCGCCTGCTTGTCCGACCAGCAAAGCGACGGCCTGTCGATGATCTACAGCTTCTTCGACGTCGGTCCGGAGGCGCGGAAGGGACTCGGCACCTTCATCATCCTCGATCACATCATCCGCGCCGCGCGCGCGGGGCTGCCGTACGTCTATCTTGGCTATTGGGTCGAGGGCTCGAACCGGATGGCCTACAAGACGAGCTTCCGTCCCCTCGAACGACTCAGCCGCGACGGCTGGCGGCGAATGGATGACCCAGAAGCGGGGCCGGAAGAGAAGTCGATTATGCTGCCGGTTCGGCGTTCACGCAGCAAGCTCCTGGTTGACGCCTAACTTCGCGCGAACTTTCTTCGCGCAATCATCATCGCTCCCACAACGCAGGCGCTGAACAGCGCCGCTTCGAGAATCGTCGTTGCCATGCTGGTCGCAGGGCCGAATAAATGAGCAATCTGGCCCAATCGCAGGCGTGAGTTGGGGAAGGTTTCGGCCAACAGCAGGAGGCTGCCGAACATCAGCCGCCCGCCGAGCAGAAAAATGAGGAGGCCTGCCCCGGCACCGGCGAGACCTGAAATTATTACGCTCCGCCCAATTGATCCATTTCGAAGCGCGAACCCGGCCCCGATGCCCACCGCGGCACCGACGAAAAGTCCCTCCAACCCGCCGGTAATGCCGCTCGGCGAACTCCCGACGAGCAAGGTGAAGGCGTCGTGGCCGAGCAGCTTTCCGAACGCGCCGACGAACAATCCGCCGGCCGCGCCACCGAGGATCGGCCAGGTCCAGGATCGAGTCCTGGCGAAAGCGCAAGTTGCGACCGCGAAGCTCACCGCCGCTGCGCCTAGAGCCGCGACGAGCGTCGTCACGATGAGCAGCACGAGGAGGACGGAGATTGCTCCGACACTCGAGCTGGCCGCAGCGAAACCGTAGATTAGCCCGCCGACTGCGCCGGCTGCAGCCCCTCCAACCGTTCCAGCCGAGCCGGTGATCACGAACTCGCGCCACTGGCTGCCGTTGTCACTGCTGCTCAAGATGGGGCTCGCAGGCTCGATCGCTTCGACGCGCGCGATGAAACGGTAGCCGTGCTTCGGCACCGTCTCGATGAACCGCGGCCGTGACGCGTCGTCGCCAAGCTGACGGCGGAGCGTCCGGATGCACTGGGTCAACGCTTCGTCCGTGACCGGCACGCCGCGCCAAACCTCATCGAGGAAGCGGTCCTTCGAAACCAGCTTGCCCGGATCGCGAACCAGAAGCGCCAGCGCGTCCAAGTAGCGCGCATTCAGCTCAACGGGCCGCTCGTCGAACTTGAGCTGACGCTCGCTTGTATCGAGCACGAACCGTTCAAAAGCGAAGCACGCAGCCACTTTTCAGCAGAACCTCACGACTTGCTCATGCCCTTCACGACTGACGGGCCCACCATCCAGGCATTCAGTCATGCATGGAGGCGATCGAATGGCAAGCAAGGCATATCGCCGGGGAGTCTCGTGGAGACTCGCCGGCTGGACGATTCCGGTCGGGTTGCTGGCCATCCCGCTGCTCGCGAACTGGCCGTGGACCGCGGCAGACTTCATCGTCGCCGCTGCGATGTTTGCGATCGTCGGCGGGATCTTCGAGCTCGCGGTGCGGGCATCGGGCAACCGCTCCTATCGCGGCGGCGCAGCGGTGGCACTGGCGACGGCATTCCTGCTCGTCTGGATCAATCTCGCTGTCGGGATCATCGGCAACGAGAACAATCCGCTGAACCTGATGTTCTTCGGAGTCATCGTCGCCGCGATCGTCGGCTCGATCGTCGCACGCTTCAGGGCCCGCGGAATGGCGTGCGCCATGATGGTCGCCGGAATCATCCAGGCGACGATCGGTATCGGCGTCTTTGCGCTGAATGTCGAAGCTGCCGAGCCGCCGGGCGCGATCGGCCTATTGGTGCTGATCGAATTTTTCGCGCTGGGCTGGTTCGCGTCGGCCTGGCTCTTCCGGAAGGCGGCACGCACCAGCTAGCTCTCGCCTCGCCCTCCACGTCGATCGGCGGCCGCGCCTGTGCGGGCGCATCCGTGCTATATTGCAGTTCGATTGAACCACTCCCCAGCTGGAAGGCACGAAGGCGATGCGGGAGGCTCGTGAAGTGAACTTAGCAGGGACGGCAATCCGCCCCCGGAACGAAAACGCACCTTCGGGCGCGCCAAACGAACGCGCGCTCCTGGAACGCGTCAAAATGCATGACGTGGATGCATTTGAGAGGCTTTACCGGATCTACCAGCCGCGGCTGGCGCGGTTCCTGATCAACCTCCTGATGCGCCCGCACCTGGTTGAAGAGGTCCTGGACGATACGATGATGGTGGTGTGGCAGACCGCGGGAAGCTTTCGGGGGACAAGCAAATTGTCCACCTGGGTCTTCGCGATCGCTTACCGCAAGGCGCTGAAGGCGAGGGCCCGCTGGCCCGATCCGGTCGAGGACGAGGACCGCGACATGCGCGTCAGCAACGATCCCGGTCCGGAGTCGGAGCTGGAGCGCAGCCGGATCCACGATGCGCTCATCAGCGCGATGGCGAAGCTCTCGGCTGAGCAGCGCGCGGTCGTCGACCTCACTTACTTTCACGGCCTCAATTACCGCGAGATCGCCGACATCGTGTCCTGTCCTGTCGACACCGTGAAAACCCGAATGTTCCACGCCCGGCGGCGTCTCAAGCAGACGCTTTCGGGGACTTTCACCGATTGGCTTTAGGAGGGGAGATGCCTAATCCGATCCAGACCGAAGTCTCGCCGCACGACGCGGCCGAAGAACTTCTTCCCTGGTATGCCACGGGCCAGCTGGAGCCCGACGAGCGAGCGCTCGTCGAACAGCATTTGTCGAGCTGCGCCCATTGCCGGCGTCAACTCGCGTTCGAGCGCCGGATGGTCGACGAATTCGCCGACCTCACGCCGGAGATCGACACGGCCTGGGCGCGGCTCAGGCAAAAGATCGAGCCGCCGCGTCTTGTGGCGCGCGGCCCGTCGCTTTGGGACCGCGTGGCGCGCGAGGCTTCCGACTTCTGGCAGAATTTAAGCCGGCCGGCGGTTGCCGCACTCGCGACCTTGCAATTGGCGATCATCGGTGGCGCGGGACTTTTCGTCACGCTTAGCCAGGAATCCTACCAGGCGATGAGCTCGGCGCCGCTGCCGGAATCCGCGAACGTCATCGTCATGTTCGGTGGCAACACGACTGAATCCCAGATTCGGGGTCTGCTTCAGGCAAACAATGCCACTCTCGTCGGCGGCCCGACGCCAGCCGATGCGTATCTTCTGGAGGTTCCGTCGCAGTCGCGCACGGCCGTGCTCTCGCATCTTCGTGCCGACGATCATGTGACCCTCGCTCAGCCGATCGACGGACCCCAGCCATGACATGGCTTCGCCGCCTGCTGGCTTCGTGCGTGGGAGCCGCCGCGCTGGCGCTCTCGACGCCGGCGGTTGCGCAAGGTGTACCCGGCATCGCGCCCGAACGGCAGGTTCTGGTCATGGTCCGTCATCCGGTCGACCATTTCCGGCCCAACGGCGCTTATGGCGGCGGCACCTATGGCGACGATTTGGCCCGAAGCGCGCGCGAGCGGCTCGCTCGAGCGATCGCGAAGCAGCACGGACTGACCTTTCTCGACGGGTGGCCGATGCCGATGATCGGCGTCGATTGCTTCATCATGGCGGTTCCCGACGGCCGCTCCACCACAGCGGCGGCGAATGAGCTCTCCACCGATTCGAAGGTCGCCTGGGCGGAGCCGGTCCAGCTCTATCGCGCGCAGGGCGGCTCGGCGTCGCCCAATGATCCGCTTTTTGCCGCACAGCCCGCCGCGCGCGCGTGGGACCTTGCCGATCTTCACCGGATTGCGACGGGGAAGGGGGTCAAAGTCGCGGTAATCGACAGCGGAATCCAGGCCAATCACCCGGATCTCGCCGGTCAGGTGCTCGTGAACCGGAACTTTGTCGTTGGGCAATCCGAGATTCCGGAATCGCACGGAACGGGTGTCGCTGGGGTGATCGCGGCGAAAAGCGACAACGGCATTGGAATCGCCGGAGTCGCACCCGGCGCAAAACTCCTCGGCCTGCGCGCCTGCTGGCAGCAACCGGGAGCGCACGCGGAGACCGTTTGCGACGGCCTCAGTGTCGCCAAGGCGCTCTATTTCGCGGTTCAACAGAGGGCCGATGTCATCAACCTCAGCATCAGCGGTCCCGACGATCGCCTGCTCACGGCCCTGGTCGGCGCCGCTCTGTCGCACGGTGCGATCGTCGTTGGAGCCTATAATGCCAAGAGGCCGGACGGCTTTCCGGCCGCTGTTCCCGGTGTGATCGCCGTCGCGGACCAATCCTTTGCAGGCGCATCGGGGCAAGTCTACATAGCGCCCGGCAAAGACGTGCCGACGACGCAGCCGGGAGGACGATGGTTTCTGGTCGATGGGAGCTCCTTTTCGGCGGCGCATGTCAGCGGACTGGCGGCGCTGGTCCGGCAACGTCGTCATTCGGATACTTTGATGCTCGTTTCCAACCGGCCCGCCGGCGGCACGATTGATGCCTGTGCGACGCTGGAGCACGCGACGAGCGGCTGCAATTGCACGTGCGAGGGCGCCAAGATCTCCGCCGCGAGGTTCGACCACTAGTCTCGTTTTCGCCGTAGCCAGCACTATGGCCGCTTCCTGGGCCGGCCCCGCACATGCCGAAGTCGGGGCAACCATCTCCGCGTTCAGCGACCTCCGCTTCCGCGGCATTTCGCTTAGCGAAGGCCGGCCGGTAGGGATCTTCGACTTCGCTTACGACAGTCCGTCGGGCCTCTATGCCGATGCAGCCGCAAGCGGCGTGCTTCGAAGCGGAGGCGAACCGGAACCCCTCGGCATTCAATTGAGCGGGGGCTACGCGAAGCGGTTGAAGTCCGGGACGACGATCGATTTCGGACTGACTCAATCAAGCTACACACGTTACTCCAATGGGCAGCGCAACAGATCCTACACCGAAGTGTATGCAGGCCTAGCCCGGGGAGATTTCTCCTCGAGGATCTTTCTGTCTCCGCATTATTCCGTGAACGGACGCTCGACCGCCTACGGCGAGATCAACGGCAATTTCAGCCTGGCAAAGGACTGGAGCCTGAATACCCACGTGGGAACGCTCGTTCCGCTTCGGACGCCGGCCGGGCAGAGCTACCGCGTCGATTTCGATTGGCGTGTTGGGCTGAGCCGCACCTTCGGCCCGATTTCCCTGCATGCCGCGTGGAGCGATGGCGGCCCCGGGAAAGACCGTTATGCTGGCCGCATTCACGGCCGCAGCGCGGTCGTCCTCGGCGCCAGCTGGGCGCTCTAAACCTCCTTCAATGAACCGATAGCGCGCCACGCGGCACCTACGAACGCCGCTGTGAGCGCGAGCGTGTGTTGTCAGCCCCCCGTGCGCCCGCGCTCCAGTGGCGGATTGAGAAGGGAACGGGCGAAAACCGAGATGCGAATGTCGTCTGCGCGGGCCAACCCTTCTCGGCTGGCGCATCGACCAGGGCCGGTTCGTCCCCTGCGGGCCGGCCCTGACTCATAAAAAAGGCGGCACGGTGGAACGTGCCCCCTCTCCCCAGCTCCCCTTTGAACTGATCTGTTAAGCGACCGCGGCCTGGGGCTCCGGCTCGCTTGCCTCTTCCGGATCGCGCAGCACATAGCCGCGGCCCCAGACGGTCTCGATATAGTTTGCGCCGCCGCAAGCCAGGCTCAGCTTCTTGCGCAGCTTGCAAATGAACACGTCGATGATCTTGAGCTCGGGCTCGTCCATCCCGCCGTAGAGATGATTGAGGAACATCTCCTTGGTCAGCGTCGTGCCCTTGCGAAGCGAAAGCAGCTCCAGCATCGCATATTCCTTGCCGGTCAGGTGCACCCGGGCGCTGTCGACTTCGACGGTCTTGGCGTCGAGGTTCACGGCGAGCTTGCCGGTGCGGATGACCGATTGCGAATGGCCTTTCGAGCGGCGAACGATCGCATGGATGCGGGCGACCAGTTCGTCGCGGTGGAACGGCTTGGTGACGTAATCGTCGGCGCCGAAGCCGAGCGCGCGAACCTTGCTGTCCATTTCACCAATGCCCGAAAGAATTAGCACCGGCGTCGAAACCTTCGCCGTGCGTAGCTTCTTCAGCACGTCATAGCCGTGCATGTCGGGCAGGTTCAGGTCGAGAAGGATGATGTCGTAGTCGTACAGCTTGCCCAGATCCAGGCCCTCTTCGCCAAGATCGGTGGTGTAGACGTTGAACCCCTCCGTCCCGAGCATCAGCTCGATGCTCTTCGCGGTCGTCGGTTCGTCCTCAATCAGCAGCACGCGCATTTGCTGTTCCCCCGTTCGCGGCCAAAAGCGTTACTTGGCTTTAACGGCCTTGAAGCCCTCATTAACCATTCGAGGTCTGAAGGGAAAAGGTTAATATTTCCTAACCGGCTGGATTCCTTGGCTTGTTGCAGAGGAGTCACAAAAAGACCCACAGCGGAGTCCCAGATTCGTACCGTTTGCGTAGGTGGCGAGGAGGTGGCAGGCGCTCCCCCATGCTGGCGGATCGCATCCTCTTCATCGACGCAGAAGCGATCGTAATCGACAAGCCCGCCAGGCTGCCCGTCGATGCCCCGCGGCGCGGTTGCGACTCGATTGCATCCAGGCTGGATGAATTGAGATACGGCTTTAAGCGGCCGCCGACGCCGATGCACCGCCTCGACACGGACACGAGCGGCTGCCTGCTGTTCGCCCGCACCCCAAAAGCGCGCGCGCAGTTCCAGAAAGCCTTTGAGGCGCGAGCGGTCGAGAAATATTATCTTGCGGTCATCGCTGCTGAGGTCGGCGACGAAGCGGGGGTGATTGACGTGCCGCTGGCCAAACATTCGACCGCCGAAGCGGGGTGGAAGATGGTGTCCGATCCGCATGGTCTCGCTGCATCAACGCGCTGGCGACGCCTCGCGGTTCGCGACGGGTCCACTCTGGTCGAGTTTCGTCCCGCGACGGGACGCACGCACCAAATCCGCGCGCACGCGCGTGAGGCGTTCGGGCGAGGGATCGTGGGCGACCGCGTCTATGGAGTCCCGGGCGGGCCGATGCTGCTACATGCCTCGCGTCTGGTCGTCCCGCGTGAGGGGAAGCCCGCGATCGATGTCACCGCATCGCTTCCGGATTATTTCGGCGAGTGGTCAGATGCGGCCTGAGGACGTTCAAATTCCCGAAGAAGCGCTGAGCGAAACCTTCCTCGCGGCGACCGGACCCGGTGGCCAGAACGTCAACAAGGTCGCGACTGCAGTCCAGCTCCGTGTCGACCTGTTCAAGCTCGGTCTTCATCCCGACGCCTACGAACGGCTGAAGCAGATTGGCGGAAGCCGCGTAACCGGCGCCGGCGAGCTGATCATCACCGCTCGCCGGTTCCGCACGCAGGAAGCGAACCGGACCGATGCGCGCCGCCGACTGGCGGAAATGATTGCCGCCGCCCATATGGTCCAGGCGAAGCGCAGGCCGACGCGCCCGAGCCGGGCGGCCAAGGCCCAGCGCGTGGACAGGAAGCGCCAGCGAAGCGCGATCAAGCAGTCCCGCGGAAAGGTGACGTTCGATTGACCTACGATTTCAGGATCGAAGCCGCCGACAAGCCCGTCATGTACCGCGATCTCGCCTCCGCGCTCGAAGGGTTGGTGGCGGGCGAGACGGACTCGGTCGCCAACATGGCCAATGCCGCCGCGCTGCTCTGGGAAACGCTGCCCGATGTGAATTGGGTGGGTTTCTATCGGAATATTGGCGGTGAGCTGGTCGTTGGACCGTTCCAGGGCCGTCCGGCCTGCATCAGGATCAAGTTCGGCGAAGGCGTCTGCGGCGCCGCTGCCCAGGCACGCCAGGTCCAGCGGGTCGACGACGTCCACGCCTTCCCCGGCCACATCGCTTGCGACAGCGCATCGAACAGCGAAATCGTCGTTCCGCTGATCCGCGACGGCGAGCTTATCGGCGTGCTCGATATCGACAGCCCGAAAACCGGCCGCTTCACCGAAGAGGACGAAGCCGGCTGCGTCAGGCTCGGCGAAATCCTCTCGAAAGTGCTTTAGCTCAGCTGCTCCAGCCGGTCCTCGTCGAGCGAGCCCGGAATGATCATCACGGGGCAGGGCAGCTTGCCCGCGTCATTGCCAGCGAAACTGGCGACCAGCGGTCCCGGGCTGCCGCTCGGCGCAGCACCGAGCACCAGCGCTGCGATATCCTCCCGATCCGCAAGATAATCGCGCACCGTCCGGACGACCTCGCCCTGGCGGATAATGATGTTCGCCTCGATGCCGGATTCGTCGAGTAGCTCACCGATCGCCGAACTCACGACTCCCTCGATACGAAGCTTCTGCTCTTCCTCGATCGCCGCCTGGACCCCGCCGAACTGCACGAAGTCCTGCGGCTCGACGATTCCCAGCACCTCGATCCCGCCGCCGGTCTTGGCTGCACGACGAGCCGAGAAGCGCAGCGCAACGCGCGCCTCGGGGCTATCGTCGACGACGACGAGGTAGGTTCGCTTGCTTGTCTCCCCCATGCGAAACAATTGCTGCGTTAATCCGCGGCTAAGTGCAAGTCAGAGGCTAGGGAACTCGCCGCAGGCTTGACCCCAAGCGCCGCATTGGCTTTGAGCCGCGCGAGCCTTTCAGGACACGCCCCCATGCCCATCGAACTGAAGATGCCCGCCCTTTCGCCCACGATGGAGGAAGGGACGCTCGCCAAATGGCTGGTGAAGGAGGGTGACAAGGTCGCGTCCGGAGACATCCTCGCGGAAATCGAGACCGACAAGGCGACGATGGAGTTCGAGGCGGTCGACGAAGGAACCGTTGCGAAGATCCTCGTGCCCGAGGGCAGCGAAGGGGTGAAGGTCGGCGCTCCGATCGCAATTCTCGCCGGCGAGGGTGAAGACGCGTCGACGGCGGCGGCTTCCGCACCGAAGGCCGACACGCCTGCAGCCCCACCGAAGCCCGCTCCGGAGCCAAAAGCTGATGCGACTCCGAAAACCGCGCCGCCGCCGGCTGCGCCGGTGGAAACGCCACCGAGCCCACCGCAGCCCGCAGCGGCCCCGCGCGCTGAAGGAGAGCGCATCAAGGCATCGCCGCTCGCCCGCAAGCTCGCGCAGGCGCAGGGAATTGATCTCTCGAATATTCGGGGCACCGGTCCTGGCGGCCGCATTGTGCGCGCCGACATCGATGCTGCAGCGGGAAAAGCACCCGCCGCTGCTCCAGCGCCGGCAGGAGTGCCGGCACCCGCCCTCGCAACGCATCTCGTCATGCCTGGACCGTTCGAGCAGGCAATCCCGCACGAGGCGGTGAAGCTCTCGAACATCCGCAAGACCATCGCGCGCCGCCTCACGGAGGCGAAGCAGCAGGTCCCGCACATCTATCTGACGGTCGACATCCAGCTCGACGCGCTCTTGAAGCTTCGCGGCGAGCTCAACGCCGGCCTCGCCAGCCGGAACGTCAAGCTCAGCGTCAACGACCTCCTCATCAAGGCGCTCGCCCAGTCGCTGATCGAGGTGCCCGAGTGCAATGTCGCCTTCGCCGGCGACCAGATGCTCCAGTACAAGCGCGCCGACATTTCGGTCGCCGTCTCGATCCCCGCTGGCCTCATTACCCCGATCATCGTCGGTGCCGGAAGCAAGAGCGTGTCGGCCATCTCCAAGGAGATGAAGGAGCTCGCCGAGCTCGCGCGCGACGGCAAGCTCCAGCCCGAACAATATCAGGGCGGCACGGCGTCCATCTCCAACATGGGCATGATGGGCATCAAGCAGTTCGAAGCGGTGATCAACCCGCCGCAAGGCATGATCATGGCCATCGGCGCCGGCGAGAAGCGGCCCTACGTCATCAACGACAGCCTGCAGATCGCGACGGTGATGAGCGCGACGGGAAGCTTCGACCACCGCGCGATCGACGGCGCCGACGGCGCCAAGCTGATGAAGCGGTTCAAGGAGCTGGTCGAGAACCCGCTGGGGATGCTGGCTTGAGTTTTTGGCGCCGCAGCGAATCCGTTGAACGCCCATACCTTCGACGCGCCGGCGCTCCGTCCGAAGTACTACGCCAATTCTGGTTGCGGCAGTTCCGTCGGCTTTTCGAGGCAGAGGAAGCCGGCGTCGACCCCTCGCATTTCATATATCGCTGGCTGTCGCTCGATGCGATGACTTGGGCCGACCGGGGCCCACGCGTCGAAATCGACCTAAACGAGGATGTCGCGCATTTCCTGGACGACGCGGACATTCGGTCGAAGGACCCGCGTTATGGCGATCATCAGCGCCAGCGCGTGAGAAAGTGGCTCAATGCGCAGTGAACCAATCATCCGCGTCACCGCCATGCCCGCCGACACCAACCCTTACGGCGGCGTGTTCGGCGGCTGGCTGATGGGCCAGATGGGCCTCGCCTGCGG
>Ga0157369_10004436_pt1 | contig 16555 bp, 22 predicted proteins | sample C25metaG_FD_113461 | JGI IMG/M metagenome (GOLD analysis project Ga0157369, IMG submission 113461) | Corn rhizosphere microbial communities from Kellogg Biological Station, Michigan, USA - C2-5 metaG | ecosystem: Host-associated > Plants > Roots > Rhizosphere > Soil | place: USA: Michigan... | reverse complement strand
CGACGTGCCGCGGCCCCTGGGATTAGGCTAAATCAAGGAAGGTGACGCGATGGGACGGAGACAGACGCCGCCACGTTTCCCGGGCGGCCAGCCCGCGCTGCCAGCCGCTTCAGCTCCTCGATCGGTAACCCCACCACCCGCCGCCTCCCTGCCCTCCACACGACGCTAGAAGACCACGACGACAGTCATCAGGACATCAGGAATAACCCCAGGTCAGAAGTCCTTCTAAGGGGGCTACGCCCAAAGAGAACGGACACCCGGGCGGCGGGCTTGCGGTAGGTTGTCCGCCATGACCGGGCTCGGGGGCGTCGCGTGGCCGCCTGCCCCGATCGGGACCGAGAGGCTCGTGCTGCGTGAGCCTGAGGACCGGGACCGTGCGGCGGCCATCGAGCTGCTGGCTTCGCCGGAGGTCCACGCCTGCCTCGGCGGCCCCCGGCCGCGTGACGAGCTTGAGCGCGTGATGCCCGGGGCGCCCCGCCGGCGGCCCGGCCTTTTCGCAGTCGATCTCGACGGGGCGATGATCGGCATGATCACGCTCGGCAGGGCAGGGGGCACGGTCCTGCGGCTGCTGCCGGGAAGGCCGAGCTCGGCTACCTGTTCCTGCCGCGGGCGTGGGGGTCCGGGTACGCCGCTGAGGCGTGCGCGGCGGCACTGGGCTGGTTCGCCGGCGCGGTTCCCGGCGAGCCGGCGGTGCTCTTTACCCAGGCCGCCAACGTCCGCTCGATGCGCCTCGCGGCGAAGCTGGGGTTCACCGAGGTAGAGCGGTACGAGGCTTACGGTGCCGAGCAGTGGTTCGGCATGTGGTTCCCGGTCGCGCCGTCCGGTTGAGGTCGTGCCCGGCGGCGCCGGAAACGCCGGCCCCGGTGCAGGCGGTTGACCTAGGGCCGTGTTCGCCTGAGCCTGCTCCGGCCACCACGCGCACCACAGCCCGGCGCCCGCACCTGGAAAACCGGCACTTCAAATGAGAGATACCGGCCGGTGACACCGCGCCAGCAACGTGCCGGAACGCAGGTCAGAGGTTCTTTAGGGGTGCGAATGGGACATAGGCTGATTTTGTTTCGTTATCCCAGGTCAGAGCATCTCTGTCGCGTCCGGGTTCACGCGACAGGTGTGGTGCACTACGACTGGTCGGCGGTGTTCCGGTTGGCGAGCGTCATGAGGTCGCGGTTGGCTGCGCGGGCGGCGCCGAGGTCGTCGGTTCGTTCTTCGAGTTCCTGGCGCAGGTCGAGTACTTCCTGTTCAAGCTGGCCGACGCGGGTGCGTAGTGCCTCGGTGTCGTCGGTGCGCCCGATTCCGCTGGCGCGGAAGACCTCCTCGCCGAGTACTTCGGACAGCCGGGCGGTGAGGTCGGTGTTCTGCTTGCGGAGCCGCTGGTTCTGCTCACGGAGGTTGGCGAGGTCGGCGAGCAGGGACTGCTTGCTGGCAGCGGCGGAAGCGGGCTGGCGGCGGGAGCGGCGGACCGGGCGTGGACCTGGGCCCGGAGGTCGTGGTGCCGGTAGAGGAACGACCGGTCGACGCCGGCTTTCCTAGCGACAGCTGAGACGCTGATTTCCTGGCCGGCTGCGGCCAGGCGGTCCAGGGCGTCAAGGACCCGCTGCCTGCGGCGGGTGGTGTCACGGCGCCGGGCGGCGATAAGGGATTCTGCGGCTCCACCGCTCATGCGGTGCCTTCTTGCAGTGGCGGGCGGATGGCGGGCATGCCGAGGTGAACGGTCCTGCGGGTCGCCCGGACGGCGTCGACGGCTTGCGCGACCTGGCGGCGGCCGGCTTCGCCGAGCTGGCCGAGGTCGCGCTCGGCCCGCCGGATGAGCTGCCGCAGCCTGGTGATCTCCTCATCGGACGGCATGGCCTCGTCCCTGGCCCAGTCGTCGAGGTCCGCCGCGGACCGGATCCGTTCCCGGGCCTGCAGGAGGCTGTCGAGATAGCCGCGGAGCTCGGGCAGGTAGGACGGATCGGTCCGGAAGTGGCCGCAGCCCGGGCAGCGGAACCGGAACGGGCAGGATCCTCCGCCGGCCGTGACGTTGGACGGCTCGGAGCACATCCCGAACGGGACCGCGACCTGGCCGACGGCCACCCGCTGGTGCTCGCTGCCGAGCAGGGCACGGGCCTCGGCCCAGACCCGGTTCCCGCCGCGGTCGAGCTGGAAGGCGGCCAGGGCGTCCCCGGCAGCCACCATCCCCAGTTCACCGGCGTGCTGCACCGCGACCACGCCACCGTCGAGACCGACGGGGTGCGTACCGCCAAGGCCATGGGCCTGCGGAACCTCCCCTCCAAGGCCTGGCAGGCCAGCAAGGGCTGGGTCCTCGCGGCGAACCTCGCCGCCGACCTCACCGCCTGGGCCCGCATCCTCGGCCTCTACGACCAGCAGGAACTCAGGGACGCCGAGCCCGACACGCTCCGCTACCGGATCTGGCACCTGCCCGCCCGCCTGGTCCGCCACGCCCGCAAGAGGGTCCTCAAGGTCAGCGCGGACTGGCCATGGAACAACGCGTTCATCACCTGCTGGAACCGGTTCTGCGCCCTGCCAGCACCCGGCTGACCAGCGCTAACCATCCTGACGACACGGAAGGAGACCCAGCCCGGCCACGTGGAAGCCGGTGCCGACCCGGGCACACCGGGCAGCACCCCGCGCCACACGCCAGAACCAAGACGGACATGAAGCCCAAAAACACGCTCGACCACGAAACGTAAGGGAAGAGCGGCGAGCCTGACTCATTGAGGTTGAGGTTAACGGCATTGCGGCTTGAGCGTGCTGAAGTTGGAGGTCAAGTAATCCTAAGCTGGCTCAACGGTGAAAAGATTTTCGCCCCAATACACAGGGTTGCCCAGTGACCGTACGATGGCGAAGTCCTCACTGGCATCATTAACGACCGCAGCAGCGTCTACCTCCGCTTTGAACGCTATGGTCAGGGTTTGGCCAGGATAGAGCTCAGCGGACTCGCCTTGTAGGAGATTTCTAAAGTATGCGCTACCTTTCGATGGCTGGACGGATGGTAGATAGATGCCCGCATAGCCGTTCCACGAAGTCCCAGAGAGCAGCGTATGCACGATGCCATCCGGTAGCTTGATTTCTTTTGATCTTTTTGGTTCCAGAAGAACGGTAGACCCCTTGACATAGGTACACCAATTCGGAAGTTGATCAGCGACGGAAACCTGCGACAATGGCATGTCGCCATTGTTTTCAATCTTTATATTATAATCGATGACCGTCCCGCGCGGCGCCTCAAGCGACGAAGACCAGTCACTGCTGTAGGAGCCTTTGGCAGATACCGAGACCTCTGCGCTTGGAGTCACGTCCCGCATTAGGAACGTCACCGATCCCCCGCCGTTTGGGGCGATATTTTCCAGTGGCGACCGACTGGTCAGCGCCGAATCGCCGATAAGTTGTTCCTTGAAACTTTGATCGGTGTGGCTTGTGGAATGATCCCAGACCGCCGAGTCCGATATGTATACAAGGCGCTCTCGAGGGTCTGAAAGATGTACTATCGCACTGGCACTTAGGTGGGCGCCGCTCGCGTCGGTTAGACGTATGATGATCTCCGAATTCTCGCCGGTTGCATTCGGCCAGGCTACCTCGGGTGTAATATTATATATTGGATTGGGTGCACTGCAACCAAAGTACATTAGTACGATTTTTACAACCTGGTCGTACGAGGCGTGGATCGCAGTGCTATATCCAGTCCCACCCGCGGTAACGTTGGCGACGCCCACTTGCTCCGCTAGGCCATCATTTGCGCGGTATACAGGGCTGTTTATCCACGCCTTAGCCGTGAGAGCCCTAGGGGGTTCCACTATCCGCCGCTGCTGGGACGCATACCATCCTAGCGCCGCAGCGAGCGCGAAACAGATCAGTACAGAGACAGCTTTCCATGTCGTTATAGGGAAACGCGGAACGGATTTTCCCCTGCGGCGCAGTGCGATCACACGGCACCGCCGCGCACTGACACCCCAAAGCGCAGTTGCCCCGACACCGACCAGAGAGACTGCCTTGGCCAGCACTGGCTGGAAAGCGGAAAGATGTGGATCGCTTAGTACATAACCAAGGATGGTGCCCGCGACAAGGACAGTGACACTAAACGATATTCGTCGGGACACCTGCCAGCGACTCTCGGGCGTTGACTCGTTGGATGCCCGTATCCAGTTCCAGATGTCTCGGACTGTGCGCCGCAGTGCGACAACGACCGTTCCACCTCTGTTTAGCGCTCGTCTAAGCATCACACAAATCTACGACCGCGATGCGCCGTCATGGACGGAGGACGGCTTGTGCGTGACGTCGACTGTATGACTAGCGTCATAGTTCGGTCTCTCCATGCGATGTGTAAGCTACTTCGTGCGTTGTTCTCGCGACGCGCACCACCTCGGGCCAGATATGGCACCACTCACTAGATTCTTACAGGTCAACTATTCCATGTCGAGCATCTCGGGCGATCCCCCATCGCTTCCGCAAAAGTTTTCACACGCTCCTACACCGCCGGTGGCGGCTATCCCTAGAGAAAGATCCTTCACATCCAGGACTCGGGCACTCACTGCCGAACATGTCACAGAAGGGTTGTTCTGTACGTGCGGCCCTGAAGAGCCCCACAGTTCCCGAAAGGTGCATATCGATTCCTCTGATCCGAAAATCGGATCTGAGCCGGGCAGGCGGCAGCAGCCGGCGACGGGTTGTGCCGTCGGCTTCCCGGTTCGGGCGGAGTTAGCTGGCTGTGCGGGTGATCAGTTCGCCGGTCGCGGGGTCGACGGGCTCGAGGGTGACTCTCCAGCCGAGGCGCTCGAGGCTGCGGACGTGGCCGCTGGCGAGGCGGCGGGCGTCGGCCCGCTGCTCGTAGTAGCCGAGGCCGAGGTCGGTGTAGGCCGCGGCCGGGCCTGACAGGAGGGCGTGGGCGGCGGTGAGCTGGCCAGAGCTTCAGCCGACACCAACGCCATCTTGCACTTGACCTGCTGAGCCGGCCGACGGTACACCCGGCAGTCTGCTCCTTGACCGCACAAGGTAACGGAGCAGATGGCCGCCTCCGCGCCGGATCGATTGCGAGCGCATCAACAGCCGGGCTCGGCGGCAGTAGTCAGCTGTGCATAATGTCCGGCTCTGTACAGTCCTCCGCCAAGATCGAGCGCTCTTATCGCGGCAAATGAAGGCGCTCATGACTGTCGACCGCGGGTTCAGCCCCCTATGATCCATGCATCGATTGTTCCGCTCGGCTTCCCGCTGCTGCGTACCTGTCGTTCGATCGCCTCCAGGCGTTCAATCCTGAGCCTTCGGCCATCTCTGGCGTCGAGGGATTCGTCCCTGCCATCCGGATTCTTTAGGTGAGCGGGACCATTGCTTCAATGCCTTAACCGGTGATATAGCTGATCCGAACTGTGAATACAACCAAAGCGGCGTACTCATACCCTGGGGGATAGCCGCCATCTTTATCTACAAGCGGAACCCGAGCCCCGGTTGGCCCCCAAGCCGAATCAGCAAGCCTCTGTCCCTTCGGATAAATATTGGAATAGACTCGACCTGAACCGTCAATGGGATCCATCCTAAATGGATGACTTGCAGCAAACTGCGTAGAATCCCATATTTGCCGTGGTTGGGTGTTCGATGACGTTAGCGAGCACCAAACTGTCTCCAAACTGGAATCTTGCGGCTCGGCCCACATTCTTATCCGAATTGCGTTAGCGTCTGCCCTATTTCCCAGATTATCGGATGCAGAATTCTCCAGATAAGCTCGCACGATAAGATATTGACCATCTCGAACGTTGTTGAGGTCACAGAATCCGCCTGCATTAGTAACATCGGCGGGCTTTGCGTCAAAAAAAGTCAGCTCATCGCCATAGTTTGGATTGTTCTTGATGGCATCTAGTGTTGCATACGGTGCCGGATTACTGATTGTAAATACTGTCCTCTTGGGTCCCCACCCTGCATCACCGATTGGTCCTGGCTCTCCGGGACCGGCGCCGCAACCGCTTCCTGAATGACCCCGGGAAGCTGCACTCGACCCGAGATCACGGACAACGTTGGCGGCATGACCTCCTATAGCCCAGAGGCTGGAGACTAGTCCAGCAACGACTGCAGCCCCACCGATACCAGCCCAAAGCAGTTGCGCCTTGGACTTGCGACCCGAGGACGCCGCAGTGTCTTGCCCGACCTTGCCTGACCCAGATGTATCCGACACGCTTTGGATTCTATCGCGTAAAGCACTAGACGCGCATAGTGCACGAAGGACGCTTCGTAACAGTTAAGCCATCTTTCTGGCAGGAAGAAGAAGGGAATTCTGTACCGCGATAAACAAATTCTTATCGGTAGCTTGCTGGGCACTGACATCTATCTCAGTCGATTGAAACGGCTCACTCTAAGCGGTTCTTTTAGAAAACTTCTGGCAATCGCCTCGGGTGCATGGTGCGGCAATCCTAAAAATGGACGTAACTTCCCTCCCCGGCCACTATGAGTATGATGCGCCAATTGACTCTCCTGGATCGATCTAATCGTGCAACGATACGGTGTAACGGCTGACTTGCAATGCCACCCGTATCTCGGCGATCATCTCGGAAGACGGCGGATCCGGCCGCTCATCGGCATGAGCGAGCGTCCGTTCGCCCCGCGACCGCGGAGATGGAGATGGTGCGCAGATCACGCTGATCTGCGCACCACGACCGGCCAGTGCCGAATGTCGTCCGCAGATCCAGAACGGCGGTTACTTACGCGCAAGAGTCTCGTGCTTATTGCGAGGGTGTTCAGCGCCTGCGGGTTCCCTGGCCGAGGTGCGCAATCAGGGAACAGGCATCCCGGTGTTAACTAACGCCGAGGCCGAGTGCGACTGGCCACTGGCGACTGGCGACTGGCGACTGGCGACTGGCGACTGGCGCAGGGTACAGGGGCAGCCGGGCAAACGTATCTGGGCCAGCTGAGCTTAGAGAGTCCAATTCCATCATGTGATGGATTGTGGACATTGAGTGACCCTATGCGCCAGGATGGGCGTCTCTTCAGCATTTGCCTGCACGTGTGCAGAAAGGCAAGGGGGGTGCTATGGCGTACGGTCAGCGGCCCGGGCAGAGCGAGCAGGGGCGGCCAGGGGATGACGGAAGACCGCTGCCCCCGCAGTGGCGGTACGGGCAGCAAGAGGACACGCGGGGACCCGGACGGTACGCGCAGCGGGGGTATGACCAGGGCGGGCAACCGGCAGGCGGCGACGGACGATGGCAGCCGCCTGAGTGGAGATACGGTCAGCAGGGGGACGGGCGGCGAGGGTACATGGCCGGCCAGGACCAGCCCCGGCCTCGTTTCCAGGCTCAGCCTGGGCAGTCATCTCGGCCGGGGCAGGACGGTTCCGGCCCGTTCTCCCCGCAGTCGCCTTACCTGCCGCCCCAGCCGCAGCCGGAGCCCTCTCACTGGCAACCGCAGGCGGCGTCGTCCCCGCGTCGCAGCGGGTACGGCGGATGGATCGCAGCCGGCGCCGTCGTTCTGGTCGCCATCGCAGGAGGTAGCTTCTGGGTGCTGCACAGCCGGGCCGCAGCCAAGCCGCTCACCTGTGCGCAGCAGTACGCGAACTGGAAGAACGGACCCGCGCAGGCACGCGGCAGGCAACTGGCGAACGACGCCAGCGCACTGAGCACGGCAGGCAAGAACCAGGACATCGCCGAGATGGACGCGGACCTCAAGGCGATCGGCGCCGACGCCGCGGCGCTGGAGGCCTATCCGATGCCGCAGTGCGCCGACCCGGCCGGCTACTGGGCGCAGTACCTGACCGCCGTGAAGGCAGCAGGCGACAACGCGGGCACTGCCTCCGGGCTCGGCGGCCTGCTCCTGGCCGAGGCGCCGCTGAAGAACGTGAGCGCTATCCAGTCGAAGCTAACCGCCGAGTTGGCCAAGACGGCCGCAGTCAAGCCGTCCTAACGCCGCACCACCAATCAAGCGCTGCTATGTCGCTGCGGCGTTGTCTTCAGCGATGACCGCCCGTCCAGCAGCCAGCCCCTTCTTAACCTGGCGGTCAGCCGCCCTGGCCGTGCTCGCCGGTCTTCTGCGCGCAGACCGCGCGAGGGCCCTCCCCGGTAGCTTCCTCCCGGGGAGGGATTAGCATCATCTGTCCCACTGAGCAGAGATCACGGAGACCTGCGAATGAACACCGGGACCAAGGGCGATGACGCGGCGCTCTGCCTTGGCGTACCACTCCCACGCTTCGATCAGGTCGTCGCCTCCTAGTGTCTGCGGCGGCGGCCAGCCGTCGATAATCCCGACGAGTGCCCAGTATCGGGCGACGCGGCGGTCGGTGAAGGCCTCGATGCGCGCGGCTGCCGCGGCGCGGTCCTCCGGCTTGCCTGGGGTCATGGCCTCCAGGCGCTGCACCACTGCCAGCGCCTCGGGCGAGTCGGGTGCGATACCTGCGCGGACGGCCGCGCCGGCGTACTCGCCGAGTGCCTTGCCGATCTCGAACTGTGTCTCGTCCTGTTCTGGTCCCTCGGCCAGAGCGCGCTCGGCCATGCGCCGGCTCGACTCGATGTAGTCGGGGTCGCGCAGCTACTCGACGAGTTCGACCCAGGCGGCCACCTGTTCGGCAGTCGGGTCGTCGGGCAGCTCGGGCGCACCGACGCGCAGCTTGTCGGCGACGGGGCTGTCATGGTCTCCGAAGACCGCATCGAGGTAGTCGTCGAGGATACGGCGTCGTTCGTCCGCGGTCGTGCGGGTCAGTTCGGTCATGCGTTGCAGTTCCTCTGCGTTGGTGGACGTGGCCACGGCTCTGAGCACGGCCCGCTGTAGGCGCAGGGTCTGGATCCGGGCATCAAGCGCGAGCCTTTACCAGGGATTTCGCGGCCGGGCCGGGGTTGAGAGCTGCTTACGCAGGTCCACCCAGAGAGCCCTTCACGTTCCCGCACCTTAGGTCTCTTTCACGTTTCGACCCTGGGCTGATCCTGCCACTGAGGTCCGATGCCCGGCAGGACACCGGACAAGCGGCGGTTCTGGGTGCCCCTTGTACTCTGTGCCCGATGTTAAGGCCGTTCTTCGAGCAGCTGCGCGGCTGCTTTGGGATCCATGATGTTGGACCATGCCTGTTCAGCCGGGAGTAGTTCGCGTTCCGGAAGCGTGTACTCGGGGAACCACGCGTCGGCAGCGCAGCCGGGCACGCGGCTCAGGATGACGGCGGTGAGGTTCCTGGGGACGGAGCCGGTGATCCGGATGGCGACGTAGGTTTCGTGGCCGTCTCCGGCGCGGACGATGACTCCGAGTCGGAAGCCCGCGAAGTCAGCGGCGTGCTCGTGGCCGTCGTGCAGGGATCCCCGCACTAGGTCGCGCACCACTGTGTGCAGGCGGCGGGCGAGTCTGGCGGCGGCCTCGATGAGGTAGCGGTCGCGGTCATCGGAGCTGGGCAGCAGGCGGGCGGCGTAGGTGTCGGTCGCCAGCGGCGCGTCATGCCCCGCGTTGTAGCGTTGCCTTGCGGCGCGCGCCCCGGCGTGCAGGTCCGCGTAGAAATCTTCGGGCGATCCCTCCTCGCGGATGCCGGCAGCGACCAGCCAGTTCTTCACCTCGGCATCGGGATCATCGTCAAGGTAGACGGCGCCCCGCCACCGCCCGGTCTTCACCTTGAACAGCACGACATCGTCAATGGCGCGGATCCGCTCGTGCGGCGTGTCCCCGGGAGCGAACTGCTCCGACGCCTTCCGCAGCAGCGGGTGATCGATCTCGTCCAGCGGCTGGGTCGCAGGGGGAACGGGCAGACTCAGGTCCTCGCGAATGCACTGCAGGGTTGGCCGCGTCGGCACTGGCTCACCCCTCCCAGTCCCCGGCCCCGCCGAGCTCCTCGATCCGCTCGGGCGGTAGCCCGGTCAACAGCGACACGCTGGAGCCGAGCGACCCGTCCAGCAGCTTCATCGACTCGATCATCCCGCGCCGGATCTCCTCCCGGCGCTGCTCCAGGTAGGCGCGCGTCGCCTCCGCCACGAAATCCTTCTTGGTGATGCCCAGGAAGTGAGCGGCGTGAGAGATCAGCTCATCGGTTGCGGGATCGACCTTCAGCGGTGCCTGGCGCTTCGTGTTAACTGCCATGACTATCCTCACCTCATCTCCATAGTACCCAAGTACCTCACTCTGATGCGGCGAGGCCGGAACCTGGACTGGCGACGTCGTCTACGCCGTCGAGCCGCCCGCGCTGCGGCCGAACGCAAGCGGTAGGCGCAGACCCGACTGGCTCATTCCTGCACCCCTCGTGCGGCCTGCTGGTACGCCGTAGACCGCCTGGTCCCCAGATCCCGGGATATCGGTGGCGCGATGTAGGACGGAGCGACCTTCCTCGGCATCCCGATCGGAGAGCTAGTTGCCGGGTTGTGCTCATCGCTTGGCAAACACGTGGTGAACCGCCCGCCCAGGTGGCGTTGGGCTTGCCGTTTTGGCTGTAGAAGGGGGTGCTGGCCCGGTGGGCGTTCCTGCCCGCCCGCTACCTGCCCGGCACCACCGATACCACCACCCTCGAGGCGGCCAGCACCCTGTGCGGCGACGCCTCATGGAAGCTCCGCGGCCAGGACCACGCCAGCCGTCACCCCGTCGCGACCCCCGACATGATCCGCCAGCTGCCCGCCGGGACCGCCCTGGTCATCCGCGGCGGCAACGCTCCGTCATCGCCCGGCTGCCCCGCGCCTGGAACAACCCCGCTACCGTCGCGCCCGCCGCCGCACCCAGGTCCCGGTTCTCTCCCTGCCCTGGACCCGTCACGGCGGCGACTGGGGATACCGGCCAGGCCCCGGCCCCGCACCGGATTCCTGGCCCGGGGACAGCACGGGGAGCACCGCCGACCCCGAGGCCGGCCCAGAGCCGCCCGCGCCCGGCTGGCCGCCCGCCATCAGCCCGAACGGACGGTGGTCCCCCTGGAACCAGCCATGACTCCCGACCCGGTAAGCACCGCCCTGGACCAGCTCGCCGCCTGCCGGGCGGCCATCTCCCGCCTCGATGCCCGCGAGGCCGCCCATTACGGCGAGCTCAGCGACCAGGCCGCCCGGCTGGCCGGCCTGGTCACCACGGTCAGCCGCACCCTGGCCGAAGACACCGCCGCCTTCGCCCGCCTCGACGACCTCGACCGCCAGGTCACTGCCCTCACCGGCGAGCCTCACCCCCTCGCGCCAGATCTCGCACGGTAATACTCCGAGACTCCATGGTAGTCGACTACTCTTGAGAGGGCATGAGAATCACCTATCTGATTTGACTCGGAGCAGGCCTGTCGACCTGAGCCGAGATGCCGACTGCACGTTCCACCTGCAAACCATCATGCGACCAAGGAGCCGCATTCTTGCCGCCAGACCCGATGGAACTTCCCGACGAACTGCGGCTGACGCAATACGGCGAGCGCCCCCTTACGGCGATGGTTTCCGTGACCGGCTCCGCGCGAACATCGGAGAGACCGAGCTTTCCATGATCCTGGGCGAGGTGGACGCTCCAGCCGCTGCGGTCCTGGTCACCCGTTACCTCGCCCCAGGCGCCATGTCGCGAGTGACAACCGCCGGGCGCCTGCGCCAGGCTGGTTTCAGGGTGGTTCACAGCCCGACCAGGACCAACCGGCTTCACGTAAGCGTCTTCCCGCCGCTCACGCCAGCAGGCGAGCCCGCCGACTGGGGCGACGAACTGGCGAGCCTGTTCACGCATGCTTCACTTGGGTCAAGGAGGGATGACAGCACATGAGCGCGCTGCCAATGCTCGGCAACCTGGCATGGGCTCCCGTGCCCGCGATCGAGAACGTGGAAGTGCTCGACCGCTTCAACGGCGTGCCCACGTTCGGGCTGTTCAGCGTCGGCGGGGAACGACAGCTGTTCTGGCGCGTCACGGGTTACGTCCCGCGTTCCTTCTCCATCTGGCTCTATGTCCCCCTCACGGCCGACGACGAGACCCGCCTAGCGCATGCCGAGCCATCAGACCTTCTCGGTGGACTGGTCTTCCAGTCCCAGGCTCCCCGGTACGTAGCAGTGGGCGTTGCCAAGGACTACCGGCTGGTTTTCGAGCGTGAGTGGCAACTCCCGCCGGACACCGACGCGCAGCGACTGCTCGACGACGTGCTCGGGTTCCTGCTCGACGCACTCACTATCGCCCTCAACGAGGACATGCCTCCAGCACGCCGGGAAATTGTGTTCACGACATCCCAAGTCATCCGCGAACTCGCCGCAGCCTAAGATCCTGAGCAGCGAGAACTCAGCGGCGAAGATGACCAGAGTCTCTCCAGGGATCAGCTGTAGATCTCAGGAAGCGCGGAGCCATCCGGCCCCACCACGCTAGTTCCGACTTGTTCTGGCCCCACCCCGCTGGGGCCAGATGCCGGCGGACTCACCCCGCTGAAACTCGGCGTGCCGCTCCCCCAGCCGCCGTGCCAGCACGGCCTGCCCGGGAAACCGGTCGGCCGCCCCTTCCGCAGCGCGCTGCCGCGACCCGGCATCCTCGAGCAGTACCCGCAGCTCCGCCCGGCTGACCGGTTCGGCGATCACGAACCAGCCGAACGGGCCGGTCCAGTTCCCGAGCAGCCCTTCATCAAGGGGAAGGGTAGCCTGCCGCCCGGCCTGGCCGTCCATGGCACCGCCGCGAGCAGCGCGTCGCTGATCCCGGCGACCTCCCGCCAGCATCCGAGCTGCCCGGTCAGCCAGGCAAGCTCGGCTGACCGCAGCGCTGCCCCGCGCGCGCCGCATGGCAGCGACAGCAGCACCTCGCCGGCCTCGGCGCCCGCGCTGCCGACCAGCCCGTCCCCGACGGTGAGGATATGCACCGGACCGCCCTGGCAGGGCCTCAACGTGCATCCCGGTGACCTTCTGGCTGAGAAGACCGCTTTCAGCGCGTTCTTCCCCGGCAGGTGCCCGCTCCCGTCACTGCTGGAGGAGCGCGGCATCACTACCATCTTGGTCGCAGGCACGGTGACCAACGTCTGCTGCGAGTCCTCGGCCCGTGACGCCAGCACCCTGGGCTACCGCGTCATCATGGTGGCCGACGCCAACGCGGCAATGCGCGACCAGGACCACAACGCCGCCCTGCACACCATCTACCGGTCCTTCGGCGATGTGCGCCCGATCGCGGAAGTGATCGACATGATCGAATCGGCTGCGAGCTGAGACAGTCTCGGTCACCTGGAGCCCGGCCGACGATGCTGGCCCCGCCAGCTATCTCGCACAGACGCCAGACACAGCTCACAGTCACACTTCTACCGGTCGCCCGGCCTGTGTGCGGCTGACCAACCGGCCGAAGCCGGGCTGCTCGCCGCCTCTCAACGGCAAGCCCGGACCAGCTCTCAGGACGCAACATGGCCTTGACGCCAGGCAGAGACGAAGTAACAACCAATAACACGGTGAGAGAAAAGGAAAAGGCTGGAGCATTTCTCCCGTGCCAGGCCGCCTCAGCCGAAGACCGAAATCCTCATCCCGAACGGTTCCGTGGTGACTGCCGCCCCCGTACTGTTCGGCCCGCGCCTCGGTCAGCCGTGTTCGTGTCCTAAGCAAGATCACGAACAATTGCTCGCCAAGTAACCCGATCCACCCAGTGACATAAAACTCCAGTTCCTATATGAGGTGCACGCCGCCACCGCGGCCGCGGAGGCCCTCGCCGCCGGCGCGCAGGCTGCTGAGCCAGCGGAGTCTGCCGCCGTCGCCTGGGAAGCCGCCGACGCGGCCGACACCGCCCGCGGCCAGGCCGAAGAACACGCCCGCACCGCAGAAGAACGGGCCGGAGAACTGGAACGCCAGCTGGCCAGCATCTCCGCCGAGCTCACCGCAGCCGAGGCCCGCGCCGAAGCAGCGGAACGCAAGGCCGCTCAGGCCGCCGCCGCGCGGAAGGCCGAACGGGCGACCACCGCGGTCCAGGCTGCCTGCCAGGCCCGGGAGGAAGCCTCCCGGGAGCTCGCAGCCGCCGCCATTGCCCGGGCCGAGCGCACCGAGACAGCACTGGACGCCGAGCGCGCCGAACGGCGAGCCCTCACCGACAGGCTTCACCGCTGTCCGGGCCCAGGCCAGGACCAGGAACCGCGCCGCCGCCTCACCAGAGAAGGACAAGCAGCACCGCGAAGACCAGCATCGCTCTGCTCAGGCCTCCGACCTCGTCCGGTGATCGCTGTCAGTTCTCAGCTGACCTGTCGGTTGCTCATTTGATCTGTCGGTAGTTCGGGCTGTGCTGTCCCGTCTCGTCCAAGGTGGCGCAGTCTCAGTTACCTGACGCATTGAGCGTGTCGTCTCCCGAACCTCGCGCAGCAGTTGTTACGTTGCCCCGCCTGGTGACCGGTTGTGGGGAAGGCTCTGCTTTGACCTGGCGCTGCTGCGTGCGGGTGATCGGACTCGTGGCTGCAGATGATCACGGGTGATGTGAGGTCAGGAGCGGGTCGTCAAGGCGCTTTCCCGGAGGAACGGCAAGGTCGCCTACATCCTGGCAGTGCGCGCTTGCCTGGAGGCACTGAAGAACCGGCTGGATGCGGGCTGCCAGAGCAAGATGATCGCGGCAAGGCCGGCCAGCAACTCCAGGCCCACTTCGGCGACGACGCGGGGACCGGGCGGCTGGCTGAAGCGGGCCGGGATGAACGAGATGATCAGGGACGGGACGAACGACACGAAGTAGATGCCGAAGAAGACCGCGGACAGCACCCGTGCCCACCCACGGCCCGCCAGGGCCATCCACGCCATCCACAGCCAGGGGATGCACCCGGCCGTGGTCACGACGATTCCCAGCACTAGCCCGGGCACGCCCGAGCGTATGTCTCCCGACGGGTGGTCCCAGCGCGCGGTCAGCAGGCCGCCCAGAACCGCGGTGAGCGCGGCGCCGACGAGCATCGCTGCCGCAGCCCACTTCACCGCAGCCGGCGCCCTGGGCCCGGCCACCGGACCTGACGCAGACGACGGGCGGTCCCCGGGACCGGGCGATCGCGTCGCGGGATGCGTCATGGCTGCCCTCCTGGCCCTTAAGCCAGTATCCCCATGCCCTGATCACGGTCGTGCCTCAGATTGCACACTAAATGGCCAGCACCGCGCACTCCAGCCGAAGATCCCCGCTTCAAATCGACCGGCCCCAGCCGCCAGGCACGTCACCGCTTGGCCCCGCACCCGAAAACCGACACTTTAAATGAGAGACAGCGACCGATGACACTACGCCAGCAAAGTGTCGGATCGCAGGTCAGCGACACCCCTGGGCGACAGATTCAATGAGAACTGACACAAGAAAACCCGGCCCACAAGGAGCCGGGTGGTATATACGGACACTGTAACGCTGTTCCCGCGTGGAGACTTCCAGTGGAGCGGATTTACCGCTACCAGCCAACTGGACGGCTGTAGTGGCCGACTGGGTCTGGCAGCTGATGTGCCTTCAAGTCGCCAGATGCCAGCCTCGCCCACCAGTGCCGGCCCGCGCCGCTGTTAGCAGTCCCGCGCAAGTCGCCGGCGAGGTAGTTGCGCGAGGGGTTGACGACGCCGACGGGGACATGCTGGCGCGCCTGCTCCACGGGAAAGCGCAGGTCGCTGTCGTTTGAGATAACCAGCGCCGCGTCGACCGCACCGCCTAGCACATCTAGGAGGAGATGGGCGGCCACGTTGACATCGGAGCCCTTCTCTTCCCGGTTGGCGTAGGACACCGTGAACACGGCGCCGCTGGCCGGGGCGCCGCCTCCGTCCTGGATCATTACCGGCCATGCCGGGCTCACGAGCTGTGGCCGGCCGTGCGGATCCTTGATCGCAAGCGGAGCCGTCTTGACGCGAGCGACGTAGGTGCCGTATTCGATGTGATCCACGCTGCCCGCGGCCGTCAACGGCTTCAGGTAGACATCCTGGTCGGCCTGGCCCGATGGGTTGGAGGCGCCGTCAATCCGCGCGGTGCAGTACACGATGCGATGGATCTGAGCGCCCGGCCAGTTAGAGCGCCGTCCGGCCAGATCTGCGGCCAAGGCGCGCAAATCAAGCCAGCGCCAGCCAGGGGTCCCGCGTCCGCACAGACCTCGCGCACCGTAGTACAGGTTGAAACCGTCTATATACACTCCGATACGCACGGTAGAAAAATAGCACATATGTAGCACATCCCGCCCGATTGCGGGGTGGCTCGCTGTTGGCCTGGTCCTGCATGCCGGCGCCAACAAGGCACTGACAGCTAAGTAGTGCGCACTGTACGAACGCAGCGATCTTGACCTCGTTCGGAGCGCGGTCTTACGCTTTGGGACTACCGGCCGAATAGGAGGGATTCGTGGGCAATCGGCAGTGGCGGGTTCGAAAACCCCTAGGCAATCCTCGCCTGATCGCCCTGCCCGACGACGGAGCGCTCTCGCACGATCAACGCGATCCTGATTATGACGGCTACACGCGGCCTGGGGCAGCAGCGGAGCCTTTGCCGATGGGGTTGCCAGAAGTGGTGGTAACCGCTTCGGAGCGACGAGACTGTCCGGCTTGTGGGCGAAAGATCCGTTACAACCTCGCGCGCGGCTACTACTACTCGCATACGCTGCCGGAAAAGACGAAGACGTGTCCACAGTCCGGGCGTCCTTAGCCTCGATCCACCGACCATTCCAGGCGTGCACATCTTGCAGCCGCCAGGTCAGCCACCACGTCGGCAAGCTCAGCGACCTCGGCTACAAGGTCACCCTCGAGCCCCT
>Ga0157369_10004435_pt1 | contig 16563 bp, 16 predicted proteins | sample C25metaG_FD_113461 | JGI IMG/M metagenome (GOLD analysis project Ga0157369, IMG submission 113461) | Corn rhizosphere microbial communities from Kellogg Biological Station, Michigan, USA - C2-5 metaG | ecosystem: Host-associated > Plants > Roots > Rhizosphere > Soil | place: USA: Michigan... | reverse complement strand
TGAACGGCATGCCGCGGCTGGGCTCGCGTTGGCACGTGCGCGGGGCCAGCGCCGCGAGATCGGTCATGGACTCATCGTCCAAAGCGAACTCGCGCATGCCGCAGGAGATCTCCGCTCTGCGGAAGCCTTGGCGCATGAAGCGCTCGCGCTCTGGCAGGAGATTGGCGCCAAGACAAATATGGCCGCGATGCTGGCAATACTGGGGACACTGCGCAGCGAGCAGGGAGATCTGGGTGGCGCTGCGACACTACTCCAGGAGAGTCGGGCCCTTTCTGAACAGCTCGCCGACCACTCTGGTCTCGCTGACGTGTGGATACGGCTGGGGCAGCTAGCGCACCTGGGTGTCATGTGGGAGGACGCCACCGCCGCCTATCAGCAGAGTTTGCGCATAAGCCTGGCGATGGACTCGACAGCTGGGGTGCCGGACGCGCTTGAAGGATTGGCCGCAGTGCTGCACAGACAAGGAGAGAGGGAACGCGCCTACCAGCTCTATGCGTTTGCGCTGGACCTTCGGGCGCGATGCGGCGCCGCTCGTGCGCCCTATAACGAGCGGTGGGTGGCGCCTTTGCGTGAAACACTCCAGACAGTGGCTGACGCACAGCATCGGGAGGCAACCACTGAGGCATTGGCACTCCTGACCACCCCGCAAGTACAGCGTGCGCTGGCCGAACTAGCACTCAACGGAAAATCAGGCTGACGTGTTTTGGGCGGTTTAAGCGCTCCGCCTCAGCACCCTGCAATGCTCTATGTCCAGTTTCTGCCAGACTGCCAGACTGCCACACGCGACTGCAGCCAACTGCACACGTCGTCTGCGAAGAGGAGCAGACTGGGGCGTTGGGAGTGGCTGTACCTCCGATTGCATATGCCTTCGGATCCCCGCATATTCGAGCACTTGGCTATCTGCGCGACCCAGTCGCACAGATAGCCGATATCCCTGGCTATCGTAGTGGCCGTCTATCGTTTGCTCACAAGCAAACGGTTTCCAAGGTTTAGCTACCAACTGCACTTGTGTGGTCCATGAGGCTGCCTGGTACCTTGTTGGCTCCGCTCACGCTCCTGCAGTACTCAGGCTCAATACGGGTCGAGGCGATTCTGTCTCGGCACGCCTTCCTACTGCCTTCCTACTGCCTTCACATCACCCCCATACAGCATCTCCCTAACCATACATAATAGGCGAGGCAGGTGCCTTGATAGACAGCATGCCCTGCCAATGGCTGTTGGCCACCGCAGGGCATGCAAACTCAGACCTCACAGTCACCTCACACTCGCGCCCTCGCGACACCAGGTGTCACCAGGTGTCACCGGGTGTCACCGGGTGTCACCGGGTGTCACCAGCTCTCGTCGGCGACCGAGACCGTGCCGTGACTTGCATCGAGATGCTGGTAAGAGCCGATACAGTAGGCAGATGGCGTGGTTGAGACTGGCACCCAGCGCAAGCTATCCTTCGAGATCAAGATGCTCGCAGTAGTGGTGCAGCCGCCGCGAAAGAAGAGCCCACTCGGCACACGACAACCGCCGGCCGCGCCTGGGTCCATGACACACACGAGTTGTATTGTCGTTCCACCGCCTCCGCCGCCGAGTGGCACGATCTGCTGTTGTGCCGCGTTCATGTCCGCTGCGGGATGCGCGGCGCCATGTGCGGCGCCATGTGCGGCAGCACGCGGGCTGGCTGAGACGTTGATGATTGCCACTGCAACGAGCAGCGCCACCACAAGGTATGCAGGTCTCCAAAGTCGTGTCATCGTCCTCACTCGCACCTTTCTATGCTGTCTGTAGGTCTGTTACGCGCCCGTTAGGCGCCAGTCACATAATTCATGGTCCACTTGTCGTAAGGAGGATCTCCCGGGTCGTTTTGGATGGGGCCGACGGTCGCGAGCAGATGCGAGCGATCCGTCGAGTACATGTTGGAGTAATCGTGCGTCAGTTGATTCATGGCGTAGTAGTGGCCGTTGTGAACGATCCCGACACCATGAAACGTCACCGCGCCAAAGTTCGCCAGGGCCAGCGGGGAACACTGGTTGCCAGTGCACAGGCTGGGACGCTCAGTAATGGCCTCCGCCGTACCAAGGTAGGCAGAGGGTCCATAGCACTGGTAGCTATTCGTCCCATCAGCCAGCCGATCAACGAACATGCAGTTGCCGTTCTTAACCTGCACATACATCTGATCGCCGCAGTTGACGGGGAAGACATCATTTCGGTTCGGATTGCTGGCATCGCCTGTGTTTTCGACGAACGCGGAATAGGAGTAGACCCAGCCGAAGTTGGCCACGTAGGTCTCCTGCCCGGCCGTCCCCGTCTGGACCAGATTGTTCACGCCCTTACTACCGAAGCCTCCGAGACCTACCCAATTGGACACCTGGCTCCCCGAGTACCCTGGGGAGAGACAGGGAACCGTGAAGTCCATGTCGATCGAGGTATAGGTTTGCCCATCCCCGTCGGCGATATTGCCATCCCAAATGTTGGAACGCTGATCCGCAGTGTCTCGTATGGCGGTGGCAGTTCGATCGCATATTCGATGCTTCGCTCCCCGTACGACCGCTGCCCAATGAGCAAACGACTCACCCGATGACTGCGTGGGTAAGCCATACCGCGCCAACTCCGCAGGCGTGTAGCTCGCCCTATCACGTTGCGCCTGAGGCGGTGCCTGTTCGCACGATGCCGCGCGGATGAGCGTCCCGGGTTTCAGTGATCCAGCAGCGGCATGCGTTGACGGAGCACGAATAACCTGCATGGTTGCTGTCACCGCCAGGACAACAACCAACATCAGCAACATGGCTGCGCGCCGTACGTGCATGTATGAAGCTCCTAACATTAGTCGACATTACTCGCAACAACCATCACTGACCCACGTCCACAGGGCGGCTCATTCATGTCTTCTCGTTTCGTCATCCGCAGCTTCTGCTCGTATGAGAAGCCACCATCGCTGCGCTGGCGGCGCCAATCCGAAGTCTGCTCGTGCCACAACCACCTGATTCCCCCCTTCTGCTCAGGATCAGCGCCCTATTGCTGATGAGCGACGCCCGATTTCTTTGTACAGGCAAGGGTACTCATGTGTACTGCTGGAGTCCAGGCAAGGAATAGGAAAGGAAGCGGCAAAATACAGGCAATTTGCGTGTGCGACGTATTTGTCACTACTCTCGGCTCTCATTCAGGCAACTGACGCTGGAGAAAGCTGAACCACGCCCGAGACCTCGGACAATGGCTCTCCTGTGGCATCGGCGAACCAGCGCGCAAAACCGACGAGATCGGCGGTGTAGGCCTGCACGGTCTTGGGCGCTACATCCTGCCGGCCCAAATCTCCCAGGAAAGCGACAATGTCTTGAGCGTAATGTACAGACGGTTCTTGGTTCATAATCGACGGTAGCAACGTTATCCCGACAGTTTTCGGGGCTTATTGCGCCTTCCTCTCCTGGTCGCTCGGTCGTGGGTGGACCGAACTCACGGGAGAATGCCCCTTCTACCGCCAGTTCATCCTCGCCCATCAAGAACGCCGTCCGCCTGTCAAGTTACTTGCCGTCCGACGAGGGTTCCCCACATGGCGGAGCGACCTCAGGCGCTTGACCGATGAGGAGGTGTGGTGGGCACCGGGAGGTGCCTGCCATTTCCCCTTGCCGAGTTCGACGGTCAGGAACCAGGGCATCTCGCTACGCCATCGCTCCAGCTACGCCAACGGTGGGTTCTACGCCCGGACGATCCGCTCAAACCTCGTTCCTCCACCGTTTGTGCTCACCCATCCCAGTCCAGGCTGGCAAAGTAGATCGGAATCGAGAAGAAGAACATGAGGCCCGCCGGAACGACCAAGAACAAGAGCGGCGTATAGTATGCGATGGGGGCGAGGACCAGGCCACCAATGATTAAGAAGGCAGCAAATCGACGTAATCGCCGTGCCTCCCTCTGGTCTGGGGTCCTCTTGTCAGACGCCAGATCTGGAGTGGACCTGCGCTCTTGGTCATAGCGCTTTATCCTGTCAGGCAGGGTCAGCACGCCTCCGCTGACGAACGCCAGCGCGGCGACTTCTTCAGCAACGGCGACCTGACGGGTGAAGTGGAAGGATGCGAGGAAGCCAAAGAAAGCAAATGGATTATCAGACTGGAAGACCATGATCGATCCTGGAAGCTCATGGAGCGCAGCGAGAAGGAGGGTGACAAAGCCCACCCCGGCGAGTGGCATGAAGGCACAAGCGACCAATGCGAGGAGTACGCTGGTCAGCAGAATGCCGTTTCCTCTAGTGGGATCTTCAGCCGGAGTGGTCGCGCCTCGACGCCAGCTGTAAACAGCCCACCCCAAAATGCCGAGCGCGATACCACCTCCAATCAGATAGAGGATGAGGCCTGTTGTTGGTCGCCGTTGAAGCATCCCGACGACCCAAAGAGGTGCGCCAAGAAAGAGACTTGCACCTGTGGCAGCGAGGAACGTTCCCACGAGCTCTCGACGGGAGAACATAGCGAACCCTCTTCTTCAGTGCGATCGTCATGACACATCAACGCCTCAAACTGGTTGCTGACCGTACCAATCACACTTGGAGACTGTGCGAACGAGTATAGCACACTTGGTTTCCAGTTTGGCCATCTCAATGGGACGAAAGCTGACTCCATTCCCTCTCCCTGCCTCCCCACACTCAGGTCCTCCGACTCGGTTTCGTATCGGAGTCACATGGGCCGTAGAGCCAACCAAGAGGTGATCATGACATAGATCGTCAACAAGCTCGAACGGTACGAAACTGACGTGTAGTTCCTCAATAACAACTTCTGCTGCATCCCTTGCTCATCGCCCAGGACGGCGTTGGAGCAAGAGACAGTGGTTCATATAGATGGTGATGCGTCTGCGATAGTAGCGCACTACGAACGGAACGCCATCAGCTTCGCGCAGGCAATGCCAGCGTTCGGGCGAAAAAAGTGACGTCATGTTTCCAACCCACCTCGATCGAGGTGTGTATTGCTCCTCCCAATGGTAGGGATCCGCAATTATCAGGTGTCCCTCTGGCTTGAGCACTCGCCACAACTCGTCCACCATGCGCTGGGGATCGTTGACACGATCCAGGACATTCAGGCAAGCGACCAGATTGATGCGACCTGTGCGCACGGGTAGGCATTCGACGTCACCGACAATGAGGTCGTAATTCTGCACATCCCAACGCTGATCCATTACAGCGGGCATTCCCTTTGTGCCGCCGATTGTATTCAACGTGAGCCGGAGTGGTTTCTGTGCCGCAAGAATCCGTTGCGCTTCTCGAATCATGCGTGGACTGCGATCAACACCCAGGACGTACTTGACGCCAAGGCGCCCGACTTCCGCGGTCATGCGCCCGAGCCCGCAACCAGCATCTAACACGACCGCTTTGCTATCCAGAAAGGGACGACACCAGTCGAGCATGTGCTGATAAAAGTCCTCGGTCAGCTCTTGCTGATTTGCTAGGTGGGTGACGGCTTGATCGAACGTCGATCGTCGCTGCCTATGAACTGGTTCCAGGGCAGCGACCTCATCATGCTCGTGGTGTGTCAGATAAGGAAATAACACGCGATTGCGCAGTGTTGGGGTATTCTTGAAATAGCGGGAGTAGTGAGCTTCGTAGTAGGTCTGGATGATCTCGTCATCCACATAATGCTCGCTCAGTTTGCTCGGTTTGGCGCCTTCGTCTTCTCCAAGATGAGGAGGGATCACAGCTGAAATACCTGCTACAGTGCGATAGACGGCAGCACAACGCGTGCATTCCAGCGTCTGCCGTTTCGATCGGGTCAATCTAAAAGACAGCTTTCCGCCACAAAGCGCTGTCGAAGGCGCTGGGTAACCACGTTGTGAGGAGGTTGCTTTAGTGAGTCGTGGCGCAACACAACGTAAGAGCGGCACTGTTGCAGGTTTCATGCGATCCCTCTAGTGTGATTCCATTTGGTCGCGACCAGCTGATTTCTCGCATCTATGAACTATCATCTACTGTGCGAACAGATACTTTGCTACGCAGTGCTACACAATATGGCCTTTCGCTGATTCGGAACCCCTTGCTCGTAACTCGTGGCTCGTCACACCGCATCATGGATGTTTGCTGGTGTGCAAGTCTCCGGTGGTCAGCGGCATTCAAAGGTGATCGGAGAAGGTATCAGGGTGTCGCCAGATAGGCTTGCCAGGCTTCAGCGCCACATTGTTCTGTCTCTTCGACGAGCGCTTCAATGTCGGCTTCGGTGGTGCGCGGATTCAGATAGCATGGTCGAATTACGAACTTGCCATGTACTGTGGTACCAGATGGGATGCTGCGTCCACGCGATTGTATGCGATAGAGCACATCGCGATTGATCTGATTGAGCAGCGAAAGGGAGTCCCTGTCGTGTGACGTGCGAATGCCTGGTGGCACGTAGCGGAAGCAACCGATCGAGAGGGTCACGGGCACTACCAACTCCAAGACTGGCGAGCGGTCGATCAACTCGGCCAGGTAATGCGCCAAGGCAATGTTACGCTGAACGCGCGCGCGGATGCCATCAACACCCAGTTCTTTCAGGACGGCCCAGACATGCACTCCACGAGGAGGAGCAGAGAGTTCGACGCCAATCTCGTGAAACTCAAAGCCATAGTCGGCAAACTGCGACCCCAGGGGCGCGTCCCCATTCTCAGCATGTTCATCGTCCAGATAGGCGGCTGTGCCGAGCGCAAAGGTGCGTCGCAGAAGCGCACGGTCTCGGACAAACACGGCTCCTGATCCTAGCGGCGCATTCAGCCACTTGTGCGGATCGAGGACGAGCGAGTCGGCGTCGCTAAGGTCACCATAGAGCGAGGCGACAGTTGGATCTAGCTTCCCAAGTAGACCATAGGCGCCGTCCACGTGCAACCAGATGCCCTCGTCACGGCAGAGCGCTGCCAGATCGGGCAGTGGGTCAATTGCGCCAGAGTTGGTAGTGCCAGCAGTCGCCAGGATTGCGACTGGAGTGCAGCCGTCATCTTGGTCTTGGTGAAGGCGCTCACGGAGTGCGGTTACATCCATCCGCAAACCTTCGTCTGTTGGCATGGTCACGACGGCTTGTCTTCCGAAACCGAGAACGGATACAGCACGGCGTACCACATGATGGGTTTCGCTGGTCGCATAGAATCGCGGATGCGGGATTGCGACAATGCCATCTTCGGCTGCGTCTATTCCCAACTGTTCGGCAGCATGTTGACGTGCGGCCGTCATGGCGACGAGATTTGCAACGGCACCGCCGCTGGTGAAGAGCCCCTGGTGCAGTGGAGAGAGGCCAAGCAGTTGGGCGAGCCAGCGCTGGGCAACATGTTCAAGTGTGTTGAAACTCTGAACCCACCAGCGTTGTGGACCAGCAATAGTTGCAGCCAGGGCAGTCGCGGCAGGCACAGCCGAGGGCATGATGCTCATCCAGCCGGAGAAGACTGGATTGCCGACGCGCAGTCCATTGGGGATCACTACGTCCCGCAGCGTTGTCAAGACAGCATCGGCTCCAGATCCAACCGCTGGTAATGGCTCATCGAGTATAGCTGACCACTGGGCACGCCGGGCCGCAATGTCGTCTGGCGATTCGAAGCGCATAAATTGGTCAAGACCAGGAAGTATAGTTGATATGGCGGTATAGAGATCCATGAGTGATGGGCTGGGCGGAGGGATAACCACCCCCTTATTTCTCAACTCGCCCATTTCGTGGGTTGTCCTGGATTGCTCAGTACTGCTAGGCAGGTCATTGTTAGCACGTGTGTTATTCGGCTGTGTCATAGCAGTTCCACTCCTTTGCCGCCTCGCATAGGTCTTACTCGAGACGTGTGATGTACTGGTCTTTTGTGTGGCTTTCTTTAGTTGCGTTGGCCATAACCAATGAAGATTGGGTAGGCGCAGGTACCCTCCATAACTTCAGAGCGGACCCCCTCGAGAGCACTGAAATATGCATCTGAGGTGGCAATATTGTAGCCGACCACCCACGGCTGGATTGCTTCGGCAACAGCTACAGCATTTGCGGCAACCATGCTCCCGATACGCCCACCTCCACGCCCCATAGGTAACTGCAGTTTGGGAGCGGTAACGTTGCCAAGTCCGCTGTCGAGGAAGATACTGCCGATCCAGGCAGACAACTGGAGGTTGATTTCATGTACCATCCCCGCGATACGCGCCCAATAAAACAGCTGTTGAGTAGCGGGTCCACCATAGAGCGGCGTCCACGAGGTATCTACAATCTCGATCCAGCCGCCACGACGGGTGACACGAATCAGTTCGTGCATCACTTGGCTCCAGCGAGCAAGGGGAATTGCTGCGCTGAGAAAACGCATATGGACATAGTCGAAAGTAGTGTCTGAGAAGGGCAGTAACCGCAGAACATTTCCCGCGACGAACGAGAAGTTTGAGAATGGCTGGTTCGGAAAGTCGCCGCTTGACTTACTCAATTCCTGGATGGTTGAGTGAAGAGTTGGCGGCGACGCTAGATCCATCCCGATGACACGTGCAGATGGGAATTGTGCGGCGACCTCAAGCGCCCAGCGACCTGTCCCCAGGCCAATTTCGAGGATTGCCTGTGGGTGGCCGACAGGCGCAAGAACATTGGCTTTAAGGGCCTGGCGCAGGAGGTGGTGCTCGAAGTCCTGGCGCGAAAACTCCAGATCGTCATATGGCAGAAGGTAGGGCAGGTGTGTGAAATAGCGCCGACCTCCAAGCCATACGAAGTTGCTATCCATGGGATCGAGCGTGCCACCTGCTCCCTGGGCTGGGCTAGCAACGGCGCGACGATCATCGGGTGAGTGAAAGGCAGCCATGACACATCCTAGCTTTCGGGAAGCTCTTGTTCGAACAGCGCTCGTTGTCGCTTGCGACGCTCCATCTCGCTTACCGCGATCGCTTGATGGACAGCGGCGACGAGTTCTTGGGGCTTGACGGGTTTGACTAGGTATTGGTCGGCGCCAATCGCCATGCCTGCAAAGCGATCTTTGTCCTGAGCAAGTGCGGTTAGAAAGATCAACGGCGTTTGCGCGGAGTCTGGGTCGCCGCGCAAGGCTTTGACAAGCTGGTAGCCATCAAGACCAGGCATCATAATGTCTATGATCATGCAGTCAGGGCGAATCTCAAAGAAACGATGCAGTCCCTGGATGCCATCTTCTGCGCTGATGACTCTGAATCGCCCCAACATATGCAGGGTGTCGGTGAGCAGTTGGAGCAACTCAAGATTGTCGTCGACGACGAGTACGGTATAACCAGTGGCGTTTTCGCCATTCACTGTCTCCGTACCCCCCATTTTGCCATTGCCATCCATGCCACCTGGATTGTTCGAATAGAACATACCCCCTCCTCTCTCCTTCAACCTTCAGCGTACTTCCCGACCTGCTCAGTCTCATGGGAATTCACTTGCAATCCGGCAGTCGCTCGGAGTAGCTCAGTGATAGCTCAGTGATAGCTCGCTTGGTCTCCATTCTGCTCCGGGGTTGGGTGTCTGAGGGGCTGTTATTTGTCTGATGACCGTCTGCGCAGTTCAACGGCGGCCAATGCGCGCTAAGAGAGCGACGCGGTATGCGAACGTCTCAGGGTCAATTGGAAATACGACATAGTCATCGGCCCCAGCCATGAAACCGGTCACTTTGTCGCGCACACTTGATCGATGCGTGACACAGGCAACGACGAGACCCTGGGTGGCCGGATTAGAGCGAAGATAGCGCAGCCATTCGAAGCCATCGCCATCGGGCATATCAGGATCGAGCACCACAATTGTGGGCTGTACCTGTCGCAGATACGTCATTGCTTCTCCCAGGGCAGATGCCTGGAGAACGCGGTAGAAGGGTTGAAGACACCGAGCAATCTGTTCGTATTCGACTGAGTTCGCATCCACGATGAGCGCCATTGCTGGTGTGGATGCAGAATTCGCAAATGGTGAAGGCATCACAAGCTCCTTTGTGCATGAAACGGTGTGATGAATTGCCAGCACCCATGGCGCAGGGCGTGAGTGACTCCTTACAGGTTAGTAAATACTGCCCGCTGTCTCGGTGCTTGGAGCAGGCGGTGCGGAGGGCCACGTTGTGCTGTCACTTGGTGCAAGTAGCAGTCGGATATGAAAGGTGGAGCCTTCTCCCTCGACACCAGTGCTCTCCACCCAAATGGTTCCACCCATAGCTTCGACATATACACGACAGAGGTAGAGTCCCAGGCCGGTCCCCAACGTGCGTGAAGCAAGATCGCGAGGGAGACGGACAAATCGGCGAAACAGGAGCGGGATTTGGTCGGGGGGTATTCCATAACCATGGTCACGAACCGTTAGCTCGACCATAGAGCCTTTCTTGCTGGCCTGACGGCTCCAACGTCTCCCCGACGACCGGGCCTCCCGCACGCGATGCGCAACCACTTCAACAGGAGTGCCTGGAGCCGAATATTTCACGGCGTTTGAGAGCAGGTTGGCAAGCACCTGCTGGAGCCGAACGGATTCACCCCACACCGTAATGTCACTGGGCACCTCTATGTATAGTTGGCGTGGCGGCGTGTTGTTCTGATTGGGATTGGTAAGAGATGCAGCGGCATTCAGCGCGGACCGTAGCATGACGGGTTCTGGAGTGAAATCATCGGCGCCCTGATCGATGCGACGGGTATCCAGAATGCTTTGCACAAGATGAACCAGTGTTTCATTGGCTGCACGTGCGCGACTCAGCATTACAGAGCGTTCCGACGCGTCAACTTGATTCTGCAGTTCGCTAAGAAGCTCGATGTAGCCCTGCATCGTCATGATTGGAGTGCGCAGTTCGTGATTGACACCAGTAATGAATTGATCTTTTAGGGCGTCGAGTTGCTGGGCGCGAGTGGTGGCAGCCTGCGCAGCCAGGAGTTCGCGCACCGTCAGCACCTGCCGTGTGATGATCAGAACCACGACCAGGAGCGCAAGGATTTCGAGCGCCGGAAAGAAGCTTCTGGTGGCCGTGGGAGGTTGGTTGACCCACACAAGCGCGAAGAGGACCGCGACGGGTATGTAAGGCAGCATCAGGCGGCTGAAGTGATTCTGAGATGCCATGAACGGCCGCTGGATGAATTGGGCAACGCGCCCTTCCCGCGGCTGCATCTGATCGCCGTGCACGAGGAGATAGAGTGGCGCCATCATCATGATGAGCTCACCTGTTACCCAGAGCGGATCGACGGAGACTGTACCGGGCGCATAGGCATTTTGCAGACTGAGGTAGTCAAAGGCGGAGTCGGCATAAATGAAGAAGATCATTCCAAGCGTCAAAAGGAAGAATACGGGACGATAGGCGGTCTGAACTCCACGAACCGCGAGAACGGCAAGCGTAGCGACCAGAATGAAATCGCCAACCGGGTAGGCGACAAGCACATAGAGCGCTACTGGTGAGTTCGCTCCAGCGAGGTAGGTAGGTCCGATCAGGTAGAAGAAGCTGAGGCTGAGCAGGGCACCAGCGACGATGGCGCCGTCTACAATTGCGCGCAGCCGCTCAGGGCGAGTCAATGGCGTTTGCGGCAGCAGAATGAGGCCAACGGTCATCAGAGGATAGAAGGAGAGATAGAAGGGATCAGCCAGAGAGGGTGTTGGGTTATCCTGATAGGCGATGGAGAGATATCCGAAGATTGCCTCAGCGACCGCATAGATGATGAATGCTAAGGCAATGCACAGCCAAGCCCAGCGCGATTGCCCACGCGGCGACTTGATTCCCACCCAGAGGCTCAGAGTTGTCAATGACAACAGGCACAGGATTTGACTTGCCTCGCTGACCTCTTGCCGACGTTCCATCGAGGTGCTCAGCAGGCCAAAGAGGTATAGGCCAAGAACGCCGGCCAGGATCACGGGAAGTATCCAGAAACGCCGGCCGCGCAGGCCCGAGAGTATCTTGACCGGGCTCATTGTAGCGTTGGTGGGCGCACTACTTGCTGACTCTTGCCGCGATAGTAGCGGGGAGGACGTCGACGGAATGCGTGGGAAGGGAAGGGATGATGACATGAATTGGACCTCCCTGTTCTCCAGTCGGCGCTGAGCATTCCTGTCAGGCGAAACCGGGGCTGGTCACAGTACCAAGAGACCACATGTGCGGCGCGGGCAGGTGCAGCCGCAGTGGCAATTGTCTTACATCCGGAGATTTTCTGAGGACATTGCTACAGGCATCGCAGCGGTGTCCTCATTCCACATCAAAATTCCTACAATATACGCGCGTATACATCGCAGCACGATAGAGTGATCCCAAATCTAGCGTTACGGCGATCCAGGGCACAGTGTACCAGCAGTCTATTAAGCCGTCAATATTTCGCCTGAAGCAACATTACATCATGAATAGTTCGCCATTCTAGGGGTTGCAGTGGTTGTGTGACAGTTTGTTCTGAGGTTCTTCGTCACGTCGAGGGGGCGGTAACCGCGTGCGCAGAGGAGGGTGGAGGCATCCCGTCGTACGCGTGATTGTGGGGCGCTTGAGGAAGGAGCGTGTGATCCTGAGGCGCATGGCGGCGCTCGTCGTAGGATTCGAAGGAAACTCGGGAACCCTCGTAATAGACGCTCACGCTCACACGCTTCTCAGACGCTGTTGGCGCTTGGGGTGGGTGTCGCGAACACCTGCCACGACGCGGTATTCCTCGTCTGGTACAATAGCGCATAAGTGCGGCTCCGCCTTCGCTGGCGCAACCACTTCTTCAGAGAGCGTTCCTCCTGATTCAGGGTGTGCCGCAGTATGGCTGGCCTAGGCGCTGGTATCGCGCGCCCCATAGTGGTGATGGTGGTCATCGTCAAGCGCAACGGCAAGGGTGTGTCAGAAATGCGGGAGGGTGAGGTCAGCAGGGCATGTGCGTTGTGCGCTGACATTCGCTGACGCTGGGTGGTGCGAAAGGGAGGACGATGTCAACACCTGGGGGCAATGGCTCTACCGGTTATACCGTGCTGGTCGTAGATGACAGCGATGATCTCCGTGCGCTCGTGGCAGAGTCCCTCCGCAAGCTTGGCGGCTTCACCGTGGTGACGGCTGAGGATGGTGTGGCCGGACTAGAGCGCTACTTTGAAGTGCAGCCAGATTGCATCGTGATCGACGTGAAAATGCCTGGTCTGGACGGCTATCAACTCATTCGGGCGCTACGCGGAGATCCCGACTCGGCGGCCACCCCGCTCGTGATCCTATCGGCGATGGCGCAGGATCACGATCGATTTGCGGGCTTCTTCGCTGGCGCTGACGAATACCTAGTCAAGCCGGTGAGTCCACTTGAGCTCGTCCAGACCATTCGGCGGGCCATTGAGCGGACGGTGGCAGACCGCCGCCAGCGCTTCCGGGCGCTGCTGACGGACACCGAGACGTTGCCACCAGAGGAGTGAGCTCCATGAATGAGACTGGGCCTGAGCTGTCAATACCGGTCGTCTCGGAGCGCGAGATCTATCACGGGTATGAGCGGAATCGTCGCCTCTACTTGGCCAGGGTGTTGCTCCCCGTCTTTGCGCTCATCCAGTTCGCCGTTTTTGTGGTGAGCGTGCTTGTCCTTCCTACCGCCCATTTCGCGCCACAGGCATGGTGGATCTTCGTGGTCAATACGGCCATCGTCGGGATAGACGCCGCGCTGCACGCGGTGGGAATACTGTTCGTGCGGCGCGGTCAGGTTCGTATCGCCACGATCTGCGTGTTTCTCCCAACCGCCATAACAGTCATTGGGCCAGCGCTCATCTGGGTGCTGTTCTATCAGCCAGGACTGCATGAAACTGGCCCAAGCCTCGCCATCACGCTGTCTGAAGTCGTCGCGACGCTCGTGCTCATCGTGCTTGCAGGACTGCTGACGAATTCCTGGTGGGCAGTGGTAGGCACTACCCTGCTGCTCAATGCGTATACCCTCTTCATCCTGGTGCACGCGCTCCAGACCCCAGCGGCCAGCGAGGCGCTCCGCAGCAATGCCACTCTTATCCTGGCGTTTCCCATCATTGTACAGTGGGCTGTGGCGGGCGTCCTCCTTGCCGCCGCAGGAACCTATCTGCGGACATTGCGTGAACTCGGCGACGTACGTGTAGCGTTTGAGCGTGCGCAACAGCTTGACCAACTGAAAGATCAATTCATTGCGCATGTGAATCACGAGCTGCGTAGCCCACTCATGGCGATGCAAGGGCATGTTGAACTTATGCTGCTGACGGAAGGGGCTCTCTCTCCACAGGAGCGCCATGATTATCTCGAACGAGCTAAACGCGCTGGCGACGACCTCGTTGCGTTGGTGACGAGCATTCTCTCCGTCCGGCGGCTAGAGGAGGATCGCGATGCGTTTGAGCCAGTGGCGACAGACGTGGACGCAGCGCTGGAGTCGGCGATCCATATGATTGACCCGCGAGAAGGGCGTTGGATGGAGCGCGAACTGCGCGTTCACAACCCCGATCGGTTGCAGGTTTGGGCAGAGCCGGTGCGGGTTCGGCAGGTCTTCACCAACTTACTCTCCAACGCTGTGAAATATTCACCGCCTGGCACACCGGTGGAGGTCACGACGCAACTGGTTTTGACGGATTCAGTACCTTCCGGAAAGCCGGGCGCAAAAAACTGGCAGCGGCTCCGTGCGCTACGCTCACGGACGTCTCAGGCCAGCGAGCAACGCCAGATGGTGCAGATCACGCTGCGCGATCACGGTCTGGGTATTCCTCCTGACCAGCTTCCCTTGCTGTTCAAGCGGTTTGTACGGCTGCCGCGGGACCTGGCGTCGAATGTTCCAGGCAATGGCCTGGGCTTATATCTCTGCCAGGCACTGGTGGAAGGGATGGGAGGAAGGATTTGGGCGGAGAGCACGGGCGGCGAGGGCGAGGGAACGATGTTCTATGTCCAACTTCCGGCGCTTCGGGATTCCGCTCCCGGTCCTGGAGCGCCTGTGTCACCTGCTCCACCTGATGCAGAGCATGATAATACGGAGGGTCATGACATCGAGCGTCATGACGTAGAGAGTCCGACTGGCGGCTAGTCGCGCAGCAGGTAATTCCCAAGTGTCTTTTCGGGTTGTTGTCGGCTCGTAATGGCTGGCGATACAGCGAGAAGTCAGATTGCACAATGGTCCCACCCAAATTCCTCTGAGAGTGCTTTGTAGCATCGTCTCTAGAGCCTGTTATGAACTCAACCTTGAATGGCCTGAGCGGCCTAGAATACGAGACCGGAAGAGCAGAAGAACGCCCAGAGCGGTACGAATCATCGCAACCGGACGATGATACAAGCATCTCTCAACCTATCTCGCCGCCAATTCTACGGCGTTCTATCACATTCCAGGTCAAGTCTTGAACAGGCGCTAGAAGTCATCTCACAAATGATGAGACAGTCTCCGTCATGTTGACGTCCAGGCGATCGCGCTCTTAACTGACGTCGAGGGCAGCCATCACCGCTCTATTCCCCTATTGGCTCCATGCTATACTGACATGGGGTATCCAGGGGAGCACAGAATCCGTACCGTCTGCATATGGGCCACCTCCATCATGGACGAGCCTAGAAAGGGACATACGATGGCTGCAGCGGACGTCCCGCCCATAGAGACAGAACGCTTACTCTTGCGCGCACCCACGCGTGCGGATGTTGCTGCATGGGCTACCCACCTCGCTGATCCTGAGGTCCTGCGCTATTTGCCTAAGCGTGACCAGACGCCACAGGAACGAGCTGCGCAACAGTTCGATGCGATCAACCAGGGCTGGGAGGATCATAGCGATATCGGGTGGGTGATCACGCAGAAGTCCGGCCAGCAACTCATAGGATGGTGCGGTGCCGGGCCCGGGAAGGAGGAAGACGTAGCCGAGTTGGTGTACATGCTGGGCAAACCGTATTGGGGGCAGGGATTCGCGACCGAAGCGGCGCGCGCGGTGGTGCGCTACGGCTTCGAGAACCGGCCCTGGAGCCGCATCGTCGCAGCCATCATCCCGGCCAACGCCGCCTCACGCCGCGTGCTGGAACACCTCGGGTTCGCCTACGAAAAAGATGTGAACTATGTCGAGATGACGGGCGACATGACACTACAAATGGATACACCGATCGTACCCTTGTTCGTGCTCCGGCGCGAGCAGTTTGTGCTCGGCAACGCGTTCTACCGCGTGACGGATGGCGCCACATAAGGAAATGGCGAGGAGTAGGCCGGTTTGTCGGTTGCTCCTCGCCGCTGTGTATTCATCAAGTCAACGACCGCAACAAGACAACCGCGGGTCCGAGCACCGGTGAGCGCCAACGCCTCCAGCGCTCCGCTCATGGCCTTCTCCACATGATACCCAAACGCGTATTCTCAGACCATTTCTCAGCGCTGAAGTACCCGCTTTCTATGCCGCCTGTACTGCCTCGAGCAGCTCATCAGGATAGGGCCGCAGATAGCTGGTGATCGCCTCCACCTCGGTCATATCCGGGTCGAGCCACGCCTCTTCATCGTCAGGCAGCAGGATCACCGGCATCCGGTTGTGGATCGGCGCCAGCACCGCATTGGGCGCGCAGGTGATGATCGTGCAGGTCGTCAGCTCATAGCCGCTGGAACTCCTCCACACATCATACAGGCCCGCTAGCCCAAACATGTCGCCATCTTTGCGCCCAATGCGATACTTCGTCTTCGCGCCCTTCGTCGCCCCCTGCCACTCGACGAAGGCCGAGGCGGGCAACAGACAACGCTGGGTGCGCAGCGGCCGCTTGAAGGAAGGCTTCTGCTCG
>Ga0157369_10004430_pt1 | contig 16574 bp, 9 predicted proteins | sample C25metaG_FD_113461 | JGI IMG/M metagenome (GOLD analysis project Ga0157369, IMG submission 113461) | Corn rhizosphere microbial communities from Kellogg Biological Station, Michigan, USA - C2-5 metaG | ecosystem: Host-associated > Plants > Roots > Rhizosphere > Soil | place: USA: Michigan... | reverse complement strand
CTGGCGGTCAGTGGAATCATGCCCTGGAAACACGGTCTTATTGTTACCAGCGCGCCGGACATTCTATTTATGGAAGACACGAACGGCGACGGCAAGGCGGACGTCCGCAAGGTTCTGTACACGGGCTTCGCAAAGGCGAACCAAGAAGCGCGCATTACCAATCCTCGCCTCAACATTGACAACTGGATCTATTGTTCGAACACTGGCAACGGCGGACTGATTCGTTCGGCCGAGCACCCGGAAATGCCGCCTGTGCTGGTTCGCGGCACGGATTTTCGATTCGACCCGATCAGCGGGAAGGCGGAAGCGGCGTCTGGACCGGCTCAGTTCGGCTCAACCTTCGACGATTTCGGAAATCGCTTCATTACACAGAACACCACTCATATCCGGCACGTGGTGCTTCCTATGCAATACCTTGCTCGGGCACCTCTGCTTGAAGTTGCGGCCGAGGCGCAAGACATCTCGGACCATGGACGCCCTTCGGCGCGAATGTATCCGCTCACTCACCCGCAGGAGTGGCGTAAGGAGCGAACGAGTCTTCGCCAGGAGCGCTATGACGAAAATGAGTTGCACCGCACGGAAGAGGTTGGCGGCTGGTTTACGGCTGCTTCAGGCAGTACTATCTACAGCGGCGACGCCTGGCCAAAGGAGTACGCTGGAAACGTCTTCACCGGCGATGTCAGCGGAGACCTGATACATCGTGACGTCCTTTTCCCGGACGGGGCGACCTTCCGAGCGCATCGCGCGGCCGATAATGTGGAGTTTCTCGCCTCCACCGATGTTTGGTTTCGTCCCTGTAACTTTGCTAATGCGCCGGACGGCAACCTCTATTTCACCGATATCTACCGACAGGTCATTGAGACACCGGAGTCGATTCCAGAAGAAATTCGCAAAAAAATCAACTTCTATAACGGCGATACCCTTGGCCGGATATACCGTATCGTTTCGAATCACTCGCCGGTTCACAGGAGTCTACAACCGAATCTAGGGGCATTGAGCTCGCCTGATTTGGTGGCGCAGTTGGCGCATCCCAACGGCTGGAACCGCTGGACAGCACATCGGCTGCTGCTCGAGCGGCAGGACAAGACAGCCCTTCCTAAACTCCAGGATATGGCGGCGAGCGGCTCGTCACCCGAAGCCCGCATGCACGCACTTTCACTTTTGGATGCCTTATCCGGGTTGACGCCGGCGGAAATCGGGCATGCGCTGAAAGATTCTGATGGACGTGTTCGAGAGAACGCAGTGCGTCTGAGCGAGCGCTACATGAATTCAGTCAAACCTTTGGCCGCCGACGTTGTTGCGGCAGCAGCCGATTCCGATCCACACGTTCAGTTTCAGGCGACCCTGGTCCTTGGCGACCTGAAAGATCCGAAATCTCTTACGACTCTGGCAGAATTGGCGCACGAGAACTCCTCTGACCAGTGGTTTCGTAGCGCGATCCTGAGTTCAGTGGCCGATTCGGCATCCCCTTTCTATGAGGAGCTTTTAGCCAAAGGAGAGACCTGGACTGATCCGCAACTGCTCGTTGGCCTGTCTGCTCTGATTGGCTCGCGCCGGAAGGAGAGCGAGCTGTCGCAATGGTTCATCAGTCTGAAAAAGTTGAAACAACCAGCGCAGGAGCTGACGGGCCTTACGCGCGGGCTAGAGCTCGTAAGGGCTCGGTATCTACAAGTGCCAGGAGCGGAGCCAGCTCTCCTGCAGCAGATCGACTCCGGCAATGAACCAGTTCGGAGAGCGGCCTGGGAAGCGTCGTGGCACTTCAAACTGGACAAGCTTCTGCAACGTGCGATGAAGGATGCGACGAACGTTGACTTGCCAGAGGCGAATCGAGTTATTGCGATTCGCGCATTACGCGGCGGCCGATTCAATGCTGTTGGCCCGGTTCTCGACAAAATTCTTGTGCCGAATGCGCTGCCGAATATAGAGGTGGCTGCTATCGATTCTCTTGCCGCGTTCGACGACCCGAGTGTTGCGAAGATCATCCTCGCGCACTGGGGCGATCTTTCTCCCCAGGCGCATGAGCACGGGTTCGAGGCCCTTGTCGCTCACAAGAACCGGGTCCCGGTGCTTTTGCAGGCCGTTCAGGAAGGCAAGCTGGATCGTTCTGCGCTCGACGGTAGTGTGAGATCGCACCTTTACGAAAATCCCGATCCGGCGATTGTGAGCAGAGCGCGCACTCTTTTGGGCAGCGGCAGTGACAACCCTGCTCAGGCGGTCGGCCGCTACAAAGACGTCGTCACATTGCCGGGCGACTCATTTCAAGGGAAGATCGTCTTCCAGGCGAACTGCGCCCGTTGCCATATGCCCCGTATCCAGGGCGGCCGAGTGGGCCCCGACTTATCGGGGATAAACAATAAGACCAAAGAGGAGTTGCTGACGGATATCTTGAATCCGAGCTACGCAATCGAACCCACGTATATCAATCATGTAGCCATAACCAAAGACGGCTATATATATGACGGAATCATCTCTAATGAGACTCCGGGCCTTATTACTTTACGATCCGGCTCGGAAAGCGGTGACGAAACCTTGCTTCGAAGCAATATCGCGGAAATCCGTTCCTCTCGCGTTTCTCTCATGCCGGAGGGTTTCGAGAAAACGCTTAAGGACCAAGATGTCGCAAACATCATCGCGTACCTGCGCGGTGGCCTTTAGCCGCTTCAGGATATCTTCAACAAGCGGACGGCGTTGTCATGGAGCATTTTTTGGACGGCGACCGCATCTGGGGCGAGGCGCCGGACAGTTGCCAGTTGTTGCGAACCGCTGCATGCTTTCCCGGTTCCGACTCTATCGTCACAATCGCTTCCGTACAGCAACTTGTCCTGATGCCGCTTGAGGAAATCCCGGGCATGATCCTCATCTCGCAACAACGCATTCAGACCAGATCCGGCCGAAAGGTCGCCGTAGATATTCGGATAATTCGAAAGGAGCCGGTCCGTAATACCACCGGGCACCACGGGGCCTTTCGGATACATTACGGACTGATCGTGATTTTTGTCGATGTTGCCCCACCATGTTTGAGCGTGCCCGATAAAATTGACCGTCGGATACATCTCGATCATTTTGTAGAATCGTTCAAAGCCTAAGTTATAGACGTTGTGCTGGAAATGCATCAGTACGGGAACGCCATGATCTTTGGCGATATCCGCCACCAGCTGCATCGGCTTGGAATCGCACTCGACGTGAAATTTTTGTTCGCCGATTCCAATCGCTCCGGCTTTTAGGAATCTTTCCAGAACGGATTTGGTCTCAGGTATATCGGGCAGTTCGTTTGCAAAGAAAAGGAATTTTTCGGGATAGGCCTTCGCGAGCGCCACGACAGTGTCATTTCCGCCGCATCCGGCCGCGAGACCGTATTTCGAGCCGGCCGGCAACAGTATGGTTTTAGTAATTCCCATGGCCTGCTGGTGCGCTATGAGTTCTTTATCTGTGCGACCGGCGTAGTTTGTGTGCTGGTGGATGTCAATCACGGGTTGGGCTTCTTGCGCTAGAGCCGCCGCCGGGATCAGACCAATAAATGCTCGTCGTGAAAATGGGAATTTGTCGTTCACAGGATTCAAGATATTACTTTGTCGCAGCATCTTTCGGTGTAAATCCTAATTCTCTATCCAGAAATTCGTATGCCCGTTCGCGGACGGCCGTGGGAAAGTCATGGCTACAATCCGGATGCTCGACAACGAGCTGATGGTCCGGGAACTTGTTCTTGACTTTCGCCAGGCACTCTTTGACGCCCTTGACATCGAAATTCGAATCATGCAGCGGTGCATTGACGAAAACTCCACGGGGCGCAATGGCTGATAGAATATCGCTGAAATCGAAGGGTAGTTCTTTCGGTGAATTGTGATAGAGGCTCGAGATGAGCGGCATGTATCGGTCGGACGCCCAACCTTTTAGATTGCCGCCATAGTAATAAGTCATAGAGGTAAATCCACAACTCGTCACGACCGCCCGAATACGTTTATCGAATGCAGCCACAAACAGAGCGTTGTGACCGCCCAGCGAGTGGCCGATCACAGCGATCTTCCGCGAATTTACGTCCGGGAGTGAGACGAGAACGTCGACGGCACGAATGTGGTTCACAATTCCTTTCATAGAACCGCTCCTATATCCGTTTCCGTAGACATCTCGCCGGAAGTCGGTCTTGTCGTCGCCGAAGCTCGGATAGTCGGGCGCCAAAGCAACATATCCGCGCTCGGCGAGTTCTCTGGCGTAATGCAGGTTTGCTTTACCACCCAGACCAACCGGCTCGTCCTTTCCGATTCCCGTCGTCTGATGAAGGCAGAGCGCCGCAGGTGCGTTGTGAGCGTGATACGGTACCAGCAGCCAAGCGTAGACGATGTTGCCGGGCTCGGCGGAGAACGTGATCTTCTTGCGAACGTAGCCGGGAAGCTCGACTTGCTCCAGCGTTTGAAGGTTCAGTGAAGCGGCGTGATTGATGTGAGGCAGAGGCCCCATGACTTTGGTAACGGAGGAGAGGTCTTCAGCGTGGACTGCAGCGGTAAATAAGAATGCAAAAGCTGCGGTACGACGCCTCAAGAGCGCGGCACCGTTGATGCTGCCGCCGTAAGGTCGTCCAGTTCGGCTTTCGTGAATTCGTGCTCGTGCATAAACGCAATTCCGACTACGGCTCGCACGCCCGAGGCACCGTCGGAAACCGGTAACGCGACAGCGGCCCGCGCATTCACGGCTTTCGCTCCTGGCCGGACGTTGCCGGAGTCGTCTTCTTTCAGGTTACAAGTCTGAATGGGTTCTTTGCGTTCCAGCGCCAAGCCGGCCATACCCTTACCGCTCGGCACCCATGCCACCGCCTGTTGCACAGGCGGCGGAATATTTACAACTCCCGCCAACCGTAATCCGCCATTCTCGAACAGATGGACTGTGCCGGCTGCACCGTTACGTTTTGCAATAAAATCTTGAAGCCACTGTTCCAATTCAGGCGGCGACGTCATACTTTCGCGATCATATCGTGTGCGCCATCAATTCGCCCGCATGCGTTCGAATTTTCCGTATCGCTTCGGCAATCTGGTCCATGTCCGTTTTTGTTCCCAAAAACATATTCTGCGTGAACCATACCGCCTCTTCGCATAACCGGTTGTTGGCCGGGCACTCGTTGCGGTCTTCCCAGTTCCTGAGGACGTCTTCCGGGAAAAGCTTTTTGTAGGCTCGCGATTCGAGGGCCGCTTTCAGAAATGGCTCCCGGTTCAGGGGAAGATACCCTCGCGAAGCAGGAATGCCCTCGGCCGCGAGCGCCTTCAAGAATGTCGCTCGCGGCAGTCCGCCGAATCCGGCTTTTTCATAACGAAACATGTAAAGGTGATAGGCGTTGCGTGTGCAGCCTTCATACATTTGCGCCGGGATAATGCCTGGGATCTCTTTCAGCAGCGACGTCAGATAGAGCGCGTTGTTCGTACGGCATTTCGACTGTTTCTCCAGCCGCGTCATCTGCGCAAGCAGCAGCGCCGCTTCCATCTCCACCATTCTGCGGTTGTCTCCGGTGCCAGCGTATGCGAAATTGCCGCCAGGGGCCGTCAGGCCGCTTCCATTGTTATGGAAGGTATAGCAGCGGTCGTGCAGTTGCTCGTCATCCGTCAAAATGGCCCCGCCTTCGCCGGATGTCAAATTCTTAGAAGCCTGAAAGCTAAAGCAGCCGGCTTTCCCATAAGTGCCAACTTTACGGCCGCTCCACTCGGCCAGATGTGCCTGGCAGGCGTCTTCCAAAACGCTCACGCCATGTTTGCGGCTGACCGAAAGAATTTTGTCCAGGTCACAAGCCGAACCCCCCAAATGGACCGGCATGATTGCCTTTGTGAGCGGGCTGATAGCCGCTTCAATCTTGTTTGCGTCTATCTGGAATGTGTGGATGTCCGTATCAACAAATACGGGCAATGCATGTTGCCGCATCACCACGTTGATCGTTGCGATGAATGTGTAGGGTGGAACAATCACTTCGTCGCCCGGCTCAACGCCCAGCGCATTCAAGGCCACGTAGAGCGCGCTTGTACCATTTGCGGTCGCGAGGCAATGGCGCGCGCCGGTCAGGTTCCGGAATGCTTCCTCAAATTTTTTGGTTTGCTGTCCGCTGCCGCGATACCACTTGCCACTGCGCAAGGTCTCTATCAGGGCTTGCTCTTCTAATTTGTCTGAAACTGGCCAGGTCGGGAATTTTTCTGTCCGAACCCTGGGGCCACCGAGCAAGGCCGGCTTATCCGTTCCGCTCGGTGGCCTGGCGGCAGAAACGGTCATTCCTAACGAAGAAGTAGCAACGCCGAACGCGGGTGTTCTTTTAAGAAATGATCTTCTCGTCCAAGGCATTATTTGAGAGCTCCAAAAATCATCCTATACAAATTACGACTTACTTGGGAGGTGGAGGCTACATTTTGGGTTAACATTCGCTTACAGTAAAGAAAGGTGATCTCATGATAGTGGGGAAGTTGCTTTCAAATCTGAAGAAAAATGCCGGCCTAGTTTTGCTTGGAGGCCTGCTGTTCGCTTACCCTTCATTCGCACAGAACATCACGGGAACCATACTCGGAACCATAACGGATGCTTCGGGTGCCGAGGTTACAGGCGCGTCCCTGGTCATTGTCAATCAGAGTACAAATATTGAACATAAGGCCGTTACCGACGCCGGCGAGTATACTGTCACCAACCTGCCCCCGGGCACCTATTCGGTCAGGGCCGAACTCAGCGGCTTCAAACCAAGCCTCACAAAGGATATTGTGCTGCTGGCTAACCGTTCCGCGCGTGTCAATATTGTCCTCTCTCCCGGCGCTGTGAACCAGACGGTGGAAGTTTCCGCTTCGGCTCCCACCATCAATTCCGAAAACGCTACGGTGGGCAACATCATGCAATCCGCCGCCATCACGACCGTTCCCCTAAACGGCCGAACAGTAGATCGATTGATCCGCATTTCCGCCGGCGTGACGACCGATAACGCCAATAATCCTCGTGTCGCCGGCAGCCCCTATTGGGGCGGCATCTCCTTCAACGTTGACGGCGTGGGCTATAACGATTCCGGGAACGGTGGCGGGGCGTATTCATACAAGCACGGTTTATCCACGCAGCCTTCCGTCGATGCGATTAGCGAATTCAAAATCGATTCCAACAGTATGAAAGCGGAATTCGAAAGCGGCGTTTCCGTTACTGTTGTTACCAAAAGCGGGACCAACGAAGTTCACGGGTCCGCATTGTGGTTCAACCGAAATCGCGAGTATGCGGCTCAAAACTTCTTTTTGACGAGCCAGCCGAAGCCGGCATTTAATCGTAATGAAGTCGGTGCGACACTTGGCGGCCCAATCGTCAAGAACAAGTTATTCCTCTTCGGTAGTTTTGAAGATCTGCTGGAACGCAGTTCGCTCACCACCTCCGGAATCTCAGTTCCAACCGCCGCCATGAAGAGCGGAAACTTCGCCGGCCTCGCCACCATCATCGATCCGCTATCCGGTGCTCCATTCCCGAATAATCAGATCCCGAGCACTCGCATTGACTCTCGCGCTCAGGCCCTCGCGGGCCGATATCCGCAGCCCAACCTGCCTGGCTCCTCCGGTGGAAGCCTCCTAAACTACATTGCTTCCATTCCGAACAAGTACGATGTTTACCGGTTCGGCACGCGTGCCGATTACAAACTTTCCGATAAAGACAGTTTCTTCGTCAACCTGAATTACTCGAAGGGTGATCCCTACTTTGTTGCGCAGAACTATCCGGCCGGCTATGGCTCCTGGCAATATGGCGGCTATACAACGAAGAGCATCAATGGGACGTACACCCGCACGTTCTCGGCGACAATCGTGAATGAAGCGCGTTTTGGTTTTTTGTCACATGCTTCGGGCCGGCAAGGAATGAACAAAGACTTCGATCCTCGGTCTCTGTTCCCTGGCCTCTATCCGGTCGATTACGGCGGATTACCAGAGATGAGGATCACTTCCTACACTTCTATCGGTGACTATGGCGGAGCTCAGGTCCCGCCGGAAACCACTCCACAGTACATCGACAATCTCACTATTGTCCGCGGTAAGCACACTATTAAGACGGGATTAGATCTTGCTATTTATCGGGTATCGTCAACTCCGACTGTCTCCGGCTTAGGATCGGGGTCGGTGAATGAGGCCGGCCTAGGCCGATTTGATTTTACAGGCCGCTACACGACGGCCACACCGACGGCTGCTCCCGCAAATGCCTTCGCTGACTTTTTGCTTGGCGACGCCAACGCCACTTATCGATCGTCGGGTACGCCTGCGGAGGTCTTTTCTTCGACGCGCTACAGCGCCTATTTCCAGGACGACATACAGATCTCGCCCAAGCTCACTCTCAGTGCCGGCATCCGATATATGGTCCAGATTCCCTGGTCGGAACGCGATGGCAGAATGGCACAATTCGATCCGGCTTCGTCAAAGCTGTATCTCGCGGGTAGTCAATATCCGCCCGGAACGCAGCAAGCTTTAGTGAACGCCTATCCCATCACGTTTGCGCAGAAACTCGGTTTATCGGATACCTTGATCCAAACGGACACTAATAACTGGCAGCCGCGCATCGGCATTGCGTATCGGCCTTCGGGCAACGGCAAAACGGTTATCCGCTCAGGATTTGGAGTGTACACGAGCTTTCTTCCCGTTTTCATCGGCTTCCGGCAATTGGGTTTCAGTAATCCCCCTTTCCTGCTTGCTGAAACCTTCGAGTCCGCTGCAGGCCGGACGCCGTCACTAACGCTAGCTAATCCTTTCCCTGGCAGCGGAACTCTCTCTCCGAACCCCGCCATCACGGCCGTGCAGCGCAATTTAAGAAACGCCGAATCCTACCAGTGGAACTTCACAGTAGAGCACGAACTCGCGCCAAGTTTAGGTGTTCGTGTATCATATGTCGGAAATCGCAGCGCGCATTTGCCCTGGTATAACTACCCCATCAATCTTTCGCAGCAGCAGATTCCCGGAACCCTTCAGCCCAATCGACCCTACCAGCCCTGGGCTGATATCCTGGCGCTGGCCAGCGGCGGGGATTCCACCATGAATGAGTTGCAGCTGGAAGCGACCAAGCGGTACTCGAACGGGCTCACTTTCCAACTCGAGTATGCCTGGACGAGCTCGCTCGATGACACGCCTACAGTCGGCGGACCGCAGGATCCTTATTACGTCAGCGGCGATCGCGGTAACACCGACGGCGTACGACGGCACGTATTCACCGCTGCCTACTCCTATGAACTGCCATTTGGGAAGGGTAAGACCTTTTTGAATAATGCGAGTGGCGTGATGAACGCCATCGTCGGAGGTTGGGAACTCGCCGGTATTACGTATCTGCGTACCGGCACTCCATTCAACCCAACCATTACTGCGACGCAGACCGGTTGGCGCGCCACGCGACCCAATGTCATCGGCGTTGGTGCATTGTCGCGGTCAGACCGCAGTACCTCCCGCTGGTTTGATCCTTCTGCTTACACTCTTCCCGCGCCGTTCACTTACGGCAATGCATCCCGCAACAGTTTGTTTGGGCCTGGGGACATCGTATTCGATGTGAGCCTTCTCAAGAATTTCTCGATCTTCGAGCGCGTCAGGGCACAGCTTCGCGGCGAGTTCTTCAACATGCCCAACCACACGAACTTTCTGAATCCCGCGACGAACATCTCGGTCCCTGCGACCGTCGGGCGAATCACGAGCGCTGGCGATCCGCGACAGGTGCAACTCGGCATAAAGTTTCTTTTCTGACATGGGGCGATCTCTCGAGCTGGTGCTCGGCGCACTTGCGATCGCTGGTTGCCTGTGCGCCGAGCAGCCTTGGTGGGAGCGCGAGCCGCTTCGGATCATCGACCTCACCACCAGCATGAGCCAAATCGACTATCGCGATCCGGCCCGGCTCGCCCAAGAGAAGGCTGCGCTCGGCTATAACGCGGAACACCTGGAAATCATGGCTATGCCCGCGGGCCTAGATGACCGGGGATTCTTTTTCAAGTCAAACCTGGCCTCGGTGGCTCATGGCGATTACCTGGGCCGCTATATTGGCGAGGCCAAAAAACACGGCATCCGTGTTTTTATCTATTTCAACGTTCACTACTACACCATGCGCTTTGCCGCGGAACACCCGGACTGGCGTGAAATTCGCCAGAACGGGAAACCGCTTGACGGCGTTTACGATACCGGCGCCAGTTTTTGCGTTAACGCTCCATGGCGCGAATGGGTCTTCCAGGTCATCCGAGATCTCGCGGCTTACCCTATCGATGGCATTTTTTATGACGGGCCCATCTATCGTCCTGATACCTGTTATTGCCGTTATTGCCGGGCGAAATTCCGCAAACGCTATGGTACGGACATGCCGCCCAAAAGCGCACGGACCGGCAAGCCGTTTCAGCAGCTCTTGGAATTCCAAGCCGACAGCATTGCTGATTTTCTGCGCGATACCAACGCTATCTTGAAGTCAAAAAATCCTGATTGTGCGCTGTATATGAACGGCGGTGTTCGTGGGGCCAATTGGGCTACCGGCCGCTTGAACCGGGTGCTCATCAAGCAACAGGATCTGCTCGGAAGCGAAGGCGGTTTCCTGGGCGGCGATCTGACTCGGATTCCTCTCTGGAAGCCCGGGCTGACGGCGCGACTCCTGGAGACCCAGTCCGGCGGCAAGCCCCGCGTGATTTTTTCAGCGGCCAGCCACAAACCCTGGACGTTCTCACTGCTGCCCGATCCCGAACTTCGTCTTCTCTATGCCGACACGATCGCTAATGGCGCCAGCGTGTGGATGGGAATCACGCCGTTTGAGTTCGAACAGCCTGAGATGAAAACTCTTGCGGCGATGAATAGCTTCTTTGCCAAGAACTCGCAATACTATTTGCAGACTCATTCGGCTGCGCGAGTGGCGGTAGTGTGGTCCGACGTCACAGCCAACTTCTATGCCGCATCCGCCGCTCAACTGATCGACATCGACCGCACCGCGCCGCGTAGTGAAATCGGCAACGTGGATGGGGAGTTTTCCGGTATCACCGAGCCGCTGCTTCGCGCACATATTCCGTTCGATGTGCTGGACGATGTTGCGCTCGAGGGCGATTCGCTCAAACGCTACGACGCCATTTTTCTGCCGAACGTCGCTTGCATGAGCGACAAGATCGCTGCCCGGCTTGAGGCCTACGTCCGACAGGGCGGCAATCTGGTAGCGGATTTCGAAACCTCACGCTACGATGAGACGGGTATTCTACGCCACGATTTCGCTCTGGCGCAAGTATTCGGCGTGAATGCGACTCCAAAGATACTCGGTCCGCGCCGCTGGGACTTCATGAGGCCGGTGGCCAAGAATAGATTGTTGGACGGCTTGAATCGCGAGTTCATCCCGTCGCCTGCTTATTACGTTCAAGCCATTGCAAAAACTGGTGATGCCATTTTGCAATATACGGAACGGCTCGCTGGACCTTATGATGGTGTTCCCAAGCTCTCGGAAGATCCTGGGTTGGTTGTGAACCAGCTAGGTAAGGGCCGCTCGGTTTACTTCAGCGGTGATATCGGCAACACCATTGCAAAATTTCATACGCCGGAGCTGATAGAGCTTCTTGCGAATGCCGGCGGACAGATGGCCACCCCAACTGTGACTGTTGGGAATGCGCCAGGTTCAGTAGAGGTTGTCGTTCGCACGCAAAATGATGGCCGCCGCACGCTGGTTCATCTGGTGAATTTCACTGGGGAGATGACGCGTCCCATTCGCCGGATTGTGCCGGTTTCGGATGTGCGTATCACCTTGGCATCAGGAATTCACGCAACCAAGGCGTTTACGCTTTGGGATCACAACTCGATCCCGCTAACGCGCGACCGGTCGGGGTCCCTTCAGGCTGTCATTCCGCGGCTGAACGAATATGATGTTCTGGTTCTAGAAAACTGAATCCCATCGGCCTACCGCTGGCGTACCTGCGTCATTAACGAATCCACGCCCTGTGCCACAATCTCTTCCACGTCTGCGGTAAACGGCGCCGGCTGCCCGTAGGCGATCATCGCGCCACCCCCTTCATAGCCACCTTCTTCGAGCACTCGCCGGGAAGGTATGTAGGCAAAGACGTCGTTCGAATAACCGGCCACCCACAAGGTGTCAAACCCGTATTTGTGTTTGAAGCGAAGCGAGTAGTCGACGACCACTTCACCGCCCAGCGCGATGAAGGTCAGATCCTTGCCGAATTGCCATATCTGAATCGGATAGGAATGATGATCGGGCAGCTTGCCGTCACGATCGATAATCTGTAGCATTAACCGGGCGTGCCTCTGAAGAAGAGCGTTTTTATCGTGGGTGCGCCTTTCCAGTTCCTCGCGTGATGGCGGCTGCTGGAAAGAGAGGTCCACGCTCGTAAACACAGCAATCAGCGGTCCTTCGACAGAACGCATCTTTCCATGCAAGACCTGATCCACAGCAGTGGCAATCGTCTCGCCGTAATGTTCGGCGAGTTCTACTGAGCGCCTCGGCAATGGGTTTGCGTCGGCCCCGCAATCCTGGACAAACAATGCGGGAACGCCCGGATATCTTTTCTCAAGCTCCGCTTGTGCGTAACCGGCCCAGTCTCCATTGATTTGATAGTCGTCCAGAACCGTGTTGTGGCAAGCGTATCCAAAGACGATCGCCCGGAGAGTATTATCAAGAGCCCGTACCGCAAGGACAGGGACATCCTGTTCCACCGGACCCGGATAGTCTCGATGGCCCACACGGCGGCGGTTGACTGCTAGTCCGGCAAGACCCTGCTCGAAGGATAGTTGCGCAGGGGCCAAGTTTTGAATGGCTTTGCCGATTGCTTCCACGACCTGGTCCTGGAGCTTAGTCGTGAAGGCACCGACGACCTTCAGGTCGGTTTCACCATAAGGATAGGCCGGGGACAGCATGTGCCCCACGACCGGCGCGCTGTGGTCGTGTGACGAGTTGAGCACGACGCGCTCGCGAGGCAGACCGAAGCGCTGCTGCACACGGTTGAAAATGGTCGCGGAAACGTCGCCCGGAAAACCGAGCAGGTCGGAAGTAACGAGCACGGTGACGGCTCCGGTCTCGTCTTTTAGCGCGAGCGCCTTCGCAAAAATGTGCTGTCGTACTCCTTCTGATGGGTGCGTGCGGGCGGCGTAACCGCCCATCCAGATTGACTGAGATGGCGTAATATCCACGCTTGCTGCACCTGCCTGCCACGCTGCCTGACTCGATATGACGCAAAGGAGGCCGGTGGCGAGGACGTAACCGATTCTGTTGATTTGCATGATGAACACTCAGACTTCCAGCCCCAAGCTGGAGAGAATCTCCGCCGAAACTCCTGTGGCCGGAATTTTCTTGCTGCTCCCATTTCCAATGAATAATGGAGACCTGGAGGCAGGATTGTCGGTCCGACCGTGCGAGCCCTTCACGAGGGATGCATCGAGAGGAATGATATCGAACAGATTGCGGAAGCCAAGTTTTCGGGCGACTAGTTTAGACGCGATCTTCGCCATCGGCAATTTGATCTTTGGATCGACAAATAGCTCAACAGGGTCGTAGCCGGGTTTGCGGTGAATATCGACGGTTCGGGCAAAGTCGGGCGCCCTTCTATCTTCCAACCAGTAATAATATGTGAACCACGCTTCCGGCTGGGCGATAACGACGAACTCGCCTGCTCGCGGATGGTCGATGCCGAGCCGCTCTTTTTCAAATCCGTTTAGAACGGCGTCTACACCCGCCGTCTGTTCGAGTATCTGTTGCACCTTGTCTCGCTTCGAAGGATCATTCACGTAAACGTGCGCCACTTGATGATCCGCGACTGCAAAGGCGGCGCTTGCACCGGGATCCAGTATTTCCAGGTCCAACTCTTCCCGGACCCGCAGCAATCCGGCTTTACGCAGTGCCCGGTTCAGGTGTATCGCCTTGTTCACGCGGACGATGCCATATTCAGACAGCACGATGACCTGCGCATCGCGAGCTTCATAAAAATCGATCAGATCTCCCACTATTCGGTCGACTGCCGCGAGATCGGTGGCAATTGCCGGAGCGTCGGGGCCGAGCCGCTGGAGGTTGTAGTCGAGATGCGGTAGATACACGAAGGTCAACGTGGGACGAAATCGCTCCTCTACATATTTCGCCGACTCCGCAATCCAGCGCGTCGAATTGATAGAAGCGCGAGGGCCCCAGAATTCGAATAGTGGAAATGTGCCTAGTTTTTGCTGAATTTCCGTTCGCAACGCAGGCGGTTCTGTGTAAATGTCGGGAAGCTTCCGGCCGTCCGCCGGATACATCGGCCGCGGCGTAATGGAAACGTCCGCGGTGGAATACATATTGAACCAGCCAAACAGGTTGGCGAATGTGAACTTCGGGTCGTGCCGGCGAGCGACATCCCAGAGCTTCGGAGCCTGAATTAATCGGTTCGACTGCCGCCAGAAATGGATTTCACAGTCGTCCCGGAAATACCAGCCGTTCGCAACAATTCCGTGGCGCACGGGCGACTCACCCGTATAGAACGTCGCTTGAGTCGTGCACGTAACGGCTGGAAGCACGGGCGTGATCGTCGAAACGTTTCGTTTTGCCGCCCATTCGTTGAGACGCCGCATTCGTGCATCTAAAAACTCCTGTGTCAGGCCAACGACGTCAAGAACAACGGTGCGGTTCATAGCTGCGCCATTACCCATCGGTATTCCCGCTCGATCGAATCGACAATGTCGAGCCTGAGATCGGGAGGAAGGACGCTCCAGGTGTAAGTCTCGATTTCCAGATGCCGGACCTCATCAGTATGAAGTTCAGCCAGAGCATTTCGAACTTCAGCCTGGGTGGAATCGAATTCTCCATAGTTGGCCATAAACAGCGGGACATGGAAGTGAATCCGCCACTCCGAACTGCGGGCCGCCTTAATCTGATCGAGGGCTTCTGGTAAATCGGCATAGCGTTCGTGATCGCCGATGACCTGGTGAAGGTATACAGGATCAGCAAGTGGCGATAGATGTTGGCCTACGAGTTCGCGCGCGGCAGATTCAAAAGGCACGGCAATTTTCACAGCCGAACTCACTTGCGCGCGGCCGATGCGGACACCGGCATTTCGAAGCGCATCGATCACCGTCCGGGGTGCTTCGTATTCAACTGTCGAATGGCACAGATCGTAGCAGATCGCTATGTGCCGGCGTAAGGCATCCTCCGCTTGGGCCATAGACAACTGCGCCGATCTTGCGAGGAGGGGAGCGCCTGTGCGTAGAAGCCTCTCAAAAAACTGAATGAATTCGCCCGTTGTCTCGACGAGACCATCGGGCTCAGGTTCGATATCCAAATGAATGTCTTTGCCATTGCGCCGCTTTGTTTCGAACATCGCAGCCGCCACGCGGACAATGTTTTGAACAAGGAGGTCCCAGTTCGGACGACTAGGATCGGTCCACCGCTTATAGGAGAGTGGACAAGTGCTTATGCCGCCGTTTAGTTCTTCTGGTAGCAGGCGCGAAAGAATTTCAATCAGGCGTAGCGTATAGCTCACGCGGTCTTTCGTGTGCCAATCAGGAGCAAAGACCTGATCTTTTAGTTTTCGTTCATGGAACCGGCCATATGGGAAACCATTGATCAAGGCGACATACAGCCCGGAGTCTTGCAAAAAATGCACGAACTCGTCGAGATTGGATTCGGACAAAAGCTCGATGGCTTCGCTGTTGGCGAGTCGCAGACCCAGGCCAAAACGACCCTCCGGATGAAGGCGGGATTTTAACTCCGGCGCATGTAGTCTCAGGTTGTCGAAAACTTGCTGCCAACCGTCAGCGGCATGAATATTGGTGCAGTATGTAAGCTCAAATCCCTTTCCAGTACGCATCAGCTTGCCGCCGCAGCACTCGGAACAGCAGCATGTATGTCGAGACGAGGCAGTTCGAATTTGCCGGATTGCATCAAAAATTCAAGCGGGTTTTCGAAGACAACCTTGCGAATCAGCGATTCACCATGGCCACGGCGTCGCATTTCGAGCACTAACTGCGGCACGGCCGTCGGTACGCTCGGTCCCCAGTCGCACGCGGAACTGATCGTTATACGATCGGGGCCATGCCGTTCGATCATATCCACGGCGCGCGCTACGGAAACCTTTGTATTTGGGTAAAGGGTAAAACCTGCGTAGAATCCAGCTTCCAGAATCATGCCGGCCGTGTGTTCTTCGGCGTGATCGATCAATACGCGGTTTGCCTTCAGACCTTTTGATTGGGCGAGATTGTCGATTGTGACTCGTGTGCCCTTATATTTGTCTTCCAAGTGTGGCGTGTGAATCAGAATCAGTTGATTGAAATCCAGCGCCAGTTGGACATGGTCATTGAACGTCGCAATCTCATTTCTGGTGACTCTGTTCAGACCGATCTCGCCGATGCCCACGACGTTGGGCCGGTCGAGGTATTTCGGTATACGCTTCAGAACCTCGGCCGCCAGTCTCCGGTCCTCTCCTTCTTTCGGATTCAGACACAGCCATGTCACGTGCCTGATCGAAACCTGCGCGGCCCGTCTCGGTTCAAATTCTGTCAACTGCCGAAAATAGTCTTCAAATCCGTCCGCCGAACTGCGATCCCAACCGGCCCAGAAGGCCGGCTCACTCACGGCGACACAGCCCGCCATGGCCATATCGCGGTAATCGTCGGTGGTGCGCGAAACCATGTGTGCGT
>Ga0157369_10004426_pt1 | contig 16589 bp, 20 predicted proteins | sample C25metaG_FD_113461 | JGI IMG/M metagenome (GOLD analysis project Ga0157369, IMG submission 113461) | Corn rhizosphere microbial communities from Kellogg Biological Station, Michigan, USA - C2-5 metaG | ecosystem: Host-associated > Plants > Roots > Rhizosphere > Soil | place: USA: Michigan... | reverse complement strand
GTGGGAGAGGGTTGGGGCGAGGGGTGCCGGCCTGAGGCCGGCGCGCAGCTTCGCTGCGCTCCCCTCATCCGGCCCTTCGGGCCGCCTTCTCCCACAAGGGGAGAAGTAGGTTCAGCGAGAGCGGCCTCGATCGCCCGGAAGACGCCATCGAGGTTCTGCTTGATGTCGCGGTTCCAGAAGCGGAGCACGCGATAGCCTTCTACTTCGAGAAAGCGCGTACGATCCGCATCATAGTCCTGTTGCTCGGCGTGATGTGCTCCATCGAGCTCGACGACGAGCTTGGCACCGTGGGAGATGAAATCGACAAAATAGGGGCCGATCGGCGCCTGGCGGCGGAACCTGGCATGAGCGGCGTGACGGCGCAGCGTCTGCCACAAGATGCGTTCCTGAGGCGTGCCAGCCCGCCGCAAGCTGCGTGCATGGGCGACTGCCCCGGGCTTGAGATTGTCCCGCTTCATCAGCTGACCCTCCATATATCGATGATGGTGGCGGCGCCGAGGATGACGGCGACGACGGAGACGGTGATGGTCAGCCACTTGCGGCGCTGGGCGGCGAGCTCGGGCGCGGGATCGGTGGTGGGCCCACGGCGCGAATTGATGAGCAAAGTCCCGAAGATCAGCGGCGTGAACGCCACCGACGGAACGGCGCGCCATTTGGGCAGCCAGCCGGCCTCTCCGGCGAAGAAGGCGAGGTCGAGCGCGACGCCGACGACGATCAGCGCAACGCCGGTCCACTGCACCCCGTTGAACGGCCGTGCCGGCCGGCTCGGCGTGCCGATCGGGTCGACGTTCGAAATTTCCCTGTATCCGGCCATCAATTGATCCTCTTCGCGCGGACGTTGATGACGCGGTCGCGATAGACGACGTGGCTCTTGCGCGCGCCGACCCCGAACACGACGATGCCGAGGAAATAGCCGAAGTCGTACCAGCCGCCGTTGTTGGGCACTGCGTAGATGGCGACGCTGGGCGCGAATAGCGAGACGATCCACGCCACCGGGAAGATGAAGCCGTGCCACAGGCCGAAGAGGAAGCCTGGCGCGTGGGGAGCGACGGCGGTCGACGCCTCAGTCGCCGTGCAGGCGACGAGGGTCAGTGACGTCAGAAGAGCGGTCGCAGGAGTCCTAAAGCCCTCCCCCTCGTGGGGAGGATTGGGAGGGGGCGAACAAAGAGTCTCTTCGGCCGCAGACGCGGCCGGCCCCCCACCTACCTCCCCCACAAGGGGGGAGGCTTTCCGTCGAGCGAACCCGCTCATCGCCCCCTCGCGTTGAGCGCGTCGGCCTCGGCCGTGGTCGGGTGATAGTCGAGGCCGCCCAATGCGTGGATGCCGACGATCAGTGCGACCACCAGCAGGATCACCGCGCCCTGCGGCCCATAGCTGTCGGAGCGGTCGCGGCGGCGATAGAAATAGACGCCCGCGGCGAGAATCAGCACCGCGGCGACAAGCTCGATCATCCTGGACCCGGTCATCGATCCGATCATGGCGCCGGCTTCCCCATCGCGGCCGCCTCATCGAGGCGGTCGGCATAATCCTCCAGCACCTTCGCGGTCCGGACGACATAGGTGCGGGCGTCGTCGAACCGCCGCTGCTCGATCCCCTCGCGCACGCCGGGCAGCGTCTTGGCGCCGTAGCCGGTCAGGGTCCCCGGCGCATAGACGAGGTTCTGGAACCATGGCCGGCCGGGCAGGCCCTGCGGATCGAGCAGCAGCTGGTCGATCTGCGCGAGGCTGGCGTTGATCCGCGCCTGGGTGGCGGCGGGCAGGCTCTCCTCGCGCCCGAGCATCGCGTCGGCGGCGCTGGCCGAACGCTTCAGATGGTCGACCGCGTTCTGCAGCGGCAGCAGGTCGATCAGCGGGGTGATCCCGCGGTCGGGCGGCGCGACGACCGGGTCGGCCGGCGAGGCGGCAAGCCTGAAATCGCCTTCGCGGCGCAGATCGGCGAGCGTCCGGTCCTTCTCGCGCTGGTCGGCGGCGAGCTTGGTCACCTCATCGAGGTAGCGCGAAACGGTGTCCGCGAAGTCGCCGTAGCGCGCAGGGACCCTTGGGCCGTCGGCGGCGCGCAGGACGAGGCGCCCGACGACCTTCGACAGAGCCGGGCCATAGGTCAGGCCGGGGTCGTCGAAATGGATGACGTGATAGAAGCTGTCGTAGGCCGAATGATAGCTTCCGGCCGATTCGTCCTCGCCGCCGAAGCGGATGTCGAGCGACGCGATCCCGAGATGCTGGAGGAAGGCCGTATAATCGGAGCCCGAGCCGAGCGGGCCTATCGGCAGGTCGCCGCCAGCCTTGGCCGCATCGACCAGGTCGGGCGTCACGTCGTCCGCGCCGGTGTAGGCCGCGGCGAGAATCGCCGCGCGGCCGCGCTGCGCCGCCGGCACGCCAGTCTTCGGATCGATTACGTCGTTCGCGGCCTGATTGACGAAATGCTGCAGGTCGTGACTGCCCGATGCGCGCAGGAAACCGCGGCCGTTATTGTCGGTGTTGATGTAGAGGACCGCCTTGCGCTTCAGCTCGTCGGCATGGGTCTCGGCCCATTCGGTCGAGCCGAGCAGGCCCGGCTCCTCGCCGTCCCAGCTGGCGTAAACGATAGTCCGCGCCGGCCGCCAGCCCGAGCGATAGAGCGCGCCCAGCGCCTTGGCCTCGCTCATCAGCGCGACCTGGCCGGTCAAGGGATCGGCGGCGCCGAACACCCAGCCGTCATGGTGGTTGCCGCGGACGATCCACTGGTCCGGATAGGTTGCGCCGGGGAGCATGGCGATGACGTCGTAGACCGGCTTCAACGACCAGTCGGACTTGACCGCGAGATGGACCTTGACCGCATCGGTCCCGCCCCAGTGATAGGCAAGGCCGAGCCCGCCGCGCTCCTTGCCGGTGACCAAAGGCCCATCGAGCGCGGCGATGATCCACGTCGCGTCGCGATAGGAAATCGGCAGCGTCGGGATCTTGAGGAGCGTTTTCGCCTCGGCGTGAGTCAGCCGCTTGGCGCCTGGCGTCGAGCCGACGCCCGGAGTCAGCGGATCGCCCGGGTACAGCGGCATGTCGGCGACCGAGCCGCGCTGGATTCCGGCGTCGGGCCGGCCGCCGCCGCGCGGATAGACGTCGGCCTGCGCATAAGCATCGTCGGCCGGATCGGAATAAATCAGGCAGCCGATCGCGCCATGCTCCTGCGCCAGCTTGGGCTTGAGGCCGCGCCAGCCGCCGCCGTAGCGGGCGAGCACGATCCTGCCCTTGACGCTGATCCCGCGCTGCTCGAGCGCGTCATAATCCTCGGGCATCCCGTAATTGACATAGACCACCGGCGCGGTGACGTCGCCGTCGCCCTGGTAGGCGACATAGGGCGGAAGCGCTCCGGCAAGATGCGCCGAGCTCGGGTCTTCGGGGACCGCCGGTTCCTGCCCGCCGAGCGCGACATGCCGCGGGGTCACCAGCTCGACAATGGTCGAGATCGGTGTCGGGTAGAGCACGTCGAACCGCTCGATATGGGCGTCCCAGCCCCATTGCTTGAACATCGCCAGCTCGAACTCGGCATTGGCCTTGTCGTGGGGCGAGCCGACATGGTTGGGCTCCGACGACATCTGCTGCAGCCAGCCGAGCTGGTCGGCGGGGTTGATCAGCGCATCGAAATTCTTCTCGAGCGCCTGGGTGGCGACCGAAGGTTGTGCCGCCGCCGCGGTCGAAGCGAGCGCAAGCGCAAGCGCGGCGAGGCTGACGGCTTGCTTGATCATCGCTTGATGAACTCCGCTCCGATGGCGAGGGTGACGACGGTCGCAATCAGGTCGATCGCGACGAGACACAGCACCACGGTGCCGGCGCCCCTGGCGACATTGCGGAAAGTGAGGGCACGTTTCATTGGGCGCTTAGCTCCTCGGAAATACAGCGGAGTACGCCGTCGAGATTACCAAGCACTTGGTTGTTCCAGAAACGAAGAACACGGAAGCCCTCCTCTTCAAGAAAGCGGGTGCGGTCAGAATCCAGGGCGGAAGCCGCATGCTGGCCGCCGTCGACCTCAACGATGAGCTTGGCGGAATGGCTCGCAAAATCCGCGAAGTAAGGGCCGAGCGGGACTTGCTTGCGCCAATGATATTCGGGAAGCGTTTCGCGAAGTGCTCGCCAAAGGATACGCTCCGCGTCCGTCATTCTCCTGCGCAAACCCCGCGCACGCTTGATTGCATCAGGAGCTAGCGACAGCCTTCTTAAGCCCTCCCCCTCGTGGGGAGGGTTGGGTGGGGGCGCGTCATTGGTACCAGCCGATGACGCCAAACAAAGACTCTCTTGGCCGGCAGACGCCGGCCGCCCCCCACCATCCTCCCCCACAAGGGGGGAGGCTTGAATATCAGCGTCTACTGACACGCCAGGCACTCGTCGTAGTCGGTGGTCGACGCCAGCGGGATTTCCTTGAGCTCGGGCGTGTTATCGGCCTCCACTCCGCCGGCGAACCCTGCGCGCTGCACCGACTTCGAGCGCAAATAATAAAGCGACTTGATGCCCAGCTCCCAGGCGCGGAAGTGGAGCATCATCAGGTCCCATTTGTCGACGTCGGCCGGAATGAACAGGTTCAGCGACTGCGCCTGGTCGATGAACGGCGTGCGGTCGGCGGCAAGCTCGATCAGCCAGCGCTGGTCGATCTCGAAGCTGGTCTTGTAGACGTCCTTTTCTTCGCTCGTCAGGAATTCGAGGTGCTGGACCGACCCGCCCTGCTCGAGGATCGAGCTCCACACCTTGTCGCTGTCCTTATGCTTATCCCTGAGCAGCTTCTCAAGGTACGGGTTCTTGATCGAGAAAGAGCCCGACAAAGTCTTGTGGGTGTAGATGTTGGCCGGGATCGGCTCGATGCACGCCGACGTGCCGCCGGTGATGATCGAAATCGACGCGGTCGGAGCGATCGCCATCTTGCAGGAAAAGCGCTCCATCACGCCCATGTCGGCGGCGTCCGGGCACGGCCCGCGTTCCTTGGCCAGCATCATCGACGCCTGGTCGACCTGAGCGCGGACATGCTTGAATATCTTGAGGTTCCAGCTCTTGGCCATCGCGCCCTCGAACGGGATCGAGCGCGCCTGGAGGAAAGAGTGGAAACCCATGACTCCGAGGCCGACCGAGCGCTCGCGTTCGGCGCTATATTTGGCGCGCGCCATTTCGTCGGGAGCGCGGGCGATATAGTCGCTGAGCACGTTGTCGAGGAAACGCATGACGTCCTCGATGAACTGCTTGTCCTTGTTCCACTCGTCCCAGGTTTCGAGGTTGAGCGATGACAGGCAGCACACTGCGGTGCGGTCGGCGCCGAGGTGGTCCTTGCCGGTCGGGAGCGTGATTTCCGAGCAGAGGTTGGAGGTCGAGACCTTGAGGCCGAGATCGCGGTGATGCTTGGGCATCGACCGGTTCACCTGATCGATGAAGATGATGTATGGCTCGCCAGTCGCGAGGCGGGTCTCGACTAGCTTCTGGAACAAGGAACGGGCGTCGACCTTGGCCCGCTCCGAGCCGTCACGCGGCGAGCGCAGCGTGAACTCGGACCCGTCGCGCACCGCTTCCATGAACTCGTCGGTGATCAGCACGCCGTGGTGGAGGTTGAGCGCCTTGCGGTTGAAGTCGCCAGACGGTTTCCTTATTTCGAGGAACTCCTCGATTTCCGGATGCGAGACGTCGAGGTAGCAGGCGGCCGAGCCGCGGCGCAGCGAGCCCTGGCTGATCGCCAGCGTCAGGCTGTCCATCACCCGGACGAACGGGATGATCCCGCTGGTCTTGCCGTTGAGGCCCACCGGCTCGCCGATCCCGCGGACACACCCCCAATAAGTGCCGATCCCGCCGCCCTTGGAAGCCAGCCAGACATTCTCGTTCCAGGTGCCGACGATGCCCTCGAGGCTGTCGGACACGCTGTTCAGATAGCAGCTGATCGGCAGGCCGCGACCGGTGCCGCCGTTCGACAGCACCGGGGTCGCCGGCATGAACCACAGCTTCGAGATATAATCATAGACGCGCTGCGCGTGCGGTTCGTCGTCGGCATAGGCCGCGGCAACGCGGGCGAACAAATCCTGGTAATTCTCGCCCGGGAGCAAATAGCGGTCGCGCAAAGTGTCCTTGCCGAATTCGGTCAGGAGCTCGTCGCGCTGGGCGTCGGTCTTGACCGCAAAGCGCGGCGCATGGACCGATTTCGAGCCGCTCGCGGCGGCCACGACATCGTCACTCGGAATCTGACTGCCGGTTGAGAAATCCATCGCGCTACCCCGCCTTTCATCGGTCCGGTCGAGGACCGTTTGTTCCTGTCTTGTTCGACTCGGAGCCATGGCGGCACCCTAGCCTTTTTCCGCGCTCTTCGGGGCTTTTTCACCACCGCCTTCCTGTGGAAAGCGGGGACGAGTCTTCCCCCTCGCTGGAATATAGTCATTCCAGCGCCGGAACACTAGTAGTTGGGTGTACCCCCTCGTTCGCCACTATCTATAGTGCCTCAACTGCGACGAGACGCAAGCGGGTAAATGCTGCGTAACCAAAAAATCCTGTGGATTTGCGACGAACAGTGGACCTCATAAAAATAAAGCCCGGCCGCGCCGCTTAGCTGACACGGGAATTTTCGATCGCTAACCGGAGTCTAATGCCTCGCATGAACCGATCTTCAACGATCCGCCGCTCAGCGGGCGCCGTGCTGTTTGCGCTGCTGCTGTCGCTGCGGCTGATAGGCGCAACCGGTTACATGCCGAGCTTCAACGATGGCAGGCTGGCACTCATTGTCTGCCCGGACGCCGACGAGAACGCGCCGCTCGCGATCGGACCCGCGCACCATCATCATGATCATCATCACGGAAATACCCAGCACAGGCATCAACCGTGCCCCTATGCATCCGCGTCCCCTTTCGACGCGCTCGGCACAAAATTCGGAGCGCTCGTTGTCCTCCTGATCTTCGCTGTCAACTTGCTGGTTGGGCGCACATTCCTGTTCGTGGAGCGACATCGATTCCACGATCGCCCACCACCCATAGGGCCGCCCCTTCCGGCCTGAGCGCAAATTCGCCCGTTCAGTCGAATCCGCGCGTGCGGGTCATGGGGAATCGAAACAGTCATGAAGCAAACTATTGTGCGCGCGGCGCTCGGCGCCGCCGCTTTATCTTCTGCAATTGGAATTTCGTCTTCCTCTCTCGCCCACGGCGTCGTGGGCCCGCGATTCTTTCCAGCGACGATCACCACCGACGACCCGTTCGCCGCGGACGAGCTCGTACTGCCAACGATCACATCCTTCGATCATGAGACCGACGTAGATTTCGATTATTCCAAGACGATTTTCCCCGGCTTCGCGATCGGCGTCGGTATTGGCCACATCGATGCCAAGGTCCCCGGGAAGCCGCGCGAAAGAGGCTTCGGCAATCTCGAGATTTCGCCCGCCCTGGAAGTCTACCGAAGCCCGGAGCACGAGTTCATCTTCACGACCGGCCTCGACTGGGAGATTGGCGGCACCGGAGCCAAGGCGGTCGCCGAGCGGACCTCGACCTACACGCCCACGATCAAGTTCGGAAAAGGCTTCGGCGATCTGCCCGATGGCCTGAAGTATTTGCGGCCCGTCGCGATCACCGGGATGGTGGGTTACGTAATCCCAGGCGCGAGCGACGAGTCCCAGTCCGTCGAGTGGGGCGGCGCGGTCGAATACAGCCTTCTCTATCTCCAGAATGATGTGCGCGACCAGGGCTTCAGCAATTTCGTTGCCCGCCTGACGCCAGTCGTTGAAATGCAGTTCTCATCGCCGACCAAGGCGGGCACGGGCGGCACAACGGGCACGATCAATCCGGGGCTGATCTGGTCCGGGCAGTATATTCAGCTCGCCGCGGAGGCCGTTGTTCCAGTGAACCACGCGAGCGGGCACGGACTCGGATTCATTGCTCAGCTGCACTTTTACATTGACGACATATTTCCGCATTCGTTCGGCAGGCCGATCTTCGGAGGCAAGAAATGAGTACGCGCGTTTTCCTTGCCTGCCTTGTGATCGCCGGTTCTGCGACCCCGGTCTTTGCACATGCATTCCTGCAACACGCCGAGCCCGGCGCGGGCGCGACCCTGTCGGCTCCTCCAAAAAGAATTGCGCTCTCTTTCACCGAGAAACTGGAACCGGTGTTCAGCGGCGTGGCCGTCACGGATTCGTCTGGGCACAGCGTCGAAGCCGGCGCGGTGCTGATCGGGGGAAACGCCATGGTGGCGCCGCTTCGGCCGCTGGCGCCGGGAACCTACCGAGTGACCTGGCACGCCGTTTCGGTCGACACGCATCGCACCGAGGGCGCGTACAGCTTTGCGGTTAAGCCGTGATCGCGCTCCTCGCGGCGGCCCGCGCGATTCATTTCGCGAGCCTGATGTCGATCTTTGGGGGAAGTGCCTATTCCACGCTGTTGCGGCGCGCGGGGCATCCCGGGTCATCGGTTAAACCCGCGCGCATCCTGTTCGTAATCGCAGCGACGCTCGCCCTTGTGAGCGGCGTTGTTTGGTTTTGCTTGATTGCCGGCCAGATGAGCGGCAGCTGGGCGAACTCAGCCGATCTGCCGACTCTTGAATTGGCCGCGTCCGGCACGCGCTTTGGGCAAATATTCCTGGCCCGCTTTGTCGGACTGGCAGCGCTTTGGCTTATGTGCGTTTCCATGAAAGCGAATCCGCTAGCAGTCGCGATCTTGGCTGGCCTTGTGCTCGCGTCTCTTGGGCCAGTCAGCCATGCGGCCGCGATCAACGGGGATATCGCGTTCGCCGGTGCCGCCAATGACGCGGCGCACCTTCTCACCGCAGGTTTTTGGCTTGGCGGCCTGATGATCCTGGCTTTGCTCGTGCCCCAGCATTTGGCACGCCCAAAGGAATTGGTCGGCCCGTTGCGGCTCTTTTCCACGTGGGGAACTTTGGTCGTGGCATTGCTTGTCGCGACGGGATTGACGAATGCCGCTTTGATCTTACCGACTTCCGCGCTGTCTTTGCATAATGCCTACTTCGACCTGCTTGTCGTAAAGGCTGGTCTTGCTTTGGCGATGATCGCCCTCGCGGCAATGAACCGCTGGCGGTTTGCTCCAGCAATTCGGAATGAAAGACCCAGAGCTGTCCGCTATCTCACCGTAAGCGTCGGAGTCGAGATCGGCTTAGGCGTCGCCGTCGTTGGAATTGCCGGACTGCTCGGGCTGACCACGCCGCATTGATGCGGCCACGCGAACATTTTTCGATTGGGGTGCCAGGCCGTCGGTCGGACATTCCGACGGTCGCGACCTGCATTAGCGCTGCCCGCTCATCACCGCGTCGGGAAGCGAGCCTTCGACCTCGTCGGGCGAAAGCTCGCGATAGAATTCATCAGCGCATGACTGGACGCAGCTAGCGATTAAAACGGAGGGAATTTAGCAGTCGGTAAACACTGGAACGAACCATTCTCCTGCCGACCGGCGATTCCGTGCAGCTTTGGGACAGACGATTCTGTCGCCATGCCGACATTGCGCTCCTTTGCTAATCGGGCACTGCAACAGGAGTGTGGACAATGGAGCATCGCGAAAGGCGGGATGCGGTTACCCGCGACGAGCGACGGCCGGTGAACCTCAGGGCATTCGTTCTCAGCTCGACCCGGGATTGCGACGCGACGATATCGGAGCTTTCCTACAGCGGCTGCAAGATCCAGTCGGCGGAGCAATTCGCCGCCGGCGAGCGGTTCGAGCTTCGAGTCGTCAAGCGCGGCGCGGTCCAGGTCGAGGTCCGCTGGGCCGGGGAAAGATCGGCCGGCGCGCGGTTTCTCGAACTAACCGAGCAATGAACCGCCTTGTTGGCGCCATTTCATCCTTCGCGCTGGGCGGTGCCTCAGCCGCTGCATGGGCGGCAGCCGGTCATCCCGGCACCCATGCCGCTGCACGCGGGGTGCAGCCGGCGCCTGCATCCGGCGTGGCCGCGAGCGACTACCGGGCGCTCGACCCAAGGGGGCAAGATGAAAGAGATCGGCATTGTAACGCTGCTTAGCGTCGTCGTCATCGCCGCGGCACCGCATGCCCGCGCCGACAAGACTGCGGTCTTCGTGACGCCGAAGTCGCCGCCCGCATTCGGCGCCTGCTTCGCGGCCACGCACGGCGGCAATCCGGCTTTGCTGAACATCGCGGACCGCGGGTCGCGGCGCGAGATTCAGCTGCGCAATGTTTCGCTCGATGGGGTCGAGGCCCGGGCGGTGAAGCAATGCCTCTGAGCTCGAACGCGCACCAGCGTCTGGCGCGGATCAAGGACCGCGCGCGGACAAATAGCGAGAGGCCGCTTCCGCCCAAGGTCCAGGCGTATCTCACCGGCCGCCCGGCACCAGTCGCGGCAGAGGCTTCGGACGAGGTGCCGGAAGGCGGCGAGCGCCGCCGCTGCGACCGGGTGACGCTGGCGGCAAACGTCGTGGTGCGCCGTTTGGGCGGCTTCAATTTCGAGGTCGAGCTCAAGGATATTTCGGCCGGCGGCTGCAAGGTCGTGCTGCCCGAAGCGTGCGAGATCGGCGATCCGGTGATCGCCCGACTGCCGCGGCTCGAGCCGCTCGGCTCGCGCGTCTCGTGGGCCGACGGAATGACGACGGGAGTCCAGTTCCTGACCGTCATCCATCCGGCGGTATTCGACTCACTGCTGACCCGGCTGGTCACGTCGCCCGCATAAAGAAGCCAGGTGAATCGCGCGGCGGTTCCGTGGCCGGAACATGAACTTTTGCTCCGCCCTCTCGACCCCGCGAGCGCCAGCGCGCATGAAACCGCGGATGCGGTGGGGACCGGCGATCATCGGCGCGATGCTTCTCGCCGTCAGCAGCGCGGCCAGCGCGGCGGACGAGCAACCCATCTGCGCCGATCGGCCAAGCAAGTCGACCGGCCCATGCACCGTGCCCAACGGCCGCTGGCAGATCGAAACCGGTCTCGTCGACTGGACCCACGATCGTTCGGATGGCGTGACCACCGACGCGACGGCGTGGGGCAACACGGCGATCAAATATGGCGTGAGCGACAATGCCGATGTCGAGCTGTGGGTCACGACGCTCGAAACGGTCGGCGTCCATGGCGCTGGCCTCAGCGAGCATCATTCAAGCTTCGGCGACATGCTGGTTCGGGTGAAATATGAGCTTACGCCGGACAATGCGACGGTGCAGGTCGCACTCGACCCCTTCGTCAAAATCCCCACGGCCAACCACCGGCTCGGCAACGGCAAGGTCGAAGGGGGCCTGTTGGCGCCGATCCAGATCGCGGTCGGCAAGAGTCCCTTCACGCTGGCGCTCGATCCCGAGATCGACCTGCTCGCCGATGCGGACGGACGCGGCCACCACCTCGCGACACAGCAGGTCCTCAACCTCGGCGTCGCACTCAGCGATAAGGTCAATGTCTCGACCGAGCTGTGGGCAATGCGCGACTGGGACCCATCGGGCACCGGCAAGCAGGCGTCGTGGGACGTCGCCGCCGCCTATCTGCCGACCAAGGACCTGCAGCTCGACGCCGGGGCGAACTTCGGCCTGAACCGTCAGACGCCGGGAGTCGAGCTCTACACGGGTGTATCGGTGCGGTTTTGAGATGTCTTTGGTGTCTGCTTTGGGTGGAAAGCGGACATTGCCATCGGTCCAACGACGAGCAAAAGAAAGCTCACAAACGGGCGAAAGCCTCAGTCCATTAGACTGAGCTCGCGTTTGTTCTTGCCTGCCACTTGGTCGAATTCACTCCCGCTATCAGCAACCAAGGCGCGAGTGACAACTCGCTAAGACCTGCGACCAATAGAGTGATATCCATAGCTGGTCCCGGTAAATGCGTGCCGAGCAGCGTCAGCATGCTGTGGGTCACGTAAAGCAATCCTGCCAGCACCCAAAGGGTTCCAAAGATGCGCGGCAGGAACCCCGAGCGATAGATCAGATAGCCAATCAGGACGCAGTGAATTCCGAAGAACACGATAGCGATCGAAAATGCCGTCGAATGGAGCTTCAGTGAGAACATCGCCAGCGCCTGAAGCTGGTCGCGACCCATTGCCGACATGTCATCAGCTGAACGAAGCAGCATGAGCGGAGCGAAATGGGTCAGCACCGCTGCACCATTTACTGCAACCAAGGCGAGGCGGAATGCTGCGGCCAGCAATGCGACGGTTCGGCCGACATTTTTGAGCAGAGCATAGAATAGCACTGCGACCGCGACGTCGCACGCCAAAACCACGATGTCGGTCGCACCGGCAACACGATAGAGCTGTTGGTTCGCCAGGATGTTTGCCGCGGTTCTGGAAGGATCAGCGGCAACGATCATCCCGCCGCGAACATAAACCTCACCAAACGCGGCCAAAACCGCAATCAGGACGTACAGCAGGCCGATGATCCGCGCTTGCATCCGCGCGGCACTTGCCTCGCTTTTAGGGCGACGGGCGGCGTCCTCTGCTATCCCAGCCATCGCTGCCCCCTTCTCGTCGGCGTGTGTTATACAGAGCATACACTTCGCGACAACCCCTTTGGCCGTTCGTGCTCGTGGGTGGAGGCGCTAATGTCCGCAATGGGTCGAGAGCGGACATTGGCGTGGCGCGGGGACCTGCTAAAATCCGGTCGTGCAACAACCGCCGGTCACTGTCTTCCTTAGCAATCGTAACCGCCTGCTCGCCGGGATCGCCGGGATCGCCGCTTGCATCGCAGGTCCAGGCTCCGGCGCATTGGCCGCCGACCCGGCGCAAACCGCCGCGACCGACTTGACCGTCGCCGATTTCAATTCCGGCGAAAAGCCCGACAACCTCGGCGGCGACTTCGGCGGATGGACCAGGGACCCGAACGATCCAATGCAGGGATGCATCGAATCCTTCGACCGCGCCGATCGCTACGGCAAGTCAGGTTTCGCGCTGAGGCTGATCTACAGCGTGGAGTCCAGGAATCCCGCGTTCGGCGGCCTGTGGATGCGCCTGCAAGACCTCGACGCCTCGAAATTCGGCAGCCTGGCGTTTCGGGTGAAGGGCGATGCCCGGATGGGCTTCACGACCGTGTTCAAGGTCGAACTGAAGGACTCGATGGACCAGGCCAGCCACTTCTACGTGCGCGGCGTGACCGACCAGTGGCAGGATGTCGTCATCCCGCTGAAGGAGTTCGAAGGGATGACGAACTTCCACCGGCTCAAGGAATTCGTGATCGTGTTTGAAGACACGACGGCGACGGTGAAAAGGGGGGTGATCTACATCGACGATGTCCGGTTCGAGAGCCCGCCATCTTGAGCGCGCGTCTCGATACCGGATCTCGATTCGATTTTAGCGTCCGGTAATCAGCCCGCTCGCGGGCGGAGCTCCGAAATCGACGGCGCGATCGATACCCCGGGCGAGCCCCTGGGCCGCTTCTGAAACTAGCGGTGCATTTCCTTCTGCGCGTCCTGGAGCCAGCCGCGCGGCGCCACGCCTTGCTCTTTCGCCGCAACCTCTGTGGGCCTGGGGCGGGGCTGACTGCCGGGGAAGGCGACGACCATGATTGCCACGCCGAGCACGGCGAGCAAGGCAATCAGGACGAGGAACGGAAGGGTCGACAGGAGTAGCCGCGGCGCTTCGGGCTGGGTACGTTGGCGCTCGCCGCGCGCGCGGCGGAAGCTGCGTTTGCGGGCCAGCGCACCGATATAGGCATCGGGCCGGGTCCAGGTCTCGTCGGAGCGGGGACTCGCGACGGGCTCCTTGCTTCTCATATCGGGCCCGATGCGCTTGGCGAGACGCGTTTGCAATAAGCCCAAAGACCCGAAACGGGGCGGTTCGCCGAGCCGGGGCGAGGCCACGCCGGTCCGCTCAGACTCTCGGCGGAGCCTGCAGCTGTGCGATCGTCCTGGACCCGCAGCGGACCGTGACGGCGTCGATCGCGCCGCTGTTGGGGATGGTGGCCTTTAGGTCCCACCAATTATCGCGCGCGGCGAATCCGGTGTCATTCACGACGATCGTCGGCGCGATCTCGGCCGCAATGCCGCTGACGATCGCGGGGTTGAGCACCGCCTTGTAGCGCGAATCCTCGCGATACGCCTTGCCCTTGACGACGATGTTGCCGTTCCGGTCGCGCGAGAGGGCCCAGCCCTTGGTTTCGCTGTCCGTGAAGAAGCAATAGGCGGGCCTGGGCTTCTTCGCGGCAGCGACCGTCTTGGACGCCGCCTGGTTGGCCGATTCGTCGGTCGACTGGCCGCAAGCGCCGAGCGTCGCAGCGATGCCGAAAAGTAACATCGTCTTACGCATGAATCCTCCCACTCGCTCGGCGAGAGCCTGGAAACCAGCCGCTTTTCGAGGCGATGCTCAGCCGATCGGGTTGCCGCTTTCCTCCTGTTCGAACAGGTCGGCGACCACGTCGCCGCGCGCGGTTAGCCGGACCTTGTCGCCCTCGACCTCGGCAACGAGGCCGCGCGGGATGAAGTGATGATGCTCGTCATGGCCGACGCCGCTGTCGGCGCGGATGAGCTTGATGCGGTTGCCTTCGACCTTGTCGACGGTGCCGATGTGCACGCCGTCGGCGCCGATCACTTCCATATGCTCGCGAATGTCCTCGAAACCGCTCATTTGCCTTCTCCTGTCTCGCGCGCTCAACGCTCCGGCCGCCACAGGGATGCACGCTGCGTTGCCGCCCCTACGCCCGTTCCGGGTGCCTGTCATTGGCGGCAACTTGCCGCTCCAGCCAATCACGCTTAGGTCCGCGTCCCTATGCTCGACGTCCGAAGCACCATCCCCGACGCGCAAACCGCTCCCGAAGCGCCCCCTTCCCCCACCCATGTCGCGATCCGCCGCGAGGATTATCGGCCGCCGGACTGGCTGGTGCCGGAGATCGGGCTGGAGTTCGAGCTCGGCCTCGAAACGACGCGGGTCCGGGCGACGCTAAGCGTCGAACGCAACGGCGAGCATAATCGTCCGCTGCGGCTGGATGGCGACGAGGTGGAGCTGATCGCCGCCCGCCTCGACGGAGCGCCGGCGGACTATCGCATGGACGGTCCGACGCTGGTGATCGACATCGCCGGCGACCGGGCGACCGTGGAAACCGAGGTCGCGATCCACCCGGAGGCGAACACCAAGCTTATGGGCCTCTATGCCTCGAACAGCATGCTCTGCACGCAGTGCGAGGCGGAGGGGTTCCGGCGCATCACCTTCTTCCCCGACCGGCCCGACGTCCTGTCCAAATATCATGTGCGCATGGAGGGTGACGCGGCGGCATTTCCGGTGCTTCTGTCCAACGGCAACCGGATGGCCGCGGGCGAAGCGGCCAAAGGGCGGCATTGGGCGGAGTGGGAGGATCCGTTCCCCAAGCCCTGTTATTTGTTCGCGCTGGTCGCCGGCGACCTCCAGGCCAACCGCGACAGCTTCACCACGATGAGCGGCCGCAACGTCGATCTTGCGATCTGGGTGCGCGAGGCGGACCTGTCGAAGACTCAGCATGCGATGGACAGCCTCAAGCTGGCGATGGCGTGGGACGAAAAGGTCTATGGCCGCGAATATGATCTCGACCTGTTCAACATCGTCGCGGTCAGCGACTTCAACATGGGGGCGATGGAGAACAAGAGCCTCAACATCTTCAACTCGGCCTACGTGCTCGCCGACCAGGAGACCGCGACCGACGGCGACTTCGACAATATCGCCCGCGTCGTCGCGCACGAATATTTCCACAATTGGTCGGGCGACCGGGTCACCTGCCGCGACTGGTTCCAGCTGAGCCTCAAAGAGGGCTTCACCGTGTTCCGCGACCAGAGCTTCTCGGCCGATGTCGGCAGCGCGCCGGTCAAGCGAATCGAGGACGTGCGTGTGCTCCGCGCGATGCAATTCCCCGAGGACCAGGGGCCGCTCGCCCATCCGGTCCGGCCCGACAGCTACATCGAGATCGGCAACTTCTACACCTCGACCGTTTACAACAAGGGCGCCGAGGTCATCCGCATGTTCCACACGGTGCTGGGGCCGGAGAAGTTCCGCGAAGGCACCGACCTCTATTTCGAGCGGCACGATGGCGAGGCAGCGACCTGCGACGATTTCGTCAAGGCGCTGGAGGACGGCAGCGGGGTCGACCTCTCGGCGTTCAAGATCTGGTACAGCCAGGCGGGGACGCCGAAGGTCCGGGCGCGCCTGGAACATGATGCGGCGGCGAACCGCGCTACGCTGCACCTCGAACAGCGGGAGGACCCGACGCCGGCGCAGGCCCTCAAGCAACCGATGCCGATCCCGCTGCGCACGGCGCTGATCGGCGAGCAGAGCGGCGCCGAGATCGCGCCTGAGCAGCTGATCATTCTCGACCAGCCGCGCCAGAGCGTGACGTTCGAGAATGTGACGGAAACCCCGCTGCTGTCGATCAACCGCGAGTTCTCGGCCCCGGTGGTGCTCACGGCCGAACGGCTTCCGGACGAGCTCGAGCGCCTTGCCCAATCGGACACCGATCCGTTCGCGCGCTACGAGGCGATCCAGGAGTTGATGATGGCGGCGCTCACCGCCGGCGCTCGGGGCGAGCAGGTCGACGCGCAGCCGGTGATCCGAACGATCGCCGCGACGCTCCAGTCCAATTCGCTCGACGTCGCGTTCAAGGCCGAGGCGATCCTGCCGCCGAGCGAGACGCTGGTTGCCGAGCGGATGGACGTGGTCGATCCCGACGCGATCCACGCCGCGCGCGAGGCGCTGCGCCGCTCGATCGGAACAGCGCTGTCGAACGAG
>Ga0157369_10004425_pt1 | contig 16590 bp, 11 predicted proteins | sample C25metaG_FD_113461 | JGI IMG/M metagenome (GOLD analysis project Ga0157369, IMG submission 113461) | Corn rhizosphere microbial communities from Kellogg Biological Station, Michigan, USA - C2-5 metaG | ecosystem: Host-associated > Plants > Roots > Rhizosphere > Soil | place: USA: Michigan... | reverse complement strand
CAGATCCGGCGGGATGCGCCCTTGGCTGTACTTCTGGAAGAGTTGCTGGGCTTCCAGCGCGGTGATCTTCGTGCCGCCCACTTCCGCCAGCACTGGATTATCGCTGGTGGTGGTGCCCGTGTTGTAGTTGGGGATGAGGTAGGTGACCATGGACAGGGCCACCAGGGTGAGCAATCCCCCCAGAACGTACTTCTTAACCTTATCCGAGCTCCGGAACAGATCAAACATGGTAATATCTCCAGCTGCTGAGGCGCGGCGCTATGCGCGCATGAAACCTCTTGATTTTCAAGGGTGAGCTACCTCTAGTATATCGCAGCATTTGGCGAAGTCTAAACAGCACCGGAGGAGGTTCCGACTTGAAGATATGTACGACGAAACGAACCCAAGAAGTCATTGAAAGACTCGAGTATGCCCCGCCTGGATCTCAATTGATATCGTGAATCCGTGGAGTCTGACGCATGAGACGAGTGTTCCTGGTCCTTGTTTGCCTGTTTCTGAGCATGAGCGTTGGGGCAATCGCTCAAATCCGTCTCGAGTTCGAAACTGCATCCATTAAGCCAGCCGCGCGGGACGAGCGGGCTACGGTCATCGCGATGCCTCCCGGGGGCAGATTAGAAATAATCAACATGACTCTGAAAGCCATGATTGAAAACGCCTACGGCATTCAGCCGTATCAGATTTCAGGCGGACCGGCCTGGCTAGACTCCGATCACTACGACATCTCAGCGAAAGCCGGAAGCGCGGTCAAACGGGATGAGGTGCTTCTTAGGTTGCAGTCTCTTTTGGCTGACAGGTTTAGCCTTGTGGTACGGCGCGAGGTCAAACAACTTCCGATATATGTCTTGGTAATGGCACGGAAGGACGGAAAGCCTGGCCCACGGCTTATTGAATCAAAAAAGGGCGCCTGCACTGAACCAGATCCAGTCAATCCTTTCGCCGTGGATCCCATGCGTTTGTGCGGCAATTTCGCGTTGGGCCCGGAAGGGGTGATTCTTGTAAGCGCCCCAATCGCCACTCTGACGCCGTTGCTATCGCGTGTTCTCGGGCGCACGGTGCTGGACAAGACGGGCCTCAGCAAGAATTTTGACATCAGCATTGAATGGACTCCCGACCAAGCTATAGCGATGCGACCGCCGCCAGATGGCGGACCGCCAGATTCCGCCGGCGCCTCGATTTTCACAGTTTTTCGTGAGCAACTGGGGCTTGCGTTTCAAGCTCAAAAAGGTCCGGTTGAGATCTTCGAAATTGAGCGTGCTCAGAAACCGTCCGCGAATTGAGCGCTCGCTCGGAAGGCGGCTACTTAATCAAAATTCGCCATGGATCGCGCGCACCGCCTGCTCCAGGCCGCTGCGGCGCACCACGATTGCGATAGTCAGTTCGCTCGAGCCCTGGGCAATCGCGATGATGTTGATGTCGTGCTTTGAGATGGCCGTGAAGAGGCGGCCGGCCAGGCCCGGGGTGCCGCGCATACCCTCGCCCACCACCGCGATCAACCCGACATCGGCATCCACCTCAATCGGCTGCAGGTAGCCGTGGACCAGTTCGAGCGCCAGGTCTTCTTCGAGGAACTCCCGGGCGCGTTCCAGCTCCGATTGGCGGACCAGGAAGCAGAAGCTTTGCCGGTAGCTTGAACTGGTGAACGCCAGGATTTCGACGTTCGCCTGAGCCAGCGCGTCCAGCGCCCGGGCCATGAGTTTAGTTCCGCTTATGGCTGCACTGGCAGGCTCCATCGAGACCAGCGCGACGTCTGTCATCGACGTCACGGCGTGGGGGCCGTGGCCGGCATCCACCTCGGGCAAGATGCGCGTACCGGGCTTTTCCGGCGAGAAACTGTTTTTACTCCACACTGGGATTCCGCGCTCGGCGAGGGGCGCCAGCGTACGCGGATGCAGCACCTTGGCCCCGTTGTAGGCTAGCTCGGCGGCTTCCGCGTAGGTGATCTCGGGAAGTACCCGCGCGTCGGTGACTAGCCGTGGATCACCTGACATGATGCCGTCGACATCCGTCCAGATCCATAGCTCCGAGGCGTCCAGGGCGGCAGCGAGAATGGATGCTGAGAAATCCGAACCGCCGCGACCGAGCGTCGTCGGACGACCGTCGAGAGTCGAGCCGTTAAAGCCGGTGACGATCGGCACCGTGCCCTTATCGAGCAAGGGCTCGAGCACCGCGGCGGCGCGCGCGCGCGTGGGTTCCATCAGCGGGGTGGCGTTGCCGAACACAGCATCGGTCGCGATGACCTCGGCAGCGTTCACCGCTACGGCCGGTATGCCCTCGGCTTCCATGTGTAGCGCCATGAGATACGCCGACAGCCGCTCGCCCACTGCCACCGCTTCGTCGACGGAACGAGGCGGACGCTCACCCAGCATCATCACACCCTTGGCGATGCGCGCGAAGTCGACGATCAGGCGTTCCAGGCCGGCGATTGCTTCTTCCTGTTTCTCTTTTGGCAAGAGCCCGCAACAACATTCGCGATGCCTGGCCGATAGCTTCTCGAGATTCGCGTCCAGATCGGCTTGATCGCCGGCCTCCGCTTTGCGAAGGGAATCCAGCAACAGATCGGTCACCTTGGACATCGCGGAGACCACCACTACGACCGAGCGCTTAGAAGTTTGCTCTGTTACCAGACGCGCTGCGACGCGGATGCGATCGGCCGATCCCATACTGGTACCGCCGAACTTCATTACCAGGAGATTGCTCACAGATGTCCTACTTGTGGTCCTTTCCATTGGAGGTGCGATCACGCACCAGCTTGAGCACGGCCTCTTCAACCTGAGCCGGCGTGAGGCGGGTGGTGTCAAGATACTCGGCATCGGGAGCCTGCGTGAGGGGAGCTTCCGCGCGACTGCGATCCCTCTGATCCCGCGCATCAAGGTCGCGCGCGACGTCTTCCACAGACGCTCCCAGCTCCGATGCTCGCCGTTGCGCCCGCGCATCGGGTTGTGCATCCAGGAAAATCTTCACCTTCGCATCCGGGAACACCACCGTACCGATATCCCGGCCTTCCATCACCGACGGGCCCGCCGAACCGATCCGGCGCTGCTCTTCCCGCATGGCGCGGCGCACGCCCGGCTGGGCCGCAACTCGGGAAGCGGCATCGCTCACTTTTGGAGCCCGGATTTCGGCGGTCACGTCCTCACCGTTCAGCAGCACGCGATCGCCTGGTAGCTCGATGCGGGCTTCCTTAGCAAGTTGTTCCAGGCGATGGAGATCATCCAGGTCCATCCCCAGGCGCAGGGCCCATAGGGCGACGGCCCGGTACATCGCGCCCGAATCGATGTAAGTGAACCCCAAGCGCCGGGCAACCGACCGCGCCACGGTGCTTTTGCCGGACCCGCCGGGGCCGTCAATGGCGATGATCAAACTCCGGCTGGGCAATGTAGACAAGGGTTTCGATTCAGTATTTCACAGTCCATGCCTGCCCAGTCAGCCGGGCAAAACACCACATGATAGTGGTGTTCCCGAATGGCACAGGCATTAATCGCCACTATCTTCTTTATCTACATCCGGGTAACCTACGCCACTCGGGCAACGCCCGTTGTAATACAAGGACCCTGCCAAATTACCAGTACATGGTTCATGTACGGGCAGTATACTGAAGACTGCGTGAAATCTACCTGTTTACAGCCCTCGAAACTACTAGGCGTACTTCTCGCCGCCATCCTGCTTGCTAGCTGCGCTCTTTCCGGTTGCGGCGGATCTGCTCCTACCGACGTAGGCGATGGGGGCGGCAAAGGCAAGGGGAAGGGCAAGGGGAAAAATGCCGGCGGCGGAACGGTGCCAGTGGAGGTCGCCAAAGTCGTTTTGAAGAACGTTCCGGTGGACATTTCGGTGGTCGGCAACGTGGAGGCCTATTCGGTAGTCACGGTGCGGGCGCAGACGGGCGGCATGCTCACCAAGGTCAATTTTCAGGAGGGAGATTACGTCAAAAAAGACGACCTTCTATTCTTGATCGATCGAAAGCCCTTGGAAGGCCAGATGAAATCCGCAATGGCCAATCTGGAGAAAAGCACTGCCCTGGAGCTCCAGGCGGAGGCCAATCTGAGTCGCGATTCAGCTAATGCAAAGTATGCACGGGAACAGACCGCGCGTTACATGAAGCTGGTGGATGACGGCATTTTCGCCAAAGAACAGGGAGAGCAGCTGAAAAGCAACGCGGATGCGCTGGCGCAGCTCCTGGAAGCCGACAAGGCGGCGATCAAAAGCGCTAAGGCGCAGATGGAATCCGACCAGTCGGCTATTAACAATCTCAATATTCAGCTGGGCTACACCACCGTCGAGGCGCCGATCGAAGGCCGCACCGGCAACATAACCCAGAAAGCCGGCAACATAGTCACTGCGGGCACCACGGACTTAGCGGTCATCAATCAAGTAGAACCGATCTACGTAACGTTTTCCGTGCCGGAGGCCAGGCTGGCCGATGTGAAGCGGTATTCGGAAAATGGCAAGCTGGCGGTAACCGCGCGGGCCCAGGATGGCAGCGGCGATATCGAGCAGGGCCAGCTAACTTTCATCGATAATTCCGTGGACACGTCCACCGGAACCATCAAGCTGAAGGGCACGTTCCAGAATAAGTCCCATAAGCTGTGGCCGGGGCAGTTCGTGAACGTCGGACTGCGGCTGACCATGCGCAACAATGCCGTGGTGGTTCCGAATCAAGCCGTCCAGACAGGCCAGGACGGAACCTATGTGTATGTCGTCGGCGAAGATCGCGCGGTTTCCGTAGTGCCGGTCAAGACCGGTCCACGCATCGATCAGGATATGGTGATCGACGAAGGGCTCAAAGGCGGGGAAACGGTAGTGACTGAGGGCCAGCTTCGTTTGCAGCCGGGGTCCAAAGTTCAGATCCGCGACCAGCAGACCGGGGACGGACGGCCGCGGTCCTCGCCGTAATCATCGGTCGTCCCATGATCTGCTCAGTAAGACTCAGGGAGATCGCGTGAACTTCTCGGAAGTATTCATCAAGCGGCCCATCGCTACCAGCCTGCTGATGGCCGCCATCGCGCTGTTCGGCGTCGTAGCCTACCGCAGCTTGCCGGTAAGCGACATGCCCAACGTGGAGATGCCGACGCTGCAGGTGCAGGCCAACCTGCCCGGCGCGGATCCGAACACCATGGCTTCTTCCATTGCCACGGTACTCGAGCGGCAGTTCACCTCCATCTCCGGCATCGATTCGATGCGTTCCCAGAGTTCCACCGGCCAGACCTCGATTACGCTCCAGTTCGACTTGAGCCGGGATATCGACGGTGCTTCGGTGGATGTGCAAACCGCCATCGCCGAAGCCATGCCGCTGCTGCCGGCCGGCATGACCGCGCCGCCGTCCTTCAAGAAGCAGAATCCTTCAGACCAGCCTATTTTTTATCTGACGCTCACCTCAGACGCCGTTTCGTTATCGCAACTCGATGACTACGCGGAAACATTGATTGCTCCACGCATCTCGACCGTAAACGGCGTGTCGCAAGTGCAAGTGGGCGGCGCGACCAAGTATGCAGTGCGCGTGCAACTCGATCCGGACAAGCTGGTGGGCAAAAAGATCGGCATTAATGAAGTTAGCAATGCCATATCGAACTGGAATCCGAATTCTCCTACCGGTACGATGTACGGACCGCTCCAGGCATTCACGCTGAAGACCAACGGCGAGCTGCATGACGCGGCCGGTTTCGCGCAAATCGTAGTCGCCTGGCGACATGGAACGCCCATCCGGCTAAATGAAGTAGCGAAAGTGGTCGACAGCGTCGAGAACGACATGAACGCCGCCTGGATGTACACGGGCGGCAAGATGGAACGCGCTATCCAGATGCAGGTGATGAAGCAGCCAGGCTCGAACACCATCGAGGTTTCGGACGCCGTAAAAGCGCTATTCCCTTCCTTCCAGGCTCAATTGCCTCCCACCGTCCATTTCACCACGCGCGGCGACCGCGCCAAGCTGATCCGCGACGCATTCACCGACTTCCAAGTCACCATGGGCTTCACGCTGCTGCTGGTGGTGATCGTCATCTTTGCGTTTCTACGCAGCGGGCGCGCGACGCTGATTCCGGCCATGGCGCTGCCGTTCTCGATCCTGGGAACGCTGGTCGTAATGGCGCTGCTGGGCTTTAGCCTGAACACCCTGTCGATGATGGCGCTGATTCTATCAGTCTGCTTTGTGGTGGACGACGCCATCGTCATGCTCGAAAATATTGTCCGCCATATCGAAAGCGGCCTAAGTCCGATGGCCGCCGCCTACAAGGGATCGCAGGAGATTGGCTTCACCATCCTCTCGATGACGCTGTCGCTGGCGGCCGTGTTCATTCCGATTCTATTCATGGGCGGCACGCTGGGCCGCTTGTTCCGCGAATTCGCGGTGACCATCTGCACGGCCATCCTGGTTTCGGGAGTGGTGTCCATTACGCTCTCTCCGATGCTGTGCAGCCGTCTCTTGCAGGGGGGGATCCAGAAACATGGAGTCGTGTATCGCGCCACCGATCACATATTCAACGCCATGTTGCGCTTCTACGACTGGACGCTGCGCGGCGTACTGCGCCATCGCACGGTCATGGCGGTGGTGTTCTTCGCCGTGATGGGAGGTACCTACTATCTCTACCAGAAGGTCCCCAAAGGCTTTATTCCGGACGCCGACAACGATCAGATGCAGTTGAACATTCAGGCGGCCCAGGGAACCTCCTTCTATAAGATGGTGGAGTACCAGAAGGGCATTGCCGACATCGTTCGTAAGGACCCCGATGTCGAAGCCTTCATGACCAACGCGGGCAACGGCAACAGCGCCCGGTTTTTCGTGATGCTGCGGGCTCATCCCGCGCGAACATCCACCGCCCAACAGGTGGCCGAGCGGTTGCGGCCCAAAATCTCCAGTATTCCGGGATTTAACGTGTTCCCGAATGTGCAGCCACCCATACGTATCGGCGGCGGCGGTTTCAATTCGCGGAGCAACTACGATTTCACCCTCCAAGGTCCCGATACGGACGAGTTGTACGAGCAGGCGGCGCTCCTCGAGAAAGAAGTCCGCAAAGTGCCTGAGGTCCAGGACGTTAATACCGACCTCGAATATCGTAGCCCGCGCATCAACGTGGAAATCGACCGCGAGCGCGCGGCGTTGTACGGACTCAACCCCAGCGATATTCAGAACGCCTTGTACGGAGCCTACGGCCCCAGCTACGCGTCGATCATCTATTCGCCTGTATCCCAATATCGCGTAGTGCTGGAAGTCGACAAGAAATACCAGGCATTTTCCGACTATTTATCCAAGATTTATTTCAAGACCAATACCGGAGTTCTGGTTCCACTCGATTCGCTGGCGAAGATCAAAGAGGACGTCGGCCCGCAGAGTATCTCGCACGCCGGCCAGCTCCCCGCCGTGACGGTTTCGTTCAATCTCAAGCCCGGAATTTCCTTCGGGAGTGTGCACGATAAGCTTCAAAACATGGCCAAGCAGATGCTACCCGCAACGATATCGGCGAAATTTTCAGGCAACGCGGCGGCGTTTGAAGATTCTCTTTCCAACCTGAGCACGCTGTTCCTGGTGGCGATCTTAGTGGTCTACATCGTCCTGGGCGTGCTGTACGAAAGCTACATCCACCCGTTGACGATCCTTTCGGGATTGCCATCGGCTTGTCTGGGCGCTCTGCTGACTCTGTATGTGTTCAAAGGCGAGTTGAATATTTACTCCTTCGTCGGCTTAATCATTCTGGTGGGCATCGTGAAGAAGAACGCCATCATGCAAATCGACTTCGCGCTGCAAGCGGAGCGCAGCGGAGCCACTTCTCCTGAAGACGCGATCTATCAGGGCTGTATCATCCGCTTCCGGCCGATCATGATGACCACTGCGGCGGCCATGCTGGGTTCCATCCCGGTGGCTTTGGGCTGGGGCGCGGGAGGCGAAGCGCGCCGTCCCCTTGGGCTCACGGTAATCGGCGGCCTGGCTGTATCGCAAGTCATGACCTTGTATCTCACTCCCGTGGTCTACACCTACATGGCGAAATTCACCACGCGCAGGAAGCAGCGCCAAGAGGTGGTCATTCGCCAGCCAGAGGTCGCGCCGGGGTTCTCAGACTGAGACGCGCGCAGGATTGATTTTCAGTAAGCATGAACTTCTCGCAACCATTTATTGAACGGCCGATCGCCACCAGCCTCCTGATGGGCGCCATCGCGCTGTTTGGCACCGTGGCCTATCAGAAGCTAGCGGTCAGCGATCTTCCCAACGTCGATTTCCCGACGCTGCAAGTCACGGCCGCACTGCCGGGCGCCAGTCCCGATACTATGGCGGCCTCAGTCGCAACGCCCATGGAGAACCAATTCTCCAACATCGCGGGCATTGAGTCGATGACCTCCATCAACTCGCTGGGCGCCACCCAAATCACGCTCGAATTCGCTCTGAACCGCAGCATGGATGGAGCCGCCATCGATGTCCAGTCGGCTATCACGCAAGCTTCCCGGCAGCTCCCCCAGGGCATGCCCACGCCGCCCACGTTCGCGCGCGTGAACCCGGCCGACCAGCCGATTCTCTATCTGACGCTCACCTCCAAGGAAGTTCCGTTATGGACCCTGGATGAATTCGCCGAAACCCGCATTGCGCAGCGTATTTCGCAGGTGACCGGCGTGGCGCAGGTGCAGGTACTGGGCGCCCAAAAATACGCCGTACACGTGCAACTGGATCCGCACTTGCTCGCGGCTCACAAAGTCGGCATCAACGAAGTGGAAGCGGCTCTGAAGGTGTGGAATGTCAATCTGCCCACGGGCCAGATCACCGGACCGCAGCGATCGTTCACCTTACAGACCTCCGGTCAGCTCACGACCGCGGAGCAATACCGCTCGATGGTGGTGGCGTATCGCAACGCCACACCAGTCCGGCTGGAGGAGCTAGGCGATCTGAAGGATAGCGTCGAGGACGACAAGACGGCTTCCTGGTTTTACACTCCCAACGATCAGCAGCGTGCCATCGTGCTCGCTATTCAGCGCCAGCCCGGCACCAATACGATCGCCGTAACCGACAACGTCAAGAACCTGCTGCCAATTTTCCAGCAGGAGCTTCCGCCGTCGGTGCACATGGACATTCTCTATGACCGGTCGCAGACCATCCGCGATTCCTACCAGGACGTGGAAGTCACCATGCTGATGACGCTGGCTCTGGTGATCGGTGTCATCTTCTTGTTCCTGCGGAATGTTTCGGCGACGGTAATTCCTAGCCTCGCGCTGCCGTTCTCGATTGTCGGCACCTTCGCCGTGATGTACATGCTCAGCTACAGCCTGGATAACTTGTCCATGATGGCGCTGATCTTATCCGTCGGTTTTGTGGTGGACGACGCGATCGTGATGCTTGAGAACATTTTCCGGCACATGGAGATGGGCCGGAAGCCTCTGGCCGCTGCGCTAATGGGGTCAAGCGAGATCGGTTTCACCATCGTCTCGATGACATTGTCGCTGACCGCCGTATTTATTCCGGTCTTATTCATGGGCGGCATCATGGGACGCCTATTCCGCGAGTTTTCGGTCACCATCTGCGTGGCCATCCTGATCTCGGGCCTGGTGTCGGTCACGCTGACGCCCATGTTGTGCAGCCGATTCCTGCGCGTCAAGCACGGCGATCACTCGTGGTTTTACCGCATCACCGAGGCATTTTTCGATGGCATGCTGCGCATCTATGAGCGCAGTCTGGATGTGGTTCTGCGCTTCCGGCCGGCCACCATGGCGGTGTTCGTGGTGGTGCTGATCGGCACAGTTTACCTGTTCATCAAGATCCCGAAAGGCTTTATTCCTGACCAGGACACGGACCAATTGTCGGTGATCACGGAAGCGGCGCAAGGCACATCCTATTACCAGATGGTGCAGTATCAGAGCGAGGTGGCCGAGATCGTACGCGCCAACCCCAACGTGGAAGCGTTTACATCGTCGGTGGGTGGCGCCGCCTCGAATAGCATGGGCGGCCCCAACTTCGGGCAGTTGGTCGTGCGCCTCAAACCGCGCGCCCAGCGGAAGGAGCTGGTCGAGAATATCATTGCCGACCTGCGGCCGAAGCTCGACAACCTTCCGGGCATGCGCGTGTACTTGCAGAATCCTCCCACCGTTCGGATCGGCGGGCAGGTGACTAAGAGTCTGTACCAGTTCTTGCTCCAATCCTCCGACAAGAATGCGCTTTACGCCACTGCCGATAAGCTCGAACGGCTGATCACAGCCGTTCCCGGCGTGGAGGATGTCACCAGCAATGTGGCCATCACCAGTCCGCAGATCAACGTGAATATCGACCGCGACAAAGCCGCGGCCATGCAGGTGAATGCCAACTCCATCGAGAACGCGTTCTACGATGCGTACGGGCCGCGGTGGGTATCGACGATCTACGGCGCTTCGAACCAATACAAAGTTCTATTAGAGTTGAAACCCGAGTTTCAGGCGGATCCGCGCGCTTTGTCGCTGCTCTATTTCAAGGCCGATACGGGCAATCTGATTCCGTTGGACACGCTGGCTGGCGTGAAACAGGAGGTCGGCCCGCAGTCGGTGAACCACTACGGTCAGCTTTCGGCGGCCACCATTTCGTTTAACCTGTCTCCTGGCGCATCGCTCGGCGACGTGTTCGAAAAGATTGAAGCGATCGCCGCTGAGAACGTCCCAGCCGAGGTCGGCACGACTTGGCAAGGCGCGGCCAAAGCGTTCTCAGGGCAACTCGGCGACACCTGGGTCCTGCTGCTGGTCGCGATCTTCGTGGTCTACATTGTGCTGGGCATTCTTTACGAGAGCTACATTCACCCCATCACCATCCTTTCGGGATTGCCCTCGGCGGGATTCGGAGCGTTGGCGACTCTGTACTTGTTCCACATGGATCTGAACATTTATGCGTTCGTGGGCTTGATCATGCTGATCGGCATCGTCGAAAAGAACGCCATCATGCAGATCGATTTCGCGCTGGATGCCGAACGCAATCAAGGCCTGCCACCGATCAAGGCGATCTACCAGGGCTGCCTGATCCGCTTCCGCCCAATCATGATGACCACCATGGCGGCGTTGTTCGGCGCAATTCCCATCGCCCTGGGCTACGGCGCGGGCGGTGAAGCTCGCCAGCCGCTGGGCCTGGCGGTGGTCGGCGGCCTGATGTTCTCGCAGCTAGTGACTCTGTACCTCACACCGGTGTTCTACACCTACATGGCGGCTCTACAGACCAAGTTGGGCAAAGGCAAAAAACCTCGCACGATCGCCCGAGAGCCGGAGCCAGTCGCTACCGGTGACTGAAGGCTCGACCAGAGTAGCGCTTTGGCGGTCGATGCTCCCGGCTAATTCTGTCTCCGTCTGACCTTGTACGCGACGCCTAACAGAGCTAAGAGAGAAGCAACATGCCCCACAACGGTGGCGAGATATGCAGGCGAATCATTTCTTAGAAACTTTCCTTCGGTGATCATGCGGTAAGTAATGGGCTCCTCGATTGTGACGGCCAGAGCTCCTAAGAGAAAGAAAATAAGGGCCACAGTTCTCTGCCAAGATTTGTGACGAAATCGCAACATCGAATATGAGAAGTAGCAGGCAATTAAGAGCTCACCGGCGGCGAAGAGAATCATAACCAGCATTTTCGGACTATGCTAGCAATTCTGTCAGAGCCCAGACCTGATCAGACATCCTACGTTTGTCGCCTGCACGGTCTTGTAAATCCGACAGAACTTGTAATAGGCGAAGTGCGTGAGCCCCAACCAGTCGCTACTGGCGACTAGCTATAATCGGCAGATGCAAGAGCAAAGCTACGCCAAGCACGCGAAATTCGTGCCCGGGTTCCACTTTGTGCTGGGCCCGATCATCCTACTTACCTTAGTCGGATCCTTTGTCAACCTTTGGCAGTCGTTCGGAGATCATGAGCGTCTCTATAACGCATCGCTGATTGCGGCCATGGCGGTGGCGCTTTTCTTGTTGTTCGTCTTTACTCGGAGTTTCGCCATGGGCGTGCAGGATCGGGCGATTCGCGCGGAAGAAAATCTGCGCCACTTCGCGCTGGCGGGAAAACGGCTCGATCCACGCCTCACCATCAAGCAAATCGTGGGTCTGCGATTCGCTTCCGATGCGGAATTCGTGGAACTCGCGCGAAGGGCGGCCGAGGGAAGCATGCCGCAGGGCGCGATTAAGAAGTCGGTGACGAACTGGCGTCCGGATCTAGACCGCGTTTAACGCGTCCCTAATTGCGGAAATGGTCCCTAATCGCGCTGCTCGGCTTGGGCGTGATCATCGCCTATGTCGATCGCACCAACCTGGCGATTGCCCTGGCTTCGCCTGACTTTAAGCAATTTTTCGGGCTAACCGATGCAGGCCGCGGAGTGCTCAATTCGGTCTTCTTCTGGAGCTACACCGTCATGCAGATCCCCGCGGGGCTGGCGGTGGACCGCTTCGGCGTCAAGCGCCTCATGACCGTCAGCTTTGTGGCGTGGTGCCTGGTGGCGGCGGCGACGGCCATGGCAGGCGCGTTCTGGGAACTGATTGCGTTGCGCTTGATGCTGGGCGTGGCGGAGTCTGCGTTGTTCCCAGCCGGCCTGGCGTGGCTCGCCAAGCACGTGGATGAACGCCAGCGCGGGTTGGCCGCGGGTATTTTCGTCTCAGGAAGCAAATGGGGACCGGCCATCGCGTCACCGTTAGCAACCTGGTTGATCTTAGGCTACGGCTGGCGGACGATGTTCTTTCTGCTGGGCCTCGGCGGATTGGTGTGGGTCATCCCATGGATTGTTCTGGCCGGGGCAGATCCGCCCCGCAAGCAAGAAACAGGTCGTTCCCCAAATGCGGCGGTGCCGTTTAGCGCGCTGTTCCGAACCCGCGCGATGTGGGCCACTGTGATCGGCACGTTCTGTTACAACTACTTCCTCTTTTTCTCTCTTACCTGGATGCCGGCCTATCTGGTGGAGAGCCGCAACCTCACCTTGACCTCCATGAGTATCTACACGATGTTCAGCTTCGCCGGCACGGGGACGGTGGCGATCCTGGCGGGCGCAGCCGCCGACTGGATGATCCGCCGCGGCGCGAATGCACTGAACGTGCGGCGCTGGTTCACTATCGCCGGCCTGCTGGCGGCTTCAACCGAAGTGTTCGGGGCCATGTCGGAGTCCACCGATGTCGCTGTCTTCTTCGCCATCTTTTCCATGACTGGCCTGGGCTTGGCTACCGCCAACTATTGGGCGATCACCCAGACCTTACTCCCGGGTGTCGCTCCAGGGCGCGTGGCCGGTATTCAGAACACGGCGCTAAATCTGGCCGGCATCGTCGCGCCGATCATCACCGGATGGCTGAAGGAGGTCACCGGCGCCTATACGGCTCCGATGCAAACCATTTGGGTGTTTCTGATCATCGGAGTGGGGACTTATCTATTTCTGGCGCGTAAACCCCGAACGCAGCTCCAGCCTACGCCAATCGCCACTTGACAATCGCGCTTGATAGCGACATGATTGTTGGCCGAAGCAGCCTTTTCAGGGGGTGGGTCACTGAGGTTAGGAACTGCAGTAGCTCTATGTGTGTTCGCTCTTAGCGCCTTTGGACAGGGCGATCGCGGAACGATCACGGGTGTGATTTCGGATCCCGCGGGATCCGTGGTTGCGTGCGCCAGTATCGAAGCCAAAAATTCGGCCACCGGCGTTGTCTTTCAGTCCGCCAGCACCGCTACGGGTAATTACACCCTCGGGCAGCTTCCCACGGCACGTATGAGATCAACGTGACCGTACCTGGATTCAAGAAGTACACGCGCGCGGGGCTAACTGTCCAGGCGCTGCAAACGTTACGTGTCGACGTGCCACTCGAAATAGGTTCGTCCAGCGAGTCGGTCACGGTTACGGAATCCGCAACGCTGCTTAAGACAGAGACCGGCGACGTGAGCCACAATGTCACCTCCAACAAAGTCAACGATCTTCCGGTGGGTACGCTAGGCGCTATTCGCAATCCGTTGACGGCTTCGCAATTGATTCCCGGCACGAATGTAGTGAGCGGCAGCACGCTTCGCATCAGCGGCACGCCCGTAAACTCGGAACAGGTTCGTGTCGACGGCTTGGATGCTACCTACAGCCTGGGAATGAGCACGTATTCGTTCGGGCAACCCAGCGTGGATGCGATCCAGGAGATCGCGATACAGACCAGCAACTTCGCCGCTGAATATGGTCAGGCCGGGGGTCGCCGTATTTAACTTCACGATGAAATCCGGGACCAACCAGTTTCATGGATCGGCATTCGAGTACATGGTGAACGAAGATCTGAACGCGGCAGGCGCGTATTCGCACACCGATCCGAAGTCTCGCAGGAACGACTACGGCGGCACGGCTGGAGCACCCATCTGGATTCCCAAGGTCTACAACGGAAAAGACAAAACCTTTTTCTTCTTCAGCTACGAGTCCAGTCCAACGACCACTGTTAGCCCCAATACTCAGAACACCGTTCCGACGGCTGCATATCGAATTGGGGATTTCAGCGCAATCGACGGACCGGGCTTCAATAAGATTTTGGGAACCGATCTGCTGGGCCGAAACATTATCCAAAACACGATTTACGATCGCTCACACAGGGGCCCGTTTCGTCCACTAACTCCCAACTGATCCGGAATCCATTCCCGAACAACCTGATTCCCAAAACGCAGCTGGATCCAGTCGCCTTGAAAATTCAGGCCTTGGTTCCAACCCCACAGGGAGTCAACGCGACTCAGTCCATCAACAACTACATCAACCCGTTCACGACGAAGACGCAGGCCTATATTCCGTCGATCAAAATCGACCACGCGCTGAGTTCCAAGATAAAGCTGAGCGGTTTCTGGGGCTGGACCCACTCAGCGACCCCGGGCGACGGCGTCAATACGACTTCGGAAGGTTTGCCCTCTCCGATCACTACGTTTGCCCCGACGGCTTTTGACACCATCAACTATCGGCTCAACTACGACCATTCCCTCACACCCACCATGCTTCTGCATTTGGGAGGGGCCTACCAGACCAGCGCGCTCGACATGCCCTCCTTCATCACCGGATACAATGCGACCACGCAACTGGGACTGACCGGGCCATTTACGCCGCTGGGCTTCCCAATCATCGGGGGAGGACAAACCGCGACCCTGGCTGGCGGCATGACGGGTGCTAACAGCCTCGGGGGGCTCGCAGCCGTCGGCTCTTTCGGCGCTCCTTCTGGCATAGGGTCCACACCCTTCGGCGGAACGGTAAACACCCGGGAACAAAAGACCACCTTCGTAGCCAGCCTCACCTGGATCAGGGGTAACCACAGCTTCAAGTTCGGCGGGGAAACGCGGATTGAGGGATATCCGAACGCGAATATCATCAACACCAATGGTTCTTATGCCTTTGGACCGGCGGAAACCGGCCTTCCCTATTTGAACGCGAGCTCACCTCCGGGGCAAAGCAACACCATCGGATTTCCGTATGCCAGTTTCCTGCTGGGTATGGTCAATAACTACAACATTGCCCAGCCGGCGATTGGCAGGCTCGGGAAAAACTCCTCGGGATTCTACGCTCAGGATAGCTGGAAGGTCACGCGCAAGTTGTCGCTCGAGATTGGGCTGCGCTACGACTACTCGACATATCAGAGAGAACAGTACGGCCGTTTCGGGAGCTTCTCCACTAAGGTGCCCAATCTGCAAGACGGCGGGCATCCCGGTGGGGTCGTCTATGAGGCCACCTGCGGCTGCAACTTCGCGAAGAACTATCCTTACGCTTTGGGCCCGCGCTTAGGCTTCGCCTATCAGGTGGCTTCGAAAACCGTGATTCGCGGCGGAGCCGGCATTCTTTACAACGGCACTCCCGCCAACAACGTGCTCACGCGCCAAGTCACATCGCGGAATATCGTGAGCTCCACTTCTTGGGCTCAGCCGGTTATGACTCTGGCCAACGGCGTTCCCCTAACCCCGTCTCAGATCGCGTATCCCAACTTTAGTGCGAGCTACTTCCCCGTCACGGCCATTCCGGGAACACCTGGACCCGCACCCATGTATCAAATCGATCCGAATGCCGGGCGTCCCAGCCGGTCTTATCAGTGGAGCATCGGGGTGCAGCGCGAAATCTTCAAGGATCTGGTGGTGGACGTCAGCTACGTCGGAAACCGCGGAATCTGGTGGCCGACTTCCACGCCGGTCAACTACAATGCCCTGACGCCGCAGGACCTCTTGAACGACGGGCTCGACATTAGTACCTTAGCGGCCCGCAACATCTTAAACGCGCAGATCGGCAGCGCGGCAGCCGGCCCGTTCCAAGGCAAGCTGCCCTACGCGGGTTTCCCGCTCACCGCGACGGTAGCGCAGTCCCTGCGGCCGTTCCCGCAGTTCACTACGGCGCCGACCGCGCTGTGGGCGCCGTTGGGAGATACCTGGTACAACTCGCTTCAGCTCAAGGTGACCAAGCGATTCTCGCACGGCCTGGATTTCGCCTATAACTTCACTTGGGCACAGGAGCTGGAAAACGGCGTCGAAGCCGACAGCGCCGGTCCCTTCGGAGCGACCGCCCAAGAGAACGACGTATTCAATCGGGCTCAAAACAAGTACCTGTCGACCTATTCACGGCCATTGGTCAGCAACATCAGCTTCAGCTACACAGTGCCCAAGTGGGGCGGCAACAAAATCCTAAGGCAGGTTCTGGGCGACTGGCAGGTGGGAGCCCT